>Ga0208338_1000009_pt1 | contig 104621 bp, 74 predicted proteins | sample ForSoiNitrogNN91_FD_187858 | JGI IMG/M metagenome (GOLD analysis project Ga0208338, IMG submission 187858) | Forest soil microbial communities from Browns Valley, California, USA, that are Nitrogen fertilized - NN91 (SPAdes) | ecosystem: Environmental > Terrestrial > Soil > Temperate forest ...
GGGTGAAGCAAAACCCCAGACAATCTTTTCTTGTTAATCATGAAAAATCTTGTAAATCCTGTCTAAAACGCTCTCAACGCCACCGCCGACTGTGCCGGCAAAGTGAGCGTTGTCTCACCCTTCTCAACTCGTGCGCTTGAGTCACCGATCAGCGGTCGCAACGTCATCTCCAGGGGAATCACTACCTGCTTTTCTTTATTCTCCCGATTGAACGCCACCACAATCGTCTCTTCTCCAAGCTGCCGCGCGAACACGTAAGTCTCATCATCAACAAACAGATCGATCAACTTACCCGAGCGCATCGCCGCATGATCGCGCCGCAATTTGATCCATGAGCGGGTCCACTCAAACATCTCGCGCTCTCTCGCCTTGCGCCCCTCAGCCTTAAACGCAGCGCTCGGAAAATCGCGACGATTATCCGGATCTTCCTTCCCTTCCATCGCGATCTCTTCGCCCGCATATAGCTGCGGAATCCCGCGCACACTCAGCACGAAAGCGACGTGCATCATTGCACCTGCAGTCGTCGCGCCTTCGAGCGACATGAACCGCATCGTGTCGTGGTTGTTTGCAAGCACCGTGACCTTCGAAGGATCGGGATACAACGCGTCGTACTTCAACTGGTGCGGTAGAAATCGCATCGGCGCATGGTGCGTAAACACAAGCAACGACGCATTCCACAAAGCAAAATCGAAAACAGAATCAAGCTTCGTGTCGACACCGTCCCAGCCCGTGTGACCGCCAATGAAGAACGCCGTGTGCGCAGCGTCGCGCTCAAATACCTCGCCAACCATCCACAGCTTCGGATACTGCCGGTGCAAAGCATTCGAAAGATCGCGAATGAAGACGCGCGGCATGTACTGGATGGTGTCCTGGCGAATGCCGTCGATGCCGGTCATCCCAACCCACCACAACGCATTCTGGATCTCGTAGCGCGCGACTTCGGGCTCATCCTGGTTCATGTCGGGAAGATCGTCGCTGAACCAGCCGTCGAGCGTGTTGCGAACGTCGATCTGATTCGCGTGCGGCGAGAGCAACTCGGCGTTGTGAAACTTGTTGAGCTGGTGTTGCGCGAGTGTGCCGTGGAACCAGTTCGGAAGTGGCGGATCTTTGACCCACGGATGCTGCGAGCCGACATGATTCGCTACCTGATCCTGAATGATCTTGATACCGAGTGCGTGCGCCTTTTGGACCAGCTCACGCAATGTCGCGAGGTCGCCGAAACGATCTTCCACCGCGTAGTAATCGATCGCATGATAGCCGTGATAGTACGTGTTCGGGCACCACGGTTTATCGCAACGGTTCACACCATTCCAGTTGTCGTACCACGGCGTTAACCAGAGCGCGGTGACACCGAGATCTTTCAGGTATGGAAGCTGATTGATAACGCCGCGCAGATCGCCGCCGTGAAAGCTGCGGGGGTTATTGCGATCGTTTGCTTCCGGTGGCGAGTCTTTTGGTGCGTTGTTGGTTCTATCTCCGTCGGCGAAGCGATCCGTCATGATCAGGTAGATCACGTCGTCGGTGGTGATGCCCTGAAAGTTGCCTTGCGTGTTGAGCGGCGCTTCGAGACCGAACGGGATCATCGTGCTTCCGCTCGCACTTTCAACAAGCAGCGGATATTTGCCCGGACCAAGCGATGGACTGATCTCAACATCCACAAAAAGATATGTACCTCGCTCGTTGACTGAGACTTCTGACACGCGCATCTCCGGATTCAAAGGACGCACATGCGCGCCGCGGAGATTCTCGCCACGCACCAGAAGCCTGACCGGATTAATCGTGTGCTTGGCCCACCATGAAGGCGGATCGACTTTCGTCACTGAAGGCGATTGTGCAAAGACTGACGCAGCGACAAATAAATACAGCGGAGCCAGGCAAATTACAGTTGTTCGTCTTTTTCGCAATGTTTCAGTTTTGTTTCTCACGCAGCGGCGCAACGGCGCAGCGGTTTTCTTTTCGTTGCGCCGTTGCGCCGCTGCGTGAGAAATCAATTGTTTGGTGTGCGGGGTTTGGCACTATCGCCGGCCGCCACGACCGGAAGCGGCGGCAAACTCTCCCCATCTTTCATCGGTGTTAGTGGCGTCGCGCCGTGCTGGTTGACTTCATCCAAACGCTTGAACTCCGCCAGCTCTTTGTCAGCCTCATCCTTCCGCTTCAATCGTGAGTACGCGAGAAAGAGCTGATAGTGCACGCCCGGATCTTTCGCATTCAATTCAATCCCACGCGTCAGCAACGGCACCGCTTCTTCATATCGCTTCAACTTCACCAGCAGCCGCCCGAGATCGTGATACGGCGGAAAACTCTTCGGCTCGAGCTCGATCGCGCGTCTTAACAAACGCTCAGCTTCGACGTTCTCGCCACGCTGGCTCGCGATATAACCGAGATTCCCGAGCACGTCCGGATTATCAGGCTGTGTCTTGAGCGCCTTTTGAAACGCCTCAACTGCCACGTCATACTGCCCCTCAGCACGCGCCGCGTAGCCGAGCAAAAAATACAGGTTCGCATTGTCCGGATAGCGCTGCAGCGCTTGCGTGAACACATCACGCGCACGCTCGTAACGCTGTGCCCGCACGTTCGCCACGCCGAGACGGAGGAAATAAACAAGCTGACCCTGCGACTGCTCGAGTGCTTTCTCGTAAAACGGTACTGACTTCTCCGCGAGCTGTCTCTTGAGCAACTCTTCACCAATCATGAAGTTGACTTCAGGAAACACAGGCCGCAGCTCGAGCGCTTTGGACCAGTGCATCAGTGCCGTCTTCGTGTCGTCCTGCGCAGAAGCGATCAATCCGAGACGGTAGTAAGGATCTGCTTCACCGGGCTTCAACGCCGACGCTGAGGCAAGCGCCTGCTGCGCTTCGTCGAGACGATCGAGGTTGTAGAGCGCGAGACCGAGGTTGTAGAGCACTTCGTAAGTCTGCGGCCGTAGCTCATTCGTGCGCTGAAACAGCCGCACTGCTTCCGCGTACTGGTGCGCTTCCGCCAGCCGTAGCCCGATAGTGAAAAGCATCCTCGGATCCTGGCCGGCGGCTTTTTCTAAGAGCGGGGCTGCGCGTTTGTAATCTCCGCGCGCCGCGTACAACGCCCCGAGGTTGAAAATCGCGCCCTCGTGTTTAGGATCGATCTGAAGCACTTCTTCAAACTTCGCGATCGCCTCAGTCGTGCGATTCGTCTTCGCCAGCAACACACCGAGATTCGACAACGCGCTCACGAGCTTCGGCTGCAAACGCAAAGCGGCGCCGTATTCTTTCTCAGCATCAGTAGTCGCGCCACGCTGATCGAGAATCACCCCTAACAAACTATGCGCTTCAGCATTTCGTGGATGACTCGTGAGGACTTTGCGCGTCGCGGTCTCTGCCTCAGCGAGCTTTCCAGCCTGGACCAGCGCGCCCGCCTCGCTCAACAGCGTATCGGCATTCGATGAAGTGCGTTGCGTCGCCGGGGCCGCAATCGAGATCAGGCAAAGTAAAAGAAAGCCTAAAACCATTGGTACATATTAGCCGCAAAGAAGCACAAAAGGCACAAACGCTTCTCTTAACTCGTTTGTGCTTTTTGTGCCTTTTTGTGGCGATAAATCTTAGAAAATGAACCTGAGGGAGAACTCCATCTGCCGCCTTCGCTGCTCGCTGGTGTCCCGTGCAAAATCGCCCGTGTTGTTGAAGTCGCCGTTCGGGAACGAACGATTCACGCGGTTCAGGACGTTATAAGCCGAGAAGCGAAACTGAATATTGAAAGCTTCACTGATCGCCGTCACGGGGAAATTTTTGTACAGCGACGAGTCCCAGTAAAACTGTGGCCGCCCACGGAAAACGTTCCGACTCAGCGTTCCGATCTTCGGAGACGGCGTGCCATTGGCGAAGGTATCCGGATCGCCCGCGAAAACTCTCGTCGTCGCACATCGGAACGCATTGCGATTGAGCTCAAGGCCCTGATCCTCTTGCGCCTGTGTCGGATTCGGATCGCCGATGAGATCCACGCGCCCGCCATTACACGTAACATTGAATACTGGACCACTCTGCCACGTGACGATGTTGTTGAATTGCCAGCCGCCGACAACAGCATCGAGGCCCTTGTTCATGTCCGCGCCATAACGCCGGTTACGGCCAATCGGAAGATCCCAAACATTCGAGAACGTAAAGCGATGCCTGACGTCGACGTCGGCATTGCCTCTTTCGAGTTCGAGTCTGGTCGGGTCGTCAGGACCACAATCGCGGGCTCCGGCACCGTTCCCACAAACTGCGCCGGGAGTGTCATCGATCGCATGCGCCCACGTGTAAGAACTCAGAATCGAAAGTCCCTTCGCGAAACGTTTCTCGAGCTTCGTCTGCAATGCGTTATAACTCGAGCTACCCAGGTAGCGCGTCGCTGTGATTGGATTCGGGTTGGAAACATTAACGAGTACGACATCACGCGATCCTGGTCCACCCTGATCGTTGCCAGTACCGATGTTCTGAAGGATCAGGAGGTTGCGACCAAGCGAACCAACGTAACCAACTTCAGCAAGCCAGCCGGGCCGAAACTCGTCCTGAATGGTGAAGTTGTACTGGTGATACATCTCATCCTTGTGATTCGGATCGTTGAAAAGAATGAGACCGCCGTTTGTCGGCGCCGCGAAACTCGAACCAGGCGCGGCAATCGTGAACGGCGCCGTCGGCACTCCGTTATCGAAAGGATTGCGTGCCTGAAAAACTGCCGGACAACCTGACGGGCTGGTTATCGGCGTGCATGCATAACTCGCGGCGCCCGTGCCCGGATTTGACGTGAGCGGCTGCGTGAGATTGGTGTCGACTGCGTACAACAAACCGTATCCACCGCGCAACACCAGAGTTTTATCCTTTTTCAATCCGCTGTAAGCAAACCCGATGCGTGGTCCAAAGTTGTTCTTGTCGGTGTTTGCGAGATCACGGCCGCCGGGTGCGTTATCCCCGGCCATCTGGATAGTGCGAGTGGCGGGATCGAAATTGCTCTGGAGATCGAAACGCTCTGTCGGTGCGGTAAAGATGTCGTAACGCAGTCCCAGGTTCAACGTTAAATCGGTGTTGACCTTCCAGTCGTCCTGCACGAAGAACGCCATTTCTTTGCTCGACTGGAAGTATGGACCACCTGGATCGCCGCGGCCTACGAAGCCGGGTTGGTATCCGAGCAGGAAATTCGCGAGTGCTGAGCCGGTATCGTTTGGTCCAATACCGTTGTAGTTGCCGTTAACGAAGCCGCTGTTCGTGGTGCCGTACTGGTAATTACCCTTCGTACCATTGTTGCGACCGCCGTCGTAGACGCTGTTCTGACGGATACGATAATCGCCGCCGAACTTGTAGGTCGAATTACCCTTGACCACGGTGACCGCATCCGCGACGTGGAAGTTGTTCGAAAGGAAGTAGAACGGGCCGCCGTCCCCGGTGAACTCCGCGGCGCGGTCTGTTCCGTTCAACTCGTCAACAATTCCGACGAGGACGATGCCGCTGCTATTCGGACCGAGATTGATGTTCGGTGCGCCGAGGTTGGCGGAGATATTCGGATCGAATCCACCCGTACCATTGACGCCCGTGTTGAAAATACCGATGTTGACTCGGGTGTAACCAAAGCGCGCGTCGTTGACGATGGAAGGCGAGAACACGTGCGTGTCGCCCATGGTAAAACCCTTGGTGTCGCCAAACTCGTCGCCCGCGGATGGACCAGCCGGCAGATCGTTACCCGTTGGCGAAGTGCCAAGGGGAAAGAAGTTGTCGCGCTGGCGCGCCGAATCTGACTTGCTGTAACGCGCGAAGAAGCTGTTTGCATCAGTGATGCGATGATCGATGCGGATGTCGTAGCTGTCGACCACCGCGTGTTCCTTACGATTGGTCTCGAAATTTCGACCGATGCCCGGCAGGTTCGGCAGCGGGAAAGCATTCACGTAGTTTCGCGCAAAGGGTGAAAAGCCTCCGCAGCTCGGACAATTACGCAGGTCATTGCCGGGAATCGGAGTGCCGTTTGGCGCGAAGATCGTGCCGATTGGTGCGTTGACTGTGCCACCGCTGGCGAGCCTGTAAGCGCGAGTGGTTCCCGGCTGCAACAGCTCGCCGAAATCGCCAACACGCATTCTTGCCGTCGGTACCGGAACGCCCAACGGATCACCTGCGCCGCCGAAGATCGGCGTGCTGTTTCGCTGGCCGTTCAACGAGAAGAAGAAGAATGAACGATTGCGGCCGTTATACCAGGGCTTACCCCCTTCACCGAACCGCGGCAGGAAGATTGGACCACCAACGGTGCCGTAAAAGTTATGCGTTACGTAGTTCGGAACCGGCTGTGAAGTCGGATCATCAAACTTCGCCGCCGCCGCGCTCAGGAAGCGACCTTGATAAATCTCACCTGCCGTCCCGTGAAAATCGTTCCCCCCCGATTTGAAAGTCGTGGAGACGATGCCACCGCCCGCGCGTCCGGATTCAGCCGAAGGAACACTGGTCTCGATCTTAAACTCGGCGATCGCGTCGGGATTCGGATAGATCGCAATCTGGCCAAACTGCGATTCGTTGTTATCCACACCATCGAGCGTGAAGTTGTTGTTCGTCGGGCGCGCGCCGTTCACAACCATCACTGAACCGCCAGATTCGCGGAAGCGCGTCGATTCGGTGTTGTTACGACCACCACCGCCCTCGACGAAATTGCCGCCGCCACCGAGCAAACCGAGGTTTGGTCTAACGACGCCCGGCGATAATTGGGCCAGGAGGGTAAAGTTCCGCTGCGGTATCGGAAGATCAGTGACTTCCTTTCCCGTGATGAGATCGCCGCGCACGCTCGTTTCACTTTCAACGAGGGGCGCTGACTCCGCCGTAATCGTCACCGAAGAAGTACTCGACGCAACGCTGGCAAACTTCACGTCGAGTGGGAGACGCGCATTCGTCTCTACCTGCACGGCCTCAAACGTAACAGTTTGAAAACCGCTGGCCTCGACGGTCACGTTGTACGGGCCAGGCTCGAGGTTTGTGACGGTATAGGTACCGTCATCACTCGTGTCAGTAGTGCGGACCTCGCCGGTCCTTGTGCTCGTGACTTTGACCTGAGCTTTGGCGACGAGAGCGTCGTTGGGATCTTTGACGGTGCCGACAATCGCGCCTTTATTGTTCTGGGCAAAGGTGGAGATGGCGGAAGATACGATTAGCAGTGCGAGCAGCAGTAGCTGCACAGAAGGCTTTCTCATTTTCTCGGTCCTCTAAAAGCTGAAAAGCGGATAAAACGGCGTGCAAATGCTGACACTAAGTTGCAGAACCTAGTTTGTTGTCTCAGCGAACGAAGTTTTTAGTATAGATTTTCGGCCCTGTCAACTGTTTTTTCAGCCCGTGTTAGGGTGCCGCGGGCACAACCCTCGGAAAACACTGCGGTCACGAATATTAATTGTAGGGGCGGCCCTCCGTGGCAGCCCCTTGCTCAAAATGGATAGTAAATTGCTGGTCGGGTTTTCCGTGACCTGTTTTTCAGTCGTCGTTTCCCTTCAGGGATCGACCGGATCCCGTCAGAGATCTGCGAACTCTCTTCTTGGAATTGAGCGACACCCTGCTCGGTTTTCGTAAACTGCTTTCCGGGAACCCGCGAACCCTGTCTACCCTTTGCAATTCCTTTTAGGATTTTCAGAAATCCGATAAGGGGAGACGCCAAATCCGACCTCGGATCTCGCAATACCGAGATGGGTGGTCCCTCTTCCCATTTATCAGTCGACAAGTCCCAGCAGCTATTCGCCGGTTAGAGATATCAACGCGCCGAAGTTTAAACCGGATGGTCTAATTCTGAGATCGGTTCTTGGATCCGCACGAAATCAAACACCAGCTCATATGGGCCGGCTGAGATCTATCCATAACGGTTTATGTGGGACGTGAAGGGATGCGAGAGAATCTCTCTTTCAACCGTAAAAAATATTTTTCAAACAATTCGTATGAGCCGACAGAGATAAGCACGGTAAGAATAAATCCAAAAGCGCATTTACCCACTAAATCAAACGACGCATGACCACTAGTAAATAACTTGGTAGCTATAACTAATGCCAACAAATGAAAGACATATAAGCCATACGAAATGCGTCCGAAGTATATTAAGGTTTTCGAGAGATAATTTTTGTTGACGTAAGCACGCGACAAACAAGAAATCAAGACAAGAATGCTGGCGAGGGCGGTTGCGGGGTAAAAAAGCAGACTTGACGTTCCCCATGGCTGTGCGTATCGCGTAGCGACAACGAGCAGTGTTATGCCAACTAGAAACAGCGCAACACGTTTTAGCGAGCTAATGCGAGGTGAATCGCCCCGCAAAATTACGGCTAATAATGCTCCGCCAGCTATCGGATCAAGGCGTGCAAAGGTATTACACCAAATTCCGGGATGTTTTACTTCTATGAGTATAAGAAATAAGCGCGTTGCCGTAGCAAGAACCAGCATTGTAACTGCTACCTGACTAAGGCGTTTGATTCCGAATACAATAATTATTAGCGGCCACATGAAGTAAAACTGCTCTTCGATGGAGACGCTCCACAAATGAGCAGCGATAGAAGGGGGATAGCCCCACAAGGTACATGCCCAGTTAGCTGCAAACAGCGCAAACGTAGCTTTGTATCTCCCATCTAAGTACCCACTTATAGAAACCGGAATCAAAAATATTACCAGGACGAGAAAGCCGTAATACAGAGGCCAGATTCTCAAAGCTCTTCTGATATAAAAGGCAAGAACATTTACGCGCCCATACTTGTTGTACTCTCTTATGAAGAGCTCAGTAATGAGAAAAGAGCTCAGCACGAAGAAAAGATCGACCCCCAGCCCCCCAGATAAAACAATACTACTAGCCCATGCTGACCCTTCTTTTGATAGCCCCGCGTGGAGATAGGTCTGTGCATCCTGCGGCAAAGCGTGATGAAAGAAGACCATAATGAAAGCAAAGAATCTGAGAATATCAATCTCTGGATGGTAAAAATGTTTGCTGCGAGCATCAGTGTCTGAGTGCTGTGTTTGCGCCTTAACATAGGGGGACGAATCTTGTATCGATGTCATATGATATTTGTACTGTCACCTTACATCTAAATTAAGATTTACACATAAGGGTAGTTCCGGTTCCGAATAAATCGGCTTACAAGATCAGTAATCGCTTCGATTAATACAAAGAATGTTGGGCTCACCTCAAGCGTACTGATTGACTTATAGGGTAAAAGATCTCAACGTCCACGGGTATCGGATCATTGCCTCTGATTGCGTTGCTGCGGTGGCTTTCGTTTGTTTTGCAAGTCTTTGTGCCTGGTGCGAAGCGCGTATGCTAATCCCTGATGTGACATTCCTGCGAGTCGGGCGGCGCGACTCACCCAACCGTCAGCTTGCTCCAGCGCAATTTTGATAACCTCGCGCTCCATTGCGAGTTTGTCCTGGCCCACTCCGCGACCGGAAAGAAGTTGTCCGCGCTCGGAGATTACCAGGTGATCGCCGAGCTCACGAAAAGCCGCAACGATGGCTTCTGCTGCACGGTTCGCAAGACCAGCACTGTCCGCTAATTCAATTGCGCGTCGAAACGTGCCGAGTGCTGCGCTGTACCTTTCACTGCGCGCCAACACTCTGCCATAAGTGATCAGTGCTTCCGTTAATAGATAAGCATTACCGCTCTTTTCCTGAACACGCATGGCTGATAGCACTTTGCGCTCAGCTTGTTTGATACGACCTTCTGCGAGAAATGCGCAGGCACGAGTTTCATCTACCTGGGCCGCACTGTTTACATCTTTTAGACTTCCAAAAATCCTACGCGCACGATCCAGGTGTTCGTGTGCCTGGTCGTAATCTTTGATTTTGAAGTACAGGAATCCGAGATTGTTTTCAACATTCGCAAGGTATTGGCGATGGCCCGATAATTCAAGGTGATAACTGGCGGCAGCATATTCAATCAAAGCGCGGTCTATGTAATCACTACGCTTTTCTGACTCCGCCAGATTCTCGAGTCGATTTCCTAACGCAGTGAAGTAGCACCCTTTCACTGTGTGATTATTTATTCTGAGAAATAACGGCGCATGCTTCGAGAGAATCCTAAACGCCTGCTGATCGCGTTTCATTGAATGCTCGACAAGCGACAGTCTCAGCAGCACCTTTGCCTTTAACTCACTATCTATAGTCAACAGAGCGACTGCCGCTTTCAAATAATCACGCGCTTCGTCGAGATCGTTTGTGCGCCAGTAGCAATAGGCTAATTCCGACCGTACCTCGGCTATCTTCTTTATTACTTGACGCGCTTCGAAGATCGATTGACTTTGCGTGAGTAAGTCTTTGGCAATTTCCTGCGCATTGGTAAGCTGCCTGTAAGCGCCGAGTATTCCGGTTAGCACTCCCGCACGTAAGAGCAATTCGGCGGCCGTCTCAGGTTCCAATCCCTCGAGTTTTGGTTGTTCACCAATGCGCGGCCAGTAGTCGGTCAGAACCTTCCGCGCCTCTTCATACTCGCCTGTGTTTTCCAGTTCCCTGGTGGCTTCGCAGCATAGCGCTACTCGGTCGTTCACACTGAGCTGTGGATTTTCGAGGGTGCGCAGTAGTGAGGTCCGTAAGGACATAGAGTCTGCTTTTTCGACTGATTGCAAGGAAAGAGAGCTAACCGAGCGCAAATCTAACTTAGACCGTCAGACTCTTGCAATAGCTTCGTAGACCGACCATGCTTGTGGCGTTTGAAATTGCAAAATTTTTGCAACCTCCAGGAGGCACCTAAAGTGAAGACCTTACGTCAAATCAGCGCCGCAACCATCCTCAGTCTTACACTTTCTCTATCTGTGTTGGCGGGGCAAATTGAGTCATGGGGCGTCGTGGCCCCACCGCCACCGCCGCCAACATCAACGACTCAAACTACTAGCACCACTACAGCTATCCTGCTAACGGTGCTCAGTTTGATTTATCGTTAAGCGTTCTAAATGCAGATGACCAGCTCGTGTCTGTCGCCTCACCGCGACAAGGTCGAAGTGTGTCTTGAGCTTGAAAACTCTTTGCAAAAATCACTGAACGTTAGCCTCGATTGAAAACGTTGTGACTCGCCTTTGCCGGTAGATATAAAGCAGATCCTCCCAATCGCCAGGTGCTCAGATAGCCCCACAAACTGCCCAGAGTGGGGCGGGGGTGTCACCGTCGCCTGATGAACGGGCACGCGGTGACGCCCTTTGCTCAAAACTCCAACTCATGGAACATTAATGAAACCTCTTTTCAGTTTTCGCAAGCGCGTATTTCTTAATCCTGTTTCAACGGGCCACACGTCTTACATTCTTGCCGAAGTTGAATCGTCACGCGACGGTGAATACGAGTGGGGCAACTACCTGCTCACGATTGCTGACTGTCATCGCCGCATTCAACTCGAATTCTTTCTCGGCACTAAAACGGCGCGGCGAATCAGCTTGAAAAAGATAAACCTGATAATCGACGTGCTCACGCGATTTCGGGATGCTCTGATTAACGAGCGCGATCTGATCGAGAAGGTGGAAAGCCGTGTTTTGACGGAACGCCACAGTCTAAACTCACTATTGCGCCGGCGTGTGATCGTTAACAAGAAGGAAAACCGGATGGACTAACCAGCTAGCCATTCTTAATTCGATTCTCGCAGTTGTCGGACCTTGTCTTTTAGCTTCTGAGCGTCAGGCGCGTCGGGAGCCAATTTAAGATAAGCGTCCAATTGGTCCGCGGCCTGCTGCTTCGCACCTCGAGATGCGTAGATGATCGCCAGGATTCTGTGGGCCTCTTTCATTTCTTCTTTTCCGAGTTCCAACGCGGCCAAAAGTTCTTTTTCTGCATCGTCAAACAGCCCCAGGTTTGCCAGAGCCTGGCCCAGAAAATAATGCGCAACTGCTGACTGCTTATTCTTTAGCAGGCTTTTGCGAAGAATTGGTACCGCCTCGCCGTACCGTTTCATGAGGACGTTTGCGATACCGCGGTTGATGAGAGACGAAACAGCGTCGGGGTTAATCTTTAATGCTTCCTGGAATGACTCGTCGGCTTTTTCCAATTCATTGAGTTTCAAATACTGAACCCCGAGCTCATTGAATGCCTGGCTAAAAGAGGGATATTCCTTGATAGCCAATTTCAGCTCCTCGATGGCGGCTGAGTGATCATTCTTTTTGGCTTGTTCGAGGGCGTTGTCGTAATGGACCAGGGCAGGCTTCGGAACATTCGCGAACTCGACATTAAGAACTGCAGGCTTCGCATCTTTTGGTTCCTTCCACTCCAGACGAACACTGAGATTGTAGGTTTGGGGTGGAAAACCGCGCGGCTGAATAATGCTAACTACTTGTGAGAACGGTTTGAAGTCCTTTTCTTTGTCGATAAGTATCGTGTAATCACCAGAGATAAGGCCGCGAAAGGTGAAGTTTCCGTAGTCGTCCGTCATCACAACGCGATCGCCTTTGGTCATGCTTTGCAGACGAACTGTAATTCGACGCTGTACTCGCTGCCCGGCCGCAATCACGGACCCATTGATGGTGTTCACTCCGCCAAGACCCGTGTCGCCTGCTCCGGGCGGACTCATCTGCGCGCTGGCTGGAATAACACAGCAAGAAAAGAGAACTACGAAGGCTAATCTTGATGCAGACATCGCTTCTACCTCGAGTCGGCTGGCCTCGGCTTTACCCAAAAGCTCTTAGCCTGCGAACCAGACGTAAACAAAAAGCCTGAGCCTGCGAAGCAGGCGTAAGCGTAAAGCCTGGGGCGCAAGCCCCAGGATCAAATCACAAAACAAATCAGAGCCCGCGATAGCGGGTGACAGCGTGAAAATTTTCAAGGCTGTCGCCCGCTGTCGCGGGCTCCGGCCCCTTTTTAATGGCACGTTAACCTGGGGCTTGCGCCCCAGGCTTTATGCTTACGCCTGCTATCGCAGGCTAAGAAACATGGTTTGATCGATTTTTGTGCAAAGCCCTGGCCTCAATAGCAACAAAGGGCGTTGGCGGATATCTCCGACCAACGCCCCTGAATGGATCGAACTTCGAAGGCTAGAACCGCAGTTGGCCGATGAAATTGATATTGCGGGCCGTACCGCGTTGATTTGTGACCAGGCCAAATGTGGTTGAGTCAAAATTCTGATTAGTCACATTGACACCCGGGAACACGAAATTGGCATGGTTCAGGATGTTGATGGCCGTGGCCTTGATTTCAAACTTCACTCGTTCACTAATCGGAATCCTCTTAGTGACACTAATGTCGAGGTTGAAGTAGTTTGGACCACTAAGGCTGTTCACCGGGAAATTACCAAACGTACCCGGAGCCGGAGCTGTCATTAGGCCTGGCTTCAGCTTCGAAGTAACAACCTTACCAGCCGAGTTGTAGGTGATGTCCAGTATCGCCGGGTTGATGAAAAACACGCCACCCTTGTCAAAGAACAGGCCTGCATTCTTCTTGAAATCTTCAAAACTCAACCCGACCAATTGAGCGCCATTATTAGTCGTAGGACAGACGCCGTTGACCTGTGGCGCTGTGCAGTTGAATGTCGATCGGCCCGCAGAGATATAGAAAGGAGGACTGGTTGACCATACGTTAATGACTCCTATGGTCCAGCCTCCGACCAGCCGGTCGACAATATTGTTAGCGTCACTCAACCATGTACGGCCCCTGCCGAAAGGAAGGTCGTAGATGCCATTTGCAACAAACCGTTGCGTTTGATCCTGAGTGGAGCGGCGATAATCCAAATCCTTGTCGCCGCGCAGCGTGAGTCGTGAAACCAGATCGCTCTGGTTGTTTCCTTGTGCATCGACAGCATCGCCCATCGCCTTGCTCCAGGTGTAGTCGACCTGGAATTGCAGGCCTTTCGAGAATCGCCGGCGCACCTCGACCTCGAGCGCGTTGTAAGTAGACCTCGCATCGTTGAGCAAGACGCGGGCAAAAGCGGCGTTTGGATTGGCAACGAAAAAGTTCGCGGGCAGTCCGACCGCCGGGTTCTCGCGATTCCCTCTGTATGCTGCATTAAAGGCAAGCGTACTCGCCATGTTGCCGACGTTGTTAGCAGTGAGTTGACTGATGAATGTGGTACTCGAATAACCGCTGGTGGCCGCCACTGCTGTTCCGCCGGTACCGGCAATGCCAAAGAATCTATCGAGAATCGGTGTTGGCACGCAGCCGGCGCAGCCCGGCGCGAAGCTCGTACCACCACGAGCCGCGAGATTCTTTTGCGCGTTGAGAAATTCCTGCAGGAACCCATTCTCAAAAATGTTGATTTCGTTAATATCCTGCGCGCGCCAACTGTTAGGAGCACGATTGCCGCTGTAACGGATTTCGAGAGCCGTATCTTTGAAAATCTCTCGCTCGATACCGAAACTAAACTGATGGACATACGGACTGCGGAGATTTGGATCAACTGTCCAAAGCCCATTGGCCGAATTGAGCAGGAAGTTTTCTCGATCGGTGATCGGAATCTTGAATGCCGGTGTATCAAGAGGTACACCGCCCGGACCAAGTACTCCGACGAGGTTGGACGTGTGCGGATTCGTATTGCTCAGCGACGAAAGATTAGCCGTCGCGATCAGCCCCGGGTTCGTCGTGCCAACGCCGAGGAGGTTAGTAAAGGTAGTGACTCCATCATGCAAATAGCTGACTGAGTAACCGCCGCGGATGGAGCTCGTACCTTCATCCCCAAATAAGAAGTGAAGCGGTCCAGATTTGAATGCTGGTGAGTAAGCAAAGCCGAGGAACGGTGCGAAGTTGTTCCAGTCGTTGTTGTAAAGACCAATTCCTGTATCGCCGCTAACGAAGTTCAGCGAAGCAACTCCCTGCGTTTGGCTACCCGGAGTGGCTGTCGGCTTAAACAAATTTCCAAATCCCGAGATGCCATAGAGATCCTTGTAATTCGGCTGGATCGCCAGCCCGTTCGGAACGGTGGGCACACCCATGTAGTCCCAACGCACACCGTAGTTCAGTGTGAAGTTGGTCTTCATGCGCCACTGGTCCTGTGCGAACAGTGCCAGGTCCCTTTCCTGCACCTGTCGTAAGCGCGTAGCGCCGGATACAAAACCGGAATCGGGACTCGTGACGTTGAAGGTCTGGCTGGCGGACTGTAGATTTCCCACAATCGCAGCATAAACCGTCGTAGCCGCAGTCAGATTGGCATTTGAACCGAAGGGCAGGTTGGCCAGTGAAAACCCGGCGCCGTTAGCGGCATTCGTTCCCAACTGGTTTGTCTGATTGATACCGGCATCGTTGCGGCTTATTCCCAACACGTTCTGCCAGTCAGCACCAAACTTCCAAAGGTGATTGCCCCGGGTATAGGAAAGGTTATCTGTTACCTGGTTGACGATGGTGTTTCGCGGCTGCGGCATGAAGGTATTGTCATAGTTAACCAGCACGCCCGGCAGCGAAATGAAGGCGGCAGATGGCTGTGAGTCGCGATTGAAATCTACCGGAGCCCACTGACGGCCATAGCGGACGACATTGGTCCAGCGATTACCAAATGTTGAGACGAGGGCTGGCGTAACCAGATTTCGAGTAGAGGCTTGAAATCCGTTAACACCGCCTGGAAATGGTGCGTCAAGTCCGTTTGTGAAAACATCCGGATGCGTTGACGTCACGACTCTGCTGTAGACGAATTCAAGTTTGTGAGAGCCCAGGCCGGTGTCCTTGAAGAGCTCGTGGTCATAACGGAAAACGTATTTATCGTTAACAGTACTTTCTGAGACGTTGAAAGTATAGCAGCCGATGTTGAAGCCATCGCTGTTTGAGCAGTTGAAGTTGTTGGCGTTGGGTATCAGGCCAAGATGTGCCGTCATAACCGGGTTGAGTGTATGGACGTTGCCGAGCGCCAGCAGATTCACCGTCTGCTGCACGCCATTTGTCCCGACGTAGCGGAAAATACCGGTCTTCGCTGCCTCCGTTAGCACACCGTTCCGATTATTCGCCCGGCCCTGGTTCTGATTGAACTTCTCGTACGAGAAGAAAAAGAAGGCCCGGTCCTTGCCGCTATAAACACTGCGTCCACCTTCACCAAATCTCGGGAAGTACATTGGACCGCCAATGTCGCCACCATAAAAGTGTTGCCGCAGTACTGGTTTTACCGTGCCGTTGAAGTTGTTGAAGAACGTGTTGGCGTTATAGCTCTCATTTATCAATTGGAGGAAAGCGCCACCATGAAATTCGTTAGTGCCGCCTTTAGTGACGAGGTTGACCTGAGCGGCGCCGCGTCCTGCGTCTGAGCCAACAGTGCCGGTGGTGATACTGAATTCCTGCGTGGAGTTAAGCGACGGGGTAGTGATCGCAAAGAACGAACTCGTCTTGACGAAGTTGTCCATTGCATTGATGCCATCCTGGGTGAGGTTTACTGCGGTCTGCCGGAGTCCTCCCACCGACGCACCCCGTGTGTCATTTCCAGTTACCGCGATGCCGGCCTGCAATGCGGCAAGCTCGACCGGGTTTCGACCACCAAGCGGCAGATCAACGACCTGCCTGGTATTGATAACGTTGGTCAGACTCGGACTCGTACTGTTAATTACTTCCTGGGTAGCCGAGACCGTAACCGTTTCATTTGCCAGACCGATCTCCAGCGGTATGGTGAGTTGAGCAGTAGACGCGACCGAGACAACAACGTCGCGGACCAGCCCTTTCTTAAAACCCGACGCTTCGACAGCAACGGTGTATGTGCCGGGGAGCAGAGTCTGGAAATCGAATGCTCCCGAACTGTTGGTTATTCCAGTGCGCTCCGCACCCGTAGTGACGTTGGTTACGGTAACGGTGGCGCCTGCAATGAGCGCGTTACCTGGATCAGTAACAGTTCCCGCTAGAGAACCCGTCGTTGTTTGGCCCTGAATCACGATTTGAGCCAACAGAATCGCGGTACCCACGAACAACGTTTTCGTAAACTTTCTCATGCTTCCTCCTAGGGTGGGAATCCTCAAATCAGAGTGGTGGAACCAGTGAACCTGGCTTGTATTTAAAAAGCCGAAATCCGACTAGATGTACCCTAGTCAACGAGCACTGAGCTCGAATAAATCGAATCGAAAATTAAGACCGGGTTATTCCAATGCGAGGTAAATGCAGAAGTGCTAATGGCAAGCGATATGCCTCAAGGTGTTTTCAAAAAATCGCGATTCTCCTAGGAAATTTGATTCCGGCAGTTTGTCGTCTGGACGAAATTTTGAAGATCGCTACAATTTTCTGAATTACCCATTTCTTCAAATGAGCGAAGCCTGTCTGACTCTGTGAATTGTTAAGCGGCAAAGGCGGCCGCGAATTTACTGGCGAGGACGAGGCTGAGGGCGCCGTGTAGAGTGGGTTTTTCGCCGAGGGTCGAGGGCAGGATGCGTGCTGAAGGAAGACCGCGACGGACGCTGTTTCCGATCGTTTCCGTCAAGGCACTTTCGATCAGGTCCCAGGCGCGCGCGATCTCGCCGCCAACCACGACCGCTTCAGGACTGAAGCCGATGATCAGGTTTGAGATACCGACGCCGAGGTGGCGCGCAGTTTCGACGAGTGCGTCTTTCGCATTCGCTTCACCGGCGAGTGCGCGGTCCACGACCTCGATAAACGTCGTTTCGGCAGGTGCTCCGGATAGTTTCAGATAACGCGCGATCGCGGCGCGCTCCGAAGAGAAAGCTTCCCAGCAATCGTCGCTGCCACACGAACACGGAACCGGGGCGCCGCGGCCGATGACCATGTGTCCAAACTCACCCGCCGCGCCGCGCTGACCGCGATACACCTGACCGTCGAAGATAATTCCCGTGCCGACGCCTTCCGCAACGAGGACGAGTATGAAGTCGCGTGCGTCGAGGACTTCGGGTCGACCAAACCACAGCTCAGCGAGTGCAACTGCGTTCGCGTCGTTGTCGATCACGACCGGCAGGCCGACAGCGTTCGAGATCAAGTCGGAGATCGGAAGATCGCGCCAGAGAAAGTAAGGGATGTAGAGCGCCGTGCCGGTTGATGGATCGACGAGGCCTGGAAGACTGACGCCGACGCCTTCGATCGATCCTTTGTATCGTTCGGTAAAATTGTGTACGACGTCGATCACCTGTTTCAGGGTCGTGTTCGCGTCGGTGAGAAACTCTTCCTGATCGATCACGCGGCCGGCGAGATCGCTGGTGGCGATCGTGGTGCAAGTCGGAGTGATTGAGACGCCGAGTGCGATCGGGCCCGCGGCTCGTAGTTTCAATAGCGTGGGCCGGCGACCGCCGGTCGACTCGCCTTCCCCGACTTCCTCGACGAGTCCTTCGGTTTTCAGATCTTCGACGATGGCTGAGATGGTGGAGCGCTGCAGATCGGTTTCACGCGCGATCTCGGCACGCGAGATCGGTTCGCGCTCGCGCACGTAGTTCAAGACGATCTGGCGATTGATGTCGCGGATCGTGTTGAGTCGCGCTGCCTGCGCCTTTTTCAGATCAAGTCGTCGCACGTGTGAGCTCCATTTATCCACAGATTACGCAGATTACTCAGATTGTTCATAAAGTCTGTGTAATCTGTGGATGACCTATTTTCCTTTGCCTTGAGTGATCGTGATTACTTTATCAACCGCTGGGACGTCGAACGATTCAACGCTCCCGTCCGGCCATTTGATTTCGAGTTTATCGATCTTTGTCGCGGCGCCCAAACCGAAGTGCAGTGTCATATCGTTCTGCGAACAAAACTCCGCGCCGCTCAGAACATCCTGTCGCTGCCTCACCGCGCCCGTCGTCACATAAGCTACGCTTCCGATCGCATCGCGCGGGCTCTTCTTCGTCACATCGCCGATCAATCTCAGGCCCAGCCAATGAGCATTGGTCGCTGCGACATTGCGTAACACGACCGCCTTCGCATCGAGATTATTGATCACGAGATCAAGCCGGCCATCACCGTCGAGATCGCCGACAGCGAGACCACGACCGTTCCACGCATTCGCAAGCGCACTGCCCGGCGGCGCGCCGACACGTTCAAACTTGCCTTTTAAATTACGAAAGAGCAGCGCCTGTTGCGCGTAACTCGTTCCCCACTGGTGCTCATCAGCCGCGGGATAAACGTGGCCATTCACGACAAACAGATCGAGCCAGCCATCGTTATCGAAATCGATAAAACTCGTGCCCCAACCGAGAAACGGAATCGACACTTCACCAAGTCCTGCCTGGAACGTCACGTCGGTAAAGTTGTCGTCGCCGTCGTTGTGATACAGCGTGTTTGAATCGTCTGAAAAGTTGGTGACGTGAAAATCCACGCGCCCATCGTTGTCGTAATCTCCAACGGCGAGGCCCATCCCGGCTTGCTCACGCCCGTTCTCGTTCAGCGCCACACCTGATGGATAACCAATCTCCTCGAACGTGCCGTCGCCTTTGTTGAGATAAAGCTGATTCGGCGTCGAATCGTTTATGACGATCAGATCGAGCAGCTTGTCGTCGTTTACGTGAACAAACGCGGAGCTGAAACCATAAAACTTCTCCTTGTCGCTCACGCCCGCTTTCACGCTTACGTCTTCAAACGTGCCGTCAGGCTTCTGGTGATAAAGCGTGTCGCTTTCACCCGTCAGCCCGCGTGGACCACACATTACCGGCGCGCCACGAAACTGGCATCCAGCGCCACCCGCTTTGCCTGCTTCACTCGAACTCGGCGGCAGGTTCGCGAGATCGATCTGCACGTAACCCGGAACAAAAAGATCGAGCCGGCCATCGCCATCGTAATCGCCCCAGCTCGCGCCCGTGCTCCAACCTTTTCTCGCAACGCCAACCTTCTCTGCAACATCAGTGAAGGTGCCGTCGCCGTTATTGCGGTAAAGACGCGATATGCCGAAGTTTCCGGCAAACATGTCAGGGCGCCCGTCGTTGTTGTAATCACCAACAGCGACACTCATTCCCCAGCGCTCGTTTGCGACTCCGGCTTTCTCGGTGACGTCTTCAAACTTCCAGTTACCGAGATTTCGATAGAGCGCGGCGCGTGGGGCTTTTTCTTTGCCGCGCATCGCCGCGAGTGTCGATCCGTTTACGAGATAAATATCCGGACGACCATCGGAGTCGTAATCAAAGATCGCGACGCCGCCTGTAGGCGTTTCAAAGATGTAGTCTTTAGCCGCTTCTCCTGAGCGGTTACGGAAACTTGCGAGGGACGTTTTGTCAGTTACGTCTTCAAAGACAACGGGCGCGCTCGGATCAGTGATACCAACCGTGCGACGCGAAGTGTAGGTGGTAGGCGCTCCAGTTGAAACGCCGCCCATCGGCTGCTGGTCCGGTTTCTTTGGTTGCTGTTGGCCAAGCACGACCAACGGAACCAGTAGAGCAATGAAAAAAAACGAAACGATCTGTTGGCGCATCGCTGTTAATTACTGCGCAGCGATCACGACGTAGTTTTTGCCGTTGTAAAGTCGCACGCCTTTCGGATCGGCTGACATCATCAGCGGGCGTGGTCGTTTTAGATCATTATCGTTCGTGATCGAGACTGACATGAGATCTTTTCCTGCAAGATCCAGCACGGTCAGTTTTCCTTCAGTGCCAAAACCAAAACCGTACGCGCCGGGTTGCAGCGATTCGCCGTTGAGCGTGATGGGAGAATCGGTGATCAGAAAACCGACATACTTCGCGCGCACATCGGCGGAATAACCGGACGTGTCGACGAGGCCGGAGATCACGTAGCGATCTTTGCCGAAGCGGACGGCGGCGGCGTTGCGCATCTGCGTCGGTGCGCTGAGGCCCTGGAAATAGAAGCTAGTAGGAACAACGCGTGTTAACTCCGCGCCGGTGAGTATTGCAGCCTGCTCCTGGGCCACAGCCGAGCCGGCGGCCAGGAGCAGTGCGGCAAGAAGGGAGAAAAGCATCAGGGAACGTTTCATTCGGATTCACCTCGCGGCACACAATACTCTCGGAAACGCGCGCGTGGCAAATCTCTTCAGAAGCTATTCGGCGTTGTTCCGCCTTATCGCGATCTCGATGCGCTCGGACTTCACGCCCTTCTTGTTGGTCCAAACCTGTCGTCCGCTGTCAGCAGTTAGCCAGATCTGAGCAAGCGCAAATTGATCGCCGTATCTCTCGAACACGATGCGCTCGACTGCGTTCGGATCAGTCGAGCTATTCGTGACTGGTGCGTTCAAAATCACGCTCGAATGACCATCTTCGCTGCGCAGCGTCACGTTGTTGCCGGACATTCGCTTGATGCTGTAAACACCTGCCGGCAGCGTTGTCCGGCCTGCCGAGAACTCGAAAGGAATGTTCACTTCCACCTTGCTCGGCGCCTGCGCGTAACCCGCAACCGCGAACGTTAATAAGACCCCTAAAATGGCGACTATTCTGTAAGTTTTGTTATTCATAACTACCTCCATTTACTAACGCGACAGTCCGCGACAAACGGGCTCAAGTGGCGAATAGGACAAAAGTCCCGGAAAAGGGCTATGCTCGACGAGTGGAAAAGGAAGCGCTCGATAAGCTGATGCCCATCGTCTACGATGAACTTCGTCGTCAGGCCGCGCGTTATCTGCGTCGAGAACGAGCCGGCCACTCGCTGCAAACCACCGCCCTGATTCACGAGGCGTATATGCGTCTGGTGGATCAGCGCCACATGCAATGGCAAAATCGCGCACACTTCTTCGGCATCGCGGGCCAGATGATGCGACGCATACTCGTCGATCACGCGCGCACGAAGAAGCGGGTGAAGCGCGGCGGTTCTGATGTAAAGATTTCACTTGCTGACGCGACTATTCCTGTGCAGGAACAGGATCTGGATGTCGTCGCATTGGATGAAGCACTAACGCGACTCGCTGAGATCGACGAGCAACAGGGTAAAGTTGTCGAGCTCCGTTTCTTTGGTGGGTTGACAGTCGAAGAGACCGCAGAAGTGATGGGAATCTCCCCTGCCACAGTTAAACGCGACTGGAGCATGGCCAAAGCCTGGCTTCACCGCGAATTGAGTCTCTCTGCGTAACCTCTGCGTCCCCTGCGTCTCTGCGGTTATATTCACCACAGAGACACAGAGAACACAGAGGTTGCACAGAGAAGACAGCATCTAGATGAACGAAAGCTGGCAACGAGTCAAAGAAATCTTTGACGGCGCGCTCGAGCGTCAGGGCGATGAGCGAGCGGCATTTCTCGATCGTGCCTGTGACGGCGACGCCGCGCTGCGCGAGGAAGTCGAGTCGTTGCTGCGCTCCTACGAAGTCGCCGGCAGCTTCATGGAATCGCCCGCCGTTGCCCACACTGATCTCGATCAAAAACTCACGCCCGGCCAACGCGTCAAGCACTACCAGATCGTGAGTCTCATCGGCGAAGGCGGAATGGGCGAAGTCTATCTCGCCACCGACAAGATTCTCGGCCGTCGCGTCGCGTTGAAAGTATTGCCCACATTCGTCAGTAAAGATCCCGAGCGTCTGCGTCGTTTCACACAGGAAGCACGCGCAGCTTCGCGATTGAGTCATCCGAACGTCTGCGTGGTCCATGAGATCGGCGAGACAGAAGATGGACGCCCGTTCATCGCGATGGAATACGTCGAAGGCATGACGTTGCGCCAGCGTATTCGCAACCAGGCGATGAAAGTCGGCGACGTGCTAGACATCGCGGTCCAGATCGCTGAAGGTCTGACGGCCGCACACGAAGCAGGCATCGTCCATCGTGACATCAAACCCGAGAACATCATCATCCGCCCCGAAGGCTACGTGAAGATCCTCGACTTCGGCCTCGCCAAACTCACGGAACGGCATAAGAGCGCAACGACGACAACGATGCCGACGCTCTTGTTTCACTCCACACCGGGCGTCGTGATCGGAACGGCGGCTTACATGTCGCCGGAACAGGCGCGCGGTGTCGCTGTCGACGAGCGCACAGACATCTGGGGACTCGGCGTCGTGCTTTACGAGATGGCTTCCGGCCGCGCTCCGTTTACAGGCGAGACTCCGACCGACGTGGTCGTGGCGATCGTCGAGCGAGATCAGCCGCCGATTTCTCAGCACGTCGAAGGCGCGCCGCCCGAGCTGGAGCGCATCGTCAAAAAAGCATTACGTAAAGATCGAAACGAGCGCTACCAGATCGTGAAGGAGATGGCGATCGATCTGCGCAGTTTGCGTTCCGCGACCACGTGGGAAAAAGCCACCGACACAGATGAGCTAAAACAACTAGGTACCGATTTCGTTGAATCTTTTTTCCGGCGAAATCAGCCCTGGCTGGCCTGGGTGGTCGGAACCCTGGCGCTAGCGGCAGCTATCTTTGGCAGCTTCTATCCTCGCACGAGGCGAACTGAACCAAAGCTGCGTGTGCCTTTTGAACGTGTCGAAGTCACGAAGCTGACTACGAACGGAAACGCCTTGATGGGCGCACTCTCGCCTGATGGCAAGTACGTCGCTTATGTAACCGGACAGAGTGGGAAAGAGAGCTTGTGGCTGCGGCAGGTCGATATCAACAGCAACGCACAGCTCGTCGCGCCGCGAGAGGGACGATATCTCGGCGTCGCCTTCTCGCCTGATAACAACTACGTCTATTTTGGTTATGCAGAGTCTGCGCGCAACGACGCGACCCAGATCTTCCGCCTGCCGGTACTCGGCATCGGCGCCACAGCGATGAAGATCGAGGCGCACGAGGCCGTGGCTTCGCTCTCGCACGATCGCAAGCGAATCGCGTTCATTCGCTTCGACCGCCAGGCTCAAACCGATTCACTGCTCGTTGCGAACCCTGATGGCAGTGGCGAACAGCTTATCGGCACACGCAAATGGCCACAGCACTATGGCTGGGACCCACTGTCGCGACCCGAATGGTCCGCAGACGATCAGACGTTGCTGTTATCAATCGTCAATGCGGCTCCTTCTTACAATGGCGACACATCGTCCAGTTACACAGTAGCGCTACTGGAAAAAGATCTGACGAGCGGCGCGGAGCGCACGATTCCTCTGGCGCCGCAAAAGTTTGACGAGCTGGGCCGCGTCACCGTGCATCCGGATGGTAACGGTGTGCTCTTGTTGGGAAAAGCTCATGGCGCGGCATTCGTTCAGATCTGGCAGCTCCTGCGCGATGGAACACAACGCACGGTCACAAGCGATCTCAGCGATTATCGTGAATTGAGCTTGCGCGCAGATGGCAGCGCGCTCATCACGGTACAAACACAAACTCTCTCTCGCCTCTGGCTGCGCACAAATGATTCGAAACTAACTCCAGTCGGTTCTGGTACGAGCCGCTATTACGACATCTCGATCGCACCTGACGACAAGATCCTTTATGCGTCAGATGCGAGCGGCATTGCGGACATCTTCGAAAAGTCTGCCACTGGCGACGATGAGAGGCCATTAACATCAGCGGGCGGTCGAAATTATGCGCCCGTGGTTTCGCCTGATAATCGTTACATCGTCTTTCACTCGAACCGCACCGGTGTCTTTCAGGTCTGGCGAATCAATCGCGACGGTAGTAGTCCAAAGCAATTGACGTTTGCAGAGACTGAGAGCACATGGCCCACCTTTTCTCCCGACGGCAAGTGGATCGTCTTCCAGCACTCCGATGGAACCAATCCTTACACTCTCTGGCGCGTGTCGATCGACGGCGGCACGCCTGAAAAACTTACTGACGGAATGGCGATCAAGCCCACAGTCTCGCCGGATGGAAAATTGATCGCGTTCTGGTACAACGATGGACAGCAAAACTCGCGCTGGCGTTTGCAGGTGATCAACTTCGAAGGTGGTGCGACATTCAACATATTTGACGTTGCGGAGACTGTGCAGGTTCAATGGGACACGCCGTTGCACTGGAGTCTCGACGGGAAGTATCTCGTCTACGTGGACCATGCGGGCGGCATCGACAATCTCTGGGGACAACCGATCGAAGGCGGCGCACCGAAGCAGTCAACGAAATTCGATGAAGGAAAGATTTTTGCGTTTGGCTGGTTGAAAGACGGCAGTCTCGTGACCTCGCGCGGCGTGATCACGAGCGACGTGGTGTTGATTAAAGATGCAGGGAGATGAATTTCTTCTCTGTGCAACCTCTGCGTTCTCTGTGTCTCTGTGGTTCACTTGTGCGAGAAAGATCACCACCGAGACACAGAGAACGCAGAGGTTGCACAGAGAAGAATTGAGGTGAAAGCAAGAGATGGCAGAAGCGAAGCGTGTCGGGGTTTTGACTGGTGGCGGTGATGCGCCGGGTCTGAACCCTGCTATTAAAGGTTTGGTTTATCGGGGCTCGGAGCTCGGGCTCGAAGTGGTGGGATTATTCGATGGCTGGCGGAGCCTTTTGACTCCGTTGCCTGACACGTTGCCGCTCAATCGTGAGACGGTGCGTCGTTGGGATCGCGATGGCGGCACGAATCTCGGATCGTCGCGAACGAATCCTTTCAAAGCAGAAGGAACAACGGATCGTTCGCATGAAGTTATCGAAAACATCGAGCGACTGAAACTGGATGCGCTCGTTGCCTGCGGTGGTGAAGACACGCTCGGTGTTGCGGCGGGTCTTGCGCAAAAAGGTGTGCGCGTCGTCGGTGTGCCCAAGACGATCGATAAAGATCTGGCGGAGACCGATTACACACTGGGCTTCGATACCGCGCTCCGCAATGTAACGGAGATCCTTGAGCGATCGCGCACGCCGGCTGGATCACATGGTTGGGTGCAGGTCGTTGAGGTGATGGGCAGAAACGCCGGACATCTCGCGCTGTGGTCGGGAGTCGCCGGACAGGCGCACATGATACTCATCCCGGAACACCCGTTTCGATACGAGCGCGTTTTCGAGTTGCTAAGCGCAAGACTCGGCGACAGCGATCCGCTGCGACGAGGAGCACAGCGTCCGCGTTATTCGGTGATCGTAGTGGCTGAAGGCGCGCGTGTAGAAGGTGGCGGGATGGTGACGCTTGACGATCGTCGTGACGCGTTTGGACACGAGCGACTGGGCGGCGTGGGTGAGGTGTTGGCGAAAACGATCGCGGCGCAGACTCCATATGAATCACGCGCGGTCGTGATTGGTCATCCGCAACGTGGTGGAGCACCGAGCCCGATCGATCGGATCATGGGAATGATGTTTGGGGCGCGCGCGGCGGAGGCGGTGGCTGATGGTCGTTTCGGGACGATGGTTTCGGCCCGCGGGATCGCTCCGGCGTGTGATTTCTCGCTCGTAGATCTTTCAAACGTGCAGGGGAAAATGACGCTTGTAGATGTTGAGAGGTATTACGATACGGAGCGATATCACCTCAAGGGTATTGGTATGTGAAGAGGTTTCACGCAAAGACGCAAAGGTCGCAAAGACGCAAAGGCGGGTCAAATTAGCCTTTGCGTCTTTGCGATCTTTGCGTCTTTGCGTGAAACCTTATTTCTGCGCCTTAAACGGCTCGTCCTGGGTCAGGCGTTTATGAACCCGCGCGACGAGATCAGGGATTGTCGGGTCGTCGCTCGACTTCGGAATGATCTTAGGATCGGGCGCGATCACCGGTCGGATCATCTTCTGCTGTAACTGCTCACGCGCGTCCATCATCCACCCGAAACCACGGAAGATGTAAGTCAGCAGCGTCCGATCCGGCTCCTCAACTCCCAACGCCTCCTGCACACACCACGCACCGAAATCAGTATTCGCAGTGAGCCGCAACGGTGGACTATCTTCCCTTCCCGGCTTCAACACTCCATTCACGAACGCCGTGAGGTAAATCAGTCGCGCAATCGCGAGCCGCTCGTGCTGCCGTTCCGAGATACTCAACTGACCCGCATCGATCGCCTTGAACACCGGATCGATATAGATCGCGGGTCGCGGATCCTGTTGCACCTGATTGCCTCGCCCAGCCGCTGCAATCTCCGGATGACCAAACGTCGGGAGGCCACCAGTCAACATCTTCTCTTTGATTCGTTCACTACGCTGCTCGGACGTCAGAGACTCGAGCTCCTGAACGAAGTCTGACATGTCGTGAATCGCACCGAAGTGTCGTGCGCCATCGAGCGCCATCTGCGACGCGATGAAGAAGTCAGCGACTGAGAAAGTGTGCAACGTCGCCATGTAGCGCGCGACCATGCTCGATCCCGCCGACCCGTGATGGATCTGAATCGTCCCCATACGCTCGAGGATCTCGCGCTCGTGCTCGTTCGCATGGTGTCCGAGAATCAAACTGTAACTAACCTGAAATGCGTTGCGCTTCTCTTTCGATTCGTCGTCAATGAACTGTCGCGTCGATTTAGCAAGCTCGGCTTCCGTGATCTGCGGATTGTCGAACAGCAGGTGATTCATGTAGGTCGAAATGCCGCCCACCGCCACATTCGCGAGGTGAACCGAGATCATCTCGATGAGCATCGACTCGGGATCGCGCTCGTCGTGCATGCCGCGGTCCTGGTGTTCCTCACGACCGAGCTTCGCTTTGGCGAGAATCGAAAAATGATGCATCGCGACTTCCGGACCGAGTCCTGGAAACTTCTTCACAAACGCCGCCACCTCTTCGATCAACGAACCCGAAAGACTCTGAAAATACATTTGATCTATAAAAGCCGCGAGCTCTTTTGTTTCGCCTGCTGCGGCAAAAAGTCCCGTATAAATAACGTCGATTGGACCAATCTTACCGGCTACGATGTCTGACTCGGGCACGGTGCCGCGAATCGTGAACGATCTGATGTCGAGAGTTATTGTGGTTCCGTTGCAATCGACTGGTGTGTGGTGCAACACCGGGTTGGCGATGATGCCGGTCGAAGCGGGCATGGTGGAAAAATAACCGAGTGCCGTGGCGATTTGCTTTTCACCGAGCTCTTCTGCCCGCGCGACCGCTTGTTTTACGGGATTAAAGTCAGGCGGCGGCGGGTTCACCGCAAAAATCTTGTCCGTCGAATCTTCTTCCATGTTAGGCCGAATTCCTTTTTTGGTCTAAGAATAGCGATTCTTGCGCTCTGCGTAAACTCGGCGCACTCTGCGTCTCTGCGGTCAGTGTAGTCAAAAGGAATAGTTCACCGCAGAGGCGCAGAGGTCGCAGAGCTTTCGCAGAGATTTTGTAGACTAATCTCTTCAAGCGAAGTATATTTACCCCGAACGATTTTTAATCTTTATCTCACGTAATCCCCGGGTAAAAAGTCTCTAACTATGCCAGGCCCCTCACTAATCGCTACACTTTTCGAACCGCCGTCACCGGATGGAGCGGAGTTGACTGCGCTGCCGGATTCGGTGGACTGGCTGGAAGTGCGCGCCGATCGTACTGGCGACCTCGATCCCGAATGGCTGCGTAGTCACTTCAAAGGCCGGCTGCTTTATTCATTTAGATCTGAAGACAATCGATATGAACGACTGAAGAGGGCCGCGCAGTTTTATGATCGCGTCGAGCTCGAGATCGAAACTGACAACTCGGAAGAATTGTTGCGCGTCGTGCCTGTCGAGAAGCGTCTGCTTTCCTGGTATGGAAGAGTTAACGATCTGTCGCAGCTAAACGATCGCTTCACTCACCTCTCGTCTATTCCCGCAGCCGCTTACAAGATCGTCACGACTGCCGAGACGATCACCGAAGAGTTTTTGCCACTCTCGTTACTGAAATCACTAAACCGCACAGACACGATCGCATTCGCAAACGGCCCACTCGGCTTCTGGAATCGACTGGTTGCTTTGCACCTCGGCTCACCCGCGATCTTCGGACGCGTCGCCGGCGATTCCGCTGCAGAGATGGAACCGTCGATCAGCAAGTTGATTGCAGACTATGGTCTGCCTGAACTGAGACCGGCGCATGAGTTGTTTGCGATTATCGGCAATCCGATCTTTCATTCCCTTTCGCCGCGGTTGCACAATGCGTCGTATCGCGCGCTAAATCACGCGGCGTTATTTGTCCCTTTGCGCGTCCATTCGTTTGCTGAGTTCTGGCGCGAGTTTGTCACGTCGCGCAAGCTTGACGAGTTTGGCATGCCGATCAACGGTATGACTGTCGCTTCACCGCACAAGGAAGAAGCAGTGCTTACGGCGAAGACAGTCAGCGGCATGGTGCGGCAAACTGAAGCGGCAAACATACTCGTCCGCAACAACGGCTGGTGGACCGCAGACACGACCGATCCTGATATCGTCGAGAGCGTGAGTGTAAAAGAGAAACGTGCCGCGGTGATCGGATGTGGCGGCGCCGGACGCGCGATCGCGGCGGCCCTCGTTCAATCAGGCGCGGGCGTGACCTTGATCAATCGTGGCTCGGAACGCGGCGAACATGCCGCAGCGTTGCTCGGTTTGAAGTATATTCCCTTGCGCGACTTCAACGCCGAAGGTTACGACATCGTCGTCAATGCAACGCCGGTCGGACGTGACACGGATGAAGCGCCGTTTGAAGTAGAACAACTCAACACTCGTGCTGTCGTGATCGATCTGGTTTACGGCACGCGCCCGACACCCTTAGTCGATACGACGCGCGCGCGCCAGCAGCTTGCGATCGACGGTCGCGACGTCCTCGTGACACAGGTAAGCCACCAGTTCCGGCTCATGACAGGCAAAGAAATGCCGATCTCGCAAATCATGAAAGCTTGTAATCCTGGGTGATGACAACCACAGCCACAAAAATTGATTCCTACGCGCAGCTCGATCTCAGCGCCGAGCAACAGGATCTGATTAATCGCGTCGCCGCGCTGGCGCGCGAGAACTTTGCACCGCGCGCGCCTGAATACGATCGCAGCGCTACGTTCCCTGCCGAAGACTTCGACGATCTGTTTCGCGCCGGGCTGCTCGCGCCGGTTGTGCCGAAAGAACACGGCGGTCACGGTCTTGGCCCATACACAGGCGAAGTCTTCCCGCTCTGGATGATGACGAAAGAGATCGCGCGCTCTGACATGTCGCTCGCGCGCTGCTGGGAAGGTCATGTCAACTCACTCGTGCTGCTCGACGGCATGGCCACCGAAGATCAAAAGACGCGGTGGTTCAAGGGCGTCGTCGAGCGCGGTGAGAAGTGGGTGGCGTGGAGCGGTGAGCCACAGGCCCGCAAGCCCGGTGAACAGGCGCGCTTCGGCACTACTGTCGAGAAAGTCGACGGTGGTTACAGCATCGATGGCAACAAGGCTTTTGCAACCAGTGCGGGCGGCGCGCAGTGGGCGATACTGCTCGTCAACACGGCTGGACCAGGCGGCGTCAGGCACGTCGATGCCGCGAGCGGCGATTCAGTGTTGATGATGGCCTGCAATCTTTCCGATCCGAGCGTTGAGATCGACACATCATGGTGGGATCCGATCGGAATGCGCGGGACGGCGAGTCACATGGTCCACTTCCGCAATACGTTCATCCCCGACGACGATCTCATCGGCTATCCCGGACAGTATTTAAAGGAAGGCTGGCAAACGTGCTTCATTCCGCACTACGCCGCCACCTTCCTCGGCGCCGCCGAGGCCGCTTACGATTACGGACTCAATTACATCACCACGCAAAATAAGATCAACGATCCGTACGTGCAGCACCACCTCGGCCAGATGTCCGTCAATGTCGAGACGGCGCATCTGTGGCTGCGACACGTCGCGCGACTGTGGGAGACGGGCAGGTATCTCGAAGCGCAGATCGCGGGCAGTCGCGCGCGACACGTCGTCGAGCATCTCGCGGAAGATACGGTCAAGCAGTGCATTCGTGCTTGCGGCGCGCGCTGTTTGATTCGCCCGAGCTCGCTCGAGCGCGTTTATCGAGATCTGTCTTTCTACGTTCGTCACGACAATGACGATCAAATTCTCGCAACGATTGGTAAATCAATACTCGGTCTGACTCACGATCCATCGTTTTACAAACCATAGGGGAAGAATGCTCACCAAAACACGCAGGTATGGACTGGGAATCTGGGCGCTCGGTCTTGGGTACTATCTCTCTTACACACCTTACAGCGGCTTAACGAAGGCACTCTCGAGCGGATTACTTACGAACGCTCAAGGACCAGTTGCCGGACCAGTGCTGTTGCCGATCTCCGCGATCGCGACCGTGATCGGCATGTTCGGATTCATCACCGCGAAGGGTTGGTGGAAGTACGCCGGCCGTCGTGAATTCTTCGGCGTGCAAGTTCCATTCCCGCGGCCACTCACGTTTCTCTCGGGCGTGTGCCTCGCGACGATCATGGGCACCACCACGCTTGCGTTTACGTTTGGCGGACTCTCGATCGTACTCGTGCTCGTTTTGCTCCGCGGCGGCACACTCGTAATCGCGCCCATCGTCGATCGCATCGTGGGTCGTCGTGTGCGCTGGTTCTCATGGACCGCGATGTTTGTCAGTCTCGCCGCCGTTCTCACAGCGCTGAGTGACGCTTCGACTTACACGCTCACACTCGCAGCTACGATCGATGTCGCCGCTTACCTCGCTGCCTACTTTTTCAAGCTACAGTTTATGAGCCGGCTCGCGAAATCAGACGAACGCGAAGCGACGTTGAGATATTTTGTCGAAGAGCAGATGGTAGCCTCGCCGCTACTCGTGATCACACTCGTCGTGCTGTCATTAATCGGTGCGACGCCTGTGATGCTCGGATTCCGCACAGGCCTCACAACGTTTGTAACCACACCCGGCGCCATATTCGCAGCCTTTGTCGGCTTCTTTTACGCCGCGCTCTGCGTCTGCACGACGCTGATCTTTCTCGATCGACGCGAGAACACATTCTGCATGCCGATGCACTGTGGCTCCAGCATGCTGTCGGGATTCACCGCGTCGGCAATTCTTGCTTACTTCTTCAACGTTGGTGGTCCAACCTCAGCGCAGAGTGTAGGCGCCGGCCTTCTCATCGTCGCGCTCGGCTTCCTGTCGCCACTGCATCACCTCGATCGTTACTGGGTGAAGATCAAACGCGCGCTCGGCTTCGCGCCGCCTCTGGCCCAACCGCAGCGCCTGTTTCTCTTCGTGTGCAGCGGCAACACGTGTCGCTCACCGATGGCGGCGGCGATTGCGAATGAAGAGATCGCCAAACGAGTCGGCATTCCGTCCAAATCACTCGAGACTGTTAACGTGCGTGCGCTGAGTGCAGGTGTGTCTGCGCGCGTAGGCGCGCCGCTGACGGACGAGGCAGCCGAAGTGTTGCGATCGTTGAGTGTGCCGGTGCAACGGCATGCGGCCCGAAACCTGACACCCGAGCTGGCTGCGCAATCGGAGTTGATTTTTTGCATGACAAAGGCGCATCGTAGGGCTGTCGTCGAGATGCTGCCGCAAGTCGAAGGCAAGACGTACTGTCTCAGCACCGGAGTCGACGTCGACGATCCCATCGGCAAAGGCATGGCAGCGTATGTTGATTGTGCGCGACAGATTCAGCGATTGGTCCAACTGAGGTTGAATGAGCTCGGCCTTGTAGGCACTTGAAGTGTTAGCTAGAGTTTCCCCCGCAACGGCGCAACGGCGCAACGAAGAACCGAGTGCTCGCGAAGTCCTGGGTTCTTCGTTGCGCCGTTGCGCCGCTGCGGGAGAAAAACCTCTTATCTTTCACGTGCTCGGTTTGCATGCTTTCGCCCCGTTCAAGGCTTACAGATCTCCCGGCGCCGTGCTGTGGTGCAACTTCGATCTCCTGCGCGAGCTCGGCTTCGCCGTTCCGGAAACTAATCAACTTACTCCCGAGCTGAATCAACAACTTCTCGCCGCGTTTTCACTGCGCGCAGTTAACGGCGACGATCTCAACAGCCACGAGCTGCTAACTCTCTACGCTGACAAGTACGGCGGTGAAGGCGTCAGTCCCGCGCTCGGTGCTGGTCGCGCTGGTTTTCTCTCACACGGAAACTTGTACGTGAAAGGTCTCGGTTTCACACCCCTCTTCCGGCACAATGACGCTGAAGATTTCGTCCATTCTCATGGCGGCGTGCACCTGGAGGATTGCCTCTCGGAAGCAGTCTTTGGCGAAGTGACTCATAACCTCTTCGCGCTCGGCTCGAATCGCATCGTCGCGATCATCGATCAGGGAAAACATGTGACTGAACCATCGGGCCGCAGGCGACGCATCGCGCTCGCTGTGCGCACGGGAGCACAACTCCGGCCCGGTCACGTGCTCGCTAAACGCACGCGTGGCAGTCGTTCGCCCCTCGAAACGTTTATCAGCATCACGCGTGCTACAGGCCAGCTCGTAACCGCGTCTGACGTGCCGGATGTGAGCGCAACGATGCTGCGTGTCATTGACGATCACGCCCAGACGGCCGCAGATTCGTTTCGCTGGCGCATGATTCACGGCGCGCTCAGCCCGTCGAACATGGACATCAGCGGCGCGATGCTCGATTTGCCGACGCAGTCGACGCAGCCGCGCACGGCGCCGATCTTCCTGCTCGATTATGCGTGGTCTCATTTCGGCACCGAGCACAAGGAGCGTGGAACTCATCTCGCGGAGATGTACCGGCGCGTGTTGCGAGTAACAGATGCGGCCACGCGCGCACGTTTCAATGCGAAGTGGATCAACGTAGCGAATGTGATGGACAAGGCTTATGAGAAGCACTTGCAAGTGAGGTTACTGGCAGCTACCGGGCTTAAAACTGAGGTGGCCCGACGGATTCAAACGGAGCAGCCGGTAATGGCCGAGAGTTTTACCACACTGCTGCTGGAGATGGCGGTGTTGAAGAATCAAGGTTCGGCGTGCGTGGCGAAGAAAGTTGTTGAGGATGTATCGGTGGTTGATGTTTTCCATCTGCTCGGCAAGGCCCCGGGAGAATATTTTAGTGAACGTCTGACGCGAGGCAGAGTCGTGAAACATCTGAAGCCGGTTTACAAGGGCAATCGATTTCAGGTGGCGAAGCGGCGTGTCCACGTTGATTCTCTGGCGCGTGAGTTCGTGCGGCTTTACGGTGAGCTGATGAAGTACGCGGGTGATTTTTACGACAGTGCGGAGGCGATGAAAACGTCGCTCGTCGCGCGTGCGAGTTTTGAGAATGAGCCGATCGATGCGCTGTACTATCACAGTTTGTACCAGAAGCTTAATGAGGCAATTGCGGATTACAAATCCAGCGGCAAGCCGGAGTGCATCAGTGAGGTTATAGACACGACGATCACGCAATCCCTGCGGAGTGTTGATGGCTTGTTAGCGCAGGGTGATTGGCGAATGCTGGATGATGGTGGGATCGAGATCGAGAGACGGACGATCCGTGGTGTGTCGTATTCTGTGCGCGCGTGGGATGATGAGGCGCAGACGCGTCGAGTGTGTGTTGATGAGGTTGAGTTTGAGGTCTCGGGAGTTATCGGCAGGCTGGAAGGTGGATACGTGTTCGCGATCCCTGATCGACAGGAGTTAAGAGATATTTCACGCAAAGGCGCAAAGTAAGACGCAAAGACGCGAAGGCGGGTCAAGTTCTTCGGGTGCTCCTTTGCGCCTTTGCGTCTTACTTTGCGCCTTTGCGTGAAATATTCTTTTTTTATGTGGTCAATCGCAATCTACACCGGCATTTCGCCGTTCGATCTCGACCCCGCGCCGCCGGTGCTAACCAAATCACACATTACCGACATCCCCGCAGCTTTCGTCGCTGATCCATTCATGGTCCACCGCGATCACACCTGGTACATGTTCTTCGAAGTGATGAATATTGATACAAGGCTCGGCGAGATCGGGCTCGCCACCAGCAACGACGCGCTCAACTGGACTTACGATCGCATCGTTCTCAGAGAGCCATTCCACCTTTCGTACCCACACGTTTTCGAATGGCAGAACGAATATTACATGATCCCCGAAATGCTCCACGCCGGCGTCGTATGTATCTACAAAGCTCTCGATTTTCCATACAACTGGACCCGCTTCGCAGAATTGCTCAAAGGCATGCATGCCGACCCGTCGCTCCTTCGCTACAACGATCGCTGGTGGCTATTCACCTGTTCCCCGCCTTACCAGCACGACACGCTCAAACTCTATTTCTCGGATGAATTGACTGGTCCATGGACCGAACATCCAAAGAGCCCGCTGATCCAAAACGACAAGTGCCGCGCACGTCCGGCCGGACGCATTCTGAAATTTGGTAATCGTATCTTTCGCTTTGCCCAGGACTGTGCACTAAGATACGGCTCGAGCGTGAGAGCCTTCGAGATCACAGAGTTGACGAAAGACACTTACGCCGAAATCGAGCTTCATATCCCGATTCTCAAAGCCAGTGGTAGCGGCTGGAACGCCAACGGAATGCACCACATCGACGCGCACCAACAACCTAATGGCACCTGGCTCGCCTGCGTCGACGGCACTCAATAACCCATGCGCATACTGCTCGCGTCACCACATCGCTATCCGGCATTTGGTTCAACTGGCAGCGGTCTGCACCCACGCACCTACCCGTCAGGCTCAGGCTTCTGGATTCACGACATGTTGATGAAAGGACTGACGGAGCTCGGTCACGAAGTTTTCTACTTTCTCGCCGACGGCGCCGCCATGCCTCTGCCGCCCGGAGCAAAACTCGTTTCAAAACCGGTCTGGGATTGCGACATACTGCACACGATCTCCGATCAGTTTCCAAACTTGACGCGCGAGTGGAAAGCGAGTGGACGTCCATGGGTCGCGACCTGCCACATCGACATGCGCACGATCGGCGTCCCGCAACGCGCCACCACCGAGAATTGGATCTTCGTCTCACGCACACTGGCGCGTCTGCACGGCCGCACGCGCTTCGTACTCAATGGCATCGATCCTGACTCGTGCCTCTACTCGGAGAAGAAGGGGGATTACTTTCTGTTCATGTCGTCGATGGATTGGGAGATGAAGAAAGGTCTCGACATCGCGCTGTCGCTCGCGGCGCGACACGGCGTCAAGCTCGTCGTGGCGGGAACGGGAAACAACTACAAACGCATCATGCGCATTACGTCGCTGTGTCGCGAGATTGGCGCGGAGTATGTCGGCGACGTGCGCGGGCTACGCAAAGCCGAGCTGCTCGCGGGCGCGAAAGCATTTCTCTTTCCGACGCGCATTGACGAAGCGTTCGGACTCGGGATGGTTGAAGCGTTGATGTCAGGCACCCCAGTGATTTGCAGCGACAAAGGCGCGTGCCGCGAAATCATCACTCGCGACGTTGGCTTCGTCTGCCGCTACGAACCTGACTACCTGAACGCCATCCGCCACATCAGCGAAATTAACCCTGCAACCTGCCGCGAAAAAGCCATGCGCGACTTCCACTACCTGCGCATGGCCCAGGATTACGTTGCCGAATACGAGAAAGAAATTTTAGCCACGGATGGACACGGATTAACACGGCTGGCTTAATCCGTGTTCATCCGTGTCATCCGTGGCTCACTCTATTGGCACTGCCGCGACGAGATCCATCATCACGAGAGCGCCCGCGGGTAGTGTTGCAGCGGCGAATGCGGTGCGTGCCGGCAGTGGCGTGATGCCGAGGCCCGGAAGCCATTCAGCGTAGATCACGTCGACGGCTTTGAAGTCTTTGATGTCCGCCAGCAGCAATGTCACTTTAACCACATCAGCCGCCGAACAACCCGCCGCATTGAGTATCGCGTCGAGATTCGAAAACATGCGGCGCGTCTGTGCTTCGAGTCCTTCTTCGAGCTTGCCCGTGTCGGGATCGCGTCCCGTTTGTGCCGTCACAAAAACCAGATCGCCCGTGCGAATAGCCTGCGAGTAAGTGCCGAGTGCCGGCGGCCCGGCGTCTGTCTTGATGCGTGTTTTGTTAACCATCGGTAACTCCTCAGATGCGCTCCGCTTTCAATGGAATGTGGAAGTCGACCTTAACTGGACCACCGGCAAGTGGCGCGAGATCGAGTAGCTGCACGTCGCCCGGAAAGATGATCTGCAACAGCACGACGTTCGTCGGGTTCGCAAACTCGAGGTCGAAGAAGTGAAACTCGGTGATGTTTGAAGCATAGATCCAGAGGTTGTTCTGCTCGCGGATCCAGCTACGAAAGTCGTCGCTCTCCATCGGCTCGGTGCGGATCTCGAGTGGGGCTTCAGTCAGGATCTTCTTCGTCAGATCGAAGTGTTCGAAAGCGTATTGCCAGCTTTGTTCGTAGGGCCGCTTCGTCGAGCCACGCTCGCGGGGCAGGTTTCCACGCTGCTTCATGCGGATGTTTTCGCGCACGAACTCTTCGCGCTCTGTTTTGACTTCGTAATCGCCGTCGGTGAGTCGCTGGAGAAAGTGTGCGACGCCGCGGCTCGTTGTGAACACGCGGCGAATGATCTGGAAATAAGTGACCGCCGTGGGATTGATGTCGAAGATCGTTATGCGCGACGGTTTCCAGAGCGGGATCAGATTGAGACCATAGAGGCCGCCCACGACGCTGATCATGTGAATGTCTGCCTGTCTCTGTGGCGCGACGTTGTCGTAGTGAGTCTTGATCTCTGCAAACTCGGAGAAGGAGCCGTCCTGGGCGCCGTCGTCGGTGCCGTAGAAGACGTTCTCCGGGTGATCGTGATACATCTCTCGATTGAACGCGCGTGGTGCTTGTACTGTCACTGTGATCCTCCCACTTCCCATGCTGGTCTGTTGAGTTCCTGGTAGTTTTGAAATCTGTCTTTCCACTTCAAACTTGTTTCGGTATCGCTGTAAGTTATTTTCATCGTGTCTCGGATAACTTCGAGTGCGTCTTTGACTTTGCTTGTTTCGGGATGACGAATCGTGATGTAGCCGTCGCCGGTATATGTGTCTGACTTTCGCGCGCCGGTGTTGGGCCAGCGTACGTCGACGATGAGATCACCAAGCTCGCGAACGATTGTCTCGACACCTGCCACGTGCTTCACTGTGCCTGAACCGAGGCCACGCAGAAAAATCGTTCCCACCGCATACTTACGTTCCCATGGACCATCGAAACACCCGTCAACTACGACTCTCGCCCAGGCGCGATAAGGATCGACGTCGTACGCAAAACCGAGCATTGGGCCGATGCGCGCACCCGCGGGTCTGAGTGTCGCGTCAGTAAAGCCGAGCAGCCGGCCTTTGTCGTCGAGAAAGCCTTCCATGTGCGTGAAGGAGTTTCCGACCGACAACGCGCGGACTGCTGCGAGACCTTGTTCGATAAAGTCGCCGTAGAGATCCATCTCACGCGGCATGACGCAGGTCCACTGCACCTCTGGGTGCTCGACAGCTTCGAGTATGGATGGAAGGTAGAGACAAACGGAATGGAGCTGTGGTTCGTTGTCGATCGTGATCGTGTCGAAACACAGCTCCTGCCCGTGCAGAAAAGCTTCGGCGAGCACGGGATGTTCTGTTGAAGGTTGCATGAGATCCATTGCGTGATCTAAATCAGCGGCAGTGTGGATCAGGAGTGTCGCGAGCGCGCCGCTTCCGGTTAATGGCTTCAACATGATCGGGAAGCCAACTTCGCTCAGGAAGCGCACGGCGTCAGTCTTGCTCGTGACAATGCGGTCCGGTGGTGTCTGTACTCCTGCACCGCGCAAAGTCGATTTCAACAGCGATTTATCGAGCGTTTGGCGCACAGTTGCCGAGCTCATGCCTGGAATACGGAGCGCTTCACGTGTTTTAGCGACAGGCTCAAGCAACGTCTCTTGCGCCGTGACGATGTGATCCAGCGGTCCAAACTTTCGCGCCGCAGCGATCAACTGATCCGCATTGTGAACATCCGCGACTTGAATGGTATCGATGAACACGTCATCAACCGTACGTTCTACGATGCCGAATAACTCAACATGATCGAGATTGCTGAGCGCTTGAGCGGTGCGCAAGCTCTCTCCCGTCGCACGACGGCAGACGAAGACAACGCGCCTCATGTCGTGGTCCTCCGCGCGCGTAGTTGCGCCTCACGTACCCCCTTGTCGTGCAGCACATACTGGATCACATCGCGCCCTTCGCTTTCGACATCAGTCTCCGACAGCGGCTCGAGTCCGTGAAACGAGATATCGGAGCGCATGAATGCGAGCATCGAGTTCGGTCTGTACGGCGCAGTCTTCACACGAATGAAATCTTCGAACGAATAATGCTTGCTGTCGGGACAGCTAAACGACGGATCCTTCGGACGATACAGCGAAGTACCGAGATGCTCGGCACTGTTATCAGGCGCGAGATAGATCAAAAGCACGACGAGCTTTGTGTATAAATCGGAATGTGGGCCAAGAAAGTACCCGGCGCGATGCCGGATGAATTGCGACTCGACGGAAACTTCCGGCCACGACGATCGTTGACTGTGAAATGAATCGAGCACTGCGTGTGCAAACTCCGGTCCGAGAAACCAATCATTAAAGGACGCCCAGAATGGTTGTAGATCTTTCGGGAGTCGATCGATCCAACCGGCATCCATGTCACGCTGGTTGCGATGACGGAAGTGATCGAGTTTCAGATCCGTGACTTCGTAAAGATTGTCGTAAACATCCGTCGCAGGCAGGTTGCGTAGAAGCTCCTGGTAATAATCGTCGGGGAAAACGTTTTCGAGATAGAAGTGTGGGAAAGGATCGAGATCCACCGTGACGTTCTGCAAACGGTTAATGAGATGAGACAGTGGGGTCATGATTGTTAACAAATTTTTCACGCAAAGACGCAAAGGACGCAAAGGCGCAAAGAAGAATTTTAGCCCGCCTTTGCGTCTTTGCGACTTTGCGTCTTTGCGTGAAAACTTCCTTCCAGCTCACGCACGAGCGGCAGCACCTCGCGTCCGAAGATCACCATCTCGTCGAGCTTGGGCCAGCCCGCGATGATGAACTGCGTCACTCCAATCTCCCTGTATTCCATGAACGCGCGCGCCAGATCCGCAGGCGTACCCACGAGGGTGATCGCCGACGAACCGTAGAACGGCACGAGCCCCGCATAAAGATTTCGATTCATCCAACCCACATCGTCCGCCGCCCGCAACGCCTCCTTCAACGTCTGCGAATCGCTGCTCGACAAAATCTTCCGCTCCTGCTTCTCGATCTCTTCCGGCGGCATGAGCGCCTGTGCAGCGGCGAGCGCCTCATCCATCGTCGGCCTGCAAATCACACACAACCGCAAACAAACGTCGACCCCATTCTCACGAAAGCGCCTGACGATCGGCGCAAGCTTCTCCGGCGTGTCGATCAATCGCAGGTAACACGACGCCTGCGTGAGCGCGAGGTGCTGCGCCTGCTCCGAGTGCCCCGACACGTAAATCTCAGGCTCGCTTCGCTCCGGCGCGAGAAACGGCGTGAAGATCTTTCCCTTATCCACATGACAATACTTGCCCGAGAAACTCACGTCGCCATTACCCGCCCAGAACGCGTGACACACCGTTAGAAACTCTTCCGCGCGCGCGTATCGCTCATCATGGTCCAGGTAATCTCCATACCCGCGCTGTTCCACCGCCGAGCTACCCGCCACGACATTCAAACTCACGCGCCCATTAATCAACCCTGACAACGTGTTGATCTGCTGCACGAAGGTCGCCGGCTGCATCAGCCCCAAACGATACGCAACGATGAATCCGAGTTTCGTCGTCACCTGGCCCATCGCACACGCGACAAAGATCGTGTCAGGCTCGTAACGACTAAACGACAGCAACACCGACTCGATCCCCGCCTCTTCCGCCGCACGCGCAAACCGCAGCCAGCCTTCCATGTCGGGCAAAGCAGCGGGCGAATGCGCGTGGGTCGTCGCCACGCGTGATGTTTCCTGCGCGGTCTTCATGCCGACCTCGCCGCCCTTCGGCATCATCCAGTGAAATCTCAGGCTCATGCTTGCTTAATGCGAGGCAATATCTCGCGTCCAAAAACATCTACCGTATCAACTTCCGGCCAACCGGAAATGATGAACTCCGTCACGCCGATCCGTTTGTATTCGAGAAATGCCAACGCGAGCTCGTCCGGTGTTCCGATCATTGTGGTCCATACCGGCCCGTAATGCGGAACGAGACCGGTCCAAAGCCACGGCTCTGGCCAGAACGCATCGCGCCCCAGCTCGTTGCCTTCGCGATACATCTGCGAATCGTCTTTCATCGTCGTCGTGCTTTCCTTCGCGTCTTCAGGCAACAGAGTTTGAGCGGCGCTGATCGCTTCTTCACGCGTGGGCCGGCATAACAAACAGCAGCGCAGGCAGACGCCCGTTCCACGCGCGCGTGTGCGTGCGACGATCGGTTCGAGCTTCGACGGACTCTCCGCGACGCGCAGCCAAATCGTGCCCTGCGACGAGGCCAGATGCTCCGACTGTTCGGAATGACCTGACACAAAGATCTCGGGAGCTCGTTTATCCGGAGCGACAAACGGCGTCGCGAGTTTCGCCTGCTCGACGCGATAGTATTTGCCGTCGAAGTTGACGTCACCATTCGCTTGCCAGAAAGCATTGCAGACCGCGAGAAACTCTTCGGCGCGCGCATAACGCTCGTCGTGCGAGAGATAGTCGCCGTAACCACGCTGCTCTTCACTCGAGCTACCCGCGACGATGTTGAATGACACACGTCCCTGGACGAGTGCTGAGACGGTGTTCATCTGTTGCACGAATGTCGTTGGGCTCATCAGGCCCGAGCGATAGGCGATGATGAACTTCAGTTTCTGCACAGCCTGGCCCAACGCACACGCCACGAGAAACGGATCCGGCTCATAACGGCTGAACGAGATCAGCGTTGAATCGATGCCAGCGTCTTCAGCGCGACGAGCGAAGTGAGTCCAACCTGCGAGATCAGGCCGCACGGCAGGCGACGTGCTCTGCATCGACTCGATGCGATACCTCGCCGCGTCGCGCGGACTTTGTCGTCCATCCAGCGCGACCTCTCCGCCTTTCGGTAACATCCAGTGGAACTTGAGACTCATCTTTTTTCATCCACAGATTTCGCAGATTTTTCTGTGCAATCTGCGGAATCTGTGGATACCACGCAGCAGTGCTGCCACTCGCGACACACCGGCGGATGGATCGTCGCGCCGGGAAATAACTCCTTCATATACTCTGTGGTAAAAAATGACGTGTACGACTCGAGCGCTTTGCCCTCGCGCGTTTGATGACACACGAGATTACCGGGCTCAACATACAAACGATCGTCAATGATCACGAACCACTTCGCCTGCTTCACCATCTCACTCTTCCCGCGCGGTCCGAGATTGCGCAACACCGTCATCCCGCGCGGCTGCGCCGGAGCCGACAACGACCGATCATATTGCGGATCGAAGAACGTAAACGCGAGCACAGCATCACGCGCCAGCATCCGCCGCAGCGCGCCAACCGTTTCAACCATCTCGTTCACATCGACATGCGTAAAAACTGAAAACGCGAGAATGAAATCAAACTTCACTCCGCCGCAATCGGGTATCGCGAGGTTACGAATTCCGTGCGGGTTGTATTGCGAGCTGTAACGGTTGAAGTGAACGAAATGTGCGCGCGGGTATGTGCGTCTTCCCTGCTCGATCACAGCGCGATTGATGTCGATGCACCAGTAATCTTCCCCGTCCACCTTGTCGCCCGCACTCTCGAGAAACGTGCCGATGTTCCCACCGAAGTCGAGAATCTTCCGGCCTTTCCATTCCGGATGCCCGAGCACTTCGTCGAAGTAAGGAAACTGCGTCAGGCGCGTCGAGACGAGGTTCCAGGGAAACGTGCGGCTGTCGGCGAACAATTGCTTCGCTTCGTCAATGAGTCTGGTTTCGTCGTGTAAGGACATATTATGCGTTTACAGTCCACGGTGGCGGTTCGCGCGACACGCCATGACGCTTGGCCCAACGCTCGAGGGCCCACGGAGGTGTGTCGACGTCGCGATAGCCGCCCAACAATTGTCGTGTGATCGGACCGACAGTGAGTAGTTGTTGCTCGTCGGGTGTTTCAAGATAAACCTCGGGCTTCATCCAGCGATACGCGTAGCCGTAAATCACGACCTTCGAAGTGCGGTCGCTGCGATTGGGCGCGGCGGTGTGAAAGATCCGGTTCTCGAAGAAGAGCGCATCACCCGCGTTGAGTTTGAGATCTTTGACTTCGACACCGATCGGATCGACTTCGCCTTTCGCGAGCTGCAAAGGCTCTGTGCGGAGGTGTGTGCCACGCGCCATGAGCGTCATGCCGCAATTCGGTTGTTGGAAATCCGTCAGGCAATAACAGACCTTGATGCCGACGAGCGGGAGCTTCTCGTGACCGAGATCGCGCGGGATGCGGATGTCGCGATGCCAGCCGCGACGGAACGTCGGCGCGTCGGACGTCTCGGGTCGTTTGTAGATGACGGTGGTCGAGTGCAAATGGATGTTCGGGCTCAGCAGTTGGACCAGGAGCGAGACAGTGCTTGAGTTGGCGACGAGTGCGAGTAGTGCTTTGTGTTTCAGGAGGCCGCGACGCAGGTCGAGATGGTTGTACTCGGGTTTGCCGGCGAGATCTGGTTTGTTGAGGAAGGGCGCGCAGAGCTGATCTGCTTCGGTGAGGAGGTTGTTCACCGTTTCACGATCGAGCACGTTCGGGACGACGAGGTAGCCGTCGCCGGCGAATGACTGGCGCTGCGATTCTGTTAGTTGAACAAACTCCATATGAAATTTAGCCACTGAGAAAAGAACAAGGAACCAGGACAAAGGAACAAGTCAGGAAGAGGGGCTTGCCCCCGCTCGTCCAACCCAAGCAGCGGCGGGGGCAAGCCCCTCTTCCTGACTTATTCTTTTTTCATGACCTGTTCTTTTCTCTTGGTTCCCTGTTCTTTTCTGTTGGTTCCTGATCACACAACAGTGCTGCATCTCGTCGTTTACCGGGGGAAGAATTTCAGCGTTCGGGAATAATGAGCGCATGTAGTCCACCGTGTAGAACATGTGATAAGTGCGTTGCTCGTCGGGCGCGTAGTGCCGCGTCTGCTCCGTTTCGAGATAGAGATCTTCACCGTTGACTAATACGAACCAGTTCGCATCTTTGGCTTCGTCAGCGAGACGGGGTACGTCAATGTCGAGAGTGTTTCCCTTTTCGCCCTCGAGGTAAATCTCGCGCTCGAGGCGCCACACGAGATTGTTTCCATGATACCGATCCGGCCATGAAGAGTAATGCGGATCGATGAACGTAAACGCGAGCGCGCCGCCGTTCGCCAGTTTACTTTCCAATTGACTCACGAGATCGAGCATGTCAGTGCGCGACGTGTTTGTGAAGACCGAGTACGCGACGATGTAGTCAAATTTTTCTTCAATCGACGGCAGCTTCAATTTTTTAGCCCCATTCGGGTTGAAGAAGAATGAATAGCGATCGTAAAAGATCCAGTGCGAGCGGGGGAACAGCTCCTTCCCCTTTTCGATCGACTCTTCAACCACATCGAGGCACCAGTAACGCTCGTGATCGATCGTGCTGTTCGGATCGCGCAGCATGTTGCCGATATTGCCGCCGAAGTCGAGCACGTTCTTACCGCTCCAGTCCTTTTCACCCATTTGCAGCGAGAAGTATGTGAACTGCCCAGTTTTCGATGAGAGGAACCCCATGATTAAGCCTGGCGGTAGAAAAACTCGCGATTGAGATAATTCGCGCGACCACTGTCATCGAGAAATGTAGCGAACAAGACGATCACAAACACGCCTTTATTAATGCGAAGATGTGTGTCTGCGCGCATGAACCCGAAATCGAAGGTCGCGGTCATCGCGGGGGTGCGCTGTCCCGCTTCTTCTTCGAGGTTTGCGAGCGGTGTAGCAAGTGCTGTGGGCCAGTGAATTGGACCATCCTTGCCGACGCCGATGATGCTGACGGTGATGTCGTCGCCTGCGCGCGCCACAGTGCACTCGGCGATGCCGCGTGTTTCCCAGTTGGTGTTGATCCAGCGGCCGAGAAGTTTGTCGGGGTTGAGATTCGCCGCCGCTGGATTGAGTAAGTCGGGATGCAGATGGCTCTTTTGTTTGAAGTTCATTGGTTAAAAGTGCTCCTGCGTCATTGAATAATACTCGCGCAGGAAATAGTTCGCGCGGTTGCTGTCGTCTTTGAAAGTATGAAACTGGGCCAGTACGAGGAGGCCTTTCATGATCATGGCCTGGAAACGCGCTTCTGCGAATCCGAAGTCGTAAGTAGACGTGAAGCCGGCGCCCGTGCTCGATGCGGGATTGCCGGCGAAGACTTCGGCGGGCGCGGTGCCCCAGTCGATTAGACCGTCTGGGCCAATGGCGAAGACTTGGAGCTGGAGCTTGCCGTTTGCTGCCGTGATGTTGATGCGTGCAATGCTGTTTGTGTCGGGGTTGGAGTTGATCCAGTGGCCGATCAGGGCTTTGTGATCGATGTGGTTGATGGGATCAACTTCTATCAGATCGCTGAGTTGGGCAAATTGAATGTTAGACATGATTACAGGTTTTAACTGGAAGTTCTTATCCAACTGCGGATCATCAGGCGATTGGAGTTTGGGCCAGCGGCGATCGGCGTGCGTGCGTGGATCGTGCGGCGGTTATCGGAGAATAGAAGCTCGCCTTCGCGCATGAGGAAGTCGAGCGTCTGCGGTGTTGTGGAAACGAGATCCTCGAAGTTTTTGAGTGCGTCGGGCATGCCGGGTGAAAGCGTCGCGCCGGTCGAGTCGAGCGCCATGTCGATCGTGTAGCGACGCCAGCACATGCTCGACTTCGTCAACACGGGACGCCAGCTCACACCGCCGCCCCAGTAAGGCGCGAGTTGCCACGGAACGGGCTCGGTTTCGAGACGCATGAGTGTGTCGGAGCCGAAGTGAGTCTCAACTTCGTTTCTGATCGTGTCGATGTCGAGCACGCGCGAGCGACCGCCGCCGTCGGGATCGGCGCGGACGCAGACCATCGAGATCAGCTCGACCGGTGGTTCCCAATCAGCACAGTCAGTGTGCAGTCGTTCGCTCTCGTGACCGCCGCGAGTGGAAACAATGTCGGTTGAGGGTTGAATGTAGTGAACGAGTTGCGCGCGCGGCTTTTCGTAAGGACGAGCGACGAGTTCGCCGAAGGCGCGGTTGATTGCGACGAACACGCGGTTGCCGTCGTCGAAGTCCAGCCCCTGCACGAGTGCGCAATAGGGCCAACGTGCAAGACGTTGTTTGATTTCGGCGATTACTGCATTGAAGGAATCGGGGCAGCTTTCACGAACAGAGTTGAGAACGTGAGCTTGTAGATCGGTCGAATAAAACTCACGGTTGTCATACTCCGGCAGACGCTCAGCGACCGCACGTATTTCTCGCGCGATGGTCGGCGGGACATGTACTTTTGCGTTATCGGGAAAGCTCACAGCAGTGCTGCATTTCTCCATTGACGGGGCTATTGATCTGCGCGCCCGGAAACTGTGCGCGCAAAAAATCTCCGGTGTAGTAGACGTTGTACGTGATGCAACTCTCCTGCTCTTCACCCCATTTCCCAGCGCTGTTCACATACAAATCAGTGCCATTCACGAGCGAGCACCACTCAACATCACGACTCTTTTCTAATAACTCTTCTACTCGATCGGGTGAGTTTCGCTTTTCCAATCGCCAGCGCAGGTTCGACTCCCAGTGCGGATCGATGAACGTGAATGCCAGAGCTCCGCCCGGTGCGAGGCGCGCGCGCAACTGTTCGACGAGATCCCTCGTCTCTTCCCAGGTCGTGTGCGTAAAAACCGAATAAGCGAGTATGAAATCAAACTCAACTCCCAGATCCGGCACAGGCTGATCGACAACGCCGTCGGGATTGAACGAACAGTTGTAGCGGTTGTAGTGAAACCAATTTGCTTGCGGAAATGTTTTGCGGCCTTCTTCGATTGCGTCACGAATTATGTCGAGACAGTAATAATTCTCATGACGGATCGTACACGCCGGATCGAGCAGCAGATTTCCCTTGTTCCCACCGAAATCCAACACACGCAATCTACGCCAGTCAGGGTGATCGAGCTGTGCGTCAAAATAGGCAAACTGCGTCGCCTTCACGAGCTGCGACCGCATCGCTCGCTGTTCCTGAGTTCCTCTCCAGAGATGAACCTCTTCGATCATTAATCCGTCATCAATCCGTGAAAATCTGTGGCTGTTTTACTCCGGAAGCGCTCCAGCTCGAAGGCCAAATGCGAATCGAGGCCGCGCAATTCCGTACGCTCCATCACCGTCATCCGCGATCGCAACAGTATCATCTCCTGCTCGGGTGTTGTCGGTTGCCCCGGTACATTCCGACCCATTCGCGATGCATCAACAAACCTTCGCACATGCGCCCAGACCTGCGGCAAAACGACCACACGACACGCATGGTAAAGCCGCATCTGAAACTCCCAATCCTCGCAACACACCAGGTCCTCAGCGAACAACTTCTCACCGAGCCTCACCAACGCTTCACGACGCACAGTGATCGAGCAGGTGTGAACCGTGTTCATGCTATTAGTCCAAAGCCAGTGACAGTCACTCGCGAGCCGCACCTCACATGCCGTCGCTTCGAGCAAACCGTTCTGCGCGAAACGACTCTCGCCATTCGCAGTGCCTTCGAAAAAGTTTTGACTGTCAGAAACCACCACCTCAGCCTCCGGAAAACGTGCAAACACTTCGAGCTCAGCAGCGAATTTCCCCGGCAGCCAAACATCATCCGAATCAAGAAACGCGACAAACTCGCCACGCGCCACACGCGCACCCGCATTCCGCGCGCCTCCTGGTCCGCGACGGTGCTCGAGTCGCACCAAACGTATGCGGTCGCCAAACTCGTTCTCGAGCAGCTCAACAGTCGCATCCATTGACGCATCATCAACAACGATAACTTCGACTGCGCCTTGCGCGAGCACACTACGGATCGCGTCGCCCACCAATTGGGCACGGTTCCACGTCGGAATCACAACACTGAGCAGCGGAGTTTTCACTTTGCGAAAAGAACCTGATGGTTGCCGGCGCAGTAGGCAGCAACTGCTTCGTCCAGCGAGCACAAGCGCGGCGCCTCAACGACGCGAAAACGATCTATTGGACCGTGGCCGCGCACCCACGCCACGGCGGTGCGACTGCTCGTCAACACCGGTGTCGAATAAGTCGCGGAGAAACCGATGCGCGCTTCGACGCTGCGATTGGGATTCGAAGCGTGCAGCATCAGCGGATGGTGCAAACTCATCTCACCGGCGCGCATGACCACGTCGTGCGGCGCCTCGATCGGCACCTGCGCAGTCGCGCCCTGCGTCGTTAAGTTGTCGGGGTTGGGAAAATCATCGTGCCGCACGAGGCCGAGATGGTGCGATCGCGGCACCACACGCAAGCATCCGTTCTCGGCAGTCGCCGGCGTCAGTCCGAGCCAGATCGCGGGCACGTGCGCGCCTGCAAGTTGTTCAGTGAGACCATCCTGATGCCAGCCGACGAAAGAATCGCTGCTGCCAAATTTATAGAACAGGCGCGTGGACTTCAGCATGACGTTTGGTCCAATGAGCTGTTCCATGCAGTCGAGAACGCGCGGGTGCGTGCTGAGCTCCCAGGCCCAGCGAAAATAATAGTGCGGTTGGTCGAGACGCGTGATCCGGCCACCGAGAGCTGCGCACGTCTGATCGACTTCGGCGCGAAAATGGCGCACTTCATCCGCCGAGAGAATCGGGATCGAATCGAGGAAGCCGAATTCCTCGTAGCTACTTAATTGTTTCTCCGTAAGCGTTGACATGATTCACATGATTGTTCAGGATTAGCGTGGTTCTCCTGAAAAATCTTGTCCATCCTGTTTTCAAAAATCGTTTGCATCAATCTCGATCGACGGCCCGAGCGCTGGCAGCGCATGCAAGCTGAGCTCGCACTACATGGTCTTGGACCGGTCCAACGCTTTGCTGCGTGCGACGGCAAGACTATCGCAAAGCCTGCCGGTTGGTCTCACAGCGACGGCGCTTACGGCTGCCTCCGCAGTCACGTCGAGGTGGTCCGTGAAGCGCAACGGTCCAACGCGCCGAGCGTGCTGATCTTCGAAGACGACACAGTCCTCGATCCTGAGTTTCAAAGCAAGTTTGCCAGCTTCAGCAAGGAGGTGCCTGACGACTGGGACATGCTGTATTTCGGTGCGCTTCACAAAGACGAGCCAGCGCAGATTTCCGAACACGTGGGCCGTATCACGAGGGCAAACTCGACTTACGCCTACGCGCTGAAGAACACGGTGTTCGATGCCTTCATCGAGTTAAACGCGCGGGCCGAGCACGTGCTCGACATGAATAGTTACCTCTTACAGGAGCGCTTCAACTGCTATTGCTTCATGCCCAATCTCGCGTGGGTTGAAGCCGAATATTCCGACGTTCAAAACCGTCTCGAACGCCACTGGTATCTCGAGAAGTCGCTCATCCTGTTTGGCGCTCGGATGGACCAGCTTTTGCGGCGGACCACGATCGTCATCAACGATCGCGGTGATTCAAAGAATGTCGCGTTCCTCGAGCGCTACTACGAAGAATACTTCGCACCCATGGTCGAGATCGTTGGCAATATTGACGAGGCCACTCCTACACGCGAGTTCGTCATGCTCTCGGAGAGCGACATTTATATCGAAGCTCTCGACATTCGCGCCAATCTCCGCATGTGTGAAGAGTTTGACGCCACCACCGGCTTCGATCACGTCATCGATCTCACTCACGACCAGGCAGAATTACTTCGCACGACGAGCATCACGCGCGGTATCGATATCACAAACAATCCTGTATCAAAGAACAATGCCGTTCACTTCTTCAAACGCGGCGCGCAAGGCGATCGCGTCTTTCACTCGCCCAATCATGCGCTAAGACTTCCGCGCAGTTGAGCTCCACTCGGCGATGGCTGCTTCGATATCGTCATTGACGGGCGCCGCAGCCAATTTCAGGTGACTGCAATCCGCATTGCCGCGTGCGTGCACGACCAGCCGATCACGATTGGGCGTTTGGTTCGTAACGAAGCGCACGATGAAGCCGATGCGTGGACCATCCGACGTATTTGCGTTCGAGCCGTGCACGATGTTCGTGTGGTGCAAAGACATCTCACCGGGTCGCAGCACGACGTCGATCGCGTCCGAGTCTTTCACGTCCATTCGGATCACCTCGCCACGCCGGTTCAGCAGGTTTGGATCGTTCTCAACGTTGTCGTGCTCCATCAGTCCAAGCTTGTGCGAGCCGGGAACCACTCGCATGCAGCCGTTGTTGCGGTTACTCGACGTGAGCGCGATCCACGCCGAGATCGAAGGCGTCAGGTGCCAGCCTGAGTAAACGCTGTCCTGGTGCCACGATGCGTAACTGCTATCGTGCGGCGGCTTGTAAAAGACGAGCGTGCCGTCGATCACAAGGTCAGGGCCTAAAAAATTCTCGACCGTATCGAGCACCGCCGTATTAGTCGCCAGCGCGTAAGCCCACGGGAAAAACAGGTGCAAGTTGTCAAAGCGTTTCAGACTTGCTTCGCCACACCGCGCTGCGATTGCATCGAGCGCCGCCCTGTATCGAGAAACCTCATCCGCGGATAGCACGGGTATCGGAAACACGACCCCGTCTTGTTCGTAACGTGTCGGCATATTGAGGTTTTATCCACAGATTACACAGATCCGTTATTGCTCTGTGCAATCTGTGGATGAAAGAGAAAGCTGTTGCGCTCGATAAAGCCCCGACCTTTGTCGGCAGCCTCCGTGAAATAATCGAAAGCGTCCTTCTCGTAACCTTTATCAGCGAACAACTTCTTCATCTTCTTTTTCCACTTCGCATCCTGCCCTTGCCCCCCGAGATAGCCGCGCACAAACTCGTCCCAATCAAACAAACGGCTCATGAAAATATCGCTGAAGAACGCACGCAGCCTGCGGTCGTTCAACATCGCCTCGTGCGTCTTGTCGTAAGCAGCTTTCAGTTCTGTTTCGGCCAACGCGAGGGCGCGCGTTTCAAGCTCACTGCCGATTCGATAAATGCTCATCAGGTAACCGACGATGCTGGCCGGAAACAGCGCCGGGTTCGCGCGCCCCCAAAGGTGACGCTCATCGAGCAGCATTGCCTGCATAGCGCCCTGCGCGAAGAAGTGACCGATTTCGAGATCGGGCAGCGAGAGCGCGTCGTGGTCCATGAAGATCAGTTTGACCTTCCATCGCCCTTGCTCCCAGACACTTCGTAGACCAACATTTCTCGCCACGAATGATTCGCCACGCGAATGACCGCGTGCGCCCAGCAACGTTCCCCAAACAGTCGCAATCTCGCGCACGAGCTCGAGAAAGATCTCGTCAGCACGCGCGCGATTCGCCGGCACTGCAAACGCTGCGTCGACATAACCGCCGTAATCTACAAGCGCCACGTCGGGCGGCTCGTAAACACCGAGCACTTCCTCGAGCAGCGTGTCGGCAAACTGTTTCGCGTCGGCTTTTGTGAAATCGACGCGGAGCCAGTCGTTGAAATAAGTCTGCGCGCCGTACGCCGAAAGATAAAGGCCGAGCTTGTCGATCCGAAACGAGCTCGTGTTGGTCAGTATCGACTGCGCCGGAGCCACATGACTCAAAAACTCCGCCGTCAGTCCCATGTCACCTTTAATCGTCGGAAGGTTCTCACCTTCTTCTTTAACTAGCGCCGCGGTTGCATCTTTCATCGCGTCGCGCATGTCGTCGAAACCACTCTTGCCGAACGCTTGGGGATCAGTTAAATAGCGAAACAGAGCGACTGGTCCATGACGCGTCGGGATCGAAAACACTGTCGTCCGCGAGAGGTAGCCAGGCAGCGGCGCTTCCCCCCCGTGCACGAGTCGATAGATCATGCTGAACTTCGCGGCGGCCTTCTCCTCGTAACGCAGGAGCCACTGCATGCTGCCGCCGTCGAGTCGATGCGGCGTCGGCACGCGGTTTCCGCCGCGCCGGAAGACGACGTTGAACGGATTGGCGCCTCTGCGTCCGGCGCGTTTGAGCTCAAACTCGATCTCGCTGCCCGGAGGTTTGATCACGAGCACGACTGTCGTGAGTGGATACTCGACGAGTGAGTTGATTCGCTGGCTCGTTTTGTCACCCACCCAGTAAGTCTTTTGTCCGGCGCAGAGAAGCCGCAGGATTCCGGCTTCGTAGTCAGGCAGCCGCTGCAATGCATGCGTCGTTTCCGCGTCCACGAACGGCGGCTGCATGACGTCCACGTCTTTTACTCCGTCAGTCGTCTTGATCTCTTTGACGATCCGATCGACAACTTCCTCTGGAGTGAACAGGTAGCGCGCGAGCGTCAGCTTGCACTCGTGGCGCGAGACGGCGACGAATTCGCGCAACGCTGCTGCGGGAGTATCCGTCCCGCGGATTTTTCGATGCACCCGATCGAGACGCGCGAGTCTCTGCCGAAACTCATTAATGAACCGGTGCGGCTCCACCGTTGAGTAACCATCTTTGAGCAGCGACGGTTTAAGCGCGCCCGCGGTCTTGAGATTCAGCTCGTCGAACAGCCAGTCGAATGTGTTCAGATCGTCTGGTTGTAACTTGAGAATCAGGTGTTCGGTCATCAGCACGGCCAAACACCGCTGTTCCCACTTCACGCGACGTTGCCGAGCGAGGCTGATCAGTTTGCGGCAAAAGGTCTTCTGGAATTTGCGTTGACGCAGAAATTCATCGAGCAGATCGTTGGAGATCTGCTCGTGTTGAATTCTGGTTGTGAGCCGCACCGCAACCAAAGAAGTTCCCTCGCAAAGACGCAAAGTTTGCTTCTCTGTGCAACCTCTGCGTCCTCTGTGTCTCTGTGGTTAGGTATTCACCACAGAGACACAGAGGACGCGGAGGTTGCACAGAGAAGAGTTCAAATTAGGAGGCTAAACGAGCGTCTACTTCTTCTTACCGCCCTTACCATCCTTGCCGTCTTTGCCCTTGTCCTTCTTCTTGTCTTTCTTCTTCTTATCCTTCTTCTTTTTCTTCTTCGGACTCGGGAGTGTTCCCAGGGCGACGACGAGCGCGGCGTACAAGGCTTCGGCGCAGTCTCGTTTCAATATGACGGCAACGGTGTCGGTCCAGTAGGACTTGTCGCCTTTATTCTTTTTGTCCTTCTTGCCCTTCTTGTTGCCATCATCGTCTTTGCCGGCCATAAATTCCTCCTTCAAGGATAGTCAATAAGGTTGAGTCACTTCACGCGCTTACGGTTTGCTCGTCGGATTGAGTGGCTGTCGACGGAAGCGATCGATCAAGTTCTGAATTGGCCCTCGTGCTGCAGGCGCTGCTTCTGTAGCCGGTCCGGGCGTACAAACTCCAGTCGGAGCCGGCACATTAAAGTCGGTAGCGACGCGGAAAATTCCCCACGATCCCGACGACGCATCCGCGGGTAAATAGGTCGTGTAGAGATAATCACCGGGCCGCTTGGATGTGCCTCCGGCGCTCGGAATTAACAGATCAAAGTGATCGGTCGAGCCATGATTATCACGCGAGCCAATCCACTGCGAAAGGTTGTTGGGCGCGATAACGGTCGAATTGTTCTGGTAGGGATTTTTCTGCCAGGCATGACCATGAATCGTAAACACCTCCGAGTTGCCGGTGCCGAGTGGGTGCGTCATGCGGAACCGCACCTGATCGCCCGGGTTCGCCTTAAAGATTGGTGTTTGCGGCTCACCGATCTGGACCGGTGTGGCCTGCGTCGGATCCGCCAACGTATTCGACGTCATACAGGAAACATCTGTTCCCGATTTCGCGAAACGATGGTTCGCTGGTTCAGTGCTGTAGTTGATCGCATTAACCGCCGTTGCGGATGAAGTGATCAAAGCATCACTCAGCATGATCGAGAATTCACGGTAGCGCCCTCCCGTTGACAGCGTGACCGTGGCTGACGTACGAGAAACCGTGCTGCCTCCCTCGCACGATCCGAGTGCACCGGGATCGCCACACTGATACTTGGATCCGGCCGGCTCGATGATCATCTGTCCAAACACACCATTCGGATGTTGGAACATAGGATCCGACGGCAATAAACCTAACGAGCCAAATTCCACTGGCGTGTAATTCAGCGTTCCATTGCTGGCACGAGCGATCGTACCGGCATACCACTGATATTTGACCGTCTCATTGAAGTTGGCGAACTGGTCTGCATACCCTTTACTGTTCCAGCCCACATTCAGGCCGAAGCTCGTCGCCGCATCGTAACTAAGCAGTTGCGGATGCAGTCCGACGTACGCTGACATCTTCGAGTTGTAAGCGGGCACCTGCACCGTGCCGTCAGTTGCATTAGTGCTCGGTACAGTGACGTTGAATGGCGCCGGCCAATTGAAGTTGTGGCTGAATACCTTCGACGACGGATCGATCTTGTTCGTCAGGTTGACGTCGATACAATCACCGGCGTTGGCACGCAGCACCAACGGCTCAACCTTAACACCGGGTTTGAGCACGCCGTTGGCGTCGAGATCTTCCGACCGCACATACATCACACCCAGCAGGGTGCTGATATTTCCAGGACTCGATGACGTGCTTGGCATATTGCGGCTGTTGAAGACGAGCTCGCCCGGCGACTGTGCCTGGCCCGAGAGTGCTTTCTGCGCCGTCACAGCAGTGACGTTGAAAACACGTTTCTGCGAGGACTGAAGATTTCCCGGACAGGTTGCGTACGAGACGTTATTGGTCGGCGCGATCCGGTTGTTCGGCAGCTCAGCAAGATTGGTCGCTTTCACTGTCGGATCGTACGAGCGGAAGAGACCCCAGAGTCCCTGGGCAATTCCCCCCTCGTCGAAACTCGGACTGTAGAAGTAGTCGATGCAGTTTGCGGCCGACATACCGTCAGGACACTTACGCACGGACGTTGCCGGCGCCACTGGATTCGGCGCGGACGACGAAGGCACGTTGAATAGCAATTCAAAGTGTTCTGACAAGCCCATCGGCTGGCCGCTGCGATAACCAGAGTTCTTCCACGAAGGCTCAGCGAACCATTGTGGACCAGCAAAGTTGAACTGGTGCGCGAAGACGTGCGCGCCGACGAGCGTGCGAATCTGAATCTTGTCACCTTGGTACGCGCGCATCAGCGGCGTGAGGGGATCGGGATTCGGGTTCTGCACGTTCGGGAAGTTCGGATTGACCGCGAGCGCAGTCTGGTTGTCGAAAGCGTACGAGAGATCCTTGAACTGTCCGAGGCGCCACGCGATTGGCTCGTTGTAATAATTCACCGATTGCGTGCCCGTGATTGGAGTTATGTTTCCAGTGCTGACCAGTCGCGGACGAATTTGGGCAAACTCCGGAAACACAGTCGGGTTAACCGCGTGATTTCCATCGCGCCAGCCTTTGTCCTTTTGTGGACTGGGAACTTTGATCGAGCCCTGATCATAAGCAAGCTGTAGATCCTGAAACTCGAGCACGAATTCGCGATAGCTATCGGCCGCGCCGCTGGTAAGTATGTTGGCCTGCCAACTCGTTGGACCACCATCGGCTCTCACCGGTGGCGTGGTGATCGTACCGCCGCCCATCGGTGAATTATCCACGGTGCTCTTCCACTGCGAATCTTTTGGCTCAACCACCAGACCGGCGTAGAGACCTGCCTGCTGGTGCGTCGATGGTCCAAAGTGATCGTGTGTGAAGACTGTGCGGAGTGTGCGATCGACGTTCTGGCTGTCAACAACCGGATCTAGATACCAGCGCTGAACGGTTGTTTGCGCGCCCATCCAATCCGTGGTGCATTGCGCCGGCGGATTCGGTCCGGCACAAATCGGAGCCGGTGGCGGTTTTGGCGCGAGCGTCGTCGCACCACAACCAGCGCACGGCGTCCAACCGCTGGGCTGCGCATTGATCGCGTGAATGATCTCGCGCACTTCGTCAGGACTGAACGTGCCGTCCTCGTAGTTGAAACCGTTGCCGGCGCCGTCTGACGAAGTCACGTCAAATTTCACAAGGTGAATATGCTGGCCGAGGATGTCAGTCGGCGTGCGCACCTGGAAGTCGTCGACGAGGTAATAATTCGGGACGAGGTTCGTGTGCCAGTACTCGATGATGTCGCCTGAGTTGCCACGGAAGAACAGTGGCTCCGGCGCACGGCCACTGCCGCCCGGTGTGTAAGCAAGTGTCGGCTTCACGTCCTGCCACAACGTGAGAATACGTTGCTGCGGGTAGTGCCAGCCTTTCTTATTCAAGGTGACGTTGAGCTGGATGGCAGCAGCTTGATAGACACGTTTCTGCTGTACTCCATTTATCACATTGATCGGCTGGCCGTTGTCGTCAACTGCGGGATCGGCGAATGGCGCTCCCATCTGTGGACCACGCGGCAGACCGTTAAGGATAAAACCCGTCGGCGCCTTCTCGGTCATGAATGGACCAGTGACAGGCGCGTTTGGACAGTTGCCAGGCGTTCCATCCGGGAAAAACGACGGACGGCAACGCACCCCAAAGAACTTCATCGCCACCTGCTCAACGTTCGTTCCTTTTTCAGGAAGCTGGTTGGCAGTCATCGTGGCGAGGTCTTTACTCCAGTCAAACTGATCGTGCTTTTCATAACTGATGGTTCCGCCAGTGACGACGTGTCGTGGCAGTCCACCGTCCATGAAGCCACCAGCTCCATCCGGCGCAAAATCCAGCGGCGGGTGCGGTGAACGCGCGCCGGCGATGCCGGGAATGAAGAACGGGAAACCAGGATTCTGTTTGACGTTCGCGCCCGTTGGATCGGGAGCGGCTGGAGTTCCGTAAACAACCTGTCCGTTTTGAATGAACACCGATGAGGGCATCGGGGCCATGGGCAGCGTTGGCATCGGCACCAGGCCAGGTGTGGGAGTACCTGCCATGATCTCCCCGTCCGGTAGCGCCCGCGTTCCGGAAACAGGAATACCATTTTTGTCTAACGTAGAGCCGACTTCAAACGTATCGTGGGTGCGCCACATGGCCCACATGCCTGCCGCAAAGTGGGGATAGAAGTGACAGTGAAAGATTGAATCGCCCACCACCTTGTTTCGGTTGCCGCTACCGTTGAAAGTCATTTCCAACGTGTAGCTCGCGCCCGGGCTGATCATCTGGCTGTCGAGATATGAGCCTTCATCGCTGTTCGGCGATTGCAGCCACTGGTGCGCGTGCTGGTGGTGAACGTGAGTAGCGACCGTGCCACCGTGATGAATTCTGAACTTGGTGTGGTCGTTGATGTAGCTGTGATAGACGTTCGATGGATCGTCCGGGTAATAAGCCTTGCTCGCTTTAATGAGCGGCTTCAAGCTATATGGAAGACCATTGACCGCGCCTGGCACCGGCACACGCGCGTTGGCGCAATTCGGATTAGGCGGCTGGCCCGTATCACCGAGCTGGGCTGCAGTGCAGACCAGCGGTGCTGCTGTTGACGGCGGCGTGTTCGGTACTGGCGGCGCTGCCGGTGACGTGGTGAAACCCGGCAACACGCTCGAGTTTGCCGGTCGATCGACCAGCATTGCCGGATCACCAACCGACCATGCGCTCAGGAAGAACTCTTCAAACTTGCAATCAACGCACGAGCCCATTGGGCCAACGCCGATGCGGTTCGCGTAAACTTCCGCGGCGATGCCGCCCGTGCCGTAGTTGATCGCGAAACCGTCAAAACCCGCGTTCACGGTGTCGCGCATTTGCGGATCGGTGAACACGGGAAACGCTTGAGTCGCGACCTGTCCGACCTCGTGATAGATGATCGTGATCTCGCGATAAGGCTGTTTGCGATCTGGCGCCGACGGGTTCGCGCAGAACAGCGGATTCCCGGCGCCGCTGCCGTTGTTTGCAGCGTTACACGGCGGCTCGGGATTGCCGACTCCGGTCGTGCCCGGAAATCTGCCTGCCTTTGGACCAGTGATGATCGCCGTGAGATCGCTGTACACGAGGTTGTTTTTGGCATCGAGCATTTTCAGGATCGGCGTGTTGGCCGGAATCGGTGTTCCGTCAGCATGAGTCGAACCCGCTGGATAGACGGCGTTGTAATCGATGACGGGTTGACCGTCGGCAGTCTTCAGCGGCTGGCCCGACGAGTTCTTCTTCGTCGCCAGCGCGAGATCCTGTTGCGATACCTGGCTGCGATACCACTCGGCGCCGTTCGGCTGAACGTTGAGCGCGCCGAATAGACCACGACTAAGCTGGCCGCCAACCGGATCGCCTTCCGTGTCGCCCATTGTGTAAAGCAGGAAAGTTCCTTCGTTCTTCACGAAGAGCCTGTAGATGCGACCGCTGGGCGGTGCTGGCGGTGGGCTTGGCACCGGTGTTGGTGGAACGGTCGCGAGGCTCGTGTTGTTCTTGCCTACAAACGATCCATCGTCCAGAGGGCTGGCTCCCCATTCCTGTCCCTGAATGTGCAACGAGACTTCAGTCGTCGCGATTGCGGGAGACTGTGGTGTTGAGTTGCTGAAATTCGATGCCGGGATTGCGGCCTGGAAACTAACTTGAAGACAGTCACCGACGTTTGCACGCAGCACGATGGGGCGTGGTCTTTTACCTGGTCGTAGTTGAAGGTTGCCCAAACCTGTCGTGATCGTGTCGGAGCGTAATGCGAAAACAAAGCCGTTGGGGATCGTTGCTCCGAGACGGTTCAACATGATCGCCTGTGGTATTGCGACCACGTCAGCGTTAACCAGACGTGAACCTTGCGGACACGGTGTCACAACCTGCGGAGCTGCCGGAGCGGTGCTCGGCGTCGTCGTAGTGTTTGCTTTTACAGGTTCAGTTTCCGTCTTGACTGTTGCTGTCGGAGTTTCTTCTTTGGTATTCGGGATGGGTGCCTGCGTGATCTTCGGTGCAGCTTCCGGCACTGCTGCACTCGATTCAACCGCAGCTTTCTCAACCGTGGTCACTGGCGTTTGCGCAGCCATCATCGACGCACTCATCAAGATCAGAGTGATCGCTGCCAACCAGATGACGAATAGCCTGGGGGCCAATCTCAGACCGAGCATTTCACTTCTCCTTTGTTGGGTTGCTCAATGGCGACATTGGACTGAGGGATCGTTGGTGAACCCGGTTACTTACCGGGTGGATGTAAATAAGTTTGAAAGCGTGTTATCGGACCGTGTGGTTCTTTAGCCGAGTGAGAAACAAAAACCCGTGTTGACAGACGCAGCGTAGTTCTCTTAACCTTTCGTGTCAAGCAAAATTCCTTGCACTTAGTTGTCACGGTATTTTAATTCTCAACCTGAATCAAACTTCACCTCTCGCCCAGTAAGGTTCACCAAGTTTTGTTTCAGTTTAGTTTGTAGATCATGAGGGTACTCAAGTTCGGCGGAACCTCCGTCGCCGATGCAGCCGCATTCGAACGCGCCGTTCAGATCGTGCGTGAACATAGGAGCGTGCCCGTTGTGGTCGTCGTGTCTGCGATGAGCGGGATTACTGACGCGCTCATTTCCGCGAATCGCGAAGTAATTGAAAATCATCTTCAACGGCATTGTGAGGTTGCTGAGAGCTTTAAGTTTAATAGGGTGGCGGAATGCCGCTCGATGATCGAGACCGCGGTGCGCGAAATCGCCACACTGCTCAATGCCAACACGGCGAAAATTAAGACCCGTGATGCGATTGCGGCTTACGGTGAGACGCTCTGTGCTCGGCTCTTCACGATGATTCTCGAGCAGCGCGGGATTCCGGCGTCGTATGTCGATGCGCGCCGCTGTATCGTGACGGATGATCACCACGGAAATGCGAATCCGCTCGTTGGCGAGTTGGAATCGCGAACGCGAGTTGAGATCGATCCGTTGTTGGAGACGAGACGTGTGCCGGTGTTGGGTGGGTTTATCGGTTCGACCCGCACTGGAGTCACGACGACGCTCGGTCGTGGCAGCTCTGATTATTCTGCAACTCTGATTGGCGCTGCCCTGCATGCGGATGAGATACAGATCTGGACGGATGTTGATGGTGTTCAGACCGCGGATCCGAAGCTTGTACCAGAGACGCGAACTGTTCCGATCATTTCTTATGACGAAGCCGCGCAGCTCGCTGTCCTCGGCGCGCGCGTGATGCATGCGAATATGATCGAGCCGGTGTTGTCGCAACGGATTCCGATCCGCATCCGCAATTCCAGAGCACACGAGTTGGAAGGCACACTTATCTGCGCCGTGTCGGAGCCATCCGCGGGCGTTGTTAAAGCGATCGCACACCGCATGAATGGTAGGCACGCTGTCGTCGGTTGTGTTGGAGATGGATTAAGTAACGGCAGTGCCGGCGCGGCGATGGTCCGGCAAGTTGATTCGTCGCTCGAATGGAAGAGCACAGCACCTTCCAACCTCATCGCTACCGTCGAACGCGAGCGCCTACCGGAAATCGTGAGACAAATCCACGAAAGAATATTGGAATAGAACAAGTCAGGAAGAGGGGCTTGCCCCCGCCGCTGCTTGGATTGGACAAGCGGGGGCAAGCCCCTGTTCCTGACTTGTTCTATCTACGCGCGTTAAATTCCTATTTGTGGCTCGCTGCTTCAGCGATCAGGTCGACGAGCTTTGTGGGTGAGGACAGGCCGTAGGCGCGCGTCCAATAATCAAGAGAATCGTTACCGATCAAAATCATGGGTGTGTGATCGTTTTTGTTTGTGACAGCGACGCCCAGCGACTGCAGTAATGCATCAATCTCGCCCTTTTCACCCGTGACAAACGTCCACCCTGTATCGGCATTGAACTTTTCCGCAAACGCGCGAAGACGCTCAGGTGTGTCAACTACGGGATCGACACTGACGGAAACCAGCTTCACATCGAGCCCGCGTTCCGATGCCGTCTGTTGCACCTTGCGGAACGTAGCGGTCAGCGGCGGACAAACTGTCGTGCACGTCGTGAAAATGAAATTGATGGCGACTGTCTTGCCCTTGATTAGATCGTTGTAGAAGTTGAGCTGCTTGCCATTCTGATCGAGGATGTGCACGTTTGGGATCTTCGCCGAGCTGAACGAAACCGTCGCGTCGCTCGGCGGTATCGGGCTCGGCTTTGGAGCCGGCGATGGCTCAGGCTGTACCGGGCGCAACTGCATATTGCACTTCGGACAACGCCCAGGTTTCGATGACGTCACGTCCGGATGCATCGGGCACGCGTAAACGACACGCTTTGCCGCAGGCTTGCGAGTTGATTGAGCGTTGATGACCGTCGGGATCGGGATAAAGACGAATAGAGCGATCGCGATTAGTTTTAGAAACATGATTTTAATTAAGGCTTGGCTGCTGTGACGGGGTCGTTGGCCACACTCTCAACAACCTTCATCAACTCTTCACTCTTCGCCAGCCCGAACGCTTTCTTCCAGAGTCCCGTTCGATTGTTGCCGATGAGGAAGATGTTGAGATGATCATTCTTGTCGTCAACAAACTGGCCCAGCTTTTTCAGGATGAAGTCAATGCTTTCTTTATCACCTGTCAGAAAATACCAACCTGGCTTCGCATTGAGTTTTTTAGCGTAGGCCTTCAATAGTGTCGGCGTGTCGACACCTGGATCGACGCTGATCGAAAGGATGTTCACGTCTTTGCCGAGACGATCGCCGAGTCCTTCCTGAATCTGCGCGAGATTGCGATTCATCGGCAAACAGCTCGCCTGGCACGTCGCGAAAAATGTATCGATGATGACGGTTTTGTCTTTCATCAAATCGGTGTAGAAGCGCACGCGCTCGCCGTTTTGATTCACGAGGACGGTGTCAGTGAAATAGTTTTGCGCGTTGTTTTCCTGCGGCTTTTCCGACGTTTTCGGCGCGGCTGGTTCTTGCGCAGAAACCGAACCCGCGATCAGCAAAACGAGCGTCAACAGCGCCCACGTGTATGAATGCTGAATTGATTTCATGTGAGACCTCTTTGAAAGAATTCGCCTGGGGAGACTGTTACGGCTTCGCTGCCTGAATCGTCAGCGGCATTGACTGATTGTACTGCATTCCAAGCGAGGGGCTTTGGAAGTACACATAGTACACGCCCTCACTCGGTGGAACAAAACTCGTTTCGTAAACGCCATCTGCCGACGGTTTTGCGAGCTCGCGTTGCTGCCAGATCCCGGGCGCGAGAAACACGAGCACACTGAGATCGTTCAGTCCGGCTTTCGCGGCTCCGGTTTTTTGATCGACCACTTTGAAGTGCAGCGTGAAGCGTTCGCCGGGCCGCGCCACCGCTTCCTTCACGACCGGCTCGATCTTGAAGGCGCTCTGAACTTTTGCCGGCGCGTTCGGGTTCTGCGCCACTTGGATTTCAAAACAGTTGACGAGGCGCGGCGAGTCGAGCAGGAACGCGACGTCGTATGAACCGGGATTGTTCAGTCGTGCAGTCGTCGAGTAAATGCCGCGCGCAGTTTCGCGCAGGCTGTTGTCCAGCACGAGCAGCGCGCGCGGATCGCGCTTGTAGTTTTGAAAACTTCCCATCGGCGCGGCCATACCTTCGGTGTAGTAGTAGATCATCTTGTCGGCGGGATTGGCGACAAGCACCGCGCCTTCTTCCGGCGCCGGGACGATTGCCGCGGCGTGCGAGCGCGAGAGCGATTCACCCGGCGCGCGCTGTCCGGCAGGAAACTTCGTGACGTTCGCTTCCTTGCCGATGTTCGCCATATTGATCATGGTGACGAACTCGCTGCCAGACGCGCGCACATAAGCAAACTGTTTCGTGAAGCTCAACTGATCGGATCCGGGGCCGACTGGAACCGTTTGGACCACGCGGTTCGAGGAGAGATCGAAAGCGTAAGCCGTGTTCTTTGCCGTGTTGAGCGCCACGCCGTAATGACCGCTCGAAGGAATGCTGATAGCAGTCAGGCCGGGAGCGGTCGGGATGCGCGACACAACATCCTGTTTCCCCGCACTGATCGCAGCGATGGTTCCGTCGCCTTCATTTGCAACATACGCTGTCTGGCTCAACGATGAGAAAGCAATTGCCGCCGGTTGTGAGCCGACTTTCAGATCCTTCATGACGGCGAGCTTTCGGATGTCGATGAGTGAGAGGGTTCCGGTCTCTTTGTTAGTAATGAAGGCTAGTTGGTCGTCGTCGGTGAAAGCGATCTCGTGATGACCGAGTCCGGTCTTGAGCTGAGTTGCGACTTTGTTTGTCGTAGTGTCGATCACGGTCACGCCACTGGCGGCGTCGCTATCGTTGCCGACCCACAGGTATCGCTCGTCACGTTGTAAAGCGACACGCGTGGGCGTCGCGCCTGCATCGACATTCGCGATCACTTTCCATGTCGGGATATCGATCACGGCGACCTGGTTCACTTGCGGCATCGAGACGTAAAGATGCTGGTTGTCTTCAGTCAGCACCCAGTCTTCACCGGGACTCTTCAGAGGAATGAGTGTGTAGAGTTTGCTACCGCCAAAGCCTGACAGCGGATCGATCACTGAAATGTTCGGTTCGTTATTTAGGGCGAGAATGTAGTAGGCGTTGAGATCGAGCGTGGGACGGCTGCTAAAGCTGGGCTGCAAGAACGCCTGCACCTTTTCACGACAAACACGCGCGTCGAGCGGTTGGTTTGGCTGGCGCTGATCAATCCACGCGACCGGTCGCAAGCTGCTCAAAGCCGCGCCGTTCGTGTCCGTGATCTTAAATTGAACCTTCATCTCTTCACCGGCGACAGTGTTCGTGGCGGTGAACTCAACCGAGATTCCCTGTGCGGTGAACGTCTGCGGTTTTTCCTGCGCACTTAAGAGTTGGACGCTTGTAAGAATGAGAACGATAAGGAGGAACTTATGCATGCGTGGATTATAAGGGATATTTCTCACGCAGCGACGCAACGGCGCAACGAAGAGCGCAAACCGTTGCGCCGTTGCGCCGCTGCGTGAGTATTACTTCATCACGAGACTCCACAACCACAGCGTCAGGAACAAACCATAAAACGCCGACAGCGCCACCAACGCTAACCGTCGCCACAGCGGCGGGCGCAGCTCAATCGGCAACAGACGCGTGTTCACATAGAGCAAATGCAGCGAGCTGATGATGAAAACGATCCCCGCCATATTCGCGCTCAACGCCAGCAACACGATCGGCTGCGTCAAACGCAACGCCAAAATCCCCCAGACCGTGATCACCGCGAGCACCGAGTAATAAACCACGCGCACGTCGCCACCGCGCCACGCGCGAATGCGCGCGCTGCCCGCCCAGAGAATGTCTGTAACTCCGCGCGTCATCGCTTCGAGAATGTCGAGCTGCGTCTTGAACAGTAACCACACACCGAGAACCGCGATCACGCCGCCGAAGATCGCGCCCTTCTGTGTCGCCACTGCCTGCGCGAGGGCCGCCGCGATACCGAGCCCGCGAATGTCGCTGCCCGCCGGCACAAACGTAACGTAAAGAAGTCCCGGCAACATCATGCCGAGAATCGCGCCCGTGAAGTAAACGCCCCATTGGTCCACGCGCACGATGCGCCACCAGCCACGCCAGCGGCTGAGTGCTTCTGCGTCTGGAATAAACGTGCTACCCGAGTGGGCGAGTGCGACTTTCTTGCCGCCAACTGCAGCGGGAATGAAACCGACGATGCTGCTCATGCCGTAGCCTTTGTCGCGCGCCCAGTTACTCAACGTCAGATTCGCGACACCACCGCCGCCTGCATACGCTGCAAAGGCGCCGATCAAAAAGAAATCAGCCCCCGCCGGGACGAGTTGAAATGAACCCGTCTTCACATCAAAGCCACCAAAGCCGGCCACCGCCGCGCCCCACGTCGATAGCGGAACAAAAAGAACAGCGAGAATACCAAGTCCACCGATGATCACTGAGACCATGATCCAGTTGAGATATTCGAGGGTGCGCTCGATGCGACGTCCGATCGTCAATATTAATGCGCACATAAGAAACAGCGCGACGCCGATGCCATAGACCATTCCCGCTTCACTCGCCACCGGCAAACGTTTCGCGAAGAGAAAGAAGACTGCGCCCGCAGCGGCGCCCGCCCAACCGGGCCAACCCATTTGAAGAAAGTAGAGTGCTGCGTAGAACCACGCCCAGAACGTCGCGTGTGGACGCGTGCGCATGAAGCCAGTGAAGATGGGCTCGCCAGTGGCCATCGTGTAACGCATCAGCTCGACGTTCAGTAATGTCTGGAGCAGCGCCGCGACGCCGACGACCCACAACAGCGACAGACCGTATTTCACAAACGCCGCTGGTCCAAGCAGGAATTCACCGCTGCCGATCGAGACGCCGAGCACGATCACGCCTGGGCCAATCGCGCTGAACCATCCGAGTCCGCGCGGTCTCGGCGCCTGCGGGAGCACGTCAATCCGCCACGGATCCAGTCCGGAGCGAGCTTCGGGTGGTGCTTCAGTAGCAGTTTCTGTGGTCATGGCTCAGAGGGGTTGCAGCATAACATGTAAATCTTGTCTAATCCTGTGAAAAAATGACTCTTGCATCAAAGCCAGCTCAATCTTCGATCCGTGTCGCCGAGTTTGCTGACGTGCCGCAAATCACTGCTGTCATCAACGCTGCGTTTCGTATCGCCGAGGAATTTTTCATCGACGGCAATCGCATCACGCAAGCGGAGGTTGAGGAGTCGTTGGCGAAAGGCGCTTTCCTGCTCGCGGAAGTGAATGGCAAGTTGAATGGCTGCGTTTACGTCGAGCTTCGCGGCGAGCGATCGTATCTGGGCCTGCTGTCGGTCGATCCAACGTGTCAGCAAAGCGGGCTCGGTTCGCGGCTGATGTTGGAGGCTGAGAAATATTGTCGCGAGCGCGGATCACGCGGCATGGACATCCTCATCGTTAGTCTTCGTGAGGATCTGCCGTCGTTCTATCAAAGGCGCGGGTATGTCGCGAGCGGCACGACTCCGTTTCCGCCGGATGTTCCAACAAAAATCCCCTGCCACTTCATCAACATGTCGAAGTCTTTGTAAGCCGTGGCCAAACGTAAGGAAGAAATTCTAACTGTTGACGGGCGCGAGGTCCGCGTCTCAAATCCCGATAAGCCTTATTTCTCACTGCAAACGAAGCTCACGAAACTCGAGCTGGTCCAATATTATTTATCGGTCGCGCCGGGCGCGCTCGCTGGCATTCGCGATCGACCTGTGGTGCTGAAACGGTTTGTCGACGGCGCTGAGGGGCAGGTGTTTTACCAGAAGCGCGCGCCGGAGAATCATCCCGAGTGGCTGCGCACTGTCACGTTGTCGTTTCCATCCGGACGCACGGCTGACGAAGTTGTTGTGGACGACGCTGCGGGACTGGTTTGGGTCGTCAATCTCGGTTGTATCGAGCTTCATCCGCATCCGGTGCGTTCGCAGAATCTCGATCATCCGGATGAGCTGCGTGTGGATCTCGATCCTGGACCAGGCGTAGAGTGGGAGAGCGTGCGACTAGTGGCGCTTGAAGTGAAGGCGTTGCTGGAGGAAATGGGTTTGCGTGGTTGGCCCAAGACGAGCGGCTCGCGCGGCATGCATGTGAATGTACGCATCGAGCCGCGCTGGACGTTCAGTGAAGTGAGACGCGCGGCGGTGGCGTTGTCGCGTGAGATCGAGCGGCGCGTGCCCAAGCTGGCGAGCTCGAAGTGGTGGAAAGAAGAGCGACACGGCGTGTTTCTCGACTACAACCAGAACGCGAAAGATCGTACGACGTGTTCGGCGTATTCCGTGCGGCCGCTTCCGGACGCCCGCGTTTCGACGCCGCTTGAGTGGGCTGAAGTCGAGGGCTGCGAGCCGGCTGATTTTACAGTGCTGACAGTGCCGCAGCGCTTTGCTGAGATTGGCGATCCGCATGCCAATATGGACGCCGCTGCTGGATCGCTTCAAGAGCTTCTTGAGCTTGCTGATCGAGACGAAGCTGCCGGTTTGGGTGATGCGCCGTGGCCGCCACACTTCGCGAAGATGGAAGGCGAGGCGCCGCGTGTCGCGCCTTCGCGGGCGAAGAAGCCCGCGGCGAAGAAGCGCGTGCGCATGCCGCTGATCGTGGTGGCCAACTCGCCCGACAAGAAAGCCGCGCTCGAGGGACTTGAACGTTGGAAAAAGAAGTATCCGAAAGTGGCGAAGCTGCTGGCGGTTGACGACGTGCTGGTCGACACGATGCGTGGACGTTCATCAACGTGGACGCGCATCAGAATTAACCTGCGCAACGTTCCTGAAAAAATTCGTCCCGCGCAGGAAACGCCCGACCCCGACGACGACCCCACCCGCGAGTGGCGTGAAATGCACCGCAAACGTGGACAGGATTGACAAGATGTTTTCAGGATTTACATGTTCATCCTGAAAAATCTTGTAAATCCTGTCTAAGGTTTTGTCGTGAATATCAACTCGATTTCATGCGGCGGCACGACCTCTAACTGCGCGAACGTGCAGTCACCAGGCTTCTTATCGCTCCGCCACCTTCTAAACTGCGCCGTGTGACGAAACCGTTCGCCCTGCATGTGATCGTACGCCACCTCAATCACCAGCTCGGGTCGCAGAGGCTCCCACGTCAAATCCTTCCCCGCGCTCCAGCGACTTTGCGCGCCCGGTATCCTGAGATCGTCACCCGCCCACTCTTTCCACGGATGATCCACGAGCGCGTTTTTCCGGTAAGGCTTCAGAAACTCAACCAGTTCGATGCGTTTCTGATCGGTAAAACTCGCGCACACACCGACGTGTTGCAAGTTACCCGCATCGTTAAATAGTCCTAACAATAAGGATCCAATCCGATCGCGGTCGCCTTTTTTATGCCAGCGAAACCCGGCCACGACGCAATCACAATCACGCTCGTGTTTGACCTTCAGCATCACTCGCTTGTTCGATTCGTAAGTTCCCGCAACCGGCTTCGCCACCACGCCATCGAGACCGGCGCCCTCGAAGCGCCTGAACCAGTCAGACGCCAGTTCGAAATCGCTCGTCGCGGGTGTCAGGTGTAGCGGCGGCTTCGCAGATGCGAGTACTGACTGCAAACGTTCGCGACGTTCTGCGAACGGCTGATTGCGCAGGTCTTTCTTCCCTTCACTCAGCAGATCGAAAAACACGATCGACGCGGGAATCTGTTCCGAGAGCATTTTGACGCGGGATGCAGCGGGATGAAGACGCAACTGTAACGAGTCAAAATCGAGTGCGCCTTTCTGTGCAATCACGATCTCGCCGTCGAGCACACAACGCGTCGGAAGTTGTTTCAGTATCGGATCGATCAGTTCAGGGAAATAACGGTTCAGCGGCTTCTCATCGCGACTCTGGATGAACACTTCTTTGCCGTCGCGAAAGATGAGCGCGCGAAAGCCGTCCCATTTGGGTTCGAAGATCCACGCGCCTGCTTTCGGCAGCTCGCTCACGCGTTTTGCGAGCATCGGGAGAATCGGCGGGTTAACTGGAAGTTCCATAATCTGTGTTTTTGTTCCACAGATTACACGGATGATTGTGACGTTGCGAGTCCGCGGAAGCGTTCTGGGCGTTATCGCCTCCGCGAACTCTCGTGGCCCCCTCACCAAGGCCACTCTCTGAGACCAGAGATCCCGAAACCTCTTGGTCTCAGACCCCCCGAGTCCGCAGAAGCCCCCACAGGCACCACGCTTCCGCGGACTCACACCTGGCCCCCCACCAGGCCACTCAAACCTCGTCCTCTATCAACAATTTTGGCTGAACGCTCTTTCGATGCACTCGTCTCATAACGAGTGATGAGCATCACCGTCGTAGCGAACGCATCCTACTCTCATTTGAGTGTAAATACAAGTAGTAAATTTCAGCCACAAAGAAGCACAAAGACACAAAGACTTTCACTAAAATCTTTTTGTGTTTTTGTGCCTCTTTGTGGCATCTTTTTCTCATGACGGATGGCTTTGAGGAGATTGCGGCGGGGTTGGCGCAGGTGGCGCGCGGGTTTCATGCGCGCGGGTGGTTGTTGGGGACTAGTGGGAATCTCAGCGCGGTGGTCCAAAGGGAGCCGCTTCAAATTGCGATGAGTCCGAGTGGGGTCGATAAGGGTGAGTTGCGCGCCGAGCAGTTACTCTCGATCGATGAGAATGCTCGTATCGTCGGTCAACAAGGTGGCAAGCCGTCTGATGAGTCGCTGCTGCATATTCGTATCGTGAAGGAACGTGGCGCGGGCGCCGTGCTGCACACGCATTCGATCTGGAATACGATCCTCTCGGATCTATACGCGACCGAAGGCGGCATCAAGATCGAGGGTTACGAGATGTTGAAGGGTTTGCAGGGCGTGCGCACACACGAGCACGCCGAGTGGCTACCCATCGTCGAGAATTCGCAGGACATGCCGGCGCTTGCAGAGACAATCGGTGCGACACTGAATGAACACAAAGCAGCGCACGGTTTTCTGCTGAGACGTCACGGACTCTACTCGTGGGGCGAGAACCTCGCGCAGGCAAAGCGGCACATCGAGATTATCGAGTTTTTGCTGGAAGCGATCGGACGCACTCGAAAGTTTTAGGAGAACAAGATGGCTGTAGTAACGATTGTTAACGAAGACAAAAAGCTCACAGACACGCAGGAGATAACAGCAAACCTCGCAAGTCATGGCATTGACTACGAACGTTGGACACCTTCACATCCGATCTCTGACGACGCGTCGCATGCCGCGATCCTTGACGCATACGCGCGCGAGATCGAAGCGCTCAAAGCGCACGGCGGCTACGTGACTGCCGATGTGATCGACGTCAGCGTTACTACGCCCGGGCTCGATGCAATGCTCGCGAAGTTTAATCGCGAACACTGGCACGACGAGGATGAAGTCAGATTCACGATTGCCGGACATGGGCTGTTTCACATTCACACCACCACCGGAGCCGTGCTCGCGATCGAAGTTGAAGCAGGCGACTTGATCCGTGTGCCACGAGGCACGTTGCACTGGTTCAATCTCTGCACGGATCGTCGCATCCGCGCGATTCGTTTATTCCAGGACACGGCGGGCTGGACGCCTCACTACACTGAAAGCCGCGTTGATGAAAACTTCCTGCCATTGTGTTTCAGCGCATGAGCCTCCGCGCCATTCTTCTTGATATCGAAGGAACAACGACGCCGATCGCTTTTGTTCACGACGTGTTGTTCAGTTATGCGCGTGATCATGTCAGGGAATTTCTGGCCACAGACTCTGCCGCGGAGGACATTGCGCTCTTGCGTGAGGAACATGCCGCTGATGTAAGTGATGCGCCTGCGCTTACAGACGAGATTGAGTCGATCGCAATATATGTTGAATGGCTGATTTCGATCGATCGCAAATCGACGGCGTTGAAGTCGTTGCAAGGAAAGATCTGGCGGCAGGGTTATGAAGATGGGTCGTTGAAGTCGCAGGTGTTTGGGGACGTGGCGCCGGCGTTTGCGCGTTGGCATGATCGGGGGTTGAAGATCAGTATTTTTTCCTCAGGAAGTGTCTTGGCCCAGCAACTCCTTTTTGAGCACACCGAGGTTGGAGATCTCACGCCTTTTATCGACAGCTACTTCGATACCAAGGTGGGAAAGAAAGGTGAGGCCGAGAGTTACCGCAAGATTGCGGAGGCCATGGGTTTAGAGCCGCGGCAAATACTTTTCATCTCCGATGTCGTTTCAGAGCTCAATGCGGCGAGTGAAGCTGGGATGGAGACGCTGCTATCTATTCGCCCTGGTAATGCACCTGTAAAACATTACCCTGTGACCCGCAGCTTTGAAGAAATCCAGTAACACGGATTACACGGATAAATACACGGATTCAGCGCCACTCTCCTTGAATCGTGAAGGGAGCCCAGAAGTGGGCGCTTCGCCTTTGATCTCTTTGCCGAGCGCCGTTTGACACGCACTCAATACCACGAGATCAGCGTTGAGCTTCAGGTTATAAATATCGTAGAGGCGCAGAAAGCCATGCTTCCGGTGCGCGATGGTTTCACTGCGGCCTTCACTTCAATGCGATATGTAGTCGCATCCTGTGCGATGAGAGCGAAGATCGTGAGCGTCAGATTTATCTCCTTCTGACTCAACTCATCTCATTTTTTTCTCACATTGAAGTAATAGAAACCAACATCTTCAGAGCCGCCGCCTTCAGTGAGGCCGCGTAATCTGAGCTCATATTCACCTGACTTGAGTACGGTTGTCGGCAACGTGAGCCCGACAGCGCGTGATCCGCGTCGCGTTCGCGCGGCCAGGTTTTCGCGGTTCCAAACTTGTCGCCCGGCTAACGTGCGCAGCTCGACCGCAAAACTCTTGTACTGCTCTTCGGGATCGATGCCGATTTGAAGCCTGACCAAATGTGCGTCATTTGAAAGATCGAGGGTCGGCTTCTGACCACCGCCGCGTGATAGACCAGGCAGAAGCGTTAATGATGCGATCACGGGCGCTGGCGCCGGATTCTTCGCTTCTGGTGTTTCGGTTAACTGGCGCAACGACTCATCAGTTTGTTCTCGCTGTTGCTTTTCCTGATCGAGCCGCGCGTTCAGCTCTTCGTTACGTTTGCGCTCGGCTTCGAGCGACTGTTGTAAGTTTTGCCCTGCCTGCTTCTCGGCTTGTAGCTGCGTGACCTGACGTCGCAATCGCAGCGTTTCAACGAACAGCAATGCAGCACCGGCGAGTACGAGGATCGCAGCGGCAACAAAAGCGAGGCGTGCCGCTGGATTCAATCCATTAAAGAACACGTAAAGCGACTCGCGCCAGGACCATCCCGACGCTGTTTGGATCACATGTTTTTCCGGAGCTGAGACGACGGTTCGCAGGGCCTTCGCGAACTCGACGCGATTGCGGCGTTCGGCTGACGCGAGGAAGCGACTCTCAAAGCGCTGTCGATCGGGTGCGGAGAGCTCGCCGCGGACGTACTCATCGATCATATCGTTTTCAACGGTGGTGATCGTGGCGAGGTAGTCTTTGTCGGAGAAGGCGCGGTCTTCGATTTCGATCTGCTGTTCTTCCGGCAGCTCGCCGAGCAAGTACCGGGAAATTAGGTTTTCGTTATCAACTGACATGGTTTAGTTGAGTGGTTTTCTCTCTGCGATCTCTGCGCGTATCTCTGTGATCTCTGCGTTACGTATTTCTCATAATCACTGTTAACGCAGAGATCACAGAGATACGCAGAGATCGCAGAGAAGAGTTCAATTCGTATTCAAGACTAACCTTGCGGGGAACATCCACTTAGTAGTGGCCAAACATTCGATTCCATCACAAAGAAATTTTTTAGATCCTGCCCTGGCATTCTTCGACACACGTTTGCAGCCTCTCTCGCAGACGCAAAGCCCTCATTCTCAACGTATTTACCGGAATTCCGAGGCGATCGAGCAGCTTCTTCCGGTTCTCGATTTTTTCACCCTTCTCACCCTGGTAATACTGAAGAATCAGCTCGCGATTGTCCGGCGAGAGCGTCTGGAGGCAGCCTCGGAGGCAGGTAAGACGCGTTTCGTCATCGTCTTCCGGAACGTAAACGTCGGGCGCCGCGCCGATTTCTGCGAGCGCTGACTGTTCCCGCTGCCGGCCTTTATTGACCTCGAGTAACAAAAGCCGCGCGACTCCCATCGCGTATCCCGAATGATTGAGAATCGCTTCCCCTTCAAAAACCCGTTTCGCCATCCGGTTGATCGTCTCGTCAGCGTGGTCCTCGGGAAACGAGCACCCACGCCACTCGAAAAAGCGTGTCAGATTGTTTCGGATTTCGAGGTACTTCCGGCCGGCAGTCTCGCGGTCTGCGTCAAACGCGACCAGCAGTTTGTCGAACGCTTCCTGATTTAGCGCCCATTTTTGGCGAGGTACGGCTTGAACATGGTCCTGCCCGTCGAGCATTCGATTATCGGCATTCGAGGTGAGTGCCGCCTCTGTGTAACCTCGGCGTTCTCTGCGTCTCTGCGGTAGATTTGCTCGATTGGTAACTTCACCGCAGAGACGCAGAGAACGCTGAGTTTACGCCGAGAAAACTACTGCTTGATCGCGTCGTAGAGCTGTTTTGCCATTTCAGAGTCGAGGCCTTTCAGAGTCTCATATTGGGCCATCGCCTGAGTCTTGTCGTTGATCGCGCGATAAGTCAGACCCAGATTGAAATAAGCCTGGGCCAGGTTTGGTCTTAACTTGATGACTTGTTTGTACGACTCGATTGCTTCCGAGTAACGGCCCGCATTGTAAAGCGTTAAGCCGAGATTGAAGTGAGCGGACGCGTTCGTCGGCTCGATCTCGGACGACTTCTTCAATACAGTTGCCGCTTCGTCATAACGCTTCAAACCGTTATAAGCGTTGCCGAGATTCTTGTAAGCGTAGGAACGGATCTCGTTCCGTTCCTGAAATCCGAGTTTGTACGCATCGCCCGTCTCGCCGAGCAACTTGATCGCCTGCTGGCTCGCCTCCACCGCTTCCTCATACTTGTCGGTGTGGTTGTAAGCAAAGCTGAGGTTGTTATAGACCTCGGGACTCGGATCGCGCTTGATTGTCTCCTTATAGATATCGATCGCTTCCGGATAGCGATTCAGTCGGGCCAACGAAAATGCGAGCGGAAGATAAGCGCCGTTGTAATCCGGTTTGACTTTGATCGCCTTCTGATAGGCGTCCACTGCCTGCGCAAACTTGCCCTGGTCCACATAAACATTTCCCAGACCGGCGAATGCGCGTGCATCGTCAGGAGCGACCTGCGCTGCGAGTTGATACTGCTGCTCGGCTTCGGCGTAGCGTGGCTTCGGAGCGCTTCGGGCGGCATTGGCTTTGGCGATGATGGAATCCTGTTGGCGGACAGGCGGCTTGTTGCCCGGCTTAACACGCCCGCCACCGGTGGCGCCGCTGGAGGCTGTCGGGTTTTGTGGCGCGCGGAAGATCAGGGCCGCGCCGCCAGTGATGTCGCGTACGAGGCTGCCGCCCCCGGTGATATCCTGTGCCGTTGCGATGGGCCATGCCTGCGAGACGGCAACGGCCAAACCCAAACAGAGCACCCAAAAGAGACGATTTCTCATGCAACTCCCTCTCCTTCGGCGCAGATTACAACTCATTCCGGCCAGAGACACAAGGAGAGAGCCCCCGAAAAGCATCCACAGATTACAGAAATAACAATCAGTGTAATCTGTGGATGGCTTTTAGTTCAGCGCATCGAGTTGCAAGCCGATTGGCGCGGCGCCCGTTGCCTTCAACCCATCCATAACTCGAACCACTTCACCGTACGGAATGCTGCGTGGGGCTTTAATGAAAACTGTCTTCTGAATCCGCTCACTCTCAGGCACATCCAGTCGCGCCAGCATGTCGCTTCGATAGGCGCGCTTTTGAGTTCGTTCCTCAAAAATCGATCTCAATTTCGAGCAGAGCGGCGAGAGATCATCGACAGTCCCCATCTCGGACAAATTGTTGAGCTTCAACGTTCGATCGAGTGCGATGGTGACTACTAAGGTGTGAGGATCAGGACGGACATCGGGCCTGTCCTGCGGCATGGATGGCACCTTCGAAAGAAACCGATGCGGCTTCATCGGCGCCGCCACCATGAAGATGATGAGCAAAACCAGCAGCACATCGATCAGCGGAGTAACATTGATCATTGGTCCAACAGCAGCGCCCTTGTTTTGACTCATCTGCATCCCTCCAACACGAACTCCGGAAAGCGTGCCAGCTTAGACACTTGATCAATGGAAAGGTTCCCGCATACCTTGTGGATGCGAACCCATTAAGGTTTTGTGGAAAGACGATCAACATGGACATCTCGAAAGACCAGCATCAAAAGGGTTGAGTGGGCGATCGGTCTGTTTTAGGCGATGAGTAATAGGATTGTGGAATGATTCATCTAAAACCAGATGAAACTGATTTGCGATGTGAATGGAATTTCGTCGCTGGAAAAATGATTGGAAATGATGTCTGCGACAGAATTGCTTTTCTCATCAAGCATCATTTAAAGAAAGTTGCCGGTGGAGGATGGGAGACACTCTACGTCGATCCCAACGACAGCCGGTATTGGGAACGGACCTATCGAAAGGGTGAAATGCACGGCGGCGGCCTGCCTCGCTTGGCCGTCCTCTCAAAAGAACAGGCTGAAGCCAAGTACGGTAAACTCTCCGCTTTGATTGAGAAACAAGAAAAATGGGAACCTATCAACGGGATTGAAACTCCCGCAGCCTCAGCCTTAGTCTCGGAAAATCGCGAAGGCCTCAAAGTCACGCTGTTGTTCTCGAAAATTGCTGACGGAAACAAGGCGGACCTGTGCATACAGTTTGGTCGTGTGCTGGCGTACACCGTTTATGAAGAGTTCGTACACCCGTGGGAAACATCGGAAGCAGCACCAAGACTGACAGGTCGATGGGAGACACATATTTATCCCTTGCTACAGATTAAAGACTCAGAATGGATCGCCACACTACCAAACCTTCTCTTTGTTCATCCTGACGCCATGCATTACCGGCTTTTGACGCTGGACAAGATCGTTGATGTGTTGTGCAGTAAATTACCCGACGTGATCTGGATCGGCCAGCACGATGGGCCATGATTTCAAGCAATGCTGAGTTATATGAAGTAGTCGAGGGATTGCGTACGGCGCTTAAGAACGCGGGCTATCAACAGTGGAGCGATACCCTAACTGATGCAATGCCGATTAGCACTTCAGCCGCGGAAATCCTCGGAGCAACGAGGCTTCAACTGCGCAAACTTCAAGCGACGACCATTCCCGATGCTTTGGGACTCGGTCACCAATTGAAAGAGGCGTTATCTTATTTGGACGACGTTCTACGCGATTACTTTCGCTAAGCCCGCCATAAAATAAAGTCAAAATCACAAAAGAAAACGCCAAAAGACAAAAGATCGAAAACATGGACGCATTATTCTAGTGACTCAACATGAGACCACGCGCGCGAGGAATCTCGAAATCCAAACTTTCCATCTATGCAGCGATTGCCGGCAACATGGCAATCGGGATCACGAAGTTTATCGCAGCCGCGTTTACCGGCAGCTCCGCCATGCTTTCGGAGGCGATTCATTCTGTAGTCGATACCGGCAACGGCTGGTTGATATTGTTCGGCGTGCGGAAGAGTCGCAAGCCGCCCGACGCAGATCATCCATTCGGTCACGGACATGAGCTTTATTTTTGGACGTTGATTGTGGGCGTTCTCGTTTTCGCGGTTGGTGGCGGCATGTCAGTATATGAAGGCATCCAGCACATACTTCACCCAAGGTCGACCGAGAATCTGGTCTGGAGTTACGGAGTGCTCGGTCTGGCCGTTGTGTTCGAAGGCACGACGTGGCTCTTTGGATGGAAGGCGTTTAGTGCCGAACGCGGGCGCAAAGGCGTTCTCGAAGCCATTCATGAAACTAAAGATCCGAGTACCTTCACAGTGCTACTCGAAGACTCGGCTGCCCTCCTCGGGCTCATCTTCGCCTTCGCCGGTATCTTCTTAGGTAGTCGATTAGAGATGCCTTATCTTGATGGAGTCGCGTCGGTATTGATCGGGTTGTTGTTGTGCGGTGTGGCAGTGTTGATGGTCTATGAGAGCAAGGGCTTACTCATCGGCGAAGGACTTGACCACGAATCATTGAAGTCGATACGTAGGCTGGTCAAAGCAGATGAGGGCGTCGAGTGGGTCGGACATCTGCACACGATGTATCTCGGACCACACGAGGTGTTACTCACGATCGAGCTGCGCTTCCACCCGCAGATCACATCGCTCGAAGTACGACAATCCGCGCGTCGCTTGCGCGAAAACATCCAATCGCAGCACCCTGACATCAGCCGTATCTTTTTCGGCGCCGAAGCACTCAGCGAAGAAGGCGATCTCTCACTCGGGCACAATGACTAGGCGCTGAAAAAATTCGCTAGCAAAAATTCGCGTTAGAGGACTAGAATGCTCGCGCTCAGCTAAAAGAAGTCGGTACGACTCGGGACTTTGGCGTAGATATTTACGAACCCCCATAGTAATTCCCACGACGTAGTCCTCATTTATCTTTTAGAACCTCAACCCTCTCAACCGCAAAGGAGATCCCCAAATGCGCATCAGAATTTTGGTTCTTGCAGCAGCAGTTCTACTCTTCGGCGCGATAATTACGGTGCCTCGTATCATCGAGGCCTCAAAGTCGTCAGCCATTACGCCAAACTTAGCCAACCCATTCCAGGGACACCGATCTGAAATCACTGTGGGCGAATCGATCCGCAACGACACCTCGCCGCCCGTGCGCGAAATGAAACAGCAGCCTGTATTCAAAGCGAGGAAAGAAGCAAACGAGAATCCTAAGATTCCACACTCTCACAAAGACGTTCCCGATCGGAGTGTGCAAACGACGATCGCGGCCCCTTTCACTTTGCCTAACATGCCGACGACAGTGGCAAACTTCAACGGCATGGCGTTCCCCGGCGTCGCGTGTAACTGCGCTCCGCCGGATACGAATGGTGAAGTCGGAAGCACTCAATACGTCCAGATGGTCAACGAAGGATTTCAGGTCTTCGACAAAACAACCGGAGCTTCGTTGCTTGGACCATCAGGCATCTCCACCATCTGGGGCGGCTTCGGCGGTGTTTGTGAATTCAACGGTAGCGGCGATCCGGTGGTGATGTACGACCAGCTCGCCGATCGTTGGGTCATCTCACAGTTTGCCGGTGTTTCCGTGCCGACCGATGAATGTGTGGCGGTTTCGACTACGGGTGACGCGACCGGCTCGTATTTTCGCTACGACTTTCACCTCGGCTCAAATTTCTTCGACTATCCGCACCTGAGCGTCTGGCCCGATGGTTATTACATGAGCATGAACGTTTTCAACTCGACGGGGACGTCGTTCCTCGGTCCGCAACCTTTTGCCTTCGACCGGGCCAGGATGCTCTCGGGCTTGCCGGCCACATTCATTACTTCCGGCATCACGAATGGACCATCCGAACCGACTTACCTGCCGGCGGATCTTGATGGCTCGACTCTGCCACCAGCCGGCGCACCAGCGAGTTTTGTGCAATGGCCGGGCTCAGGCAGTTATCGGATCTTTCACTTCCACGTAGATTTTACGACGCCGGCAAACTCGTCATTTACGCTCTTCGCGAATCCGGCCGCGGCGGGGTTCACACAACTCTGTCCGACGACGCGATCGTGTGTGCCGCAAAGCGGTACGACGTCGCGCCTGGACGCGCTCGGAGACCGGCTAATGTTCAGGGTTGCTTACCGGAATTTCGGTGCGTATGAGGCGGTTGTCGGAAACTACACGGTGAGTTCAGGAAGCGTTTCAGGTGTTCGTTGGTTTGAGTTGCGAAATGTGACCAACGGTCCTGTGACTGTCAATCAGGAGAGCACATACCAGCCCGATTCGACCTGGCGTTGGCTCGGAAGTGCAGCGATGGACCGCGATGGAAACATCGCGATTGCTTACAGCACTTCCGGTCCGGTGATGTTCCCGCAGTTGCGTTATGCGGGACGGCTCGCAACGGATCCGTTGAACGTGTTGGGCCAGGGCGAGGCGACTCTATTCGCAGGAACGGGAAGTCAAACTGGCACCGGCAGTCGCTGGGGCGATTATTCCTCGCTAACTGTCGATCCGGTGGATGACTGTACTTTCTGGTTTACTTCGGAGTATTACGCAACGACGAGCCAGTTCAACTGGCGGACGAGAATCGGATCTTTCCGCTTCCCGACTTGTGGCAGTAATCCAACGCCAACTCCAACGCCTACACCTACTCCGACGCCGACGCCAACACCCACTCCGACACCGACGCCGACGCCAACTCCGACGCCAACTCCAACTCCACCGCCTGGGACGCCGCCAAATGCGCCGACCAATCTAAGTGGAGAAGCGGTGACGGCTAACTTCATCCGCTTGACGTGGACAGACAACTCAAATAACGAGTCCGGTTTCAAGATTGAGCGTTGCACCGGACTCAACTGCACCTTATTCGGTGAGATTGGACAGACGGGTCCCGACGCCCAGGCGTTCAATAATTCCGGAGTGAATCGGAACACCTGGTATCGTTATCGAATCAGAGCGTTCAATGCAGCAGGCAATTCGGCGTACTCGAATATCGTTTCGGTGTTGACGCCGATTAATAACTTCTAACGAAGGTCAATGCTAATTTGCACTCCGCGCCACCTCTGCGCTCTCTGTGTCTCTGCGGTAAAAAGAATAACGAAACCGCAGAGGCGCAGAGGACGCAAGAGGCGGCGCAGAGTCTCTAAGTCTAACGTGCGCTGTCTTGGGGAAACTTTACGCGATCGGGTTCGGCGTTGAGGCGCTGGAGGAGTTCTTTGATGAGACGCGTTTTTACCCGGCCGGCTTCTTTCGGATGGACCAGATAGCGCACGATGACTTCGAGCCATGTGTTTTCACTCACGCGGAATAGGACCACCGGACGCTCTTGTACTTCGAGCTGATTCACCGGCGTCTGCGCGAGTATTTCGCGAAAGACTGCCACCTGCTTCATCATCTCTTCGCCAACCTCACGCTCCGTCACTTCCTTCATCGTCGCCGCGACAAACTCGAGATCAGCGTTATACGCAACATGAAACTTGATCTCGTTCCAGATGTAAGGAAACAGCGGCCAGGTGTAGTTATAGACAGGCTGGCTCAGCACGGTGGAGTTTGGAAACTTGATGATGCGGCCGCTCGGATGCTCAGTGGAAAGAAAATCGCCGCCAAATTCCCAGAGCGTCGTGTCGAGATAGTTGACGTCGATCACGTCTCCCGTAGCCATGCCGATCTTGATCCGGTCGCCGACGCGATAAGGCTCGCGCACGAGAATGTAAACCCAGCCGATGAAACTCGTGATCGGCGTTTGTAACGCGAAGCCGAGTATCAAAGAGATCAGGCCAAACGAAACGACCGCCGTGTACCAGTTCTGAAAAAAGATCGTCAGGACAAAGAACGCGATCACCAGCCACAGCACCAGCCGCGACACGCGTTTTAAGTTGTACTGGTAAACCGCATTTCTGACACGCGCGATCAAGTAAACATCAACAAACCGCAACACCGTAACGCAAACGACTACGACCACGATCGCAAGGATAGGTTTGAGGAGCAGGTCGAATTGCGGCAGCCGGTACTTAACGAACGCGTACAAAGCACCGAGAACGATCAGGAAGAAAAGATGCGTGGCGATCCAGAATTTGTCGCGCCCGCGGGCTCGCCCGACAGAATCTTCGGTCTTCTCGGTGGCGTTCGCTTGCTGCAGGGCGTGCTGCACGTCAGCATCCTGCTTCACTTCCTCGACTTTTCTCTGTAACTCTTCCTGATTTTGCGAGCTCACTTGCTTAGCCTCAAAGGTCATTGTTGGACCGGGTCAGTGCAGCGGGGGCAAGCCCTCTTCCCGACTTGTTCTATTTCAAAAGACTGAATGGAATGAACAAGTCAGGAAGAGGGGCTTGCCCCCGCTGTACTGACCCAAGTGCGAGCCGAGCTCACTTGACGTCCTTCAGCCCTTCGATCACGACGCGCGCCACGGTGGGAATGATCTCGCGGTCATTTGAATGATTACTGGTGAACGTTGCCAGGACAAACTTGCCGCCGTCAGGCATCTCGACGTAGGCGACGTCGTGTCGCGTGGTGCTGGTCCAACCTGCCTTGGACCACAGTCGAAAGCCTTCGCGACCTTGGAGTGCTATTCCGGTGAAACCATGGGCTTGATCATCGGTGTCGCTACTTGTTCCCGTGTACTCGCGTTTCAAAAGCTCCATCATGGCCGCGGTGCGAGCGGGGTTCGCGATTTTTCCAGTAACGATCTCCATCAGCAAACGCGCAGTCGCATCAGTGGTGAGCTTGTTGCGGTTCTCACCGTTTGGACCACGCGACACGCGCTCGCGGCCGTATGCATCTTCGCAGAACGTCTTCTGATTCACATTGATGTTCGTGTATCCGAGGGATGCGAAATAGCGATTGACGGCATCGCGCTGATATTGCCACGCCTCCATCTCTTTCGGCGGCAGCTCGTAACCGCCGGTCGTATGCGTGAGCACGTCGAGCACGTACTGCGTCGCTTCGTTTGATGAGTCGACGATCATGTCGCGTACGGCGCGCGTCAGCTCCGGTGTTTGCTCGATCTTCTTGTCTTCGAGCCAGCGATGCGTCGCAACCAGATAAAAAAGCTTCACGACACTGGCTGGATACATGCGCTCGTTTCCGCGAAAGCTTGCGGCCACCGGACGCTTCGGATCGCGCAGATCGATAAGGGTTATCGACAGCTCGCTCTCCTGGAGCTTCTTGTCCGCGAATCGATCCAACGTCGTCTTCGCGGCGCGGTTCACGAGTTCCTGCAACGACGGTTGTTGAGCAGCAGCGGGCGCAGAGATCGTCAAGACAGCTACCAAAACAATTAAGCTTTTAACCATATGCACTTAGAATACACAGATCACGCAGATTTTGTTATAAGCTTTTCGTGCAGAACCAACCCGAGGCGGACCTGGTCCGCGGCATCCGTCGCTGGGACCTCGTCGCCATTGCGATCAACGGCATTATCGGCGCCGGCATCTTTGGTCTTCCTTCGAATGTTTACAAATTAATCGGCACTTACAGCCTCATCGCTTTCGTCGCCTGCGCTCTCGTCGTCGTGCTGATCATACTTTGCTTTGCGGAGGTCAGCAGCCGTTTCGATGACACTGGTGGTCCATATCTCTACGCGCGCGAGGCGTTCCAACCGGCGGTCGCGTTCGAGGTTGGTTGGCTCATCTGGCTTGCGCGCACGACGGCGTTCGCAGCGAACTGTAACCTGCTGATCAACTACCTGAGTTACTTTTGGCTGCCCGCGACAAACCCACTCTGGCGCGCCTCAATCATCGTGCTCGTCGTCATTGCGCTGGCGGTTATCAACCTGCTCGGAATACGGCAAGCAGCGATCGTCAGTAATGCGTTCACGGTCGGCAAGCTCGTGGCAATCATAATCTTTATCGCTGCTGGTTTGTTTTTCCTGAACCCGCAGGCTTTCCAGTTTGGACCAAGCCCGACAACCGCTGACTTTTCGAAATCAGTTCTATTGTTGGTTTACGCATTCACTGGATTTGAAATGGCGACGATTCCGGCCGGTGAAGTACGCGATCCGCAGAGGAGCTTGCCGCGCGCGTTGCTGATCGCGATTCTGGTGGTCGCGATTCTCTACATCCTGATCCAGGTGGTTTGCGTCGGGACGTTGCCGGGACTCGCGCAGTCGCAGAAGCCTTTGGCGGACGCGGGTTCACAGTTTCTGGGTGCGGCTGGCGGTGCGATCATCTCGGCGGGCGCGATTATTTCGATCACGGGCAACTTGAATATTCTGTTGCTATCGGGATCGCGGCTTCCGTTCGCGATGGCAGAGCAGAAGCAACTGCCGGCGTTCGTGGGCACCGTACACAGGAAGTTCTTCACGCCTTATGTGTCGATCCTAATCACTGCGGGATTGATGTTGTTTCTGACGTTGAAGAGCTCATTTGTAGCGGCGCTAACGATCAGCACGATCGCGCGGCTCGTGACGTACGGAACCACGTGCCTCGCGCTGCCGATCTTTCGTGCGCGACGCAACGCGCCGGCGGCGATGTTTCGATTGCCCGGCGGGACGGTTGTGGCGATCGTTTGTTTGTTGTTGATTGTTTGGCTGCTACTTAACGCAACGCTAAACGAAGTGCGAGCCACAGCGTACGCCGCGGGCGCCGGGCTACTGATCTATTTGGCTTACTGGCTTTATATTACTAACAAGAAGGCAGCCTGATATATTTTACTCACGCGGCGGCGCAACGGCGCAACGGAAAACAGTAGTTCGCCGCGCCGTTGCGCCGCCGCGTGAGAAGATTTTTCTGTGGACACCCTAATCAACAACCTGGCTGCGATCGTTGGGGGCGAGAATGTTCTTTCCAAGCCTGACGAGCTACTCGTCTACGAGTGCGACGGCTTACCGCAGCATAAGCATCGCCCGCGCGCGGTCGTCTTGCCTGCTTCAACTGACGAAACGTCCGCCATCATGCGCGTGCTCGCGCGCGCTAACGTTCCTTTCACGCCGCGCGGTGCGGGCACAGGCCTTTCCGGCGGCGCACTCGCGCTCAACTCAGGCGTCGTCATCGAGATGTCGCGCATGCGCAAGATTCTCCGCATCGACCCCGAGAATCGTATCGCCGTGGTCCAACCGGGCGTCGTCAACCTGCACGTGTCGCAAGCCGTCGCGCCGTTCGGTTTGTATTACGTTCCGGATCCTTCGAGCCAGCCGAGCTGCACGATCGGCGGCAACATCGCTGAAAGCGCGGGCGGCATTCATTGTCTGAAGTACGGCACGACGACAGATCACGTACTCGGTTGTCGCGTCGTGCTTGCCGGCGGTGACGTTGTCGATCTTGAAATTGACATGCCGGGTTACGACTTGCTCGGAACGTTCATCGGCTCCGAAGGCACGTTTGGTATCGCTACTGAAGCAACGCTCAGACTCGCCCAGTCGCCGCCCGCCGTGCGCACGCTGCTCGCTGAGTTTATGGAAGTAAATGACGCGAGCCATGCAGTGTCTGCGATCATTGCGGCGGGCGTGATGCCCGCGGCGCTCGAGATGATGGACAAGGAGATCATTCGCGCGGTCGAGGCGAGTGTGTTTGCAGCGGGACTGCCGCCTGACGCGGGCGCGGCGTTATTGATTGAATTGGATGGTATCGAAGCGGGCCTCGATGACGAAGCGCAAAAGGTCACGAGCATTTGCATGGAATACGGCGCGCGCAGTTGTCGTTACGCGCGCGACGAGTCGGAAAGAAAGAAACTGTGGGCCGCACGCAAAGGCGCGTTTGGCGCGATCGGTCGTATCTCGCCTGACTCGATGATTCAGGATGCGGTGGTGCCGCGGTCGCGTCTGCCGCAGGTGCTCAGCGCCGCTTACGACATCGCGTCGCGTTATCAACTGCGAATCGCGAATGTGTTTCATGCGGGCGATGGCAACCTGCACCCGCTCATCTGTTTTGATTCGCGTTTCGCAGACGAAGTGCGGCGCGTGAAAGATGCCGGACGCGAGTTGATGGAAGTGTGCGTGGCGGCAGGTGGAACGATCACAGGTGAGCATGGTGTGGGGCTCGACAAGCGCGAGTTGTTGCCGCTCGTGTTTTCTGACGCGGATATGAATGCAATGTTGAGTGTGCGCGCGGCGTTCGATCCGCTCGGGCTTTGCAATCCGGGAAAGATCGTGCCGATGCTGCGCGGTTGCGGTGAGGCAAAAGCCGCAACACCTAAAGAAGAATTTAGCCCGCCTTTGCGCCTTAGCGATTCCTTTGCGCCTTTGCGTGAACCTCACCCAACAAAGTCGCTAGAGCAAATCGTCGGTGACGCAAACATCTCGTCGCACAACGGAACGATCACCGTCTCACCGGCATCAGCAGAAGAGATCTCAGAAGTTTTGAAATTCGCCTCATCCGAAGGTTGGACCGTCGTGCCTGTAGGTGGCATGGCTTGGATCAATTCAACAGCGAATCTCATCGTCAGCACGCGTCGTCTCAATCGGATCATCGAACACGAACCCGCAGACCTGATCGCGATCGCTCAGGCAGGTGTCACGTTAACTGATTTCAATGCGAAGCTCGCGGAAAATGGTCAGTGGCTGCCGCTCGATCCGCCCGATGATGGACGCGCGACGCTCGGCGGTGTTGTTGCGACAGGCATTGGTGGTCCGCAACAGTTCGGTTACGGACGCCCGCGCGGATCAGTGATCGGCATGAAGGTTGTACTCGCGGATGGCAGCATGATCAAGGCCGGGGGACGCGTGGTGAAGAACGTTGCCGGTTACGATCTGTGCAAGTTGTTTACCGGTAGTTATGGCAGTCTTGGAATCATCACTGAATTGAATTTCAAACTGCGACCGCTGCCGGTACGGCAGGCGACGGTGATTGGTACTGGAAGGGCGCGGGCGATTTTGGAGGCGCGCTTATTTCCGGTAGCGTTGGAGATCGTCGATGATTTACTGCATGTACGCTTTGCGGGTAATGAAAAAGGCGTCGCATTTCAGACTGAACAGGCGTTGAAGCTGTTGCAGAATGCTGAGATCGTGATGGATGATGCTGAGCTTTGGAAGAAGATTGCGGCCGAACGAGCGTTGGAAGTGAGAACTCGTGAAGAGCCTTCCGGGACGGCGAAATTGTTGATGGAGAGGATCAAGAGACAGCTCGATCCAAAGAATATTTTAGCCGCGGATTAACGCGGATTTGAAACGGATTAAGTGATGAAGAGAATCAAAATAATTGTTCTGCTGCTGGTCGTGGCGCTGAATGTTCCCGTGACCATCGCGCGTGAGCCGGTACGTGGACGGCATGGGATGGTGGCGTCGACGAACGAAGTGGCATCGCGTGTCGGCGTGGAGATCATGAAGCGCGGTGGGAATGCTGTCGATGCTGCGATCGCTATTGCGTTTGCGCTCACGGTCACGCATCCGGCGGCGGGGAATCTCGGCGGCGGCGGGTTCATGATGATCCGTCTCAAGGATGGTAGAACGACGGCGATTGATTATCGCGAGATGGCGCCCAGCACTGCGCATCGCAACGTCTATCTCGATAAGAACGGCAACCTGATCGAAGGCGAAGGTGGCTCGCTCGTCGGCTATCGCGCCGCGGGCGTTCCCGGCACCGTCCGCGGAATGGAGCTAGCGCTCAAGAAGTACGGCTCCGGCAAACTCAACTGGGCGCAGCTCGTCGAACCCGCGCGACAACTCGCCGGCAGAGGCTTCACTGTTACCAATGAACTCGCGCGCTCGCTCTATTCCAACCGGGAATACCTCGAACAGTATGCAGAAACAAAACGCATCTATCTGAAAGGCGGAAAGTTCTACCAGGAAGGCGAGCTCTTCCGACAGCCTGAGCTGGCCGCCACCTTCGCGCGGCTGCAACAGTTTGGTCCAAATGAGTTTTACGAAGGTGAGACTGCGCGTCTGATCGTCGCCGACATGAAGCGTAACAACGGGCTGATGACGATGGACGACTTGCGCGGTTATGTCGCGAAGGAGCGCACGCCCGTCCGTGGTAACTATCGTGGTTACGAGATCATCTCGATGCCACCGCCTTCGTCAGGCGGCGCCGTGCTGATTCAGATGCTCAACATTCTCGAAGGCTTCGATCTGCAAAAGCTCGAGGCGAACTCTTCCGATCGTTATCACCTGATGGCCGAGGCCATGCGGCGCGCTTTTGCGGATCGCGCGGAGTACATGGGCGATTCTGATTTCGTGAAGGTTCCGGTGCCGGGTTTGATCGATAAGTCGTACGCGGCCACCTTGCGCGCCACCATCAACACCGAGCGCGCGTCGACGAGTGAAGAAATTCGTGCCGGCCGTCCCGCGGGTTATGAATCGGAACAGACGACGCATTTCACAGTCGTCGATGCGGAAGGAAACGCGGTCTCGAACACCTACACGCTCAACAACTCTTACGGCTCGGCGGCAGTTGCGAAGGGCACGGGCCTGCTGCTCAACGACGAAATGGACGACTTCGCAGCTAAGCCTGGCACGCCGAACATGTACGGGTTGATCCAGGGCGAGCGCAATGCCGTCGCGCCGAAGAAGCGCCCGCTATCTGCGATGACGCCGACGATCGTGCTGCGTAAAGATGGTAGCTTATGGTTCACCGTTGGCAGTCCTGGTGGACCAACGATCATCAACACGGTGCTCTGCATCATCACGAATGTGATCGACTACGAGATGAACATTCAGCAGGCGATCGACTTTCCGCGCATTCATCACCAGTGGCTACCGGATGAGTTGGTAGGTGAACCTTTCGGATTATCGGGTGATACGCAAAAGGCGCTCACGGCACGCGGGCACAAACTCGCGAAGCTGCGTTACCTCGGCGACGCGGAAGGGATCATGATTGAGGAGAAAACCGGAGTGCGGCTCGGGGCGACCGATCCGCGTCGAAGCGATGGGCTTGCGATTGGATATTAGACAGGATTTGCAAGATTTTCAGGATTTACAGGATAAGTTACTAGCCTGCATTCATTGTGGGCTGTGTCTTGAGGCGTGTCCGACTTACGTTATCACTGGTAATGAGAATGATGGACCACGCGGGCGCTTGTATTTGATGCGAGCGGTGGCTGAGGGAAGAATCGAGAAGACGTCGAGTGTGTTTGCGACACATATCGATCGGTGTTTGGGGTGTCGGGCGTGTGAGCAGGTGTGTCCGGCGGGTGTTGAGTATGGACAACTGCTCGAGGCGAGTCGCGAGGTATTACTGGAAGCGCAGCCGAAATCTGATTTGGCGAACAGAGTGCTGCGGTTTGTGTTGAGGCATGTTTGGTTGTCGCCGTGGCGGTTGCGGATGTTCTTTGCGACGTCACGCGTGTTTCGCGATCTGGGGATGGCGCGGTTGTTGTTGAAGAGTGGGTTGATGCCAAGGCGAGTTCAGTTTGGGATGGCGCTGCTCGAGAGGTCAAAAGGGGTTTTTCACGCAGAGACGCAAAGAACGCAAAGGCGCAAAGGAGCGGCTGGAAGCGTGGCGTTGTTTAAAGGTTGTGTTGGTGAGGGGCTGTTTGCGCGTGTGAACCGGGCAACCGTTCGCGTGTTGCGAGCAAACGATTTCGTGGTTGAAGCGCCAGCAGAACAGGTGTGTTGCGGGGCGCTGCACGCACATGCTGGAGATCTCGAAGGCGCGCGCGAGCTTGCGCGAAAGAATATCGCGGCTTTTGATTCTGACGCGCCGATCATCACGAACGCCGGCGGTTGCGGAGCGATGCTGACGACGTACGCGCATCTGTTTGCGAATGATAAAGATCTTGCTGAACGAGCGGCGGGCTTCAGCGCGCGTGTTCGCGACGTTAGCCAGCAGCTTGCCTCTATCGAAATGAAGACGGCGCCCAGTCCGATGGTCCAAAGCGTGACTTACGACACTTCATGTCACCTCATGTACGGCCAGCGCAGTGGTGAAGCTTCTGAACGTATGCTGCGCGTAGTCACAGGGAAGGATTTTGTGGCGCTCAACGGCACGGAGAGATGTTGCGGCGCAGCGGGGGTCTACAATTTGCTCCAACCAGAGATGTCGCAACGTGTGCTGAACGAAAAGTTAGACCACATTAAAGAGACGGGTGCTGGTATACTCGCGACTGGCAATCCCGGCTGCCAGATGCACATCGGCGCAGGCGCCTGCTTGTCGGGAATGAAACTCCGCGTCTGCCATCCCATTGAGATCGTGGACCAGGCTTACGAACACGCCGGTTTTTATAGTGAACTGTAAAAAAGAACAAGTCAGGAAGAGGGGTTTGCCCCCGCTCTAACCTCAACTGCGGGGGCAAGCCCCTCTTCCTGACTTGTTCCTCCAAGATTGATGACTGAAGCTAAGACGCTCAATCAGAAGACACTAGCGATCTTCGCGCCGCTGTTGATACTGATCGGTATCGCTGGATTCGTCATACCTGAGCGATACAGTCTCACGAGCGGAGCGGCGCCGTATAACCTGTTCCATATCTTCTTCGGCGCGATCGGTCTGATGTTGTTGATGACCAACAAAGACGTGCTGGCGAGTTTGTTTAACTTCGGTTTTGGATTGATCGATCTTTACCAGGTGCTGGCGAGCGTAGTTGGGCTGACGCCGATACAGTACTTTCACTGGACGTTCGTTGATGACGTGCTACACGTATTGATTGGGTTCGCGCTCGTGTTCATCGGAGCGTATGGCTTACGACGAAAACCGGCCGCTGATTAACACGGATCTTGGGCGGAGATCTGACTGATCAAGAGCGATGAGGTCGGCGCGTTTGCCGATTTCGATCGAGCCGCATTCGCGATCGATGCCCAGCAGGCGTGCAGGATTTAAGGAAGCCATGCGGGCGATGTCGACGTAAGAAATACCGAGTGAATGCAGTAACCGCACGGCGTCGAGCATGCTGATCACCGAACCTGCGATACTACCGTGCGCATTCGCAGTCCGACCGTTCTTCACCTTGATCGTCTCACCCCAGATCTCGTAGTCGCCATCTCCCTTCCCTGCTGCCGCAATCGCGTCGCTGATCAAGCTAATGCCGCTCACGCCCTTGATCTTAAACAGAAGTTGCAGCATGAACGCATCGAGATGGATGCCGTCGGCAATCATATCGACAGTAACGTCGTCGCGTGACAATCCCCACGCGATCGGCCCGGGACTGCGATGATGTAGCGGCGCCATCGCGTTCATGAAGTGCGTCATGTGGCGTGCACCGGCATCACACGCTTGGTTCAGCACGTCCAACCCAGCGCGTGTGTGACCGATCGAGATCACCCAACCGCGCCGCTTCAACTCGCGCACGAGCGCAACTCCACCTTCAACCTCAGGCGCGATCGTGATCATTCGCACGCCCGTCGACGGCAATGGCAGTGAATCAAGATCAGCCGGTGCGGAATAGGTTTTGAAATACTCGGTATGCAGCGCCCCACACTGCGCCGTATTCACAAACGGTCCTTCGTAATGCACGCCCAAAACGCGCGCACCCGGCCCGTCCATCGCTTCTGAAATCACGTTAATCGCGTTCCGATAATGCTCATCACTGGCGGGCACAAATGTCGGCACCCAGCTCGTGACACCCTGCGACGCGAGATATCCCGAAACCTCTCGCAAACCCTCCGTCGTCGCATCCATAACATCGGTGCCCGCGGCGCCATGAATGTGAACATCGATAAAACCAGGCAGGAGGGTTGTGCCCGCGAGGTCGAGCTCTTCATCCCCGCGATCAGCTTCGAGCGAAACTATCCGATCTCCTTCGATGAGAACAGAAGCCTGCACCTCTCGATCGGCCAACACGACGTTCGCATTTTCCAGTAACAGTGTCGTCATAAGTTAATGCCCGCATTGTAGCAGTAACAATGCGGGCATTTTTAACTACAAAATGAGTTGAAGCTTAGAACAGGAACTTCAACCCGAATTGCAGGATGCGTGGATCACGGAAACTCGTCACCGAACCAAACACGTTCTCACTGGTGATCGCTCTGCTCACGCTCAAGTTTCGGAAGTTTGTGTGATTGAAGACATTGAACGCCTCGGCTCGGAATTGAATCGAGGTGCTCTCACTGAAGCTGAATGACTTGGCCAAGGTGAAGTCCACGCGCGTCGTCGGTGGACCATCAACTGCCCCGCGCGAAGCATCACCAGGCACATTGAGTATCCCGGTAGCGCCGGCCGGAGTTTGCTTGGCAAAGCAGGCTCCGTTGAACCACTGGTCGACAGTGTGCGGCGCGTTCTCGTTCGGATCGCATAGCAGTCGCGGTCGACCACCAGCAACGATTGACGGGATGAAACCGATTCCAGCGGTGTCATAGGTAGAGCTCGTCACTGTAAACGGCAGACCCGTGTAGTAGCTGCCGATGCCGGATATCTGCCATCCTCCCAACACGGTATGGGTCAACCCGTTCGACTTTGCGAAGAAGGGCAACTCATAAATCCAATTGGCACTCACTACGTGACGGCGATCGAGAATCGCCCTGCTGTACTCGTTTCTGATGTTGTTCACATCCTGAGGCGCAGTATTGACCGAAGAGGTCTGGTTATCAGTCAGATTCTTCGACCAGGTATAAGCGAAGTTGAACTGCGAAGCGCCCGAGAAGCGATGCTGCAGATAGGCCTGCAGACTGTGGTAATTCGAGTTGTATCGCGTTTCGAGCACGTTGATCGATCGATAACCACGGAAGGGCCGGATCTGATCGAAGATGGTTGGCGTTGCCGTGAGCGCCGTACCCGGTGTCATGCACTGCGTTGTAACCACACCCGCATCCTGCAAGGCCGCGGTGCCGGTAGCACACTGGGAGTTAATGGCGAAACCCACGGGTAGATTGTTGTATTCGGTGTTGCCGTTGAGGTGCGTTCCCTTGGAACCATAGTAACCAATCGTGAAAATGGTTTTGCTTCCAATCTGATGTTGCACATCAAGCGACCAATGCTGCATGTACGGCGTGTCAAGATTCGTCTGGATGGCGCGAATAGAAGCCGGCGTCGCCGAGGCCACCACTGGAATGGCAGCTCCTGGCGGAATCGGCTGGTCCATACTGGTTATGATCTGTGTCGCCGTCTCCTGAAAAGGCGGATTCAACGCCAGCAGCTCTGCGGGACTTAGCGCTAACTGTTCATGATACCAGCCATAGCCGAGTCGAACTGAAGTCAGGCCTTTATGGAATGGATCCCACGCGACGCCGATGCGCGGCGCAAAGTCATGCTTCGAGGCTTCATAAACATACTTGCCAAACGGCGAAGCCGTGGGTCGGCAATTGAAAGCGGCTGGACCAGTTTGAACATTCTGCGCGTTAACAATCATGCCGTTGCAGAAGTTTCCGCTGCCGGTGCGGCGGTTTCCAGCGCCAGTGACGATTGGGGCATCGGAAGCCTTCCAAAGACTCGGGTCGAAGTTCGCAAGCACTCCGTTGCGATCCTCAGGAGGTCCGAAGTAAGAGTAGCGAACGCCAAGACTCAGCGTCAGGTTATTGCGCACACGCCATTCATCCTGCGCAAACCACTCGACCGACTTCTGGCGCATATCCACTGTCAGGTCCAGCTTTGACTGGGTGAACGTCACGTTCTTGCCCATCATGAAGCAAGCCCAGTTCTGGTAGAGAGTGTTTTGAGCACTGACAGCGACACCGTTAGCTCGCTGGCACGCCGGACTAGTAACCGATGAGACAGTGTTGCTAAAGACGTTAAATTGACCCTGATTCGTTCCTGACAACGCGTTCTCCATCTTCGTATTGCGCGACAGCATGAGACCGAATTTCGTCGAGTGGCTGCCACGAATCAAGGTGAAGTTACCGGCAATGTTGCTCTTCGACGAAGGATCGATGTAGTTGCTGAAGCCGGTAAGTGAGTTGAAGCCGGCCACCGAAACGATTGGCACCGTATCTCTGACGCTCTCATAAGGCAGGTTAACGGCGATGGGCGACACGCTCTTCGCGAGCAAGCCCACTGTGTCGATGTAAATCGCGCCATACCCGTAGGTGAAGCGGCCCTCGAAGATCATGTTTGCGTTCGGCGTATAAATCATGTTCGCCGTATGAGTCTTTCCGGGTGAATCAGAAACCGTGCGGTTGACGAAAGGAAGATTGGAGCGACCGCCGATTGTTCCGTCAGCGTCCTCCGTAGGAATCTTGTCGTGCTCGAAACGGTAGAAGAAGCTCAAGCGTTCGTTGACCGTATGATCGACTCTGATGATCTCCTGACGAAACTTCGCAACGTTGATATCCGGGAAATCCAGTTGCAGGGTTGCCGCATCGGTAGGATTAGGCACCTTGTTCCAGATCTGGGTGATGTATTGCTGAGCGACGTTACTTACCGGCGTCAGGCTGCTGATTGGCGTTCCCGCAGGTAGGATTTGAGTGCAACCTGTGGCGGTAGTATTTGCCGCGCTCAAGCAAATCGGTATCGGGAAAATGCCTTGTTTCATCAGCGCCGTCGGAACAGCGCCACCGCCGGTTACATTACGTGTGGAGAGCGTTGGATAACGGGTGTCGCGGCGTTGCTCTTCCGAGAAGAAGAAGAAGGTTCGCTCCAGCCTCTTTGCTATCCCACCAATGCCTTCGCCAAAATTAGGTACGTAAACAGGACCGCCAACGGTGAATCCGTAATTATTATAACGGAATGGTTTGCGACGGATTTTTCCATTGTCGTCACGGCCAAACGCCGACGCCAGTGCGGGAGTACGATTAGTCTGAAAGTCGTTAGCGTTGAAAGCCTCGTTGCGAATGAACTCGAAGGCGCTACCGTGAAAGCTGTCTCCGCCTCCGCGCGTTACGATGTTTACCTGGCCACCACCGCTGCGACCTGATTCGGCCGGATACATACTGCGCAGCACTTTAAACTCACCGATAGAGTCGATGCTCGGATACGCCTGAATGGTGAGGTTCGAGCCGCGGTCTGTTACGTCAGCACCATCAACCGTGAAGGTGTTCTGTGTGCTGCGGGCACCGTTAACGGAAATGAGCGTCCGATTCACAGTTTGTGTGTCAGGGTTATTTGTTCCAGTGAACACAAGGTCGTCAAGATCGTTCGAAACGCCGGGAGCAAGCGTCACGAGTTGCACAAAGTTTCTATTGTTGATTGAGAGTTGGCGCACCTGGTCGCCGTTGATGACTGTCGATGCTGTCGGTGAGGTTAGCTCAACCGCGACCGGGGCTGACTCGACCAATACAGATTCGGTGATGTTGCCCGGTTCGAGGGTGACATCGGCGTTACGGCGCTGGCCCACATCGAGTTTGACTCGGCTCAGAAGCGCCTTCTTAAAATTCGGAGCCTCGACAGAAATGTCGTAAAAGCCGACCAGGAGGTTGGGAGCGGTATACTCGCCGTTCTCATTGGTGGTAACCGTACGAACCACCACCTGCTTATCGGCGTCTGAGAGAGTTACGGTTGCGCCGGCCACTGCCGCGCCGTTGGAGTCTTTCACTGTACCGGATATGACGCCTGTGATTTCCTGGGCATGGGTGACTTGTGCAAAACCGAGCAAAGCCACCGCAAAGAGTACAGCGCGCACATAGCGAAGGTGAAATTTCATGGTTTTTCCTCTTTATTGAATGATGCTCAAATTCTAACTAGTGGAGGCTGCGATTCGCAGAACCCTACCACCGGGAGAGTGTGCCAACAGATTCTTCGGAATCATGGATATGCTATAGATTTTTGGACGACGAGTTTCACAGATTCGAACTAGCGGTGCGCTAAGGGTATCGCCTCGTCCCTTACGCAGCAACAATTAACATTATTGTCAGTTTGAAATCAACGGGAGCTCTCAAAGCGAACCGTGTGGATCCTCGTAACATGCAAACTCTGCGCCTGCCGAACTCACAGCGGTCTTCTCTGTGCAACCTCTGCGTTCTCTGTATCTCTGTGGTGAGCTATTGCTTTGATTTAGTTAACCACAGAGACACAGAGAACGCAGAGGTTGCACAAAGATAACGCAGCTTCCGCGGTAACCCTCGGTATGTATCCTGAACCGCGCAGCGCAACTCCGGGTCGCGCCGCGGTCATTTGATTATTCTCGATCACGGACGCGCCGTTGACGATCACGTAACTGATGCCTAACGGATACTGGTGTGGCTTATCGAAAGTCGCTTGATCGATGATCGTGTTCTCGTCGAAGATCACGAGGTCGGCCGCAAAGCCCTCGCGGATCAATCCACGATCGCGAAAGCCAAACGTCTGCGCCGGCAACGAAGTCATCTTCCTGATCGCGTCCTCGAGTGAGATCAACTTCAGCTCGCGAACGTATCGACCAAGCACGCGCGCGTTGTTGCCGTAGCCACGTGGGTGCGGCACGCTCTCGTCGATCTGCCGCACGCCACTGTCGCTCGCGATCATCGTGAACGGCTCCTGCATGATCCGCTTCACATCGTCTTCACCCATGCCGTGATAGATCATACCCGCGCCGCCCGCTTCGTACATCTCGAGCATCTGCTCGATCTGGCTCGTGATGTCGCTCTTCTTCTTTACTTCTTTCGTGATCTCGGCAATCGATTTGCCGTTGAACGATTTGTCTGGCTCGTATGAAGCGACGACGGCAAACGAGTAATCTTTGAAACCGCTTCGCTTCAACGCCTCTTTCGTATCATTGATCGCGCGCTCGCGTGTAGCTTTGTCAGCGAGTCGTTTCTTTGCTTCGTCGAGACCACCGGCACGTAGCCATGAAGGCAGTCGCGAATCGAGCGACGTGGAGCTCGCCGTGTAAGCGTACTGATCGACAGTGACCATGAGTCCGCGTGCACGAGCGTCGCGCACAAGACCGAGCGTCATCGGACTCTGTCCCCAGAGTTTCTTGTTGCTGATCTTGAAGTGTGAAATCTCGACAGGCAGTCCGGCTTGTTCACCGATCTGAATACTCTCGCGAATCGCGTCCGCAACCTTGTCGCCTTCATTGCGCATGTGCGTCGCGTATAGACCACCGTAACGACCGGCCACTCGTGCGAGCGCGACGATCTCGTCAGTCTTCGCATAAGTTCCGGGAACGTAGATCAATCCGGTGGAGAGGCCGACGGCGCCGTCCTTCATTCCCTGCTCGACGATGCTCTCCATCTGCTCCAGCTCTTCGGGCGTGGGCTCGCGATCGCCGAGTCCCATGACTTTGCGACGAACTGAGCCATGTGCGATGAGTGTGGCGAGATTGACTGCGAGCGGCTTCTCTTTTATGCGACCGAGAAACTGAGCGACTTCTGTCGTCGACGATCCACAGTTTCCGGTGACAAGCGTGGTCACGCCCATGCGCACGAAGTTTTCCGCGGCAGGCTGGCTGTAGATCGATTCGACGTGTGTGTGTACATCGATAAAGCCCGGAGCAAGTATTTGCCCGCGCGCGTCGATAGTCCGAACGGCTGTCTCCGACTTCAAACGGCCGATACGCGCGATGCGGCCATCTTTGATGGCAACGTCTGCACGAAACCATGGATTGCCGCTGCCGTCGACGACGCGTGCGTTAGTGATCAGAAGATCGTAGGAAGGCGCTGACGATTGAGCGTCGACAGCCACACGCGCAAACAGGAAGACCCCGAGCGCGAGCGCAGTCAACAGCACTGCTGCAGACTTAAGAAGGAGACTCGTTTTCACCTCTGTCAGCTTGGTCCGTTATTTCTGAGTTTGCCCTGATACGAAGGCCCTGATTATAGGCTGAATGGTGGAATAATAGAAGCTAAATGTTCTTATCTGTTTGATAAGTATGAGTGATGACTCCCTCAGCGAGTGATTCTCTGTGCAACCTCTGTGTTCTCTGTGTCTCTGTGGTTAACTGATCACTCACCACAGAGACACAGAGAACACAGAGGTTGCACAGAGAAAAAAGCTTGACGCCAAGTCGCGCAGGGATATACTGCCGCCATCGCAATCTAACAATTGCTTCCCGGCGTTACGGTGGTTCCGGCCGCTCCTTCCAACGTCGCTAGCGGTTAACGCTCAGTTGTTTTCCCGTCGTCTCCGTTAACAATCAAAGGAGGTCTCTCCATGCGTTCAACTCTTCTACAACTACTCGTAGTTGTTTTGGTCGCCGCCTGCCCGTTTACGGCGACAGCACAAACCAGCACGTCTCGCATAACCGGCCGCGTCGTCGACGCGAAGCAGGCATCGATTGCCGGCGCTTCGGTCACAATCACAAACGAAGCCACCGGCGTCACCCACACACAAACAACAACCGAAGCAGGCGTCTACGCCTTCGAGGCGCTTCCCGTCGGCGATTACACCGTCACGGTCGAACAGAACGGATTCAAGAAGTTCCTGAAGACTGGAAACCATCTCGAGGTCAACAATCCGTTGACCGTCGACGTGACGCTCGACATCGGGCAAGTTTCAGAAACTGTCACTGTCCAGGGCGGCCCGGAACAGTTACAAACAGCAAACGCAACCATCGGCAACGTGGTCGAGCAAAAGGCGATCGAAACGTTGCCACTCAATGGCCGTAATCCTTTGACGTTGCTGGTGCTCGAACCCGGCGTGGTGCAACGTTCTTTCGGAGGCGCCGGGTCGGGTGTACACGTGAACGGCTCGCGCGATCGTGCTTACAACGTAACGATCGACGGAATCGAGGCCAATGAATCGAGCGTGCCCAATCCCGTGTCAAATCTTTACCGCATCACTCCTGACAACACGGCTGAGTTCAAAGTCACGACCAACAACGCCACTCCGGAAGAAGGCCGGAATAGCGGCGCATCGATCTCGATCGCTACGCGCAGCGGCAGCAGCGACTTTCACGGGAACGGTTTCTACTTCCTTCGGAACGAAGCGTTGAACGCGAATGAGTGGTACGCGAATGCCCAAAATGCTCCCAAGCCTCTGATCAGGTTGGGCCAGTTTGGATTTGATCTGAGTGGCCCAATCAGGAAGAGCAAAACCTTCTTCTTCGGAAGCTACCAGTACAACCGCGTCGATTTCACTCAACCCATCGATCAAACGTTCGGGTTCCCGGTCGTTTATACGAACGAAGCACGCAACGGTATTTTCCGTTACTTCGTTCCGGATCCGGCCAACCCGCTCGTGATTGGCGGCTCGACGATCGTTCGTAACTCAACGCTGCTCGTCAATCCAACGACGGGCGCGCTGCTCGTGCCGTTGTGCGCGACACCGACATCGCTTCGTTGCGTTCGCACGTACAACGTTAAAGATCCGACCAACAACACTGCCGCAAGACCGATCGACACAACAGTCGGAGGCTTGATGACTGCCTACCCATCGCCAAACAACTTTGCTGCGGCTGGTGATGGCCTGAACACAGGAACCTTCGTCTGGAACCCACCGACTGCGATCCGAGGACCGGCAATAAACGTTCGCGTCGATCACAACTTCAACACGAATAACAGCATTTTTGCCCGCTACCTTTGGTCTGACTACAACACTCTCAAAGGCGATCCATTGAATGGCAGACCGCAGGTTTATCCCGACAATCCGCCGCTCGGCGAAGTATTTCGTCGCACTTCAAACCTCGCGATTGGCTGGCGCCGCGTGTTCTCGCCGCGAGTCGTCAACGAGTTTACCGCCGGCTATGGTCGCTTCGGTTTCCTATTTACGCAGGGTGAGGCGAATCCTTTGTGGCCCGATGTGCCGCCATATGATTTCAACACCGTCAGCGAGCCGTATATCAACACACCGCGGACCGCGCGCTGGGTGACCACGCCGCAGGTGCTCGACAATTTGAGCATCCTCAAAGGCTCGCACGTGTTTCGCCTCGGCTTAAATTTCCGCTTCTACAGGCACGTGGACCAGCGCGGCCAACCAGGCGGTATCAACGTCACGCCTGCGGTGACTTTCTCGGCCACCACGCGGCCGGCGTTTCTCGGTACGACCGGTAACTCGGGTTTCAGAGTCGCTTCGAACATCAACTCGACCGACCAGACGCTGCTCGGAAGCCTTATCAATAACGTCTACGGGTTACCGGCTTCGATGACCCAGGTGTTCATCTCAAATCTTAAGGACGATGCGTTCCTGCCGTTCAAGACTGGAGATCAGATCACGTTGTATGCCGAGAAGCACAATCTCGATCAGTACAACTTCTTCTTCCAGGATGAATGGAAAGTGACTCCGAATCTAACTTTGAATTACGGCGCGCGTTGGGAGATCAATCCACCGGCAAACACATCGCCACAATCGAACGTCTTCGTTGCTGCGACGCCGATTGCCGGGACGCCTCTGCCTGCAACGCCGGTCGTCAATCAACCGGGCGCTGTGAGTTTCGTTCCGGCAGATCACTGGTACGAGGGCGACTTCAAGTGGGCCATTGGGCCACGCTTCGGCCTAGCTTACAGTCCTGATTTCAAATCCGGTTTTATGCGTAGCCTCTTCGGAGAGACCGGCAAGAGCGTGATCCGGCTCGGTTACGGCATCGCATTCGATACGATCTCATCTTTCCAGGTCACGGCAGCAGCCGGCAGAATTCCAGGCCTGGTGCAGAGTTGTACGACTTCGTATAACACAACCGCCGGTGCGTTCACGTCGATCACTGCCGGCTGTGTGAACTCACCAGACATCAACAAGACGGTGGCGGGCGGTTTTCCGACACAGTTGCCGGCGCCGTCCGTGAAACCATCTTCTTTGCTGACGCCGCCGCAGCAGCTCAGAACAAACTCGCCGCCAATCACTGTCTTCGCTCCGGAGATGAAACTGCCGACAGTTCACGAGTGGAACATTGGTATTCAACGCGAGCTGCCCTGGGGACTGGTGGGCCAGGCTTCATATATCGGACGTCGTGGCGAGCACTTGTTCATGGCGTACGACATCAACCAGGTCAATCCCGATTCGATCATTCCGTCGTTCCTGATCATGCAGCAGAACCGGGCGAAGGGTTGCAATCCGTCCGGCACTGGTTGCCCCGCAAATGTGACTGGCGTTGCGCCGCCGTTGCTCAACCAGTTGCAGACGCAAGGTGGGTTGACCGCAGCTGCGGCTACGAGTTTTCTCAACTCAACGACGACGACCAGCGAGCTGGACATCAATGGCGCCGGCAGTTTCGCGCGACGCATTGAAGACAACACGCTTGGACTCAAGCTCAGGCCTAACCAGCAGTTTGCGCTGATTACGTATCTCGACAACAGTGGTGATTCGAACTATCACGCCGCGCAATTTACCCTGCGACGCCGCTTCAGCACGGGTCTTGGTCTGTCGATGGCGTACACGTTCGGCAAGTCGATCGACAACCAATCGGTCGATCCGGTCGGCGCTGCATCGGGTGGTGGGCTATCGACAACCAACTCGCGCACGCCGACAGACATTCGCAACTTCCGCGAAGAGCGCGCTCGATCGGATTTCGATCGCACGCACGTCTTCACGGGTGCGTCGGTGTGGGAAGTGCCGGTGGGAAAAGGTCGGCGCTTTCTGAGCAATGCGCCGGGATTTGTGAATCAGATACTCGGTGGGTGGACCATCAATACGATCTACACGCAGATGTCTGGTGAGCCGTTCGCGGTTCGCAGTGGCGCGTTCACTTCAAACGGCAGTCATGAGGGCAGAGCTGGCGTGCAAGGTCCGGTGTCAGCGCAGCTTCAGGAGCTGCCGGGATCGCCGCTCGCAGGTCCGGTGTTGTTCAAGCCGGTGAATCCGCTTACCTGCGGCGTAGATCTGAGTCAGGCGTTTTGTATTCCGGCTCCGGGTCAGAACGGCGCCGGCCGGAACATCTTTACCGCACCGGGTTATTGGAACGTGGACTTCGGCTTTATCAAGTTCTTCCAGATAAACGAGCGAGTCAAGATTCAGTTCCGGACAGAGATGTTCAATGCATTCAACCACACAAACTTTGACAACCCGCGCGACGCCTCAACCGGCTCACCGAGCATCCGCTCGAGTGTGTTTGCTTCGTCCTGTTGTGCCGCCGTGGCGCCACCATCTACACAGACAATCGTGCAGACCGGTGAAGCCGCGCGTGTGATCCAGTTTGCGTTAAAGGTTCAGTTCTAGACAGAAGTTTTAGCCACAAAAAGGCACAAAAAGCACAGAATTACTTTTGTGCTTTTTGTGCCTTTTTGTGGCTAAAATTTCAGAAACTAATCTTGCCTGAGAGCTGGATACGACGCGCGTTGTTGGTCACGCTGTCGTTGATACGTCCGAAGATCGTCGAGGTGATAACGGCGGTCGGATTATCAAACGAGGGATTGTTCAAAACATTGCGCGCATCCACACGCAGATCAAAATTCACGCGCTCAGTGATCTTGAATTTCTTCGAGAGCGACGCGTCCCACTGGAAATAATTCGGAGCCAGGAAGAAGTTACGTCCGGTGTTTCCGATCGAGCCCGGCGCAGGCGCCGCAAACTGGCTACGCGTCGCCTGGTCGAACCAGAAGTTTCTGCCTGTTTCCAACACCAGCGAGCCGCTGTTTCGCGAACAACCGGTGCAGTCCGCAGTCGATTGGACCACGTTGCTCACGGTGTTGACGCCCGAATAAACCGTGAACGGTCTTCCAGTCATCCAGAGCACCGTGCCCGCTGTTTCCCAACCACCGAGGACATAATTCAAAACACTCGGCATGTTGGACAGGAACGTCCGGCCTTTGCCGAATGGCAAGTCGTAAGTGTAAGTGCCCTGGAATACGTGACGTCGATCGAAATCGGACCACGTGTAGTTCAAACTCCGATCGCGCAGATCAAAAGGCGTGCTCGATGCAGACTGAACCGATCCGGTCGAAACGGTACTCAATGACGGATCCCACGAGCGGTTATCTTTCGACTTCGAGAGCGTGTAACCAAACTGGAATCCCAGGCCCTGATTGATACGACGCTTGAAGATGAACTGGAGCCCCGCATAGTTCGAATAATCATTACTGTCGAACACGTTCAATCCGCCCGTGAACTGCGGGAACGGCTGGAAGAAGAAGGGGAGACCATTCACGTCGAGCAGCCGTCGACCGCCATTTGCATTTGTACAGATACCAGCAGTGACATCATCTGGCGTCACACAGGTCCTTTGCGAAACAGTTAGAGCGGCCGCGGCCACGCTGCCCTGGGTGATGCTGGTTGTATTCAAAGCGCGGAATCGTGTGGTGCCGGCGTTGTTCGCGGCGTTGCCGGTCATCAGCAAGTTGATGAGCGGACTGTTGTAAGAAGAGCTCGCCCTGACGCGATCAAAAGCTTCGAGGAAGTTCGCCTCACCGACTCCGGGCACACCCGCGAAAATATTCACCTGGTTAACGTTGTATCCGCCCAGCAGGTGCACCGCGTGCTTCCCGATATAATTCACTTCGACAACGTTGTTGCCGATCTCTCGCTGGAAGCTCAACGACCATTCGTGTACTTGTGGAAATTGCAGATCCGGATCCATCACGCTGATCGAGCCAGTGCCGAATGGGTTCGGCTGCCGCAACGCGTCAGGAGTTGAAGTAGGCACCAAAGCCGCAATCACTGGTCCAATATTTCGATAGAGACCGCCGCCCGAGCCAAAGGACGAGTTTGTTGGTCCATTTGCATTCCCCGGCGCACTCTGATAAATCGACGAGCCAAACAGGAAAGTCGCGATTCGATCAGAGGCGATACGGTAGTTTCCACGAACCGAAGTCTTGCCACTCTTGAAAGGATCCCACGCAAAACCAACCGACGGCAGAATCTTGCTGAAGTCACTTCCAAACAACTCACCCTCAACCCATTTCAGTGTGTTCGACGGCGCCGCGCCCAGCTTCACAGGTTGATTTGGAACGAGGATGGGCCGGCCATCGGCGATCGAGGGAGTCAACTTTGGCTCCCAGCGCAGGCCCAGATCCAAAACGAGATTTGAGCGGACGCGCCAGTTGTCCTGAAAATAAAAATCCAGCTCCGTGTAGTCTGCTTCGTTCAACCACCGAGTCCCAACCGGAAGAAACGCGCTGTTGTTACTCGGATCCGAAACGAAAGCCTGCGACACGCTTCCAACCTTCCCCAGCAGGTCGGCGATCGTGCCGCGCAATCGCGTCAAATCGTTTGCGTTGATGCTCGAGCTACCCGAAGCAGGCAGACCGAAATTCGTATACAACGCCGCCGCATTACTGAACGTTACCACCGGTTCGATTGCCGAACCTGCGACGTTTGAACGATCGTCACGATGTCGATTGAAACGGAAGTTGAGCCCGCCCTTCAGCGTGTGTGAGCCACGAACCGACGTCATGTTATCGATGAACTGCAGCGTGCGAACGCCGCGTGCGTTGTAAGAGAAGTTAGTGTTTGGCGTCGCCGCATTCACAAACGCGAATGGAAAAGCCGGATCGGGAGTGGGTGTAGCGAAGGTGAAAAAGAATTTGCTGAGACCGAAGATCGCTTCATTCGTCAAAGTCGGGGTCGGAGACCAGCGCCAGTTAACGGCGAGGTTCTTCGGAGTGCGCGACGTGTCGACGAAGTTTGGTGTGTCCGGGAAAATCGGACGCCCGGCGTTTGCCGAATCACCAAACGTGCTTTGACTGCCCTGAGCATAACGAACGTAGAGCAGACTGTTGTTGCGCAGGTTGAAGTCAAGCTTGCTGACGAAGTCATACTGCTTTTCATGTTGCGGCGAACCAAAGTTGAATCCCGCTGTATTCAAGCCATCGCCCACCGTGAAATTGTTCGGCAACGGCATCGCGTTGATGAAACCACTCAAGGTCGGGTCGAGACCGATTCCGGTAGGATTGGCTGCGATGTTGTAGGTAGTGATGCACGGTTTGTTTGAAGCTGTCGCATTACAGAGCGGCATAACCGGCGCACCGGCTGTATTCACCGACGGGGGCGTAGTGGCGCCGACGGGCGCGTTCACACCGCCTAAAACATAGCGATACGTTCCTTGCCGTGCGGCTTGCGTGTAAACCGTTCGTGTCACGAGTTGGGTGTCGTACGCGCGCAGGAATTGCATGTTGACGAAGAAGAACGCTTTGTCTTTCGCCCAGCGCGGCCCGCCTTCGCCAAAGCCCGGATTGAAAAGTGGACCACCAAGGCTGCCGCCGAAGATGTGCTGCACGAACTGTTCTTTGGGCGCACCGGCGATCGTGATGGGATAACTCTTGGCATCGAACAAGGGCGAGCGATAGTACTCGAACCCATTGCCATGAAAATCGTTGGAGCCCGAACGGGTGACGAGTGTGACTTGCGCGCCGCTGCTGCGTCCGAGCTCAGCGGTGAAGTTGCTGGTAACGACCTGAAACTCCTGCACTGAATCCGGATTCGGACGAAGGGGTGTGAAGTTTGAGCCACCTGCCGTCGACTCATTGATGTCGATGCCGTCGAGCGTGAAGTTGAACGCGCGATCGCGCGAGCCATTGACGTTCACGGCGCCGCCGGTATTGCCGCCGATGACGACCCCGGGTTGAAAGTTCAGCAGGTCGAGCGGATTTCTTCCGCGCGTGCCAACGATCGGCAGCGCTTCGAGAGTCTTCTGTTCGATCGTGCTGCCGATATTTCCAGAGGTGCTTGTTTGCACTTGCTCAGCGCCGGCTTGAACAGTGACGGTCTCAGCCAAGCCGCCGGTTTCGAGCGCAGCGTTGACGGTCGAAGGCTGGTTTACGTTGACGGGATTTGCCTGGCTGATGAATTTTTTAAATCCCGGTTTCTCGATCAGGACGGTGTACTTTCCCACCTGGACCAAATCGAAGGCGTAAGCGCCGCTATCGCTGGTCTCGGTTTTAAAGGAAACTCCGGTAGCCTCATTGGTAAGGGTCACCATTGCTCCGGGGACAGCAGCGCCGTTGGCGTCCTGCACCGTTCCTGTTACGCGAGACGTGGTTCCCTGCCCGCTTGCCACCGCGACGAAACAGAACACTAAGAACAAAACCGCCAAGATTGGTTTTCTCATTTTATCCTCGGCTTTGGAGTAAGGGTTTGAGCTACGAAATTTCGGACGGATTATAGATTGTTTTAAGAATAATGGTAGCTAAAGATTTTTAAGGCATTGATAAGCATCACTGATACATGCTCATCCTGAAAATTCTGTAATCCTGTATGCTGCGTGACGTGAACATAAGGACTGCCCAGAGAATTGACGAGGTGGTTTCGGTTTTAGAGTTTGCGGAGCGTGAGGCGCGTTCGGGTTCGCATGTCGCAGTGCTGCTCAGCTACGAAGCGGCGCCGGCGTTTGATGCGGCATTCGCCACGCATGCTCCTTCGGATTTTCCACTCGCGTGGGCAGCGGTTTTTGATGATGCATCTGCTGATGAGCAACTCGAGTCTTATTCTTCAAGTGAATGGAAGCCGCTGGTCACGCGCGACGAGTACGATAGGTCCGTGTCGCGCATTCGCGAACTGATCGCCGCTGGCGATACTTACCAGGTCAATTACTCATTCCCATTAACCTCATCGTTCAAGGGTGATGCCTTCGCGTGGTATCAAGATCTGTGTGTGGCCCAGGGCGCGCAATACTCTGTCTATCTCGATCTCGGGCGTTACAAAGTGCTGTGCCTGTCACCCGAGCTGTTCTTTGAGCGCTGCGGTGATCGTGTGATTACGAGGCCCATGAAAGGCACGGTGCGACGCGGACGCTGGCCAGCGGAGGATCGCGAGCTGGCCCAATGGCTTGCAAATTCAGCGAAGGATCGCGCTGAGAACGTGATGATTGTCGATCTGCTGCGCAACGATCTCGGCAAGGTTTCCGTTCCTGGCAGCGTGCGTGTGTTGTCGTTATTTGATCTCGAGCGCTTTGAGACTGTCTGGCAGATGACGTCGACAGTCGAATCAACCTTGCGAGCGGGGACGACGCTGGTTGACTTGATGGGCGCGTTGTTTCCGTGCGGCTCGATTACGGGCGCGCCGAAGATTCGCACGATGCAGATCATTCACGAGCTCGAGCGGTTTCCGCGCGGCGCTTACACGGGAGCGATCGGGTTGTTAAAGCCGGGTGGTGATTGCGTTTTCAATGTTGCGATTCGCACAGTGGTGATTGATACCGAAATGGGTGTTGCAAACTTCGGTGTCGGTGGTGGCGTGACGATCGATTCGACTGCCGAGCGCGAGTATGAAGAGTGCCTGGTGAAGAGCCGGTTCTTGCATGCGAAGCCGGTCGAGTTTCAGTTGTTTGAGTCGATCTTTTTGGAGGATGGTGAATATTTTCTGCTCGAGGACCATCTAGCGAGACTCAACGAATCTGCTGAGTATTTCGGGTTTATTGGAACGCGGATTAACGCGGATTTGGAACGGATTGCTGCTGAGAATCCGAGGGGCTCCCGTAAAGTGCGGGTGATGTTATCGAGGGATGGGCGCGTAGAAATTCAGGTTACACCGTTGGGTGATTTGAAAAGTGTGGAGCTTGCGACCGAGCCAGTCGATTCGTCCGATCGGTTTCTATATCACAAAACAACGCGGCGACCCGGTGGCGATGGGCTTGTCTTCTGGAATGAGCGAGGTGAGATAACGGAATCGAGCATCGCGAACGTCGTCGTTCCGATTGACGGCGAGCTCTGCACACCACCGATCGAATGCGGTTTACTACCCGGCGTGTTCCGGAAGCACTTGTTAGCTGAAGGAAAAATCAAAGAGCACGTGATCACGATCGACGAATTCCAAAACGCCAACGAATTCTTTCTGATCAATTCAATCCGTAAATGGATCCGTGTAATCCGTGGCTAATATAAAAGTATTGCCTCACGTTCCTTCCGAAACTCCTGCAACCCTGCATTCCACGAGGCCAAAATTTCTCTCGCACTATCACCACGCTTCACGCGCGCGAGCGTGTCGGCGTTCACGAGCAATCGCAAATAGCTATCCACCTTCCAATCGTTCGGATACAACTTCCGCAACGCGAGCGCCATTTCGATTCCCGCAAGTAGCGGACGAAAAGCACCCCGATCCGTAACGATGATGTTCACGCCACCACATTCCTGGTCTTTAAACACCGATGC
>Ga0208338_1000010_pt1 | contig 103680 bp, 89 predicted proteins | sample ForSoiNitrogNN91_FD_187858 | JGI IMG/M metagenome (GOLD analysis project Ga0208338, IMG submission 187858) | Forest soil microbial communities from Browns Valley, California, USA, that are Nitrogen fertilized - NN91 (SPAdes) | ecosystem: Environmental > Terrestrial > Soil > Temperate forest ...
TGACTTGTTCATTCCACTGACTTGTTCATTCCACTGACTTGTTCATTCCACTGACTTGTTCATTCCACTGACTTGTTCATTCCACTGACTTGTTCATTCTAACTGACTTGTTCATTCCACTGGGTTATTTACTCCACTGGGTTGATCACTTGGCGAGCAAGAGATTACTGCTGAAACGTTCCTGCGAGTCGGTCCACGTCCGCGATAGCTCAAAGCCTGTTTGCGCGGCGAGCCCGCGAATTCCGTCCATGTCGTACTTGTAGGAGTTCTCAGTGTGAATCAACTCGCCCGCCGCAAACTCGATCTCCAGGTCGAGCTTCTCGATACGCACGCGCTGGTTCATCAAACTCTCGATGTAGATCTCGATCCTTCCGTGAGCTTCGTTATAAAACGCACGATGACGAAACGCGCGCAAGTCAAACGTGCCTTTCAACTCACGATTGATTCTCGCCAGCACGTTGAGATTGAAAGCTGACGTAACGCCGAGCGCGTCGTTGTACGCGGCTTCGAGGATCGCCGGATCCTTTTTGAGATCCGCTCCGAGTAGGAGTGCGTCGCCCTTGTTGAGCTCACTCCGCATCGCACGCAGGAACCGCAGCGCTTCATCAAGATCGAAGTTGCTGATGTTTGAACCAAGGAAGAGCGCGAGTGTTCGCGTGCGCGGCTTCTTTCCGAGCTCGGCGAGACCGGCGAAGTAATCTGCTGCGTACGCCTCGATCTTCAGGTGCGGGTACGACTGAAGCAGTATGCGCGAGCTGCTCTCGAGCGCCGTCGCAGAAATATCCACCGGCATGAACAAAAGCTCCGGCTGGCGTCGCAAGAGGGCTTCGATGATCAGTCGTGTTTTGGAAGCACTCCCACTGCCCATCTCGACGAGAGTCTTATTTCCTTCAACAGCCGAGACGATCTCGTCGGAATACTTTTGCAGGATCTCGTTTTCGGCGCGTGTTAAGTAATATTCGGGCAGCAGGCAGATGGCTTCGAAAAGCTGGGAGCCCAGCTCATCGTAAAAATACTTCGGCAAAAAGCGCTTAGGCTGCGCGGTGAGGCCCTTGCGCACGTCTTCCGCAAGACCCGTCAGCGGATCGCGCTTAACGAGGTTATGGAGGTATAACCGGGAGTCTCGCTTGGGTTCCGACCTTGACACAACCGGGACATGATAGCGTATAAGCCACGGATTTCACACGGATCTTCGCTTCCCTCCGTGAAATCCGTCTCAATCTGTGGCAAGATTCGTCGGCAATGATAAGAGCCTTAACAGCAATACCAGTCCTAATAATCCTCTGCTTTTCAGCATTCGCCCAAGGCTATAAATCGGAAATCGAAGCGCCTGAGAAGGTGTCGCTCGTCGTCAAAAATCTCGACGGTCGCGTGAGTGTCATCGCGTCTGAAGAGCAACAGAAAAAAGTGACGATCGACGCGAAATCTATGGGTGCGGCGGTCGCGCCTGAAGACGTGAAAGTCGAAAGCAAGGGCAGCGATATTCATATCGACGTGCGGCCGCGCGGCGAGAAGAATCGCATCGATATCGTCGTCACGATTCCGACGCGCTCGAAAGTCGAAGTTGAAGGACAGGCGGGCGCGGTTGACGTGATTGGAAGCGTCGAGTCGGCCGTCGTGAAGACCGATACCGGAACGATTCACGCTGACGTGCCGCTCGATGCAGTCAAGTTCAACTTCGTTTGGGAAGCCAGCAAGCCGCGCTACATGAGCGACGTCGAGCTGCCTGACATCAAGGAAAAGGCAGGCGGCGTTTACAAGCTTTCGGGACGGCTCGGCGAGAAAGACGTAAAGAAAGAAGATGGCCTCGTCGCGCTCGACTTTCGCACGCAACGCGGTGTTGTGCTGCTGAACATCGATCCGGAACGCGCGCCGAGCGATCTGCGTGAGCGTCCGCTGACTGAAGCTGCGCGCGCGATTGTTCGTAGTGGCGACAGTGAGCTTGTTCAGGCGATCCGCAAAGTGTCGCCGAAGATGTTTGGCGACTACGCGAAGACGCTGCCGCCGCCTGAGAAAGAACCGGAGCTGGTGAGACGCGCGCCGCCGGGACGAATCGTTAGCGCGGTAGCGCCGCAGTTGATGCGGTTCAATGCCAGTGTGACTGATCGCAACGGGCGCGCGATCGGCGGCATGCGCGAGTCAGACTTCACGGTTTGGGAAAACGGGGTGGAGCGACGTGTTACGAATGTCTCGCCTGCGAATGAGCCGTTCAATCTCGTGTTGCTGCTTGATGTGTCAGGCAGTGTTGAAGAGCGAATGGATTTTATTCGCAAAGCCGCGCGCGATTTTCTGCGCACGACCAGTCCGCAGGATCGGATTTCAATCATCAGTTTCCGCGACGATATTCAGGTGATTTCGGATTTCAGCACCGATCGCACGATACTGTCGCGCAAGTTAGACGAGATCGACGCGGGTGGTGGCACGGCGCTTTACGATGCGCTCGGGTACGTCTTGAGTGAGCCGCTCAGGAAGCTGCGTGGCGAGCGCACGGCGATCGTTGTGATGTCAGACGGTGATGACAACAAGTCGTTTCTGCCGTTTCCAGCGATTCTGGAGGCGTTGCTCGAATCCGGCGCGCTCGTTTACCCGCTTTACGTGCCTTCGGGTTTGATACCGGAGGGGAGTGTGCCAAAGCCGGAGATCACGATCGATCCTTTGCGCACGCGCTATCTAACGTTGACGACGCGGGCCGAGGATGAAGGACGCAAACTCGCGACGGCATCGGGCGGCATTTACTATCCGATTCGGCGGCTGGAGGATTTGCAGAAAGCGTACGACGATGTAGTGGCGCAGCTTCGCTCGGCCTACACGATCACCTACGCGTCAAATTCCGTCTCTGCTTCGCCGCGCGTGCGCGTCCGCACCAATCGCGACGGCGCATCTGTCAGGCTGAGCCCGGTCGTAGAATTGAACACGCCTTAAAGCTTCTTCTCTGCGCAACCTCTGCGTTCTCTGCGTCTCTGCGGTGAGGAGATCCGGTAAACCGCAGAGGCGCAGAGAACGCAGAGGCTGCGCAGAGGTTTACATAAGGAAAGAATGAATCAACCCCTCTTCAATGCACTATTCGACGAAACCGAACGCCGCCCGCTAACCGTCTCCCAACTTACAAACTCGATCCGGATCGCGCTTGAATCACGCTTCGTCTCCGTGTGGGTTGAAGGCGAAATTTCAAACTTCAAGGATCACTCTTCGGGCCACTGGTACTTCACACTCAAAGACGAGAACGCACAATTGCGCGCGAAGTGCTTTCGCTCAACCAACACGAGGATTCGTTTTCGTCCCGCCAACGGTTTGAAAGTTCGCGCGCGCGGCAAGCTCTCCGTTTACGCGCCGCGCGGTGAGTATGAGCTCGTTGTTGACGCACTCGATCCAGTCGGCGCCGGGGCGTTGCGGATCGCGTTCGAGCAGCTTCGCGATCGACTGCAAAAGGAAGGTCTGTTTGCGAAAGAGCTAAAGCGCCCGTTGCCGGTTTTTCCGCGTCGCGTGGGCATCGTGACTTCACCGACAGGCGCCGCGATTCGCGACATTCTCAACGTGATCTCGCGTCGCACGAGAACGGTGCACGTGCTGTTTTCCCCCGCGAAGGTGCAGGGTGAGTCTGCCGGTCCTGATATCGCGCGCGCCATTCGTTGGATCAATCTTTATCAGGAGCAAGCTTTGCGGGAAGGGCGTGACGCTGATCTCGTCGATGTTTTGATCGTTGGTCGTGGCGGTGGCTCGACAGAAGATCTATGGGCGTTCAACCAGGAAGAGGTTGCACGTGCGATTCGCCAATCCGCGATTCCCGTGATCTCAGCCGTGGGCCACGAAACAGATTTCACAATCGCAGACTTCGCCGCGGACGTGCGCGCGGCAACACCGTCAGCAGCGGCTGAGATCGTCGCGGCGCGTGAGGATCAGATCTGCTCAGCGTTGAACAACATGGGCCGTCAACTCGTGCGTCTGACGCGTTTTCAGATCGTCAACTTGCGCGCACGTGTGCAGGAGCAGGCGCTGTCACACGCTTTCGACGAAGTTAAATCACGGCTAGCAAAAGCACGTGCTCGACTCGACTCCGCGACAAACGCGTGCGACGTGATCATAGATGCGAAGGTGCAGGACGGGCGCGAACGGCTGGCGCTCGCGGCCGCGTCGCTTGACGCGTTGTCTCCGCTTGGAGTATTGCAACGAGGTTACGCAATAGCGCAGGATGCATCAGGTAAACTAGTGCGCGACGCGTCTGCAGTATCCCCGGGCGATGAATTGACGGTGCGGTTGGCGAAGGGAAAACTGGGAACGCGGATCGAACGGATCGAAGTCACGGATTAAATGCGACAAAAAATTGTAATTAATCTCGACCAGCCGGGAACGGCAGGAACACAGCCTGTTCGCAAACGCAGGCGGTGGCCACGTGTGCTGGGGATTCTGGCATTGCTGGTTTTGCTGTTCGTTGTGCTGGCAGCTGTGGGTGGGTATTTCCTGGTGCGGCGTTACCAGTCGTCGCCGACTTACGCGCTCGCGCTGATCTTCGATGCAGCACAACGCAATGACGTCGCAGAATTTCAGAAACGCGTTGATGAGGAAGAGATCGCGAAGAATATGACCACTGCCGTCAGTCAGAAAGCTGCGGCGCGTTACGGGCAGACGATCGACAGCTCGATGCAGCAAAAGATCGATAGCACGATGCCGTCGCTGCTACCGCGGGTGAAGCAGACTGTTCATGACGAATTCCTGAACGCGATTAAGGCAGCGTCGCCGGAGCAACGATCGTTCATATCTATCGTCGGTGCAGTTCAATCGTTGATGACAGTCACGACCAACGGTGATTCTGCAAAAGCCACCGGCAAGATGGCGGGGCATGATATTGAACTGGGCATGCGACGCGACGCCGATGGCTGGAAGGTGATCGACGTGAAAGATGACCTCATCGTGCAGCGAGTCGTTGACAGTGTGATGAAAGATCTGCCTGCGATCGGCAGCAGCAACACAGAGTTTCCATTCACGAAAAAGTCAAAGTCGAAGAGATCGCGTCGTGGAAGATAAAGATGAGTAACGGTGCAGAACAAAGGACGTTTGAAACTTCGCTCGAAGCGCTCGAACAGATCGTGCGGCAGTTGGAAGACGGCGACTTGCCGCTCGAAAAGAGTCTGGAATTGTTTGAACAGGGCATACGGCTCTCGCGCGAATGTCAGGAGCGGCTGAGCCAGGCCGAGCGGCGCATCGAGATCCTCCTGCGCGATAACCAGGGACGGCCCGTGGCGGCTGCGTTCAAAGAACCCGTGGGTGAGGATGCGAATGGCCTCTAACGTCATCCAGAACCCGCTCGAGCTCGATAGTTTGCTGGCGAGCAGTCGTGCGCTCGTTGAGCTCGAGCTAAACAAGCTGCTGCCATTGTCTGGCACCGCGCCGGAGAAGATTCATCACGCGATACGTTGGAGTGTTTTTGCAGGTGGGAAACGTTTCCGGCCCGCGCTGGTACTGGCAGTAGGGCAGGCGTTCAGCGCGCCTGTCGAAGCGTTGATACGGACCGCGTGTGCGTTTGAGATGGTCCATACTTACTCGCTGATTCACGACGATCTACCGGCGATGGACGACGACGATCTGCGACGCGGGCGTCCAACTTGTCACGTGCGTTTCGATGAAGCCACTGCAATTCTCGCGGGTGATGCTTTGCAAACACTCGCATTCCAAACGATCGCTGAAGACGTGGCGTTGGATGCCGAAACTCGTATCGCGTTGATCGCCGAGCTCGCGCGTGCGGCTGCGACGCCGGATGGCATGGTGGCAGGACAGGCGCTCGACATGGAAGCCGAGACGCGGCAGGTAAGTCAGGCGCAACTCGAAGAGATTCACCGGCTCAAAACCGGAGCTCTGATTAAGGCAGCAGCGCGTTGTGGCGCGATCATCGGTCGTGCGAACGAAATCGAGCTCGCAACGATCACCAGTTACGGATCACATCTCGGATTGTTGTTTCAGATCACCGACGACTTTCTCGACGTAACTGCCACCGCCGAAGATCTCGGGAAGACACCCGGCAAGGACGCACGCTCAAACAAAGCAACATATCCCGCGCTGCACGGCATGGAAGAAACGCGTCTCGCCGCCATCGACGCCCATCGCAACGCCTGCGACGCCCTCGATCAACTCGATCGCCCCACAGACGTTCTACAGCGCATCGCCGACTTCATCCTGCACCGCACTGGCTAAATCCGTGTTTTTAATCCATGTAATCTGTGGTTAGGATTTACTCATAAGCGAGCGCCTCTCGAACCGTCACGCGCGAAGCCTTCCACGCCGGCAGAAAACTCGCCACCGCACTCAACCCGATCGACACGAGCATCCAGATCACCAAACCCAGCGGCTCGAAAGTAAAATCCAACCCGCTGTGAAACAACATTTTCACAAAAGAATCTCCGATAGCCTTGCTGACCGGCCACGCGAGCAGCGCCGCGATGGTCCAACTCAACACTCCAATCACCACGCCTTCCGCCACGATCATTAGCCATATAATCCGCGGCGTCGCACCGAGCGCGCGCATCACTCCCATCTCGCGTCTTCGCTCGAGCACGTTGAGACTCATCGTCGTCATCAACCCTAACCCACCAACACCACCAACTATCGCCGACATCACGATCAGAAACACATATATCATTACCATGTGCTGATCGAACCCGTACCGGCTCTCGCTCTTCGTCGAGCTGCTGCGCGCGCGAATACCTTCGGCCTCGAGATTCCGATCCAGCTCCGTTTTCAGCGCGCCGATCGAATCAGGATCAGCGTTGTCGAGCGCGAGCCGGAGACTGTTAACCATCCCTGTGAGGGGTGTGTAAGCAACGGGCGAGGGCGCGAACGCCTCGCGCGCGATTCCAACGACGCGCCACGTTTTCTCCTCCGCTCCAATGCGCAACGCAACAGTCTCGCCCACGCGCATCTGCGGCTCTCGACCAGCGAGCGCGTTGTTGATAACGATCGCGTCCGTGTCTTGCGGCGTTAGCTTTCTTCCCTCGATGATGTTGAAGTCGAGAAGCTGCGTGTGAGCAGGCAGAGCAACAACACCGAAGCGGCGCCCACCAACCGATCCCTCGCCCGTGAACCAACCTTCAGCACGTTTCACGCCCGGCGTGTTGCTCACCGCTTTCAGAATCTGCTCGAGCTCGTACGGCTTCGCAAGCGACACGGATAGATCGGATTTCCTTGCTGCAAACATGCGGTCGAGCGTGTTCACCATCGACGCGCGAACGTTCAGTGCCGAAAGGAAAAACAACCCGCCTGCCGCCAGCGTCAGCAGCGTCAATACGAGTCGTGCACGCCGTCGAAAGCTGTTACGAATCGCGAAGGCAATCAAACTAAACGTGCCGCCGATGCGCGTGAGGGCGCGGTCAAATGCGCCTGCGCCGAAGTTTGCTTGCGACAAGCCGAAGTCTGCTAGCGCAACTCGGACCGGCGTCGCCGTTCCACGCCAAACCGGATAAGCCGCCGCGATAACCGGTGCGATGACGCCGATCAATACGACGAGCAGGTAAACCCAGATCGGCACCGCAAAGCTGTTGATGTCGAAATTGAGAAACATCGCCATGTACTGGCACAGCGCGCGACTGCCGAGAATTCCAAGCGGTATCGACACGATCACCGCCGCAATTCCGAGAAACAGCGCTTGAGCAAAATAGATTCGCGCCACCGCCCAGCGCGTACCGCCAATCGCTTTCATCACGCCGATCTGTCGCACCTGCGACGCCATCATCGCCGTCAGCAGATTGATCACGAGAATGCCGCTCAGCACGAGCACAAACAGTCCGAAGCTCGACATCGCTAGCAACAAAACGCCCATGAGATCCGAGTGTGGATGCTTGCCAGGCCGCGGGATCTCGACGCGGCGCACGTCGTGTCCACGGGCTTCGATCAACTTCTCTACATCATTCGCCACATTCCTGATGTGGTCCTCGTCAACCCGGTTTTGCGCGACGAGAATGTTCAACTGATCGAGCCGTGGCTCTTCGCCGAGTTGGACCAGGGTCGCGAGATTGATATAGCCGTAGACGATGTTCTCCATGCGCGCCTGCGCCTGGCCCACGTCGTGAACGCTGCCGCTAATCACGAGTGGTGTCTCTACGCCATTCGCAGTCTTGACCGTAACAGCGTCGCCGATGTTTAACTTCGCGACCTGAAATGCATCGCGCTCGATCAGTATCTCGCCGTTTGCAGGCGGCCACGCGCCACTCTCCGGCACGAGCTTGCTGACGCGAATGTGGCTGAAATCTTCGACTACAAACAGAATTAAGTTTCGCCATTGCACTGGACCAGCCTTAATCTGTCCGCCGATCGTGCGGCGCGGTTCTGCGTCACTCACTTCGGGATTTTGCAGAATCGCTTTGACGAGATCGTTGTCGATCGAATCTACGCGCAGCACCGCTGACGCCGGGTTCGTTTCGAGATAACCGCGATCGAGCTCGCGCGTCAGAATCGCGTATGACGACATCACCGCCGCAAACGCCGAGATGCCGAGCGCGATCGCCAAAACAACGAGCGTCGTACGTGCGCGCTCCTGCCAGAAATCGCGAATAGCTTTGCGCCAGAGTGTCGTCATATAGAAATAAATCCGTCGGAGATCTCGATCTTGCGATCGATCACACGCGCGATGTCGGCTTCGTGAGTAGCGATGACGACGGTCGTGCCGCGATTCGCCATGTTGCGAAAGAGATCAAGAATCTCCGTCGCCGTCAGCGAATCGAGATTGCCTGTCGGCTCGTCCGCAAGGACCAGCGGCGGCTCGTTCGCGAGTGCGCGCGCGATCGCGACGCGTTGCTGCTCACCGCCTGAAAGCGTCGCCGGCAGTTTGTCCGCATGGCTTTTGACTGCTACAAGCTCTAGCAGCTCAACCGCACGTTTGCGACGCTCGCGCAGTGGAATAGTTTTCGAGAAGTCCATCGGCAACATTACGTTCTCGGCCGCAGTGAGCGTGGGCAACAACTGAAAGAACTGAAAGACGAAGCCGACATTACGCCCGCGCCACGCCGCCAGTTTGTTTTCTGAGAGCGCGTGGATTTCTGTGCCCGCGACTGCGACCGATCCCGAGGATGGACGATCGATGCCTGCAACGAGGTTGAGCAGTGTTGACTTGCCGCTGCCTGACTTGCCAACGACGCCGACAAACTCGCCCGGTCGAATCTCGAGATCGATATCTTTCAGCGCCGCGAACTTGCCCGCCGGTGTTTCGTAAGTTTTGGAGACGTGGTTTAAGGAGATCATAGTTTTGTTCGCGTGTATTTTTCAGATCGGAACGCTCTTGTCCAGCGTTATGATGGCCGCGCGGGTCGTAATCGAACAAAGAGGTAACGAATGTCCAAGAACCAGCGCCTGCCTCTTGCCGGATCAGACAAAAAGACTGATGCTCGCGTGCGGCGAACGCGCGACGCGCTGGGCGATGCGCTAATCGCGCTGATGCAGGAGAAGGCGTTCGAGACGATCACGGTCCAGGAGGTGTTGGACCGTGCGCACGTCAGTCGTTCAACTTTCTACACGCATTACAGCGACAAGGACGATCTGTTGATGAGCGACTCGGAAGAGTTTTTTGAGGCACTCTCGATAGCGCTCTCCGAACACGATGATAAATCTGACCGCGTGTTTCCGGTAACGGAATTCTTCAACCATCTCGCCGACGTGCAACCGTTCTACAAAGCGCTCGTTAAGTCGGGCAAGTTTCAGGAGAATATGGAGCTCGCGCGCGGGCACTTCGCGCGCGGGATCGAGCGCAGGCTCTCCGAATTACCTCACGGCAAATCAATTACCGCAAGCGAACGCTCAGCCATCGCATTCACACACGCGGGCGCGCTGCTGTCGTTACTGACGTGGTGGCTCGATCGCGGCATGCGTGAGCCACCAGAGCAGATGGACGAGCTCTTCCACCGCATGGTCTGGAATGGATTGTCGTAGCCACAAAAAGGCACAAAAAGCACAAAAGAGAAAGTTAAGAGTGCTTGAGCTCTCAACCTTCTCTTTTGTGCCTTTTTGTGCCTTTTTGTGGCTACTGATTGGCTTTGCTGGAATCTTCGGGTTTCTTCTTGATGTAAACGTCCCCACGAAGCGTCATGTTGGTCTTTTCCGCAAGCGTGACCAGCACTGATTCAAGTAGGGCCTTGTCACTGATCTTGAAGCTCGTGATTCCCGACATCTTCGAATCCGGATCGCTGTATTGCAAGGTCAGGTAGCGAACCTTGTGTTTGATGAAGTGCGCCGGTAGTGCATAAATCGACGGCACGTTGCTGGCGACCGTGGCAGCGGCTGGTTGTACCTTTTTCGAATCTGCAAAAGCCGAAGTGATTGCCTCGTACGGAATCGAGATCTCTTTCGGCGGCTTCTTATCTTTGAAGATCAGGCGGTTGTTGGCGTCGTCAAACGTCAACGAGCCGTCCATCGTCTTGGTGTAGCCAAACACTCCGCCTTCATATTTCGCCTTGACCGTCTTTGGGGCCGGCGCGGGTTTGGGCGCGGTGGCCGGTTTGGCCGCCGGTTCCGGTTGAGGATCCATGGAGCGTGGCCGCTGCGCATACGCGCCCGTGAGCAAAGCTCCCAAAAGGAGCAGAGTGGAAATGATTTTCATTGCATTCTCCTTAAAACTAATTGAGTTGGTTTGCCCACATTGGCGCCTGGTAAAGAACCCACCAGAGCAACAACTGAACGACAGTTATGACAACGCCACCAATCGTGCTTGCATAACAGATGCGGCGACCTGAACCGTCGCTGACTTCTCGTGATCGATAAGATCTAACTACGCCGACAGTGCCGAGCACGACCGCGCCGGGACAGAACAAAATGCCGAGATACGGCACCAGAGAATAAGTCGCAAACGCCCTCGCTGTCCCAGGCAATCCACTCATCTATTTAGCAAACGGCTTCACACGTTCGATCGATTCCTTCAGATCAGCATCTGACGGCGCTAAGCTGGAGCCCTTCTGATACGCACCCAGCGCCTTCGCGTATTGCTTTGTCACTTCATACGCATAGCCGAGCTCCCGATAGACATTCACGTCGTCAGGCGTTTTCTTCGCGGCTGATTCGAGGGCCGCGATCGCCTTCGGAAAATTTTGCGCGCGCGACTGGGCCACACCGAGAAGGTAAAACGTGACGCCGGTCGCATCCGGCGCGACAGTCGCGCGTTCGAGTACGCCTGCCGCGCGTGCATACTGTTTCGATCCGATCAAAGCTTGTCCGAAAAGCGTCACCGCTTCGGCGTCAGTTCTTAACTTGATCAAACCCTCGCCCGCACGCACAGCGCTGATGTAGTCAGCATCGGCTCTCGCCTGATCCGTGCTCGTCGCCGCACGACGCAGGTAAGCCGTAGTCAAAAGCGCCCACGCACCTATCATTCGCGGATCGTTAACCGTGGCGCGATTCAGACTTGCGATTGCTCCGTCGATATCGTTCTTACCGAGTGCGATCTGCGCAAGATAAAAGGTTGACAGCGAATCCTTCGGATTGAGTCTGAGGACCTGATTGAAACTCTTTTCTGCATCCGCGATCTTGCCCGTCTTGTACTCTGAAATGCCGCGATAGTAGATCAACATCGAATCAGGCTGAGCCGGATTACGATTGACGGCCGCAGTCAGGAGTGGCAGCGCTTCCTGATATTTCTCGGAGAGAACATACGCCTGTCCGAGCGCGCTCTCCGTGTTTGGATCTTCCTGCTTCGCATTGCGCTGTAGCTCGACCGCTTTCTCGAGATCTCTCGTTGCGTCCGCATACTGCTTGAGGTTCAACTCTGCAAACCCTGCGATCTTCCACGCTTCCGGATCGTTGGGATACGAAGCCGTAAGCTCCTTAGCTTCTTTCAAAGCCGCCGCAAACTGTTTCTGGTCGAGCAGCAGAAAGGCGTGCTTCGTGTCTGCCGAGGCCACGGTATTTGCCACTGGTCGAACTGGCTGCACGTCGAGCAATGAATCGTTTGAGCTGGTTCTTCGCGCAGTCGGCGAGGGCTGCGGTTCGGGTCGCAGGAGCGGATCGTCGGCAGGCGACTTGGTCGTTTGCGCGGGCTTGTTTGTGCGTCTCGGCCGGGTTGTCTGGGCCTGGATCGCGGCATTTCCCAGTAAAAATATAGCGCCGAGGATGATAAAGCGTTGAACAAGCGTAGGTCTACACATAGTGCGTATGATTGTATTCGGGAGAGGGACCGTTTGAAAGCTCAGACTACCGACTAATTACAGACTAAGCCCTTCGGATGCGGGAAGGTGGGATTAAGTTGTGCCACGGATTACACGGATTAACACAGATACAAATCCGTGTTAATCCGTGAAGATCTGTGGCTAATTAAAAGTTGAGCTTCAATCCAAACTGGAACTGCCGCGAGTCGAAGGCGGCGGTGGGGCGGCTGTAGTAGCGGCCGTTGGCGGCGCGCAGGTTGAACGCCCGCACGTCGTCGATGAAGGGCGACGCCGCAGCTTCGTTGAAGCGGTTGAATAGATTGAAGCCTTCCGCAATCAACTCCAAACGGACGCGCTCGCCGATCGGCACCAATTTGGCGATGCGCAGATCGAGCGAAACGTAACTGTGTGTCAGACCGTAATTGCGACCCAGGCTGCCACTCGTAAACTCGCCATTCGTAATCACGGGAGCACAGCCGGGCGTGCCAGCCACACACAGTGTTCCATCGTCGAGCACTGTGGGACGATCGGTCTGGTTCGACTGGTCGTTGTTCGTATCCTGGTTGCTCAGGATGTTGAATGGACGACCGGACGAGATTTCGAAGATCGGCGCGACCGTAAATCTCGAGAGCGCGCGATAAAAGCCGCCCTCCTTGGCCCAACTACTCGGCGAAGCAAGCACACCACTAAACACGAAGCGATGACGCTGATCGAAAAGTGAGTCAGCACGCTCGGCGGCGAAGTTCCGATTGTCCTGCGGCAGCAAGAGCGTTTGCAGGTCAGACGAGTCGTCGATCGAGTGTGACCAGGTGTACGACGCGAGGAACTGGAAGTTGTTCGAGAAGCGCTTCTTCACGTCGACGTTCAATGCGTTGTAGAGCGAATTGCCGTCCGACGTTTGCGCGTTGATCGAACCGAACGGTGAGACCGTGCCGGGCGTTCGCAGCGATCCGGCAAGTGCTCCGTTCAGCACTGCCGGGCTTACCAAGCCACCCGAAAGTGCCTGGGCCAAAAAGTAATTTGGCGCACTCGGGCGGAAGAAGTTGGCTACAGCGGCGTTGACGATGCGGCCGCCAAGATTGGTTATCGGCGCGGTGATCATTCCCGGCACGATGATAGCGAACGTTTGACCGGCGTTCGGATACGCAGTCGCTCCGGCAGGCGTTGCCAAAGTGAAACACTGAAGCGGCACGCCAAACGGACACGCTGCACCGGAAGTCGGGATCGAGAACGCCACGGCTTCCGTGGTGTTTGTGGGATTGCGTCCCGCGAGACGGCGGAAGTTCTGAATCTGTAGATCGGTCCGCGGCGCGTTGACATCGAGCGGGTGCGGCAGATGATGCGCGCCGACGAATATGTAACTACCCGTCACGGTCATGTCTTTCGTGATCTGACGCTCGATCGTGAAGTTGCCCTGGTTCGCGTACGCGTATTCGAAGTCTTTCTGAACGTGCAACGTGAACGGAAGCACTGGACCAAAGCCCGGGAACGTCTGATCGTTGAATCGCTGGCGACCGAACTGATACTGCGCGCCCGCGGCCACACCAGGCGTCACGACGCCCGCAGGGCAAATCGGTGTTACTGGTCCTCCCGGTGGGCAAACTGTTCCCTGAAACACTTGCACGGCGTTGAGCAAAGCGGTTTGCGCTGGACTGCCCGGGGTCAGAATGCCTTGTTGCTGTTGTACTGCGTCAGCAATGTCAGAGTTGAATGCGATCGCGAGCAACGGGTGATCGTAGAAGAGACCAAACGCGGCGCGAATCGAAGTCTTGCCATCGCCCCACGGATCCCACGCTACAGCAAGACGCGGCGCCCAGTTGTTCTTGTCACGCGGGAAGCCCTGTTGCACACCCAACGCATCCTGCGCGGCGAGAACCTGGTCGGCTGTTAGCTGGATTCCCGACAGTGGATCGCTGAGGGGCAGTGTCGGGATCTGCTCGGTCAATTCATAGTCGTAACGAACACCGTAGTTGAGTGTCAGGTTGCGACGTACCTTCCATGAGTCCTGCGCAAAGAACGCCATCGGCTTGTTACCGATGCTGCTGATCGGATTGCCGAAGCCCTGAATAAAGTTAGCCGGGAACCCGAGCCCGTACTGCTGAGTTGGTGTCAAGTCAGGCGGCAATATTGTTATGCCGGGCGTCGAACAAAGCGCCGATACCAGAGTGCAGGCGCCTAATCCGCCGAAATTGAAGAGACCAGCGAAGTTCAGCTCGAAGATCGCTTCCGGAATGCGGACGAAAGCGATGTCGCCGCCAAACTTAAAGCTGTGACTTCCGGCAACGACGTTGACGTTGTCCGTGAATTCATATCGTGTCTCTGTGCGTTGAACTGGAGAGAAGAGCTCGCGGCCGATAAAGGCCGTGCCCGAAATGTTGAAGGCTACCGCATCGCCATTCTGCGATTTGAACGTGGCGCGACGCTCACCAAAGTTGAAACGCGCTTCGTTAACGATCTTGTCGGAAAGTGTCGAAGTCAGCGTGGCGACGGCCGAGGAATCTTTCAGCGTCTGGATACCGGTGCGCGAGAAATCATTCTGGCCCAGCGACTGGTTTTGTGATTCGACCTGAATGCCGGTGAGCTCGCTCGGATTGTAGCCGAAGCGGAAAGTGAACTGGTGACTCGGTGTGATCAGATGGTCCAGACGAAACGAGTTGAATGTCGTTCGCTCAGTTATCGGAAAGATCCGCTGAAGATTGTTCAAAGGTCTAAACGCGATGAACTGTCCCGCAGCGTTGGTTGTTCCGGTCGGAACCGGCGCACTTGAAAGCAGGAAGCGCGGGCCAACTGTCGAACCTGCCGCAATCGGAGTCAACGCACCGAGACCTGGAAAGACGACGAGTGGATTTGAGCCGGTCAGCGCGGTCGAGCCACCGCTCGAAGCGAGGAATGCATACGGAACGGCGAGCGCCGTGGCTCCAATACCCAGCAGAGAATTAATGTATGACGCCTGCTGCGGCGAGATGTTTCGGAACGTCTGGCCCAGGATGGTGACCTGGGACGTAAGGTTACCTTGCACGTCGCTGGTGAAAAAGCCGGATTCATTTCGTCGTCGCTGTTCGAAAGCAGCGAAGAAGAACGTGCGACCTTTGTCCAACGGACCACCGAGTGTGAATCCGTATTGCGCGCGCGTGAACGGCGGATCCTCGATCGGCGCAAAAGCATTGCGCGCCTGGAAGCTGCGGTGTCGCAGGAAGCCAAAGACATTGCCGTGCAGCTCGTTCGTGCCTGACTTGGTAACGACGTTCACCACACCGCCCGCGGAACGTCCAAACTCAGCCGCAAACGAATTAGTGACGACCTGAAACTCCTGCACTGCTTCCTGACTGACGGTCGAACGCGATGCGTTCACCGAGTTGTCGGTGTTGTCAGCGCCGTCGACCTGCACGAGGTTCGAGCGACCACGCTGGCCGCCGAAGTTCAAACCCGTCGTTGGCGCCGGTCCGATTGGACGACCGTTGTCACGTCCCACTGTCGAAGTCGTGAGGGCAAACGCGAGGTAGTTTCGTTCGTTGATCGGAAGATTGTTGATGCGCTGTTGGTCGATCGTGGTCGAGACGGCTGTCTTGTCTGACTCCACAATTTCAGACGTCGCATCGGAAATAGTGACGCTCTCACTGATCTGTCCCGGCTCGAGTGTGATGTCGAGCTCCGCGGCCTGTCCGACAGTGAGAGTAACTTTTGCTAAGACCGCTTTTTTGAAGTTCGTCGCTTCGACGGTTACTTCATAGTCGCCGGGAGGAACGTTGATGATGCGGTAGAAACCTTCGTCGTTGGTGGTTACAGAGCGCGAAAAGTTCGTGCCCGGATTGCGAGCCGTCACACCGGCATTCGCTACGACGGCGCCTGTCGCGTCTCTTACGATGCCTTGCAGATCGGCAGCGTTTGACTGCGCCTGTCCGAAAGCGACAGGAGCGGAAAGAAGTAAGAGCAACAACAAACAGGGAATTTTAAATGATCCGTTAAGCCGGGACTTTAACGATACCAACATCGTCGTTTCTCCTTTAGTTTTTCGCGGCTCTGGAATTCGCGCGGTCAATTGTAAATAGTGGGAGTAACTTTCGCCGTCGTGGGTCACGTGCTCTGGGATAGCACGATTACTTGAGAGACACCACTGGCTCAGCCTTTTTACTCTAAAAGCGGGAACGTGGCAAGCAGTTTAACCTTGAGGGCAGGCGTGTTCTGGCCCGGTGAGGCGTCCTATGTTAGTGCCATTTAAGGCCTGTCAGATTCGCACCAGCGTACAGCAGGAACATTAAGCACACGCCGAGTGAAAAGTAGAGGATATTAAACCATCGATCGGCGGCTAACCCTCGCCTCCAGTCGAAGAACGTGTCGATCGGCTCCCGGTCTTTCCAACGGACAAACAAATTCCGCATCAACAAGAATAGGCCGAGTGAAACCAGCGGGTTCATCAACGAAGGAAACAGAGTGGGCGTGGTGCTGCGCATGGAAATCGTGAGCAGCACCGACGCCAAAAAGAGAGCCATCGAGACGCCGAAGATAATCTTGCGGCTTTTGCGTTCGATCAGTAGCTCGCGGCAAAAGTACGCGATCGCCAATACAAAACCCGCGGCTGCTAACCAAACTATGCCCATGCCGGTATCCTTACTTCAGTAAATCGGCCCCATATATTTACGATAGGACATTCCAGACGCCGCCTCCACATCTCGCACCAGCTTCTCGTGCGAATCCGATATGTTTTTCCAACCTATCGTATCGCCGATGAAATAAACACCGCTGACGGCCGTGCCATATGGTCCTCCAAATGTACCAACGGCACTCATACAAATGTCTAAACAGTTCTTGGCTCCAGCACCGTAATTTCCCTGTTGGAAGTTTTGGTATGCCTGGTAGCCGCTGATGGTTGCGCCGGTAAAGAAGAATACCTTATTGGCTACTCTAAATACTCCGGCCTTAGCTATTGCCAGTGACTTGCCGCCCGTGTACTGGTTTCCACCCCAGCTCATATTGTAGGTTCTTCCATTCAAGCCTCGCCATGTGCTGCCGTTCACGAAGTAAAACTCTCCCGTCGAGGCCCCGAAGCCACCCAAACCAAATGCGGCGGTTGCGTCAGTTAGTCCATCGTTCGATCCGAAAGGATTATTCATCCTATTGAACATCCGGTTGAAGGCCCAATTGTTCGCGTCCCTAACCGATTGTTGCTGAATCTGCTCGTTACGCCATTGTTGTAATTTCTGCTGGTCCTCTTCAGTGATACCGATTTCCGTGATCGTTACAGTCATACCCTCGATTTTCGGCACCAGGATGTTGCCTGGCTTTGTGTCGGGTTGCGAGGGAGAGGGCTTTGGATCTTGCTGCTTCTGGAGCATTGGCATAAGGAAAACAGCTATGCCTGCATCCCATGTCCAATTTCCAGTCGGATCTATAGAACGCAACGGGTTGTTGTTGACGTAAGAATAGAGATTCAGCGATTGCGGATTATCGCTGGAACCCACGACAGAATCTGGTCCGGTAAATCTTCCCAGTATTGAAGAGTAGTAACGAGCGCCGAAGTAATCGAGCCCTGTCTCGATATCACGTTCTTTGATCGTGAATTTCTGGCGAATACGATCGGCCGCTGCAGCTGCGTATCCGGGAGTTGTGTCGCGCACACCATGCAACGAAGTTAACTCCTCACCAAACGGTAAGTAGTCATACCTCTTGGTGCTGTTCAAGCTACCAGATAGATCAATGACGATACGCGGCGTGCCCAGATGATCCTTGATCAACCAGTTGATGCTGAATATCGATCCGCCGGCTGGTCCACCGCTGGGACCTGTTCCACTCGTAACGCGCTGCCGAAGCTGTCGAATATGATCAGCCTTGATCCTCGTTGCGTTAACCGGATCTGCAATGGAACCTACCAGGGTTGGATCAATATATGGCGCGCTCTGATCGATTTGTAATGCGGTCAGTGCTGTGGCCAGCTCCGTTCTCAAGTCGCGGACATCTTCAACATGGATCAGTTGTGCGATTGCAACATTCCAGGTCCAGGTTGCATTCGGCAACCCGGCCAACGTTCTCACCGCGTTAACTGCTGTTCTTAACTCGGTGATATGCACTGCTTTGATAGGTGTGGCAGTGGCCCCACTCGGATCGTCGACAGTGCTGATAATCGTCGGATTAGTAAACGTAATCGCAGCGCCGAGCACGATATTGCTGTAGCTCGAAGTGCAATTTCCGGCCGCATCCGCGGAGCAGACCTTGTAAAGATAAGCATTGCCGCTGATGGCGCCGCTATCCGTCATGCTGTTGGCTGTGGTGGTTCCAATTGAAGTGAAAGATTGGCCGGCGGCCTTACGCTCAACGCGATACTTAACGGCGCCCGATGTGGTCCAACTTAGCGTCAGCGGCGTACTGCCATTCGGCGGCGTTGCTGTGAGCGCCGTTGGCGGCGGAGCGTTTGGACTGCTGTTTTCAGCCACAACCAGCAGCTCTCCATTACGATAGCCGTATTCTTTTTGAGGACTCGCCGGCGCTCCATTGGCCGGATATTCGGCGAGCAAGTCGTCGTTCAGTCCAAAAATCTGCCAGGTCTCAATTCCATTGATCTTGCGTCGCACGCGCAGGCCATCGGCGTCATAAACGTACGACTGGATGACGTTATTGCCGTCTTTGGCCTGGGTCATCTTATTGTTGGCGTCGTAGACCCGCTCGATAATTCCCGAGTAGGTATCGGCATTGATGTTGCCGGCGTGATCGTAAGTCATCGAGAAACCGGCTGGAGGGGTAAGACGATTATTGTTTGACGGATCAAGACCGAAATTCGGTTTGGGAATGTTTGGCCCAAACGTATTGGTCTGGTGAATCCTGCGATTGCTCCAGCGATCGTAGGTGTACTCCTGCTGCCAATCGCGTGCGGGATTGCCCGTGAACTCATGCACGCGCAACAGACGATTCAAGGTGTCGTAGTCGTACTGCTGAGACCACGAGACAGAGGTTGAAGCCAGCTCGTTGGTGGGGATGTAAACTTCCTGCTTACGCACGTTGCCGTTGTTATCAGTTGCGTTACAGGCGGCGCCTGCACTCGCACACTGCATGCTGAACTGGTTGAGAATTTTTCCCCTGTTCCACGTCGAATCGTTACCGCTAGTGCTGGCGAGAACCTCTGCCAGTTGATTTCGCGAGTTGTAGAAACGCTTGTTATAGACTCCGGCTGTGGTCCCAAACAACTCCTGACTGATCAGTCCATTGGTTGCGTAAGAAATACCGGTGGCGTAATTGCGATTGTTCGAATCACCTAAAGTGCCGGTGACACTACTCGCGCGCACCGCATCATCATAGTTATAGGTGACAGAGCGACCGGAAGGATACGTGACTGAGGTAAGGGCGCTCGCCAGGTTATAGCTGTAAGTGACCGTGTAAGCCTGGCTCCAGGTTCCCGCAACATCGAACTTCTGGCTTACGGTCACCGGACTTCCGACGTTATTGTAGGCTTCAAGAGTTGTCAGCATCCCGCCCGTGCCGGTCGTCTTGGCCTGATAAAGACTTCCTTTTCCTTTGACTGCGAAATCAAAGATCCGCGTGATGGGCAGAGTGCCGCTTGGATCGTTTGCATAGGTGACGGCAGTGTTCCGATTCAGGCGATCGTACGTGAACGTCGTAATAACGTTGCGGGAATCAGTTTGCTGCGTCAGGTTCCCGTTGTCGTCGTACACGAAGGCCTTGGACCACTGGCTATTATTTGTAATCGGGTCAGTTAACGCGGGTAAATTCGAGTTAACGTCATCTTCAACATTTCTAACGCGCACGGTTCGCGAAAGGGCGTCGTATGAAAAGAATCGTTGCTGTTGGTCCTGCACGATTCTGCGTATGTTCCCCAACGCGTCGTAGTCAAACGTCGTAGATAGGGCGAGGTTGCCTGGATCTTCGATTATTTGCTTTGTTCGTCCGAGTATATCCTGGATGATTTTCTTGGATTTTCCTGCTGAATCGGTGGTGGTGGTCTCATTTCCGTTGTAAGTGGTCTGGAAAGTTGAGCCATCGGGCGTCACCACAGTCTTTACTCGGCCCAGCGTATCGTAAGTCGTGACCGTACACTGCCCGCACGTGCCGGGCGTAGGTCCGGGTGTTGCGACGTTGTAGGGTTCAAGAGTTTGCGAAGGCCGGCCCAACTCGTCGTAATGAACATCTCTCACCACCCAGGGATTGGCGCCAACTCCGGTGCGGAGAAATGTTCGAATAGTTTTACCAAGGCCATCTTGATACGTTCTGGATTCAACGGATCTGGTCGCGTCCTGCTGGACCAATTCCTTCACAAACACATTGCCCGGCACGTCAGAGTATTCGTAATTGGTCTCACCTCCGCCGCTCGGCCGCACGATTCGCGTAACTCTTCCGTAGATGTCGTATTCCGTCGTAGTGACTTGCCCATTAGGATCAGTCGACTGTCGTGGGAGACCGGTGTAGAAGTCGTAAATGGTTGAGCTGGTCAGTGAAGTGTTTAAGCCGGTGATGCCTTGTGGATCCGGAATCGCCGAGCTGACCAGCGTGGGATAGGCAAAAGTATTACGCGGGATGCTGTCAATAAAGGCGTCGTCGAATTCAGTCTGCGTAACGAGTCCCAATGGATCCTTTTCACTGACGACGTTACCGGCAACGTCGTAGCGCGTGAATTTTTTGGGTCCGTCGCCGGTAGTAACATTCAGCGCGTGTTGTGTTTTCGTAGCATTCCCGCGCGCAGCTCCGCCTGGCGCTGCATCGAGACCAATGATTGAAGATCGCGGTAGGATCGGTTTGTTGTTTGTGTCGTCGTTGTAATTGTCGTATTCGAAATCGGTGCGCGCCAGAACGGTAGTGCCGGAACCCAGGGTTCTTACTTGCTTAGGCAAGCTGACTAGATGAATGGCGCTGCTGGTGTAGTCCAAATTGTTCACCGGATTGACGACCAGAAAATCCGTTTGGGTCTTCATGAGCAGAGGACCGGGAGTGCCCTGACCGAAATCGAAGACCTGCTCCTCGATCACATTGTTAAATTGGTCGTAAGTGTAGTCTCTCTTGGTAACCTGACCGGTGTCGTTGATTGTGGTTATAGTATCCTCAATCCTCGGATCGTTGGCGGGTTCCTCGCTGATAACTCCGGCCTGCGGATACCATGACACGGGCGCTTTCTGTTGCCAGTTGTACTCAACTGTGCGTAGCACTTGCCCGGCTGCGTTAAGCCACTCCGTTTTGAATTCTTTGTTTGCTTTCCACCACACGAAAGCCAGCTCGCCGAGCCGTCCGCCCCCGCTAATCTGGTCAGGAAAGAAGTGATGTTTTTCAGTAAAGATGATTCCGCCGGAGCTATTTAGGTGATCGACCGGCACTGGACGCAACATGCCAAGATCTTTGTACAGGGTTGTGCCTTCAAGTGCAGAGCTCGAGCTATAAGTGCGACGCTCTTTAATTCTTCTCTGAATTTTTGCGGTGTCGTTGAACTTGGACCACATCACTCCCGTGTCGTCAGGGAAAGTAAAGAAACTGGTTTCTATTGGTCCTATGCCGCCATACTGAACGTTTGATCGGGCCGCAGACTTTGAGATAGGGGATTGAAATTAATACGAATGGTCGCTGGAGTTCCGCCGATGGCGGTGTAAGTTATTTCGTCGAAGTAGCTATTTGTAGTTCGGTCACCATAGGTGATATTCACTGCCCGACCCAACGAGTCGGTAATGCGAATAAGTCGCCGGATCCACCACTCATATTCAAAAATCAGCGTATTACCATTTCGATCCGTTATCTTTTTGAGGATGCCGAGCTCATAACGGTACCGGGTGCCGTCACGCATGATCAGCGTTCCTGTTGCCACGCCTCTGGCGCCATGCGAAAACGTGGCCCCAAAATCGGTTATCACAGTATCCACGACATCCGCATCAGATACGAAAATCATCCCCGACCCATCCGAAGTATGAAACACTCTTCCGCGGTTGAGGGATCCTGACGGAGGGAATTGCGGACAAACGCTTGACGTTGTGGGCGCCCCATCTGACAGGTCGTCGCGCAATTCGATCTCGGCTCCGTTCGGCGTTCTTAACAACACCCGAGTAACAGTTATCGAAGTGCAGAACCCTCCTTCATAACCCGTGATCTGCTCGAGCAATCCTGGTCCGTAAGGGTTCCACAAAACTCAGATCGCTCCAATTTCCAAATGGCACATTGTCATAGGTGATTGTTCCATTCGGATGAAAGATCGCGTTGTTCATCACGTCCCAGTAATGAGTCTGCAGAGGCACCTTAATAGGGAATTTAGCTCCTCCTCTCCCGACCACGTCGAGTAACGGAACAGTTATGTTCATGCGGCCGTTAAAGAGATTCAGCTCCTCGTATCCGCTCTGGGAGTAAGAGCCTTTGGGCGCGCCAAGCTCTCTCGAAGGATCAGCCGGTCCGTTCGACTGTGCCCAAGCCGCAGAAGAACAGAGCAACAGCAGCACAGTCGCGAGCAGCAGTCGCGTTGAAGTGATGCGAACCTGAAACAGAGTAGCTAAACGGCCAATGGAACCGAGACGCGACTTGTGAGTCATAACATCCTCCTCAGTGCAGAAACGCTAGGGATGGAGGTAAACGCCGCTCTTTATTGCAGGCTCAGCAAAACGAGGATCTCGCCGGTGCCTTTAGCCAACGGCTCGAGCGCTTTGCCGAGTAATGTTCCTGGTCGATGTATTTGCGCGCCGGCAAAATCAATTGGCGCCGATTTCATGGCAACGCCTGGCATATCGCTGGTGACAAGCAGATCGCCGATCTCAATTGGACCATTGCTCGCATCCACTTTTACTCTTACGCGGCCAGTTGTGGCAACCAGCACGTGGCCCTCACCTTGTTCGCCAAGCGCAATGCCGGGTTTGAGCGAAATTACACCCGCGACACGGCTGTCGTATGATTTCGTTGACGCAACTACCTGATTGTTTTTGGTGCGATCGAGAACTACAACTGTGCCTGCGCTTAACTCTTGTGACGATTCAACCCACTCGGCCATGTCCTGGTATTTGGCATTGATGTTTCCACCAACATCGATGTTCCCGGTGACCTTGATGTTTCCGGTTACATGAAGTTTCTCTGTCGGGCCGGTGTTACCGATGCCGACGTTTCCATTACCTCGCACGATCATCTGAATCGCACCGCTGTTCTCGAACGTTGCAATCGTGTCACCTGAGGAAGTCGTTGCCGCCTTCGCACGAAAACCGTTGACTCCGCCGTTGACATCGAGCGAGTAGACAGGCGCGAGGGTCCCGATTCCGACGTTGCCCGTGGTGTCCCAGGACATTCTCCACTGATTCGCGGTGTAGTCGAACAGCCCCAACCTGCCGGCCGCTCCGGTCGACGCGCCTGACGAATCGAGGAAAAATCCCCACGTGCGTGAAGGAACGACAAGCCTGAACCTGGTCCAATCATTCGTAGAGGTCTGAATATCCTGGCCGAAGCCTCCACTGCCATAAACGTGCAGCTTCGCCAGCGAATCCGGGGTTGCAGTTCCGACACCGACGTTGCCGCCCATTGTTACTGTCAACAACTGGGCCAGGGTGGAAACCGCGTTGGCACTACGTGATGTATTGTCGCTGAAGACACTAAACGCCCAGTTGTTGGTTGGCGATAAAGCAATGACCGCGGCTTTTCCAGTCCCGATCATCTTCCACTGTCCGTCGTAATAGAGGTTGGAAGTGAAGTGATTGCTGTTAAAGGCGGTGTAGAAGCCGAATTCCGAGTTAGCAGCAGTGCTGTATTGATGAAAGACGTTACCGCCCACCACCTCGAGTCTTCGCGTGGGCGCACCACTCGTCCCGATGCCCACATTGTTCCCGAAAAAAATGGTTGAGCCTGAGGTAGTCCACTGTGAGCTTCCTCCGCCGACCTGGGACCACGCAGTTTTACAATCGCCGTTAATACAGAGACCGCCGGAGGCGTTCACCTGTCCACCACCCTGGACATCGAGTTTAAAGGATGCTGCGTTTGGTCCAATTGCGACATTGCCATTCTGATCGATGGACATGCGCGCAGTAGGAGTGAACAGGGCGTTCGTCGTGAGGCCGCCGTTGGCGTAGAACGTTATCGTACCTGTGTCCATCTTGATGGCACTTGCGTTTATGCCTTTCGCAAACCAGCCACCGTTCCAGGCAGCGCCACCCGAGAAGACCGCATTAGTCGGCGCATTGCTGAATAAGAATCCACCTGAATCCAGTGCGCCCAGTCCAAATCGTATTTGCGACTTGTCTTCCGAACCAGCGACATTCAGTTTGTAAACCGGGGCAGTTCCACCTGTGCCAACACCGACATTGCCTGTGTTGGTATTCGAGATATCACTGCCGCTCGTGGTCCATTGCGCGTTCACCGCCGCCGGCGCAAGCAAACACAAAGCTGTTAACACTGCGCCACAGACCAATATCATCAGTGGTCCATCGGATGTTCGTTTGCTGGTGTTCATAATCATCTCCTCAGAAGACATGTTCGTCAGAAAGTTGCATTGTTGAGTGGGCACACAGATTGACGCGTCGTCACCGATTAACGTGACGACAGGCGGGCAGAGAAAAGTCCGCACGATCGTCAGTGGCGATCAGTCCAAAAATAATTACGAAACCCGTTGGGAGTTAAAGCTCGAGAGGGGATAGGCTCGAGGTAAACAGATCCGTCGTTTTGATCGGCAGACCTTCTACTGTTCAGAGCGACGTGCAAGGCGTCGCGTAAACGAAATTTGTTTGAGAGACGAAGACCCGTGTTCGATAGGGGCGCATCATAGAGCGGGTTTGGATCACTGTCAATACAATTTTTTGTGAAATGCTCTGAGGTGCTGCATCAGGAAAAAGTTGGACCAGGAGTAAGGCTTTTGTTACTTAACAACGCGCCACGATCTTTGATCGCGTGAACGCGTGGCGCGTGCGATGCGGCTTCTAAGATTCTCGCTTGCGCTGCAAATCGTGATACCCAAACTCGCGAGACGAAAGTTAAAAGCTGCTCGTCGCAACCACGTGCAAATGCGCAAACGCGACTCGAACTTCGCCAGATACTCGGCTGCATAATCAGCTCCGAGCGCAGACGTATCGAGCCCCTTGCGATGACGATTAATTACATTCGCTGCAAGCTCGCCACTTTCAAGCGCCATCAACATTCCGCTACCAGTGAAAGGATCAATGAATGCGGCTGAGTCGCCGATCGCCAGTAATCCCTTGGCCGGACTCGGCTGCTGACGGCCGAAACGTTCCCACGAAGCGCTCAGCCATTCAGATTCGGGTTGTGCGTGCTCGAGGGTGTAAGCAGCGCGACGATTCTTCATCACCGTCGCGCGCATCACGAGGTCAGGGTTTGAGTGATGACGTTTTACTTGTTCTGCGGAGATGATGAAGCAGAGATTGCTGATGTCTCCCTCGACGCTGCTGAGGCCGCCATAACCGTCGGGGTAAAAATAGATCTCGCAGGCGCCGGGTGCGACGCGCGTGTTTCGCAGGTGTGCTTTGAACGCGATCAGTTTTGGTTTTGATTTTGGTTCAGCGGTGTGAAATTTTCTCGTGAGAATACGCGCGCGTCCGGTGGCGTCGATCGTTAATGGCGCAGTGTGCTGGTGCTCTTCGCCGTTGAGTTTGAGTTTGACGCCGTGGACCGCATCTTTATCGGTGAGCGGTTCGGTGATGGTCGCGCCTTCGATAACCGTGACGCCGCATTCCTGTGCTCGTCGCAAAAGATTGTTGTCCATCACCGCGCGACTCAAACCGAGTGCGGCTGGTCCACCAAACCAGCGGCTCGGGATCGTGACGTGTTGTCCGCGAGATGAATAGAAGACTGTTTCCGTGATCGACGCGGGATCTGAGTCTGTCATCGCGTCAGCGACGCCGAGTGTTTCGAAGTGTCGCCGGCATTCCGGAGAGATGAATTCGCCGCACAGTTTTGGACGTGGAAATTTTTTCTGCTCGACGAGAAGCACGCGAAGATCTTTGCGCGCGAGATGAATCGCCGCGCTCGACCCCGCCGGCCCAGCCCCCGCGATAATCACGTCGAAGTTATGCAGCGATTTGTTCACTGTGTGCCTTTTCGTGGCTAAAGGCGGCGGCGCTTAATACGAGCCGGTAGGGGAAATGTCGCTCGATGCGGATATCTTTGAGACCCGCGCGCTGGGCCAACTCAAGCAACTCACCGCTCTTGAAACCTCGCAGTATCGACAACGCGCCGTCGTGTCGGACCAGTCGATTGTGCAAAACAAGCTTGCCGAGCGTCGTGTAGAAAAAATACGCCACTGGATGGCGATGCAGATCGATTACGAATATCCGCCGCTTCGCAACGCGACTCATCTCACGAAGAACATGGACCACCTGCTCGTCGAGAAGGTGATGCGTAAACAGCGAGCACATCACATAGTCAAACTCGGCATCAGCAAACGGAAGCTTCAAAGCATCGCCACGCACCGAGCGGATCTCATCGAACTGCACAGATTCTTCCAGCATCGACTCTGCCATACTCTCATTCAGCTCTAACCCAACTGCGCTAAGGTGCCGTTCAGTTTGCCTGGCCCACGTCGCAGCCACGCGCAACAACTCACCCGAACCGGCGCCGATGTCGAGAATCGAAAAGCTCTTCAGTTGTTGGCCTTCAACTTCACGTAGCAGCGTCGCCTTCAGACTGTGCGCGTCGCCCATCCAACGATTCACGAACTGCAGCTCGCTAATACATTCTTCATACTCCGCCGCCGTGTAGTTACCGGTGTCGATGTGTTCGAGCCTGTGGCTGCGTTGCTTGAATTTGTCGAGCATGACTGATCAATGATCAATTTGCTGAATCACGATCGCACTGTTCTTCGAGCCAAAGCCGATACAGTTGCAGAGCGCGGTCCTCACGCGTGCTTCGCGCGCTTCATTGGGGACGTAATCGAGATCACAATCAGGGTCAGGCTCATCGAGGTTGATCGTCGGTGGGATCTTGTTTGTATGCATCGCACAGAGCGCGGCTGACAAACCGGCCGCGCCACTCGCGCCCTGCGGATGCCCGATCTGCGACTTCGTTGCCGACATCGGAATCCGCGCCGCTTGCCCGTCAAACGCAAGCTTCAACGCGCTCGTCTCAATTCGATCGTTGAGCAGAGTGGACGTGCCGTGGAGGTTCACGTAGTCAAGATCTTTTGGCTCGCAGCCGGCGTCTGCGAGCGCCAGGCTCATGGCACGCGCCGGCTCGTCACCGTCTTCAGCGAGCCGCACGCGATGATACGCATCGCATGTCGATCCATAGCCGATTACTTCAGCGTAAATCTGCGCGCCGCGATTGATCGCATGGTCCAAGTCTTCAAAAACATAAATCCACGAGCCTTCGCCGAGAACGATTCCGGATCGATTGCGCGAGAACGGTCGCGAAGCACGATGCGGCTCATCGTTCCATTCATTCGTCAACACCGTCATCAGATTGAACGCGGCGAGAATGCCTGGAGCAATCGGTGCATCGACGCCGCCGGTGAGCATCACGTCCTGGCGACCGAGCGCGATGTGCTGTGCGGCGTAAGCCATCGCGTCAGTCGAGCTCGTGCAACCAGTCGAAACGATGTGCGACAAACCGCGCAGACCAAACGCCATCGACAACTCGCTCGAGAGTCCACCGTGCGTCGAAGCGGGAATCGTGTAGACACTCGCTTTATTTGTTGGACCAACGTACCAGTATTCGTACTGCTGTTCAGTGAAGGCGAGACCACCGCCGCCCGTTCCGAGCTCTACGCCGAAAGCCCGCCGGTCGTCTAGAGATAGATCGTTAGCAAAGATTCGCGCATCTTCGAGCGCCTCACGTGCGGCCGCGAGCGCCAAGGGAACAGTGCGCGGGACGTGTTTACGATCTTTTGGATTGAGTTGCGACTGCCAGTCGAACGAAGGAACTTCAGCGGCGATCTGAACCGGGAAACTCGACGGATCGAAAGCCTCGATTCTGCGAACGCCGCTCTTGCCGGTTACGAGTCCATTCCAAAACGCCTCGCGGCCGATGCCCAGAGGGGTGACACACCCTGTCCCCGTAATCACTACCCGGCGTGGACGTGTCAACCCTTTGAACATTTATCCGCGTAATCCGCGTTAATCCGCGTCTCTAAACTTTCTGGCCACACTCGTTGCAGAATTTCGCGCCGGGAGTCAGCTCCGCCTTACAATTTGCGCAAGTGGCCGGACCTTGCTTCTCGCCGCACTCCATACAGAACTTCGCGCCAGGTGCGTTCTGGTGACCACACTTCGCACACGCTACGCCCGCCTGCGCGGCGCCCTGAGCTCCGCCACCACCCTGATTCGATTGCTGCATCGCATTATTCATCGCACCGGCCATCGCATTGCCCATCGCGAACCCGGCGCCGAGACCAACGCCAGTGCCCGCGCCGCCGCTGGGATTCTGCGCCGCATCGCGCATCGCGTCCGCCGCTTGAAACTGCGCGTAACGTCCAACGTCGCCAATCACACCCATCGAGGTGCGCTTGTCCATCGCCGCTTCGACTTCCTGCGGCAGCGAGATGTTCTCAATCACAAACTTCGTCAACTCGAGTCCGAATGTCTTGAACTCTTCGTTTAGCTTGACGCGTGTGAACTTCGCGAGCTCGTCGTAATTCGACGCGAGATCGAGCGCAGCGATCTTCGACTCACCGAGCGCATCACTGAAACCACCAACCAACGTGCGTTTCAGTTGACCTTCCACGTCTTCAGTGATGAAGCGCGCATTCGTGCCGGCTACTTCTTTGATAAAAGCCTGCGGATCGGAAACACGAATCGAATAGATGCCAAACGCACGCAGACGCACCATGCCGAAATCCGTGTCGCGCATCATGATCGGATTTGGCGTGCCCCACTTCAAGTCCGTGAACTGTTTCGTGTTTACAAAGTAAACCTCGGCTTTGAACGGCGAGTTGAAGCCGTACTTCCAGGCGCCGAGCTTCGACAGGATGGGAGTGTTGCCGCCGTCGATGGTGTAGCGGCCGGGAGGAAACTGATCGGCAATCTGGCCCTCGTAAACAAAAACCGCGGCCTGCGATTCGCGAACGATTAGCTGCGCGCCGTTTTTGATTTCCTGATCCTTGACCGGAAAGCGGTACAGGAGCGTGTTTGTGGAGTCGTCGAGCCACTCGATTACTTCGATAAACTGTGAGCTGGGGCTGAGTCGATCAAGTATTCCCATTTGCAACCTCATTCTGAGCAGGATTCAAACCAGCAAAGATTATACAGATCCGTGTTCGCGGGTGTTAGTTGCGGTCCTTTTCCAGACAATAATCAGGGCGGTTAAGCCACCCGACATGTCGATCAGGCTGTCGTAGATTGAAGCCGTGCGACTCGGCACAAAGCTCTGGTGGTACTCATCCAGCAGCGCATAAACAACGATCAGCGCTACGCAGATCAGAAACCATCTTCGATTGATCGCAGGGTGCGTTGAGGTGCGAAAGGCACGCGCGGCTAAGAATCCGAGGATTGCATATTCAGTGAAGTGGGCAATCTTGCGCGTGATGTAATGAACGACGGCGAGCGTTTCCGGACTGGTGCTCGGAAACAACCAGAGAACCAGTGGCCCAATAATGCGCGACGTATTTCCGGCGTTGAAGTTGTCAGAGGAAGCGAAAGAAATAAACGCGAGCCAGGCAATGAGTGGGAAGTAACGACTAAAAAGCCTTAGCACAATAATTCACTTTTGTGTTTTGTGCCTTTTGGTGGCGAAATTTTCTTTTGACTATAGCGCCGCTGCACCCGAGACGACTTCGATGATCTCGTTTGTGATCGCAGCCTGACGAATGCGATTCATGTTGAGCGTCAACGACTCGATCAGTTCGCTCGCATTCTTCGACGCCGAATCCATCGCGGTCATGCGTGCGCCCTGTTCAGACGCAATCGATTCGAGCAACGCGCGAAAGATCTGCGTCTCGATAAGCCGCGGCAGAAGCTCGCCAAACATCTCTGCTGGTGGCTGTTCGTAGATGTAATCGATCAGCGTCACCGGCTGTAGCGACTTCGCTTCCGGCTCGTCTTGTTTCGCACGCGCGACTGGCAGCAGTTGTTCCAATACAACCCGCTGTGACAGCACCGACTTGAACTCGTTGTAGATGATATAGACCTTGTCGATGCCCGTGTCTTCCGTGTACTGCTTGATAAGCGCGCGTGCGACTTCGAGCGCTTCTGAAAACTCAACGCGACCTTTACCCGTCAAGCCGATGTATTCACTCGAAATCGTCGCCCGACGATTGCGGAAGAAGTCGCGACCCTTGCGGCCGATCGCCATGATCTCGATCTGCTTGTCAGCGTTCTCACGCATGAAAGCCTGGGCCGCCTTCGTGAGATTCGTGTTGAAAGCGCCGCACAAGCCTTTGTCGGCAGTGATTAGGACCAACAGGTAACGCTGATCGCCGCGATAGTCGAGTAACGGATGATGAAAATCTTCGTCAGTGCGCTGCGCGAGCTCGCCTAAAACTTCCGCCATCTTGTTTGCAAACGGGCGCGCCGTAACCACGCGGTCCTGCGCGCGTCTGAGCTTCGCGGCAGACACCATCTTCATGGCCTTCGTGATCTGCTGCGTGTTCTTGACCGACTTGATACGCCGGCGGATGTCGAGAAGATTAGGCATCGCGTTACGTTATTAAGCTACTGCTTCGGCCGCGGTCGCACCTGCGCGCGCTGGAGTCGTAGCGAAGTCTCCGTCAGTCGACGTCTTGGACCATGTATGTTTGAAGTCTTCGAGCACCTGCTTCAATCCGGCCTTGATCTCGTCAGTCAACGATTTCTTTTCTGCAATGTCAGCAAGCAGGCCCGGGTGTGAATTCTCGATAAACTTCAGCAGGCCCGTTTCAAAACGTTTGATGTCTTCGAGCGCGATGTCGTCTGTAAAGCCGTTGGTCGCGGCCCAGATCACAAGCACCTGCTTCTCGACGTCCATCGGTTGATACTGCGGCTGTTTCAGAATCTCCGTGAGACGCTGACCACGTGCGAGCTGCGCCTGCGTTGCTTTGTCGAGGTCGGAACCGAACTGTGCAAACGCCTGCAGTTCGCGGAACTGCGCCAGGTCGAGTCGCAGCGTTCCCGCCACCTGTTTCATCGCTTTGATCTGCGCCGATCCGCCTACGCGCGAAACGCTGTTGCCGACGTTGATAGCTGGTCGAAAGCCGCTGTTAAAAAGGTCGGCTTCAAGAAATATCTGACCATCAGTGATCGAGATGACGTTCGTTGGAATGTACGCCGAGATGTCGCCTGCTTGCGTCTCGATGATCGGTAGGCTCGTCAGTGAGCCACCGCCTTTGAGGTCAGAAACTTTCGCCGCTCGTTCGAGCAAGCGTGAGTGCAGGTAGAACACGTCGCCGGGATACGCTTCGCGACCCGGGGGACGTCGCAGCAGCAGAGAGATTTCGCGATACGCCGCGGCTTGTTTCGAGAGATCGTCGTAGATCGTTAATGCGTGCCGGCCGTTGTCGCGGAAGTATTCGCCCATCGCCGCGCCGGAATAAGGCGCGAGAAACTGCATCGCCGCGGGATCAGACGCAGTCGCTTTGATCACGATCGTATAGTCCATCGCGCCGTATTCCTGAAGCGTCCTGACGACCTGGGCCACCGTTGATGCCTTCTGGCCGATCGCGACGTAAATGCAGATTACATCTTTACCCTTCTGGTTGATGATCGTGTCGACGGCGACGGCCGTTTTACCCGTCTGACGATCGCCGATGATCAGCTCGCGTTGACCACGACCGATCGGCACCATCGCGTCGATAGCTTTGAGACCAGTTTGCAGTGGCTCTTTCACCGGCTGCCTGTCGATCACACCGGGAGCAATGCGCTCGACCGGATAGTATTGATCAGTGACGATTGGACCAGCATCGTCGATCGGATTGCCGAGCACGTCGACCACGCGTCCGACCAGCGCCTCGCCGACCGGCACCTGCATGATGCGTCCGGTGCGCTTCACGATATCGCCTTCGCGAATGGTCTGGAACTCGCCGAACAAAACCGCGCCGACTTTGTCTTCTTCGAGATTGAGCGCGAGGCCACGCACGTCGTGCGGAAACTCGAGCAGCTCGCCGGCCATTACTTTTTCAAGCCCGTGCAACTCCGCGATGCCGTCGCCGACCTTGATGACCGTTCCGACTTCGCTGACCGTTACGCCAGTATCGAAGTTCTCGATCTCTCTGCGGATAATCTCGTTAATCTCGCTCGCTCTTATTGGTTCCATGATTGAGTCCTATATTTATTGTCGACCTGCCAGGCCTTCCGCCAATCGCTCGAGCTGGCTTTGCACCGATCCGTCATAGATGGTCGACCCGATGCGTGCTACCAGACCGCCAATGATCGTTTCGTCCGTCTCAAAAGTTAAACGAACCGTGCGACCGGTGGCTGACGAAAGCGTCTCGTGCAATGTCTTCTTCAAATCTTCTGAGATCGGTTTGGCGGTGGTGACGCTTCCCGCCAGCATGCCCCCACGCTCGTCGAGCACGAGGCTGTATCGCGCCGCTATATCTCGCAACTGCGAGAGGCGTTGATTCTTCAACAAGACGCGCAGAAAGCTCGCTGTGGTGTTTCTCACGCGCGAGCGCGCGATCAATTCTTCCAAGACTTTTCGTTTTTGATCGTGAACGATTGTGGGATTGGCGAAGACTTCTTTTAACTGCGGGCTCGACTCGATCATCGCAGCCCACTGGTCCAACTCGTTCTGGACTTCCCTCTCTTCGCGTCGTTCGATAGCTACATCGGCGAGGGCCGTGGCGTAGCGGCGTGCAACCGTTTGCAAGCTCAAACCTTGGTCCTCCTCAGCTCACTGATGCTTTCCCGGATCAACGCCGTATCGTCTTCCGGCCGCATCTGATTGCGAATCGACTCACGCGCCATTTGCACGCTCTTCTCGGCGAGGAATTGGCGGAGCTCTTTTCGCGCCAGCTTGTCGGCGGTTTCCAGTTCTCGCTGCGCTTGCTGTTTTAACTTTTCAATCTCGTGCGCGGTCGAAGCGGTTATGCGCTGCCGTTCGGACGTTACTTCTTCGCGGGCTTGTTCCTGAACTTTGCGAACATCATCGTCGAGCCCGCTCAACATGCTATCGGCTTCGGCGACACGCGCCAGCGCCTGGTCGCGCTCGTTCTGCGCGGTGATTAGTTCCTGCTCGATCGCTCCGCGTCGCGACTGCAGCGCCTGGCTGATTGGTTTGCGCAGTACGTAGATTCCCACGCCGGTGAAGATGGCGAGGTTTGCAAACTTCCACAGCTCAAGGCCTGGGTAGTTGTACCATTCTGCGACTTGTAACAGCATTTGTTTTCCAGGTGTTAGCGTCGACGCAATATCTGAGAACTTATCAAACCACCGATCGTTGCGGCCTGCGCCTCGAGCTCGCCCTTGACTGACTGTTCCTGTTTTCGAATCTGATCGACTTGCGTCGACACTTCCTTTGATAACTGATCGCGGTGCTGCCGGAGTTGCTGCTCTTTTTCTTTGAGACCTTCAGCACGTTCTTTCTCGAGCAGTCTGTAGCCAGCGGCGCGCGCCTCACGCAAAGAGTCGTTGTACTTCCTGAGTTTCTCCTGACTTTCGGCCGCCATCGCCTCGGCTTCTCTGACCCGTCCGGTGATCTGTTTCTCGCGCTCGCTAAGGATGTCGTTGATTGGTTTGAGCAGGGTCCGATTCAGGACAAAAACCATTACTACCACCAACACGAGGTGGAGCAGTAACGTACCGTCAGGAACCAACTGAATTGAGGCCTCTGCGAGAATCATCCGATTCCTCTATTGTGCGCAATTTATGGCTGTCGAAAAGCGCGCGAGTCTAACATGGCGCAAAAACAGAATCAACCGACGCACATAAGACGCTGAACTGCATTCATCGCTGAAATTCGTGGCTAAAATTCAATCCCTATTTTACATTGTACCGCTCGCGGCGTGAGGCAGTAGCATATTATAAATCCGGTCGAGGTCCTGAGTGTTGAAGAAGCTGATCTCGACCCGGCCTCGACCGTCAGCCGCCTGCAGGATCTTCACCTGAGTTCCGAGTGCCCTTCTGAGTTTCGTTTCCGCGGCTTTGATGTTCGGGTCGACTGCCTGGGGAGCGGATCGTCTGGCAGGCTTTTCTTCAGTCGCCTTTTGCACTAGTTGCTCAGTGGCTCGCACTGACAATCCACCGTCAATGATCTGTCGCGCGAGCCGCCGCTGGAGATCCACGTGGTCAAGCGCTAATAGCGTTCGAGCATGACCAGTCGAGAGCCGGCCTTCTTTAACGAGGTGCTGGACGTCGTCGGGTAGACGAAGCAGACGTAGGTAGTTCGTGATGTACGAGCGGTCGCGTCCGACGCGCGATGCGAGTGACTCCTGCGTCAGACCGACGGTCTCGATCAGTTTTTTATAAGCCTGCGCCTCTTCGATCGGATTGAGATTCTCGCGCTGGATGTTCTCGATCAGCGCAATCTCCAGCAGATTATCGTCGGCCACTTCCTTGACGACAACCGGCACGCGCGTGATTCCTGCCAGTTTGGCCGCGCGCCAGCGGCGCTCCCCCGCGATCAACTCGTAGCCACCATCGCGTCGTCTCACTAAAAGCGGCTGGACGATGCCGTGGGTCCGGATTGAATCAGCAAGACTCTCAAGACTCGCCTCGTCGAAGTGAGTCCGCGGCTGCATCGGTCCGGGCACAATCGAGTCAATTTCAACTTCCGACGGTTCGGCCCCGAGGTCAATCGTGCTGTCAGACGACAGGAGAGCCCCCAGCCCCCGACCTAGCGCTTTTCGATTCATGAACAATCTCCCTGGCTAATTGTGAGTATGCGTCGGCCCCCTTGGAGTGTGCGTCATAACTGATAATCGGCTTGCCGTAGCTGGGCGCCTCGGCAAGCCTGACGTTTCTGGGAATCACAGTTTGAAAAACCTGCAAGCCGTAAAAATCGCGCAAATCCGCCGCCACCGCGGCAGACAGGTTGGTTCGCTCGTCGTACATCGTCAGCAGCAAGCCTTCGATCATCAGGCCCGGATTGTGTAGCCGCCGGAGACGCGCGAGCGTATCGAAGAGCTCGGTGACGCCTTCGAGCGCGTAGTATTCACATTGAATCGGGACGAGGAGCGACTTTGCGGCAGTCAGAGCGTTGAGCGTTAGCAGCCCGAGCGAGGGCGGGCAGTCGATAAATATGTAGTCGTAATCGCCTTCGACTGCTGCCAGAGCGCTCTTGAGTCGAAATTCTCTCTGGTCGAGTCCGACAAGTTCGACTTCTGCTCCGGCGAGATCCTTATTAGACGGTACAACGCTCAACGTCGGGATCGATGTCGATAAAGCAATGCCGGAGATTGGCTCGTCGAGAACAACGGTGTGATAAAGGCCCCGCCGGAAACTGCCCCGCTGAACGCCGATGCCGGACGTGGCATTGCCTTGCGGATCTGCGTCGACGAGCAGAACGCGACTGCCCCAGGAGGCGATGATCGCTGCGAGATTGACGGCGGTAGTAGTCTTTCCAACCCCACCTTTTTGATTGGCGACGGCTATCGTCTTAGCCATGTTGGCGCTAAACCTAACACACGAGAGGCTCTGTGGGCTACACCGGCGAATGTTTCACGTGAAACATTGACTCTAGGCGGTCTTTTGCTGGGCGGAAAGAAACGCAAGCAGTGTCGAGAGCGCGCCGGGCGTAAGTCCAGGCAGTCGCCGCGCTTCTCCAAACGTGAGAGGTTGGGCGCGATCAAGTCTTTCAACAATCTCATTCGACAGGCCAGCGATGTTCCGGAACGTCATGTGTCGCGGAATCTTTAACGTGTCGTGCTGATAGAGTTTCGCAATCGCCGCCTTCTGCGTGTCCAAATAACCAGCATAGAGCGAATCCGCCAGCACGGAATTCAGGTCCGCTTCCGCGATCGGCTTGAGCTCCGCCGGCAGAAGCGACATGATCAGCGCCGCAGTCACCTTTGGACGCTTCGAGAGTTGCTCCAGCGAAATCGAATCACCAAGATCATTTCCAATCAGCGCCGACACCGCTGCATGCTGCGCGTCGGTACGACGCAGGCGCACAGTTTCCAGCGCGACCCTGATCTTCGCGAGACGAGATTGTCGCGCGTTGAACCGGTCCCAATCGGAATCGCCCACGAGGCCGAGCCCCCTGCCGTAACGCTCAAGCCGGTCGTCGGCATTGTCGTAACGAAGCGCCAACCGGTACTCGGCGCGCGAGGTGAAGATTCGGTAAGGCTCGTCAACACCCTGTTTGATCAGATCCTCGACGAGAACGCCGATATACGACTCGTCGCGCCGCAGCCGCAACGATTCCCGCTTCTGCGTATAAAGCGCTGCATTGATTCCTGCCAGCAGTCCCTGGCAGGCGGCTTCCTCATAACCCGTCGTCCCATTGATCTGGCCCGCGTGAAATAATCCGGGTAATCGACTCGTTTGCAGATCCGGCCCGAGCTCTCGCGGGTCGACGAAGTCGTACTCAATCGCGTAACCCGGCCGAATAACTCTCGCTTCCTCAAGCCCTGGAATCATGCGCACGAGATCCTGCTGCATTTCTGCCGGCAACGACGTCGAGAAGCCATTCAAATAAACTTCGTTCGTGTCGTGCCCTTCGGGCTCAAGAAAAAGCTGGTGCCGCGACTTGTCAGAAAACTTCACCACCTTGTCTTCTATAGAAGGACAGTAGCGCGGCCCGATGCCCTTGATCTTTCCGGAATAGAGCGGTGACTCCGCAATGTTCTCGCGAATCGCATCGTGCACCTCCGGCGTGGTGTAGCCGATATAGCACTGAATCTGCTTCTGCTCGATGTTATCTGTTGAGAACGAGAACGGCACTGGGGTTTCATCACCAGGCTGCGGCTCAAATGCGCTCCAGTCCACCGTTCGACCGTCGAGTCTCGGAGGAGTTCCGGTCTTGAGACGACCGACCGGGAATCCGAGTCGCTTCAGAGTCTCTGACAACTCAATCGAGGCAGGCTCACCGGCGCGACCGCCCGAATACGTGCGACGGCCGGTGTGAATCAATCCATTCAGAAAAGTGCCGGTCGCAACCACGACTGCGCCTGCGCCAAAACGACGCCCATCTTCCAACACGACGCCCGCCAATGTTCCGTGATCGAGTACAAAATCGACGACTTTCCCCTGCCGCAAATGGAGATTCGAGGTCGCCTCAAGCGTGCGTCGCATCTCTGCGCGATAACGCATGCGGTCAGCCTGTGCTCTCGGCGACTGAACCGCTGGCCCGCGCGATCGATTCAGCAGACGAAACTGAATACCGGTGCGATCGATGACTCGGCCCATAATGCCGCCGAGCGCGTCGATTTCACGGACGAGATGACCCTTGGCAATTCCGCCAATTGCGGGATTGCACGACATCTGACCAACAAGGTCGAGATTCAGTGTAATCAGACCGGTTTCCGCGCCGAGTCGCGCCGCGGCAGACGCCGCCTCGCAGCCCGCGTGGCCCGCACCGATTACGATTACATCGAATGTCTCATCAAACGACATCACTATTTTCCAATGCAAAACGTCGCGAATATCTCTGACAGTATATCTTCTGTCGTTGTTTCACCAGTGATCTGTCCCAAAAATTTCAACGCATTGTGCAGAGGCACGAGCACTAGCTCCTCACTGTGGCGCTCGCGAAACGCCGCACGCGCTACTTCGAGCTCGCGCTGCGTGCTACACAGCAGATCGTAGTGCCGAGCGTTCGTGATTAACAATCCGCCTTCGTCGACGCCGTTGCTGCTCACACTTGCGAGTATCGCAGCGCGCAAGGTCGACAAACCTTCACCGGTTCGTGCCGATACATTAATCGGTCGCAGCTCTTCAACACAACTTGCGGGAACGTTGGACCCAGGCAGATCGCTCTTGTTTATAACCACGAGTCGACGTATGTTCTCAGTCTGATCGATCAACTCACGATCAGATGGTCCAACTTCTTCCGATCCATCAAGCACAACCAACACGAGATCGGAATCGCTCATCGCCCTCCTCGTTCGCTCGATACCTAACGTTTCAATTCCATCGGTCGTCTCGCGTAAGCCGGCAGTGTCAGTGAGGATCACGGGAATTCCGTCGAGATCGATCGCTTCCGTTAGCGTGTCACGCGTAGTGCCGGGAATGTCAGTCACGATGGCTCGCTCACGCTCAATTAAGACGTTGAAAAGACTGGACTTACCGACATTTGGGCGACCCGTAATCGTCACCCGAACGCCTTCCTGAAGCAGTCGTCCAGCGCTGTAACTTCGTGCCAGCTTCTCAACGCCTTCACTCACAACAGCGAGGTCGTTATCAATCTCATTCGCGCGCGGCGCCGGAATATCTTCTTCAACAAACTCCAGCGCTGACTCTAACAGCACGATCACGTCGAGCAGCTTCTCTTTGAACGGACCAAGCGCGTTCGACAGCTCGCCGTTCAATTGACGTGAAGCCTGCTTCACGGCCGCCTCGGTCTGCGCGGCGATAAGATCACGTATCGCTTCCGCCTGGGCCAGGTTGATCTTCCCATTGGACAACGCACGCAAAGTGAACTGGCCTGGACCAGCGAGCACTGCCCCGAGCTCGAGTGTCGTATCGATGATGCTTCGCACAATTGCGGGGGAACCGTGACAACTGATCTCCACGACGTCTTCGCCGGTGAGCGAGTGTGGCGCGTTGAAACACGTCAGCAGCACCTGGTCCAACTCGTCTCCATTCGGACCGCGAAGCGTGACGAGGGTTGCGTGCCTCGGCTCAAGCTCGTCGACACCACTCATCTGCCGAGCGATCGCGATCGCGTCTGGTCCACTCAGACGAATAACAGCAAGAGCCCCGCGCCCTCTGGGTGTCGAAAGTGCAACAATCGTACTCATAGCAAACTGTGGGAGATTGTATTCGGTTGGGCTTTACCTCAAAAGTCGGAAATCACAGTTGGACACGGTCAGTACCACCTGCGGTAGCGGGTGGGTGCGTAGCTTGTGCGCGGTGACTGACTCATTAATACAGGCCTAAAGGCTGCGCACCCACCCGCTACCGCAGGGGGTACTGACCGTGTCCAAGTCGGATCACGGATTACGTTGGGTCTGGGATTTAGGACTTCTTCGGACTGATTTTTAACTTGCGATCGGAGCCTTCACCGATCGACTCCGTGAAGAGATCCGGACTGTCTGCAAGCGTAAGGTGAATGATCCGGCGCTCGTTCGCGCTCATGGGCTCAAACGTAAAAGGCAATCCAGTCTGTCGCACTCGATTCGCGGCGTGATTGGCCATAGCCTGTAGCTCAGCTTCGCGAGTCGCGCGAAACCCGTTCACATCACAAACCAGCCGCTCGCTACCCGTCAGGCTTCTGCCAAAGACCTGATTGATTAAGTGCTGCAAAGCTTCAAGCAGCTCGCCAGTTTGCGCCTGAAGCAACTCGGAATCCCGGCCCTCGATGTCGAGCACTTGACCGGCTATGCCCTGCTTGACGCCAACGCGCAACTCGAGCCCCGTCATTTCAAAAACGTTCTCGAGAAACTCCGCTGCCTGTTGAGAAACCTCTGACATCAATTCAATCCTTCGTTAACCGGTCGCTGGTGCGTCAAGTTTCTTCTTCCGTCCCGCAGACCCTTTCGCCGGCGGCGGCGCCGGCACCTCCTCATCGTCAGACCCCGTCCAACGGTTAATCAAAAACTGTTGTGTGAACCCGACGATATTACCAACGAGCCAGTATAAAACTAAACCCGACGGCGCGCTCCACAAGAAGAACAACATGAAGATCGGCATACCGACCGCCATCATTTTTCTTTGCAACGGATCGGCTGACGGTGCCGGCGTGACGAGTTGGAGGACGATCATCGTTCCGGTCATTAGGATCGGGAGAAGGTGAATAAAGTAAGGCTCAGCCGCGGAGAGATCCGGAATCCAAAGAAAACTCGCCTGACGAAAATCTAAAGAGATCGTGATCGCGCGGTACAGTGCGAAGAGGAACGGCATCTGGATCAGCAGCGGTAAGCAACCACCGAGTGGATTGCCCTCCTTCATCAGCCGCAACTGTTCCATCTGCAAGTCTTTCATGCGCGGATCATTTTGCTTGATCCCCTTCATCTTCTCTTGCAGCTCTTTCATCTTCGGCGCGAGCTTCTGCGCTTTCTTCATCGCTTTCGAAGAGCGCCACTTCAGCGGAAAGAAGAGCGAGTAGATCACGATCGTGAAGAGAATGATCGCAATGCCATAACTGCCGGTTGCTTTGAAGAGAAACGTGATCGCACGCAGAATCGGAACAGCCAGCGGTCTTGAGATCCAGCCGAGGAACCCGTAGTCAATCAAACCTTCGAGATCGATCGGACGCTGGACCAACCCGCTCACAAGCTCGCTGGCGTTGGTCAACAGATCGTGATCTTTCGGACCTGAATAGAGAATGTTTGTAGAACCGTCTGACGGAACCGGCACGAACCCGGTGACTAAGTATCTCTTCTCCGCAGCTCCGCCGTTCCGCTTGTACTCGTAAGCGACTGTGCGATATTCGAGGCCTTCCGTCTTTTTATCCGGCACGACCACCATCGCGAAGTACGTATCGCCGATTCCGGCCCAATCCGCCGGCCCATTCAATATCAAGCGATCCGGACTCTTGCTGTTGCTGTTGATGCCGGCGGCCGGATGGCGCTCGAGCTTGTTGTTAACAAAAGACACGGCCTCAGGCGCCACTGAATAAAACGTGTGATGTGGCACTCCCTGATCGCCAATACTCGGACCAATCGATAGCTTGACTTGAGGAACTGTCTGTTCGCCACGCTTCACGAGCAGTGACAGATCTGTTTCGTAACGATCACCATCAAAGACGAGCTTCTTCCTCACCTGGGTGCCGTTGCCGTCTTCAAAGACAAACGTGAGCTCTTTCTTGTCTTTTTCACCGAGACTTATGTCGACATCACCCGTTGCCTGATCGACACCTTCGACCTTGTACGTCGAAGATCGAAGCAAGCCGTCCAATGTCTCATCACCAGTCTGCAACTGAAGCGGAACCATGCGCGGTTGGCGCTGTAGTCCTTCCGCTGAGATCAGCTCGAGCGGTTTCTTCTCTACCCTACGGCCACCGACTGAGTAGATTTCACGCTCGGTGATCTTATTTTTCTTAATTATCCAGCTAACCGGTTCGGCGCCGAGCGTTTCAAACTTCGCGTCATAGAGCGGCGTTCGGATCGTGATCGTCCTTTGCGGCGCTGTATTCACACTCCCAACGTTGGCTTGAGATACTTGTGTGGTTAGTGGAGACTGATTCGAACTCTGCGCCGGTGCTGAACTCGCAGTTGGAGAAGGTGTCGCCCCCGGCTTCTGAGTTGGAGGCGTAATCGGAAAGAAATAACTCCAAACAAAGAGAATTGCCGATGATAAAACCAGAGCTATTAAAAGTCGTTTCTGTTGCATTGTGTCGTAGAGGTATCAACCTCTGTTATTTAACTGGGTCGTATCCACCCGGATGGAACGGGTGACAACGGAGCAGTCGCCGCACAGCCATACCACTTCCGCGCAATGCGCCGTAGCGAGAGATGGCATCAACGGCATATTCTGAACATGTGGGAATGAATCTGCACGAAGGGGGGAGAAGCGGGGAAATCGCCAACTTATAAAATCTGAGTAATGAGATCAGAACGCTCTTCACAAACTACCACTTCTAACAATATCGCGCGTCTCCAGCCTTCCAACCTTTTCAATAATTCCCAACAGCTCCTGGCGAGGCGCATCGACTTTTTGATGCAGGACCGCCGCCTTCGCGTTCAAGACCCAATCGTAGTTTCTTGCGAGCCCGCGTAAGAACGGTTCGTTCGAACGAAAGGTTTCACGAAGCAGCCGCTTCGCTCGATTCCTTTGCACCGCCTTGCCGAGCGCCTTCTTCGAAGCCGTCACGCCGAGGCGGTGGTTCGATTCCTGATTTTCAATAACAAACGCGGTGATGAATACGCCTTCATACCGCTTGCCGTTCCGGTAGACGTGTTGGAATTCTGAAGTATCACGCAAATACTTCCGCATGCATCGCGCTACCTCAGTAATGAGCCGGCGTCAGTCTTTTTCGGCCTTTGGCGCGACGTCTCTTGAGCACGAGGCGTCCGTTTTTGGTCGCCATACGAGCCCGGAAGCCATGCGTCTTTGCGCGTCGTCTATTGTTCGGTTGAAAAGTGCGCTTAGACATAGAAATGAATTCTCCTTAAAAACGAAAAGGGTAAGACTAGCCGCGCCTCGCCGTTTATGTCAAGGAAAGGGGCCATAAAATCCGCGTTAAACCGCGCGTTGAACCGGGCGATCAATGGGTGCTGTTTTATTCGGCCGCTTTGCTTGATCAATCCGAAACTTCTATGTTAGTCTCCGCTCGCTCCGAAAGTCGCCACCCTGTAAGTAATTGATAGGAAAAGACTTTAAAGCAATACTTTAACCGTCGGAAGGTTTTCCACTAGCTGTGGAAAACCTTGTGGAAAACTCTCCGGCGGTCGGGTTTCGGTATTTAATACACATAATAGCGGGTAGGATTCGGATAAGGTAATGAGCGCTACTGTAGAGACGAATGTTTGGGGCAAGATCCTTCACTCGCTAAAAGGTCGACTAAATCAACAAACCCTCGATACTTGGTTTAGCCCCGTCCGATTCGAAAGCCTGGATAGCTCGCAGCACGTTCTGCGTTTACGTGCGCCAAACCAGGACGTGAAGGATTGGATCGTGAGTAACTACGGCAAAGTGCTGGCCGAGTCGCTCAACGAGCAGCGACTGTCAGGCTACTCGGTCGGTTGGGTCGTCGGAAAAGGTTCCGACTGGGTTCCGGTCGATCTAAGTTTGCCCTCACTGAATTCCGAAACCGTCGAAACGGAAGAAACTGCCTCTGTATCAGACGAGACGAGTCCGGCCGTCATCGTCACAGAAAACGCCGCACTCGCTGAGCCATCGCTAAACGGTAAATATACTTACGACAGTTTTGTGGTTGGTTCGTGTAACCAGTTCGCGCACGCCGCTTCGCTTGCTGTAGCTGAAGCGCCCGGACGCACTTATAACCCTCTTTATCTCTACGGCGGTGTCGGACTCGGCAAAACGCACCTGATGCACGCGTGTGGACACGCGATCAAGTCTCGCAACCAGCATCTCAAACTCTGCTACATCTCGTCCGAGCGGTTCATGAACGATCTGATCAATGCGATTCGTTACGACAAGACGCAGAGCTTTCGTGAGAAGTATCGATCGGTCGACGTGTTGTTGATTGACGACGTTCAATTCATGGCGGGCAAGGAGCGCACGCAGGAAGAGTTCTTCCACACGTTCAACGCGCTCTACGATCAACAGAAGCAGATCGTGATCAGCTCTGATTGTCCACCACGTGAGATACCGACACTCGAGGAGCGTCTTCACTCACGCTTCGAATGGGGATTGATTGCGGACATCGAGCCACCGGATCTCGAAACGAAGATCGCGATCCTGACAAAAAAAGCGGCGCAGATCGGTGTTTCGATTCCGAGTGATGTTTCGATGTTTATCGCCGGCCGGGTAAAGAGCAACATTCGCGAGCTCGAAGGTTCGCTGATACGTTTGATTGCGATTTCTTCTTTGCGTGGAGAACCGATCTCGAAGACTCTCGCCCAGGATGCGCTCAGAAACATCGCCAAGGAAGAAGAGTCGGGTGTCGTTACGATTCAACAGATTCAAAAGTTAGTCGCCTCAACTTACAAGCTAACGATCGACGAGCTAGTGTCAAAAAATAACGCGCGGCAAATCTCACATCCACGACAGATCGCGATGTATCTGTGCAAGCACCTGACCAAGCACAGCTATCCGGAGATCGGTCGTGCGTTCGGCGGCAAACATCACACGACAGTGATTCACTCGGTGGAAAAAATTGAGGCCCTCGTCGCAACCGACGAAACGCTGCAACGACTCATCAGTGAGCTCTCAGAGTCGCTACAAGCTTAGAATGCCTATCCACACTCGTCAGCGAAAATCCGCGGCTCGGTTTTCCACATTTTCACAGCCCCACCTGAGAATGTTTTGTGGAAAATATGTTAATGTTCTCTGCTTCAAAAATTTCCGAAATTTTCGGTGGAGATTTCAACAGGTTTCCACAGGCCAGTTAGAATTCTAAGTGCTTTAGTTTGAGTGAGATTAGTTCTTTATCCACATATCCACAGGCCCTACTGCTACTACTAGATATAAATATTAGATTTTAAATTCTGGAGTAGAAGAAACAAGCGAGACGGTTGTGGATAGTTTGAAGGAGTGAATGGCAATGCAATTCGTCGTCAGCAAACAGAACCTGCAAAAAGAACTCGGCTTCGTCCAGGGTGTCGTTGAAAAGAAAAATACGATACCGGTCCTTTCAAACATACTCATCGAATCAGTCGGCGAGAATACGATCCGGATCACCGGAACTGATCTCGACGTAACGGTTCGTTGCGATATGGACGCGGAAGAGATCACGACGCCTGGCTCGATGTGCGTTCAAGCGCGAAAACTTTTCGAGATAGCGCGATTGCTTCCGGATGCGCCGGTTAGTTTCAAAAAAGAAGACAACGAATGGGTGACCGTGAAATGCGATCGCGCGCGCTTCAAGATGGTCGGCGTGGCGAGAGATGCGTTTCCGGAAGTTCCATCGTTCAAGTCAGCGCCAACAAAGCTTCACGCCGGCGTTATCAAGACGTTCATCGATCGAACGATCTTTGCCATCACTCAGGAAGAATCACGTTACACACTTTCAGGCGCTAAGTTTGTTTTAGACGAGTCAGGCGCGCGCATGGTAACTACTGACGGCCACCGGCTGGCTTACGTCGAAAAGAAAGGCATTGCACGCAACGGAGCGAAGGAATCTATCGACACTCTGATCCCGCGTAAGACGCTCGCAGAGTTAACCAAACTAACTGCCGGCGTCGATGACGAGATCAGTCTGGGGATGGATGAGAATCATATCTATTTCCAGGTTGGACCAAGGCTCTTGATTTCGCGCATGCTCTACGGGCAGTTTCCGAATTACGAAATGGTGATGCCGAAGAACAACGACAAGTCAGTCGAGTTCGATAGCAGTTTGCTTAACCATGCGATCAGACGTGTTGCTTTGATGGCTGATGAGCGATCGCATGCGATTCGTTTTCATCTCGAGAAAAACGAGCTAGTAATCAGTTCGCAAAATGCTGAGGAAGGTGAAGCGAACGAAACGATTCAAACCGATTACGCCGGCGACATAACGACTATCGGTTTCAATGCACAGTACCTGCAGGAATTTCTGAACGTGATCGGCGACGCGAAGGTCACCTTTGAATTCAAGGATGGAAATTCCCAGGCGCAGCTTCAGCCTTCTGAGAATGGCGATTACGATTACAAATACGTAGTCATGCCAATGCGTATCTGACTCATTTTGTAAATTCTGCAATCCTGGAATCTTGTACAAAGGTTTTTGTTGACATACCGAAAACCTTAACGGATACTTCCGCCCCTCGTAATCTCTACCCAAATTGTTTTCAAACGGAGGACTTAATGCCACCAGATGTAAAGAAAGTAAAAGCGCTTCAGCTAAATCTTGAAGGACTTCTCAGACTCCTCGGTGGAAGCTCGGCCGACAAGCAGAAATTCCTGGAGATGATCATAGGCATCACCACGCCGATAGAAGTTAAGCTGATTAATGCCCAGATCGAAGCCTTATCCGCTCATACTAAAGCAGTCCAGGGCGCAGCAAAATCTTTGCAGGCTACGGCTCAACAGATAGCTAAACGCGGATAGTATGCTGGTCCGAACATGACGCATCTCGCTCGGGGCCTAAACACGATTCATTTAGTCGGTATAGGCCCCGAAGATGCGATTGGCCTCGCTTTAAGAGAGGCTTTTGAAAACGTTCTTTTCTCCACTAACACACCCTCACTGTTAATCGATATCAGAAACAACGAAGTACTGATCGGACCGTTAACGCTCCCGAATCGAGCTGGATGCTGGCGTTGTGCGTTTGAACGAATTTCAGCCGCTCGAGTTAATTCCGAATCAGCTACTGAGTCTTTGTTGTCACCGGACGAGATCTCAGAAAAGATCACGCCTGTCCTTATTCGTGAGATACAAGCAATCAACGCCCTCGGGCTGCAACAATCATCACTGTTAGACCACGTGCTCGCTGTCGATTTTTCGACGCTCGATGAATCGCTTCACAAAGTCATTCCTCTCGCTCGTTGTGCTGTGTGTGGTGGCGCCGCGGCCTTTCCATTAATAACCTGTGAGCGCGTACGTCTTTCGCCGGAAGATTCGCCCGAGACGGTTTTGGGAGCGCTCGAAGGTTGGGTCGATCGTCGCACCGGAGTCATTAGTGACCTCTTCATCGAGCCTCCGGACGATCCGCGCGTGAGTCTTCCAATCATCGCCATGGCGGTGCCGCCTCACGTAATGGAAAAAGATGGCTCATTGCATCGTCTCCCTGCCGGCTGGGGAAAGGGTTTGACGATCTCAGGAGCGGTGCTGTCGGCTGTCGGTGAGGCGATCGAGAGATATTCAGCCTCAGTGGTTCATCCCGAAAAGATCGTCTGGAAACGTCCTGACGAGCTTGAGGGAGACGTTTTGCCTCCACGTGATCTCTGCTTGTACAGCGATGGGCAATACGATCGTGACGACTTCCCGTACGTTCGATTTGATTCGAGCATTCCACACCCGTGGGTGCTTGGCATTTGGTTGAATAACGGTAAGCCCGTCTGGTTGCCGGCTATGTTTGTTCTCTTGTCGATCGAGCTGCACCGGGAGCAATTGATCGCTCAAGGAACATCAAATGGCCTGGCGGCGTCGAGTAGCAAGGACGATGCGGCGCTGAGAGCGATATTAGAGCTCTTAGAACGCGACGCCTTTATGTCGACCTGGCTCACCGTGAGTCCCACACAGCGCATTCAACTCGATGACACGCTCGATCCGGGGTTGCGCACTGTGTTGGAGGGAATAGAAGTCTTGGGAGCGACTGTTGAGGTTTACAGGCTGCCGGCGAGTGTGATCGGTACGACTGTGTTGTGTCTTGCGATTGGTGATGGTGATCACTATCCGGGAGTTACTTTTGGACTTGGGTGTGATCTGGATCCACGTGGCGCATTGAGACAGGCAGTGCTCGAGCTCGGACAAACTGGTCCATACCTGCGTCGCATGATGCGATCGAAGACATTGAAACCCGCCGAAGATCCGAGCGGCGTGCGAGAGATGCTCGATCACGCTGCTTACTATTTTCCGAAGGAACGAGCGTCTGCCTTCGATCGCTTGCGTAGTCAGGAAACAATAAGTCTTCGAGAGCTGAAGAGTGTCACAAAGCGTTCGTTGGAAGATTGCGCGGCGGCGTTGGATGGAGCCGGTGTGCGCGTAGCGTTGGTTGACGTGACTTCTGCTGATGTCGCAACTGGTCCGTTTTCAGTCATGCGTGCGGTGAGCCCAGATCTACAACCAATCTGGTATGGCTATGGTTTGGATCGCATTCACCACAAGTTGAAAATCGCTAGTGACGTCCCACCCATTAATCCCATCTGGTGACGAACGATCTGTTAATATCAAACACATGCTGCTCGCTGCTATTGAAGCGACGAATTTTCGCAACCTCAGTGGGAGAATCGAGTGGGGCCCACGGCTGAACATCATCTACGGTAACAACGGTCAGGGTAAGACGAACTGGCTCGAAGCCATTTATATCCTCGCCCGGACCAAGTCGTTTCGCACGCAACGTCTCCAGGAAACAATCAGGTTCGGTGAAGAGATCGCAATCATCCGCGGCAAAGTCACAACCGGCGCCGATCTCGAACGCGATTTACAAGTCAGTCTGCACGACAATTCGAAGACGATTTTCGTCAATTCAAAACGCGAAACACTCGCGCGCTATCTCACTCAGTTACAAGTCTTCTCATTCACCGCCGCCGATCTCGACGTCGTGCGCGGTATGCCCGAAGCACGCCGGCGCTTTCTCGATCGCGGCATCAGCTCACTGCGTCCCACGTATCTGAAAACAATTTCCGATTACGCCAAGGTCCTCAAACAAAAGAATCGCGTGCTGCAACTCGCGAGCGAAAACGAACTTGGTCCAGACAAAGTCGAAGATCTGCTCGCCCCCTGGAACGAGCAATTGGTCCGTTTAGGCGTCTCAATTCATCAAGCGCGCGAGGAGTATGTCGCCGGTTTGAATGCCGCGCTCGAGAGGCAACTGTTTGAAAAACGAGACGTTACGACGCGCTATGTTTCGTCACTCGAGAACAAGGGCGACATGAGCGATTACGAGGCTTTGCTGCGCTCGCGAATCGCGCTTCGCACGGCCACCGAAGTTGCTGCCGGACACGCCTTGATCGGGCCGCATCGGGACGATTTGGAGATCCACCTGGACGGGCGGGAAATCAGGGTTTACGGAAGCTCCGGACAGCAACGTAGCGCATTGTTATTATTAGACTTAGCGGCGATTTCATTGTATAATTCAACCTCGAACGACCATCCGGTTTTCATCATCGATGACGTTGATGCGGAGTTGGATGAGGGAAGGATAAGACACCTTCTTGAATACCTTGAAAATCGCACACAGACCTTCATCACAACCTCAAAGCGGAGTCATGTCGAAGGCTTCTTTTCAAGGGCGAATGTATACGAAATCGAGGACGGAAAAGTACGAAGCAGCGCCGCTTCGGCCAACTCGATCCTCGCCTGAAGATTAATCAGCAGTATAGGAGATTAGTATTGTCAACCGTAGGACCAACCATTAATAAAAAGGGATCAGCTTACGACTCGTCTTCAATCACGATCCTCGAAGGCCGGGACGCCGTTCGCAAGCGGCCGGCGATGTACATCGGCTCGACGGGCGAGATTGGTCTACATCACATCGTTTACGAAGTTGTAGACAACTCAATCGACGAGGCGCTCGCTGGTTATTGCGATACCGTTGAAGTAACGATCCATCTCGACAACTCGATCACCGTCATCGATAACGGGCGTGGCATTCCGGTCGACGAAATCAAGAAAGAGAAAAGGTCCGCGGCCGAAGTGGTGATGACCAAGCTGCACGCCGGCGGCAAGTTTGATTCAAACGCTTACAAGGTCTCGGGCGGGCTGCACGGCGTCGGCGTTTCGTGCGTTAACTTCCTTTCGGAAAAGCTGCATCTCGAGATCTGGCGTGACGGAAGAACTTACGAGCAGGAATATGCTCGCGGGATTCCGGTGGCGCCGCTAACGCCGACCGGCAAGACACGCAGGCGCGGTACGAAGATCACGTTCAAGCCTGACGGCCAGATTTTCACCGAGACTTCGTTCAGCTTCGATAAGCTTTCCGAGCGACTGCGCGAGAAGGCGTTTCTCAACAAGGGCATCCGCATCACGATCAAAGACGAGCGTGAGGAGCCGGAGCGCTCGCACGAGTTTTATTACAAGGGCGGCATCGCCGAGTTCGTCAAGCACCTGAACAAGAACAAGTCGACGTTGCACGACAAGCCGATCTACTTCGAAAAGGAAGGCGACGCCCTTTCGATCGAAGTCGCGATTCAATATAACGACGGCTATGACGAGAAGGTCTATTCGTTTGCGAACAACATCAACACGGTAGACGGTGGCACGCACCTCTCGGGATTTCGCTCCGCCTTCACGCGAACGATCAATGCTTATGCGCAGTCGTCGGGCCTGGCGAAGAACTTCAAAAGCTCGCTCACGGGCGATGACGTCCGCGAAGGCCTGGTCGCGGTGATCTCGGTGAAGTTGCCGCAGCCGCAGTTCGAAGGACAGACGAAAGGAAAACTCAATTCAGACGTGAAGGGCGCGGTCGAGTCGTTTCTGAATGATCGGCTGACTGAGTTTTTCGAGCAGAATCCGCCTGTGGCCAGAAAGATCGTGGGCAAGGCACTCGATGCCGCACGGGCGCGAGAAGCGGCCCGCAAGGCCCGCGAAATCGTCCGCAAAGGCGCAATGGGATCGACCATGCTGCCGGGCAAGCTCGCTGACTGCCAGGAGCGCGATCCGGCGCTTTCCGAAATCTACATCGTCGAGGGCGATTCCGCTGGCGGCTCGGCCAAACAGGGTCGCGACCGTAAGAACCAGGCGATCCTGCCTTTAAAGGGCAAGATCCTGAACGTCGAGAAGGCCCGTTTCGACAAGATGCTGGGTCACAGCGAGATCAAATCGCTGATAACGGCGCTCGGCACCGGCATCGGCAAGGATGATTTCGATCTCAGCAAGCTGCGTTACCACAAGATCATCCTGATGACCGACGCAGACGTGGATGGTTCACACATCCGAACGCTGCTGCTGACCTTCTTCTATCGGCAGATGCCGGCGCTCGTTGAGTCTGGGTACGTCTTCATTGCTCAGCCTCCGTTGTTCAAAGTAAAGCGCGGCAAGAAGGAAGAGTACATTAAAGACGAGGGCTCGATGATTCGTTACCTCATGCGACAGGCGACGAGCGATATGACGGTGAAAACCGCGGGCGCATCGCAGGCCATTGAAGGACGTGAGCTCGCTAAATCGCTAGAAAAGATGGTTGATTTTAAACGTTACTGCGAAAGAGCGACGAGGCGCCTCGGTGGTGACCCGCAGATGCTGAATGTGTTGCTCGAATCGCTGAGCGGCCGTAAAGGCGTGTTGCGCAAAGAAGGACAGACGCTCCGGAAAGTTTTCCAGGATGGCGACCTGATGGCGAAGATCGAAGGAGCGCTCGACAAAGCCGGGTACAAGACGGAGTTGACCACGGACGAAGAGCACGGCTTGTGGGAAATCGAGACGACGACGAATACCGGGGTCAATGTTGTGATCGATTGGAACTTCGCCAGCTACGTCGAGTTTCAGCAGGCAGTGGATCTCTACAAGACGCTTGAAGACGACCTCGCGGCGCCGTTCGTCTCGGGTGAAAACGGGACGAGTGAGGAAGTGCCGACGCGCGAGGCGCTGCTCGAGAAAGTGCTGGCGGCGGCGAAGAAGGATCTGTCGATCCAGCGTTACAAAGGTCTGGGCGAGATGAATCCGGAACAGCTCTGGGAGACGACGATGAATCCCGATAAGCGCACGCTCCTGGAAGTCAGGATCGATGATGCGGTGGAAACAGACTCGATCTTCACCGTGCTGATGGGCGATGCTGTCGAGCCGCGGCGGAAATTCATCGAAGACAACGCGCTCGACGTCCGAAACCTCGACGTCTAATCTCTATCCACAGATTACACAGAATAATTTTTAACTCTGTGTAATCTGTGGCTGGGCTTCACGATATCTCTCAACTTTAAATCGATAAAGCCTGACACGTTCATCACGTCCGATTCCGGCTTTGCGGGCGGCGATCTCAACCTGCTGTTCGGCGTTATCGATCCCGGGAATGTCGGGCAGTAGCAGTCCACGCCGCGTGCCGCTTTCATCCTCAACAATCACGCCAAACACCGACGGATCGAGATCTTCCATCACTGCTTCTTCCGGCAGCAAAAGCACGTCGACTGAATAGCGCAGGTTTGACAACTCTTCCGCACGTACGGGCTCAAAACGCGGATCGTTGTTGGCGGCGCTGATCGCGTTGGCAATGATCTCGTGGGCGAGTGTGTCTCTCGCCGGCTCGATCGTTCCGATGCACCCGCGCAACTCGCCGCTCCGCGTTTTGAGTGAAACAAAACATGGCGCGCGAGACGACAGAAACTCGCCAGTCGACGGTGGCGGCGAGAGAACCTGTCCCATGCGGACGAAAGTTTCCACAGCGTCACGCGCCAATGCGGGCAGGGAGACCTGGTTTGTAATCTGGGCGACGAGGTAGCCAACACCAAACGGCGCTTCATAACTCAACACTTCGCACGACAACGGCAGCTCCGAGCTCGCGCCGATCGCCACCAGCATCGATCGATATCCACATTCGCCCGCAAGCCTGCGCAAGTTGAAATCGATGTCGATGATTTTTGCCGGATCGTTCGATCGCAGCGCCTCAACAACCTGCTCGTCAAACACGTGCGCGTTGGGATTGTAGCCCGCCGGCGCCTGCGGCTTGAGCCTGTGACTCAGATCGCCGCTCGCAATAAAAGCAACGCGACGGCCCACCTCGTCCACCGCCTTCCTGATGCACGATCCGAATCGCAGGTGATCGTAATTCGAGAGAAAGCTGTAACCCAGCGTTACCACTCGGCCACGCCAGCCGTTGCGCAGCAAAAAGTAAAGCGGAACGGCGGTACCGTGATCGAGATCGTGTTCGGGCAAGGCCGCGAGGTTGTAATGCTCGGAAGCCGCGGCCTCTTTGATCGCGGCGAGCAGTTCTTCGTCAATCGCTGTGGTGAAGTTAGTTCCGGGCGCATTGAAGTGTGAGAAGTCTCCGGAGACTTGGGGACCTTCGTAAGCAACAAACGAGTCGACCTCGAGCGGAGCGTGCGGCGAGATCAGAATGACAGACTCTGCGCCGCTCTCGATGAGGCGCTTCGTAAGCTCTGACATCGCCTCGATCGAGTCGACGACACCGGCAATCGATTCTCGACCAACCTCAGGCACCATGATCGGTGGATGCGGTGCAATGCCGGAAAACACTAGGCAGCTTTGGCGAGTCATCGAGCGCCTTTCGTACTTTGGAGGGAACGGCTGGTATTCTATCACGATGGATTTTGATTTGCTGATCATCGGCGCGGGGCCAGCGGGCTCATTCGCCGCGGAGTTGCTCGCGAAAGGTGGGGCAAAAGTCGCATTGTTCGACGGGCGACCTGAGGGCGAGCCGAAGGCCTGCGGCGGCGGTGTAACAGCAAAGGCCCTGAATGCATGGCCACACTTGTTGAACGCCGTCGGCCGCACGATTACCGAGCTCGATCTGTACTCGCCTTCCAGCAAACGACTTCACCTCGCGTTGGATGAACCCTTCGCGATCTATTCGCGAATCGCCTTCGACAGTTACTTACGCGAGCGCGCGCGTGACGCCGGTGCACACATCATCTCCGAGAAGATCTCGGCGAGAAAAACAAAACGAATAGACGACGGCTGGCGCGCTATTAGCGATAGCGGCGCTGAATGGACCGGCTCGTTTCTGATTGGAGCCGACGGCGCAAACAGTGGTATTGCAAAGATGCTTGCTGGTCCACTGCCGCCCTCCGACATGGAAGTAGCTTTTGGTTATCGCGCACCGTTGCCGGCAAACAACGTCGCGCCAACGGCGGTTGCTTTCCTGCCCGGCTGGGTCGGTTATGCCTGGGCCTTTCCGCGTCCAGATCACATCTCGTTCGGCATCGCTACGACACAAGATGCATTCGAACATGAGCCGCTCGACGATCTGCTGTGGCAATTCATGATCGGTTACTACGAGCAGTGCGAAGGCAGAACAGTAAAATTCTGGAACAACGAGACGAACACGCCGGAACGAACACGTATCGAGGAACACTTGCGCGCGACTGCCGAGCGATACGCCGCGCGCATCCCCGGACTCGCGCCGAAGACATGGGACATGAGAAGAGTTTCCGGTGACGATTGGGCGTTGCTCGGCGATGCGGCTGGCTTTGCTGATCCGGTGACGGGCGAGGGCATCTATTACGCCTTGCGGTCGGCGGAATTATTCGCGGAGGCATACTTGAGTGGATTGCCGCAGTCGTACGAACGGCGCTGGAAAAAAGACTTCGGCGCCGAGCTGCGGCGAGCAGCGCAGATGCGGCGACGCTTTTACGGCAACTTCTGGGGCGCGCCTTTCACCGAGCGCATGATCGAATTCGCCCGTGGCCACCGCGGCGTGAAGCGCGTGTTAGGAGATCTCGTCGCCGGCGAACAAGGCTACGTCGATCTCAAGAAGAAACTCGTCAAAAGCGCCCTCCGCCCTTAGTACACAAAAAGCACAAAAAATATTAGCCACAAAAAGGCACATAAAGCACAAAATATTTTCCGAGCTGACGGGTTTTATTTTATGCGCTTTATGTGCTTCTTTGTGGCTAATATTTCTTGTGCCTTTTTGTGGCTAAGGAGCTAGTCTGGTGATGGACCAGCCGGTGGCGTCGCGCTGGTAGAGGATGCGATCGTGGAGGCGGCCAATGCGGCTTTTCCAGAATTCGATGCGCTCGGGTTTCAGACGATAACCGCCCCAGTATTCGGGACAATCAATCTCACGATCGAGATACAAAGCTTCCAACTCCTGTGCACGTTGTTCGAGAACGGCGCGGCTATCGATCGCCTGGCTTTGTGCCGAAGCCCACGCGCCGATCTGACTCTCTCGCGGCCGAGTTTTGAAGTAATCGCATGACTCCTGCGCTGACGTTCTTACAACACTTCCCTCGACGCGCACTTGCCGATCGAGTTGCGCCCAGTAGAAAACGAGCGCCGCGTATGGATTCGCGTCCAATTGCTCCGCCTTCGCGCTCCGGTAATTCGTAAAGAAAACAAACCCGTCATGGTCCACCTGCTTGAGTAGGACCATGCGCGCGGAAGGTTTGCCGTCAGGAGTAGCGGTGGCGAGCGTCATTGCTTCGGGCATCGGAAGGCCCGCGGTGAACGCGTCATTGAACCAAAGTTTGAACTGCTTGATCGGATCTCGATCGATCGTCTTTTCGTCGAGACCTTCGAGTGCCATGTTAGTCATTCGTTTGCGGTGTATGGCGCGAGCTTCTCGCGCAACTCTGCCGGAATCGGAACTGTTTCAAACGTCTGCTGGTTGACTGCCGCGAGCACGAAATGCGCGGTCGCGACCAAATCAGCGCTTCCCTTTCGACGCACTTCAAAATTCAAGCGCATCGACTTCGTACCGAAGTGTCCAACCCAAACGCTCACTTCCAAAATATCATCGAGCCGCGCAATGCGAAGAAAGTCACACTCGAGATGCACGCGCGGCAACCAGATATTTAACTCATCAAACATCACTCCGTAGTGCAACCCGACGGCACGAAATAACTCCGTCTCAGCATACTCAAAGAAGTGAATGTAAGCGCCGTAAAAGATAATGCGCGCCGCATCAACATCACCCCAGCGGACACGCTCTTCGATCGAGAATTTTTTGTAATCAGCCATTAGGAGTGTGATAAGAAGTGGAGCAACTCATCGTTAAATTGCTGCGTCCGCTCCAGGTTTGAAACATGTCCGGCGTGGTCCAAAATTACCATGCGCGAGCTGTCGATGGCGTGATGCATCTTCTCACTATCAGCTACCGGCGTGATCGCGTCTTCAGCTCCGACAAGTATCAACGTCGGCACCATGATCTTCGCTAACAACTCCGTTTGATCTTCGCGTTCGGCCATTCCGCGCAATGCAGCGGCAGCGCCCTCGGGTTTAGCTTGCAACATCATGTCGCGAACAAACTTCACGATCTCCGGACGCTTGCTAACAGTCTCCGGTGTGAGCAGCTTCGGCAACATCGCGTCGGCAATACCAGCCATGCCTTCCGACAACGCCTTTTCCGCTTGTTGCGCGCGCGTTTGTTTTCCTTCTTCCGTGTCGGCTTGAGCGCGCGTGTCAGCGAGAACGAGCGCGCGCACCCGCGAATGAAACTGTTTGTAGAACGCCAATGCTACGTAGCCGCCCATCGATAGACCGCCGATCGTCGCGCTTGGAATCTCGAGATGGTCCATCAGTGCGGCGACATCCGTGGCTAACTGATTCATCGTGCTCGTGTCTTGAGAAGCGTCGCTGTCGCCAAAACCGCGGAGGTCGGGAGCGATGATGCGATGATCATTGCTTAGCGCTGGAAGTTGTTCGGTCCAGAGTGCGCGATTGAATGGATACCCGTGAATGAGCACGATCGGACGACCGACACCCGTGTCCGTGTAGGCGAGTTGAATATTGTTGATGCTAACGCGACTTACTTCCATAGGTAAATTTAGACAAGATGAACAAGATTTTTCAGGATTTACATGTTCATCTTGGAAAATCTTGTAAATCCTGTCTAAAAGTCTCTCCGCGCCGCACGCGCCACAACGGAAATCAACTCCGTCAACTCCACCGGCTTCGCCAAATAAATCTGAAAGCCAGCCGACAACGCTCGCTCGCGATCCTCCTCTTTCGCGTACGCCGTGATCGCCACCGCCGGGATGTTTTCCGACGCGCCATTCTCAAGCGATCGAACCTTTCTTGATTAAACCGTACCCATCTTCATCCGGCATGGCAATGTCTGAGACGAGCACATCGGGTCGTTTGAGCGTGATCGCCTCGATCGCCTCGCCAGCCGAAGACACTGCCGTGACGTTCGCCTCTCGCCGTTTGAGCGCCGTTGCCATCAACGTCAGCGTGTCAGAGTCGTCGTCGACAACCAACACATTTAACCCCGATAACAACTGATGCGATATCGCGATTTTGTGCTGATCACTCTTAATAGCGGCAGTCGACTCGATGAGCGGAAGCCTGATCGTAAGCGTCGCTCCACTACCTTCGCCACCACTATCAGCGCTGATAATTCCGCCATGTATCTCGACGAGGTGTCGCGCGATCGCAAGCCCCAGCCCGAGTCCGCCGTGCTGTCGCGTCGTCGTACTGTCAGCCTGGCGAAATCGATCGAACACGTACGGCAAAAACTCTTTGCTGATACCAACGCCAGTATCCGAAACGCTCACCTCAACTGCTCCACCAACTCGCGACACCTTCACACGAACGCGCCCACCACTCTCAGTAAACTTCACCGCATTCGACAACAGGTTCCAAACCACTTGCTGGAGCCGGTTTGCGTCGCCAGAAATCATCGCGGGCCCCGAATCGAAATATCTCTCAATCCTGATGCCCTTCGCGTCAGCCGTAGGCCGCACCACGTTGATCGCATTCTCGACCACCGGCACGACTTCCAACGGATGCAGATCGAGATAAAGATTGCCAGTGATGATGCGCGACACGTCGAGAATATCGTCGACGATCTGCGCTTGCGCTTTCGCATTGCGCCAGATCACTTCGACAGCCTGTTGCGTAACAGCCTCGTCGAGCGTGCCGCCTTCGAGTAGTCGCGACCATCCGAGTATGGCCGTCAGCGGCGTCCGCAACTCGTGCGAAACAGTCGCGAGAAACTCGTCCTTCAAACGGTTCGATTCTTCCGCCGCTTTTCTTGCAGCCCGCTCGAGCTCGAGCAGTCGCACATTCTCGATCGCGACGGCAGTGAGATTTGCCGCCATGCTCATCGCGGTGACGTGCTCCGGCCGGTAAACATTCTTCTGATAACTCTGCACTTCGATCGTGCCGATGATGCGACCCATCACAGCCATCGGCACCGCCATCGACGAGTCAGGCCGCAAACCGTTGTCTGGACCAACAATAACGCCGGGACTCGCCGACGTCGCGCGCATGTAGTCGTTCGTGATGACCACCTCCCCGGTACGCACTGCACGACTATTGGGACCAGAAGCCGTAACCTTCATCGGCGGCAACTCGGAAACATTCAGCTCCTCGCCGTCGGCCCAGCCATAACAGCATGTACGAACGTCGCGAATCGGGTCGTAGAGTGAAACGAAGAAACCGTTACACGGAATCGAGACGTTGGTGAACTCGCGCAGCGCCTTGAAGATGGCGAATAGCTCTCTCGCGGTACCGAGCGCCTGCGCAAAGGCCTCGATCCTTTCGAGCAGGCGCTCGTATTCGAGCAGCGCACGCTGGTCTGCATCGCGCAAAGCGTCGGAGGTTTCGCGCAAAGCTTCTTTCGCACGCTCGCGTTCCTGAAGCGTGTTTTGAATCGTGGTCGCTGATTTCTTCAGCTCTTCAGCCGCATGCTCCGCGCGTGAGCGTGCACGAACTTCAGCGCGCGTGACGGCAGCGAAGAGCAAGCTGATCAACCCGCCGAGAATCAGTGTGTACTTGAGCAGGTATCTGTTCGAGTGGGTTTCGAAAGAAGGACTAGTGACAAAAGTGATGGTCCAGGTGCGTCCCTCAACCTCCAGCGGCTTCGTCTCGGTAAACATCGGCCTCGCCGAAACTTCATCACCGACGAAGCCGAGTAAACTCCCGGCGTTCTCTTCTGTGCCGTCATAAACGCTGAAATTAACGTCGTACTTCTCGTTGGCTGTGACGGCCTCAAGAAAATCTTTGGCCCGCAATGGGCTGTAGATGAATCCGAGCAGGGCATCGCGCCGTTCCTGCTCGGTATCAATCGGCGCGTTCTTTTGATAAACCGGCACATAGATCAAAAAGCCGGATTGCTTACTAGCGACGGGGAGATCTTTTTCCTGCACGAGATCTACGCGCCCGGAAGCAAATGGTTTTCCGGTATCGCGCGCGGCGTCCATTGCCTCGCGCCGCGTCTCGTTGGTGCTCATGTCATAACCAATCGCACCCTTGTTGCGAATGGAGTCGGGCTGCAAGTAAATGATCGAGTTGTATTCGCGGCGAGGAGAGTCGTCGGGCCAGATCCGAAACTCATTGAAGCCCTGGCGGTGCATGCCGGTGATGACGCGTGCCTTGTCCTGGGGCGCAAACCTGACTGAATAACCAATACCTTCCACGCCCGGATAGTTTTTCTCGAGCTCGATCTCGGTGACGAAGCTTTCGAATTCGTGTGCGTCAACAAAATCACTGGCAGCAAACAGACCCGTGCCGGCGCGCAGCAACGCCGTCGACGTAGCGATACGCAATCGCACCTGGTCCTGGATCTCCTGCACCGAGCTGTTGAATCTGATGCGGTCCTGCTCGTAAGTGAGTTTATAGAAGTAGTAATAGACCACGAGCGTAAAGCAGAAGCCAAGCAGGAGGATCAGATAAGGCAGGAGGACGCGATTTCGCATGGGAAGAGCTCGTGAAATCCGAGTAGTCCCTCAAATTGAATTAACCGCAATTACGCTGAAGGCGTTCGCTAATTGCAGCCCCAGGGTTCGAGGAACGAGAACCCCGGGATTGCCAGTTAATGCGGTATTACCCTGAAAGGGTTAGCCAACCGCCGAACCCTTTCAGGGTTGATTGCGATTGAATCATGTCCCAGGGTTGTCGCTGCGCTCCAACCCCGGGCTGCAATTAGCGAACGCCTTCGGCCTATTTCGAATTTCAAAATGAGGCATTACAAAATCCGCGGCGAGACTACTTGACTCGTCGAGTCCTGCGCCGCAGAAAATCAATCAACACGAATTGCGATAGATTGCCGGGGTTGGCGAAATAAGCTTTGCCATTCGTCATGGCAGACATCTGTTTTACAAAATCGACCAGGTAGTAGTCGCTGGCCAGCATGAATGTATTGATCATGATGCCGGCCTTTCGGCACGCCTGAACTTCCTTGAAAGTCTCGGCCATCACGAACGGATCGCCGCCCATCGAGTTCTTATAGAGTCGACGCGTTTCGTTGCCAGTTTTACTTTTCGCGGTTTTGCTTCCTGTTGGTCCACCTTGTAAGAAACAAGCCGTGGGTTTGCCGTCGGTCACCATCACGATCTGTTTCATCTCTTTGCGCTGCGCCTGCAGCAGACGACGCGCGAGGCGAAGTCCTTCAGCGGTGTTGGTGTGATATGGACCAACCTGCGTCGTCGCGAGCTTTGCGAGCGGCAACTCTTCGGCCGCGTCGTGAAACAGGACCACTTTGAGCGAATCGCCTGGGTACTGCGTGCGAATCAGGTGCGACATCGCGAGCGCCACTTTCTTCGCGGGCGTGAAGCGATCCTCGCCGTAAAGAATCATCGAATGCGAACAGTCGAGCATCACGACAGTCGCACACGATGATTGATAGTCACACTGGTGGACGTACAGATCGCTGTATTCGAGATTGAGCGGAACCTTTAAACCCTCGCGTTGAATCGCCGAGAGCAAGGTGGTGTTGACGTCGAGATTAATCGTGTCGCCAAATTCGTAACGTTTACTCGCAGCAGCAGCTTCGACGCCAGTCGATAGATAAACCGTATCGTGCCGTCCAGCCGCGCTCTTGCCAAAACTCCCGAGCAGATTGCGCAGCGTCTTGTAACCGAGAAAATCGAGCCCTTTTTCAGTGACTTCGAAGCGAACATCTCGCGGCAGCGGCTCGGAAACTTCACCTGGACCGCGCTTTCCTTTTTGCCGCTCGGCGCGTTGTGGCTGTTCTTCGCGGAGTGACAGGTATCCTTCTTCGACGAGCCGCTCGATTAATTGATTCAGCAACTCTTCGAGCAGCGAGCCGCGAAACTTGCCTTCGTTCTGCGCGAGCATCTCGCGGATCTGTTGCTCGTCGACGAGGCCCTGGTCCATGAGCGCCTGAAGCAGCGCGCGTCGGAGGGCGTCGAGTGAGTTGTCGGTTTCTTTTTGCTGGCGGGTCCAGTAATAATCGTCGTCGTAGCCGGAATCGAGGAGCGCATCAGACATGCGGTCCATCAACTCACCCAGATTGATGGAGAAAACATCGAACCCCTGGAATTTTGAATACTTAAACTTCATGCCACGGATTTCCGCGGATCAACTGCACGGATTTTCCCTTAACTGTATTTTCCTGTTTCCGTTAGATCGTCGTAGATCATGCCGCGACGGTCCTTCTTCGCTTTTGTCACCGCGGCGTAACCGCCCTCTTCGTTGCGACTGATCTTGTTTTCAGCATACAAGCCTTCAAGCACGAGCTCGCAGGTGGAAACAAGTTCCCCTATATCGGAGCGCCGGTAATCAAAAGGAATCATCGCGGTTTCGAGCAGCTCGGGAACCGCTTCGATGAGGTTCAGACATTCACCGGCGGCCGCAGTGTCGGCGAGCAGTAGTTTGTTTCCTTCATCGAACCATTGCACCGTTCGCGCGAAGTCGATGCCGACGAAGTAACCCTCGAAGATCTCACCGGCAGCGCGTTTGATGAGATCACGCGCGATTTTATTCGCGCCGAGTTGTTCGCCTTCATACTCGAGCTCCATCTTGCCGGTCATCGAGGGAATCGCCGCGTAAACATCTGAAATGCGCGGCACGACAAACTCTTCTCCAGTCAACAGCGCGCGTCGCTCAGCGTTTGAGATTACTGACTCCATCACCGTGATCGGCATTCGTTGCGAAACACCGGAATGCTTGTCGACGTGATTGTCGTCGCGCGCTTCGAAAGCAATCTGCTCGACCACCTCGCGAATGAACTCCGGAACGACCAATCGAGCGCGGTCTTCGAAGCGATCGGTCCACGCTTCCTGGCGCGTGATCTCAATCGCCTCGGGGATCTCTTTGGGATAGTGCGTCAGGATCTCGGCGCCGATGCGATCTTTCAGCGGCGTGATGATCTTTCCGCGCGCGGTGTAGTCTTCCGGGTTCGCCGAAAACATCAGCATCACGTCGAGCGGCAGCCGCACCGGATAACCCTTAATCTGCACGTCGCCTTCCTGCATGATGTTGAAGAGCGCGACCTGGATCTTTCCGGCGAGATCGGGCAGCTCGTTGATTGCAAAGACGCCGCGATTCGCGCGCGGCAGCAGACCGTAATGAATCGTCAGCTCGTCGCTCAGCAGGTGACCGCCTTTTGCGGCTTTGATCGGATCGACGTCACCGATGATGTCGGCGACTGTGACGTCCGGCGTGGCTAGTTTCTCGACGAAACGCGCGTCGCGACCGACCCAGTCGATCGGCGTCAAATCGCCGTGGTCAGCAAGCATCTGGCGACCGTAAGCGGAGATTGGACGAAATGGATCGTCGTTTACTTCAGAGCCGGCGATGATCGGGATGCGCTCGTCAAGCAGGTCTGTCAGCAGGCGGATGATGCGACTCTTGGCCTGTCCACGCAGGCCGAGCAGGATGATGTTATGCCGCGACAGGATCGCATTGATCAGTTGCGGGATGACGGTGTCCTGGTAGCCGACAATGCCGGGAAAGAGTTTCTCGCCGCTTTGCAGTTTAGTGATTAGATTGCGACGCAGCTCGTCTTTAACCGAGTGGGTTTGATACCTGGCCGCCCTGAGTTCGTTAAGGGTTCTTGCGTAATCCATAGTGGTGTGGGGGAGATTCTAACAGGATTGCAGGATTTACAGAATTATCAGGTTAATCCTGCAAATTCTGTAATCCTGTTAAAGCTAGCCACGTCAACCTCGCCGTTGTCCCGGAGTCTTTCGAGGTGGGCGAGGACGGCGCGCTCGGCCATTGCGTGCGCCTTGGGGGAGACGTCGGTGTAGACACGGGCAACGATCTCTTTCGTTGTCGAAGCTCCTTCGCGCACGGCCGCGAGGATGTTTTGTTCGCGTTCGACGCGGTGCGTGATGTACTGGGTGATCTTCTGATACGGCGTCGCGACGGCTGGGCCATGACCGCCGAGTAGCACGCTGAGATTTGGCAACGAGCGCATTCGCTCGAGCGAATTTAAATACGCCAGCATATTGCCCTGCGGCGGATCGATCAACACGGATCCGATACCGACGATGTTGTCGCCAGTCATCAGCACACCACGCGATTCGTCATGAAAACAAAGATGCCCGAGCGCGTGGCCGGGCGTATGCAGCGCGCGTAGCTGAATAACCGGATCGCCCTCGAGCGTGATCACGTCGTTGTCTTCAATCAGACGATCGACGTGCACGTCGCTCAGTGCCGCAGCGGTTTGTGCGTGTGCCGCAACCGGGACGTTGCCGCCGAGATGTTTCTTCAGCGCATTCACGCCACCGACATGATCCGGATGCAGATGCGTGAGAATGATCTCGCGCACGCGACGACCCTCAGCAATCATGTCGTCAATACATTCTGCCAGCGCTTGCTGTTCGTCTTCATAAGGTGAGCCGGGATCGACGACGAGCATCGACATTGAGTTGTGAACGATGTAGCAGCACGTGTGCGTTGCGGGTGGACGTGTCGGTGTGCGCACGGGGAAGCAGATGTAATTCGGACGGAAGGTGATGCGTCGCTCTGGTTGGCCGTGCGCCTCAGGTATCGACAAGAAGCGCTCCACCAGATCCGGAGTAATACCTTCACCGAGAGTTCTGAGCGCATGCAGCGTCGGCGGGACAGCTACGACCAGATCTCGCATCCAGCGATCGTAAGCGTCACGTGCCGTCCGCCATTCACCGCTTTCAAGCTCTCCAGCAATCACATTTGGTTCCTGCTTCGGCGGGCATTTGACGAGGAAGAACCAGGTATCGAAACGTCGTGCGTTGAAGGGCGGTGTTACCCAACGACCGACGTACGTGAAATCATCGGCATCGAGATACAACTCGTAATGCTGCAACAGCGCCGGCCACGACATTCGTCCCGACTCGAGATCGTCGAGCAGGGAAGCTCGCTGGCCCTGTGTCAGCGTCTCACCGCCGCGTACAGCAAGCACGCCTAACTCTTCAAACAGCTCACGCGCGGCACCGCTGATCATCGCCGCTGTCTCGGGATTCGGCGCGTTGCGCACGTCAACTTCCGCATCGCACGGGTCGATCTGGCCGCCCGGAAAAGCGTGAAAGCCGGGCAAAAATGCGAGCTTATCGCTGCGCTTGACCCAGAAGACCTCCGGATTGTCGGGATCAGTGTCGTGCCGCAGAAGGATGACAGCGGCCGCGTCTTTGGGCGTGTTTTCTACGGGGCGGTTAGACATCGAATTCAGACATCAATTACGGCGTCTATTCACGAATAACGGAATCGCTCACCGTCATCCGGGCTCCACGGCACGCCGCGCATGTGGTAACCGCCTTCTTCCCAGAAGCCTGCTTGATCTTGTTCGAGGAAGCGCACGCCCTTAATCCACTTCGCCGACTTCCACGCGTAAAGCTGCGGGATGATCAGGCGCACTGGTCCACCGTGCTCGGGCGCGATTGGCTGTCCGTCGTGGGACCACGCGAAGAGTGAGTCGTCGTTCAGGAAGTATTCGATCGGAACGTTGGTGGTCCAACCGTAATCGTAAGCGAGCGCGAGGACGAATTTCGCTTCGGGTTTGACACCCGCGAGCCGTGCGATCTCGCGCGTCGATACGCCGCTCCAGACGTTGTCGAGACGCGACCAGCGCGTCACGCAGTGAAAGTCAGCATAGACGCGCACGGCCGGAAGTTGCATAAACTCATCAAGCGACCACTGCAGCGGGTTCTCGACCAGTCCTTCAACTTCGAAAGTCCACGTGGTGAGATCGATATCGGGCGTGCCGTGTGCATCGAGCACGGGCCACTTCTTCGTGCGCGACTGTCCCGGCGGAATGCGTTTCTCTCGCCGTGTGTCGGGACTGATGATGATCTCCGGATCTTCGATCTCTTCCGGTTTACGCGGATCGTTTGTTTGGTACTTCGGATCCTGGAATAGATTATTTAGAAAACTCATTGAAAACTCGTCCACAGATTACACAGATTTCTTGCCTTTTCGCTCGGCCAGCGCGATCAACTCGTCCGGCATCCATTTGCCGACGCCCTTCGCGACCGCGTCATCGATGCCGACGGTTCTATCGTGCCAGTCGTCGCGACTTCCTTCCGGACCGCGCTCACGCTCGTAGTTTTCAGTTTGTTCGAGACTGATGATGATCCCAGTCATAACTTCCTTCCAGTCCTGAAACTGAATACCGCGTCTCACGATCGGAAGTCCGGCAGTCCAATCTTCCTCGGGCGCGCGTGCGTCCTGCTCGGGAATGGTCAGGTTGTGCAGTGGTGGAAATGACCCGCCAGAAAAATCTTTGACCAACTGGTCTTTCACTTGTGTGTACGACCAGTCCGAATGCTCCTGTCGCAAAGACTGCGCGCGACGAAAAATGTCCGCGACCGTGGGTTGCTGCTCAGCCATATCAGTCCTCTATCGGCGTAATCCGCGGCTTATGATCACCACCACCAATAACACTGTTGTGATTGCCGCTGATAACAAACAATACTGGCAAAATTCCCGGATGACAAAAGCCTGCAGGTAGATTAACCACAAGCTCAGGCCAAACATCGTGAAGACCATCACTTGCATAAGCTTCGCTGCCCAGTGGTAACCGAAAATGGTAAGAATGGCGAGACTGAAGACCGTGAAATACGCCGCAGCACCAACCGCAGCGAGGGGAACGCCCGCCATCACCGCATACGGACTACTCAAAACAGCCGAGCAGCCCGAAATGATCGTGCAGCGCACACTTTGTCCCGTAACGTGTTCGATCGTGAGGTAAAGCGCGTCGGCAAGCCCGACCAGCGCCAGCAGCGCGGCGACGACGTAAAGCTTCCTCATTTATCACTACTTCGCAGCTCGTTCTGAATCACAACGCGCAGCTTTTCAGCAGGAAGATTCTCGAATGGCACTTCACGCCCGTTCATGAAAACAGTAGGCGTACCCTTCACGCCGAGTGAATGCCCGCGCTTGCCGTCAGCAAAGATTCGTTGCGCGACGAGGTCGCCGTTCATGTCGCGTTTGTAGCGCTCAACGTCGATACCGATCTGTTTCGCGTAGCCTTCGAAGATCGGGCGCACGTCAAACTCTTTCTTCCAGTCGTTCTGATGGTCGTAGATCAGATCGTGCATTTCCCAGAACTTACCCTGAAGCCCGGCGGCTTCCGCGGCTGACGCGGCCGCGAGCGCGTGCTGGTGCGTCGGCACGAGTGGAAATTCACGAAACGTGATCTGCATCTTATCGCCAAACTCCTGGTGCATCTGTTGGAGTATTGGGTGGAAGATCCCGCACGGCGGACACTCGAAGTCACCAAACTCTTCGATCTTGATCGGCGCATTCGCTGGTCCAAGCACGTGCGGCGGATCTGCTCCGGGCACGCCCTGAACGACCGGCGGTGTTTGCTGCTGCGCCACTGGGGAACCCTGCGAGCTCGCTGGCTGTGATGTCGCTGGCGACTGGCTTCCGAGTGTCGGCGAGGCGGGTATGGTCCGGGTTAAATACCAGGCGCTACCGAGCGCGACGGCGAGAACGACGAGGATGATGATGAAAGGTAGTATTCGCTTCATAGGATTGAAAGATCAAACTGCTGCGGCCACCGTAGCCGCAAGTGAGCGGAAAATATCGCGCCCGTCACTCGAGCCGAGCAAGTCTTCACACGCGCGTTCCGGATGCGGCATTAAACCAAGAACATTGCGCTCGCGATTACAAATTCCGGCGATGTTGTCGCGCGAGCCGTTTGGATTTGCGGCGTCTGTGGCGCTCCCGTCTTTTTCGCAGTAACGAAAAACAATGCGATCTTCTCGTTGCAGCTCGGCGAGCGTGTTGTCGTCGCAGATGTAGTTTCCTTCGGCGTGCGCGATCGGAATGCGCAGCACCGTGCCGCGCGTCAGCTCGTTAGTATAAGGACTGTCAGGCGTTTCGACGCGAACGTAAATGTGTTCGCAAATGAAGTGCAGGTCGCGGTTGCGAATGAGCGCGCCCGGCAGCAGTCCGGCTTCGCAGAGAATCTGAAAGCCGTTGCAGATGCCGAGCACGAAGCGACCGCTTTGGGCAAACTTTTTGACCGAATTCATCACGGGCGAGAAGCGGGCGAGCGCGCCGGCCCGCAGATAGTCGCCGTACGAAAAACCGCCGGGAAGGATCACCGCGTCGTAAGTCGAGAGATCTGTTTCGCGGTGCCAGATGAAATCGACCGGCTGACCCACGTGCTTAGAGATAACGTGGTAGGCGTCGTGGTCGCAATTCGATCCGGGAAAAACGATAACTCCGAATTTCACGCTTCTATCTCCACGCGGTAGTCTTCGATTATAGGATTGGAAAGTACTTCGCGCGCCATTTTCTCGATTGACTCGAGGGCGCGCTCGTTGTCCATGGATCCGTCGAGCGAGATCTCGAAGTATTTCCCCTGACGCACATCGGAAATTCCCGAGAATCCGAGTAGCTCAACCGAGTGCTGGATGGCTTTTCCCTGCGGATCGAGCACTCCGGATTTCAAGTTTACATAAACTTTGGCTTTCATCTGTTACCTGCCGTGCGAGATTTCTCTGTGCAACCTCTGTGTTCTCGGTGTCTCTGTGGTTTGTATTGACGCAAAATCACCACCGAGGCACAGAGGACACAGAGGTTGCACAGAGAAGCAGTTCAAACTAAGTCACCGTCTGGATGAACAAATCGTTGCTTAAAAAGCAGTTGTTGGCATAATATCTCCGGCTCGTAAGACCTGACGTGCCAGGAGTCAAAAACCCTTTCTAACAGGAGAAACTTATAATGCAAAACCCTCCGCCCGTCCAAGTGAGCAGCCAGCCGCCAGTCCAAGCGGGCAAATCCAGTACAGGGCTTGATGAAAATATTGCCGCATTGCTGTCATATGTTTTTGGCTGGGTGTCCGGGCTGATTTTCTTCCTGATTGAAAAAGATAGTCGCCTGGTTCGGTTTCATGCGATGCAGTCTTTGTTGTTCAATGTGCTGGCGGCCGTCATCGCGATTGCGCTCTGGATCGTGCTGTTTGTTGTCTTCTTAATTGTTAGCCAGGTTTCCGGTGCTTTGGCGACAGTGCTTAGTTTGATCTCGGTATTGGTTTGGTTAGTTTTGGGCGTTGCCATCCTGGCCGGGTGGGTACTGTGCCTGGTCAAGGCGTTTCAGGGCCAATATTTCAAGCTGCCGGTGATCGGGAATTTTGCCGAGAAGTTTTCGGCGAAGTAATCAGTCCTACAACAGCCCGAGCCTTCCATAGATCGCATCGACATTTCGCAGGTAGTGATCGAGCGAGAAGATCCGCTCGATCTCTGCCACTGATAGCTGTGATTTGACGTCGTCGTCCGCTTTCACCAGCTCCTGAAAATCCCGATCCTCGTCCCAAACTCTCATCGCATTGCGCTGCACCCACTCGTACGCCGTTTCACGCGACAGTCCTTTATTAGTAAGCGCGAGTAGCAGTTGACCACTGAAAATCAAGCCCTTTGTAGCGCGAAGATTTTCGAGCATGCGCTCGGGGTAGACCACTAGACCGTCAATCAACCCGATCGCTTTTTGCAGAATGTAATCGAGCGCGATGCTCGAATCAGGCAACACCACGCGCTCTGCTGATGAGTGCGAGATATCGCGCTCGTGCCACAACGCCACATTCTCGAGCCCAACAATGCTATTGGACCTGATCACGCGTGCGATACCACAGATCCGTTCCGAGATGATCGGATTGCGCTTGTGTGGCATCGCGCTCGATCCCTTCTGACCTTTCGTGAACCGCTCCTGCGCTTCGCGAACCTCGGTGCGCTGCCAGTGACGAACATTCAAAGCAAATTTGTCTAACGACGACGCGATGATCGCGAGCGTTGTTAAGTACTCCGCATAGATGTCACGCTGGATCACCTGCGTCGAGACTGGCGCTGCTTTCAATCCGAGTCGTGCGCAAACTTGTTCTTCAACCGTTGGATCGAGATGCGCAAACGCGCCGACTGCGCCACTGATCTTTCCCACCGCAACAGCTTCGTGTGCACGCTGCAGGCGTTCACGATTGCGCTGCATCTCGTCAAACCAGAGCGCGAACGTCAAACCAAACGACGTCGGCTCGGCATGAATTCCGTGTGTGCGTCCGACTTGCGGAGTGTTCTTAAACTCGAGCGCGCGTCGCTTCAGCGTCTCGATTAGCTGTTCGACTTTCTTCAGCAGAATTCCGGCAGCATCACGCAGCAGCAGCGCGTTCGCAGTGTCAACAACGTCTGAAGACGTGAGGCCGTAGTGAACAAAACGGCTCGCTTCACCGATCGACTCCGCGAGGTTTGTCGTGAACGCGATCACGTCGTGATTCGTCGTCTTCTCGATCTCGTTGATGCGCTCAACAGAAAACTTCGCGCGCGCTTTGATCTGCTCCAACGCGTCGCGCGGAATCGTGCCCATCTCCGCGTGGACCTCGCAGACAGCGATTTCCACGTCGAGCCATTTCTGAAACTTGTTCTGCTCGGACCAGAGCGCGCCCATCTCGGGCAAGGTGTAACGATCAATCATTGGAGTGCAGTCGAGTTAACAAAGTAACGCGCGAGGCGCCACCGCCCATTCTCTTCTATTAATGTAAAAGTCTCCATCCCATCGCCGCGCTCGAAGCGCGTTTGATAGCTCAGGATATAGACGTGGCCTTTCAGCACGCCACCCGAATTCTGTTGCTCGGCGGCCGAATGAAGCGCGCGCGATTCGACTTTACCGAGCTTTGTTCGCAAAGTCTTGAACACTTCGTTTGACTGTTCGAGCGTGACGTCTTTCTTCCAAAGATCCGACGACTCGCTGTAGATCTGCTCGTAACGCTCCTGGTCGATATTCTCACCGACACTCGTGACCACTTCCTGCACTTCGCTCGGCACACGCCCACGCTCCGCGTCCTGCCGGCACGCTGATACAGTCAAACTCGATAAAAATATGATTAAGAAAATTAAAAGGAACTTCTTCTCTGTGCAACCTCTGTGTTCTCTGTGTCTCTGTGGTGGTTCTCGTCGAAAAAGGAAACCACAGAGACACAGAGAACACAGAGGTTGCACAGAGAAGAGGCTCATACCTCGATCCAAGGCGTCGGCTCCTTTGGATAGGAGAGACTGACCTCGGTGAAACCAACAAACAGCGGCGCTCTTTCCTGCAAGGCGACTTCGGCGTTGATCTTGGCCAGGTATGGGTTGTTTGCGCGTTGTGAAAGGTGGGCCAGCACGATGTATTTCGCGCAGCCGTCAAAGCCCTTGCGAATCCAGTCAGCGAGATCTTCGTTTGACAGGTGTCCCAAACGAGACAGGATACGTTGTTTCAATTCCCACGGATAATTGTCGCAGGCCTTGAGCATGTCGCGGCTGTGGTTCGATTCGATGACGATCGCGGCGCAACCACGCAGACGTTCGGTGACGAGCGTTGTGATGTGACCGAAGTCCATCACGGTCGCGATCTTCACGCCCTGGTGCGTGGCCGTGAAACCGAAGTTGTCCACCGCGTCGTGTGGAATCGTGAACGGATGAAAATCGATCTCGCCGATACGAAAGTCTTTGCTCGACTCGATCTGCTCAACTCGATCGCGCAAAGCTTTCACACGTCGACGCGGCTCTTCGTTAGCGACGTTGACGCGCTCGCTAACGTAAGCGTCAAGTGTTTGGCCTGAGATGTAAACGGGACAATCGAGGGAGTTGAGTAACACGCGCAAGCCACCTGCGTGATCGCCGTGTTCGTGAGTGACGAGCACTGCATCGAGCCGTTGCGCATCTTCGCCAACCATTGCGAGACGGCGCGTGATTTCTTTTGCACTCAGTCCGGCGTCGACAAGTACGCGCGTGTTGCCGGCAACGATCAGGACCGCGTTACCAGTTGAGCCACTGCCAAGAACAGTAAGTTTCATTAGCCGCAAAAAAGCACAAAAGGCACAAATTAAAAAGTCGGCCAACTATAACAGAGCTTTTGTACCTTTTGTGCTTTTTTGCGGCTAAATTTCCAATCGTGATCGATCGACTTTGAAGCCGTTGAGATTTCCGAGGACGCCGAGCGCGAGTGTTTCCGATTTGAAGTATGTGCGCGCAACTTCCTGAAGCTCTTCGACTGTCGTGTTGCGGATCTTCTCGATCACTTCGTCTGGTGAGATGCGACGACCATGAATGATCTCCTGTCGCGCGAGTGTTCCGGCGCGTGCACTTGATGATTCGAGTCCGAGCAGGATCGATGAGATGGCCTGGTCCTTCGCGATGCGCAGCTCTTCTTCAGTCACGCAGTTGTGAACGACTTCGCTCAACGCATTCAACGAGAGCTCCAATACCTCGTCGAGATATTCAGGAGACGTTCCCGCGTAAATATTAAAAACGCCGATATCTGAAAACGCACTACCCGCGGCGCCGACTGAATACGCGAGTCCGCGTTCCTCACGAATCTCCTGCCACAAACGACTCGACGTTCCACCACCGATCACCGAAGCCAGCAAGCTTCCAGCATAACGATCGTTACTCATCGCGTGTGGCCATGGCGTGGCAACTACGAGGTGCGCCTGTTCAAGCTCGCTCTTTTGTTCGATCAGAATCGGTGCGGCTGGTCGCGGTTTGCCAGGTTCAAGACCCTGTGGCCGAACGGCGGCACCACTTTCACAACCATCAAACGCTTGTCCGACCAGTTCGACCAGTCGCTTGTGATCGACATTTCCAGCCGCCGCGACCACGAGATTGTTGTAATTAAACTCGCGCGCGTGATAACCAACCGTGATTTTGTGATCGAAGGTCGGGACAGTCTCCCGCGTGCCTTCGATCGGCCGGCCGAGCGGCTGATTGGGGAAATAGGCAGCGTTGAAAAGCTCTCCGAGTAGCTCGTCAGGCGTGTCCTCGACCATTTTCATCTCTTCGAGGATGACTTTTTGCTCGCGTTCGAGGTCTTCCTGATCAAAACGCGGGTGCGAAATGAGGTCGGCGAGTAAATCTACAGCCTGGGGAAGCGCTGTATCCGCAACCTTTGTGGTAAATCCCGTCATCTCATGGGTCGTATAGGCATCCAGGTTCCCGCCCAGCCGGTCAGTTTCAACGGCGATATCTCGAGCGCTCCGGTGTTGGGTGCCTTTGAAGACAGCGTGTTCGATAAAGTGGCAGATTCCGTTTAATTCGGCTGATTCGTGGCGCGATCCCCTGCGGACCCAGATCCCGGTCGTCACGGACCTGAGACCCGGCATATGTTCGGTCAGGACTGCGATTCCGTTAGGGAGTTTTGTAGCTTGAACGTCGTCAATCATTTTGTTTCGGAGACCCAAAAGGGGCGAAAATTCTTCGTTGTGGTGATAGGGGTGTTGGATCCTAGCACGCCCCAAAGTGGGGGGCAAATCCGGTGCTACGGCGCTCAATAGCTTGACAGTAATTTACGCCATGGCAGACAATAACGGCTTGTTTCTGGGGGGTTCCGGGTACGTCTCCTTTCCTGAACCATTTCGCCTGTCTATGGCTTCCAATAGGGACTTTGGCCGCGGAGGTCTTTGTCGCATGAGAAGAGCATTTGGTTTTAGTTTGTCTCTTATCGCGCTGGTGTCTTTTATAACCAGTGACGCGCTCGCTGCGGGCTCCAACAAATCACTCGCCACCATCAGCGGAACAGTTCGCGACAATCGTGGTAATCCACTCGCAGGCGCGCTCGTCTCGCTAGTGCGAGAAGGATTCAAGACGGTTAAAGAAGCGCGCACTGATAAGCAGGGCAACTTCATCACGAAGGTGCTTCCCGGCCGCTATGGCATCAAGGCGATCGCGAATGGTTTCACTGAAGTGGTCTTCACTGAAGTTGATGTGAAGGCGCAGGAAGAGCTGGTCTACAAGTTCAATCTCGAGCCTGTTGGCTCCGGCAGGACGTTGCCGGAACAAAGACCCGATCGCGACACGGTAAAGTGGATCTTGCGATCGGCCCAAACCAAACGATCAATTCTCCAGGCTGATGAAGGCGAAGACGCAACTGTTAAGGCAGTAACCGAAGCTCAAGAGGCGCAGACTGCCGAAGCCGCACGGATGGAGACGGCGCCAGAAGTTCCCACCGAAACAGATTCCAAAGGTAGACCACACGGCGTTTTAGAAAGTTACATCGCGAGCAATGCGTATGGCGGTTCGTATGTCGGATTAAACTTCGCCGTAGCGACGCCGGTTTCCGAGCGCGTTGAGCTGATCTTCGCCGGACAGACTGGAACGGGTGATGCGCCGGGACGTTTTGAAGCAACGTCGCGTGTGCGCATCAACGATCGTCATCGCGTCGGCCTGACGGCTTCCGGAGTGCGTTTCGCAACACCGATTTGGACTAACAAACTCAACGATCAAGCTGACCTTTACGGGCAAGTCTCGATGCGCGCAGTTGACGAGTGGATCGTCCGCGACGGCATCGTGATCGTGATGGGGATCGACTATTCACGCTTCATCGGCGCCGGCGGCGCACACGCGATCACGCCGCGCTTCGGCGTACAGTTTGACGCCAACGCGCGCACCCGCGTGAAAGCTGCATTCGCTTCCGGTGGAGAAGAAGACGGCATTCAGAGCGTTGCGACTTTCGAAGACGATCAGGTTGTTTTCCGTAACCAGTCAGAGCGACCAGTCGCGTTCATCGATGGCGAAGCAGTGCTCGAACGCAGTCACCGGCTCGAGTTCGGAGTCGAGAGAGTTTTGGACAATAGCTCAAGTGTTGAAGCGACTGCCTTCTTCGATACGACCAGCGGTCGCGGCGTCGGCTTATTGAGTGGACCAGCCAGCGCGTTCTCAGGTAGGGCCGGCGATGCATTTATGGACGTTGCGAACCAGCAGGGATCCTCACGTGGCATTCGCGTCGTTTACACACGACGTTTGAATCGCGTTTGGACCGCGTCCGCAGGTTACGCGTTCGGACGAGGCCAGCAACTTTCGGCAGCGGGCTTCGCCACGCCAGCCGAGCTCTTCGAAAGCGGGATGTTTCAAACTGCAGCGTTGCAGTTAGGCGGCGTGTTCCGTACCGGCACGCAGGTGCGAACCGTGTTGCGCTTCTCTCCGGAAGCAACCGTGTTTGCGATCGATCCGTTTGCGGGTCGATTAGGTGTTTACGATCCAACGTTGAGTATTCAGGTCACGCAGGAGTTGCCGAGTTTTGGATTGCCCGTTCGAGCCGAAGCCATACTCGACGCGCGCAACTTACTTGACGCGCAAACGAGTAATGAGAACGGTGAGACCTTGACCATTATCGGTAACAATCGACGGTCTGTTCGTGGTGGAATCTCGGTCAGGTTTTAGGACCAGATGAAGAGAGCAGACCGCTAATTCCATTTCGCCCACACGCTGTTCTGCTCCTTTCGCTGAAAACTAGGGTCTTCCAAATTCTCGGAAATTCCGAAAAGTTGGATTGGTCTTCTCTGTGCATCCTCTGCGTTCTCTGTGTCTCTGTGGTTAATTGGGCTTGAAACACCACAGAGACACAGAGGACACAGAGGGTGCACAGAGAAGAGATGGCCGGAACATACCTTGCTTAAAAAAGTCGGATCTGCTCGTTCGAAAGAATTGGCCGCGTAGTTGAGGTAGCAGTGAAGGGTTCGATAATCACAACCAAGACCTGGTTCCTGCTGATTGGCGCAGCGCTATTGATTAGCGCGGGCCTGCTCAACTTCCGTCAGCGCGCGCGCGAAGAAATGCCGCCCTGGGACGGCGTCGAATGGGTCGACACTAAAGAAGGAGTCGTCGCGAGGAGTATCGAACGCGGTTCCGCTGCGGATCGTGCGTGGCTACTGCCCGGCGATCGCCTGATCGGTATCACGCTCGATCCCAACTCCCGGCCCGAACAGATCGCCGCTGCGCGCGACGTGCAGATTTATCTCGAACAGGCCGGCAAGGAAGGCCAACTGCACTACCTCATGACGCGCCCGGCCTACTCGCCCGAAGTCGGCGCTTACTGGGCCGACCTCGATCACCTGGGCACATTTCATCGATGGACGCCGCGCGTGCTCTACATCAACCTCATCGGGGTGATCTACCTGCTCGTCGGCTTCTTCGTTCTCTTCAGACAAGGCGGGCGCGCGCCGTACGTACTGCACTTCGCGACGTTCTGCCTGGCGGCATTCGTCTTTCTCTTTTACACGCCCGTCGGCAGTTATCGCGATCTCGATCTGGCCATAGCTTTTCTCGACAACGCTGCGTTGATTCTCTTCGCGCCGCTGTTTCTGCACTTCTGTCTGCTTTACCCGTCGCGGCAACAGCTTTCCCCGTCGCGACGTTGGCATGCCGTCTGGCTCTACGTGCCCGCATTTTTCCTGCTCGCCTTCACCGTGGTCGTGTTGCTTCGCGATGAGCTCGCGAAGGGAATCTCTGCTTTCGCAAAGATTCCTATTTCAGAACAACTGATCGGAATTCTTTACTGGCTCTACATCCTGCATCTCGGTGTTGCATTGGTTGCGAGTGCGGCGCTGCTGGTCCGGACTTTCGTCAAAGCAAAGAGCACAACGGCTCGACAGCAAGTGAAGTGGGTGGCGTGGGGCACGTTGCTCTCGATCACGCCTTTCGTATTTCTCTACGCCCTCGTCTACCTGTTTGGCGCGCCCACTGATCGTTGGCTGACTGACGTCGCGATACTACCGCTCGGTCTGATCCCGTTTGCGTTTGGCTATTCGGTCATGCGTTACCGTCTGATGGACGTGGAGCTCGTGGTCCGACGCGTTTTTGTTTACGCGCTCACGACGATTGCAATCGCATTGCTGATCGGTGTGGCGGTCTACTTCGGTGGCTTGTATGCGTTCGGCTCAGAACAGGGAATCACGTCCGGTGAGATCACTTTGCGCGTTGTGCTCGCGGTGCTGGCTATGGCTGCGATCGTGATGGTCGCCGCGCCAGTGAAAAACTTCCTGCAGGAGCAGGTCGATCGACTGTTCTATGGCGAGCGTTACGACCTGCGAAACAGTCTGCTCGATTTTGGGCGCACGCTTTCCGCAACCACCGCGCTCGATCCATTGCTCGACGCGTTAGTGCAGCGCCTTCAGGAAGTATTGAACGTTGAGCGCGTGGCGATCTTCGTCGAGTCGAGACATTCAACTTCGGGTTACGTCGTTGCACGTTCCGAAGGTTTGCCGATGCCTGTGCCTGTGCCTGCTGATTTCCGCGAGATGATTCGCGTGCGATCGGCTGAAAGTGGCGTGGTCCGTGCCGACGATCTCGATCTCAATGCTGAATCCAACGGCTCGGGCCCGGTGCGACGCTCGCTGCACTACTACGTTCCGTGCGTTGTTCGCGGACGAATGGTCGCGGTGATTGGTCTAGGACGCTCCGTCGACGGCGGAATTCTTTCGTCAGAAGACGTCGAGATCCTGCGCACAGTTTCCGGTTACGTTGCGGTCGCGATTGAAAACAGTTTGCTTTACCAGGACCAGCAGGAGCGCGCCGCTGAGTTGAAGCTATTGAAAGAGTTCAATGAGTCGATCATTGAATCGATCAACGTTGGATTGTTGGCGGTCAATCTGGAAGGACGCGTGACGCGTCTGAACTCGGCGCTCGAGCACATTCTCGATCTGCGTCGTGACGCGGCAGTCGGCCGGCGTGTTGAGGATCTGTTCTCGGAAGACTTCGCCGACACGCTCAAACAAGTATTGGGCAAAGATGGTTGGCGCCTCAAAGAGATTCGCAATATCTACAAGCTTCACACCGCTACTCGCGGGAACCGCACGCTCGTGCTGAACATCGCGCTCGCTCCGTTGCAGGACGCGCAGGGACAAACCGGCGCGCTCGTCGTTCTCGAAGATGTAACCGCTCGCATCACACTCGAAGAGCAGTTGCAACAGCGCGAGAAGCTTTCTTCGATCGGTTTGCTCGCGGCCGGTGTCGCGCACGAAGTAAACACGCCTTTGACCGGTGTTTCGTCGTACACGCAGATGCTGCTCGGCATGTTGAATGAGAACGATCCGAAGCATGCACTGCTGCAGAAAGTGCGCACGCAGGCGGAACGCGCGACGAACATCGTCAACAACCTTTTGAACTTTTCACGTACCGGCAATATGACTGAGTTTGCCGAAGTCGATGTGTCTCGCGTGCTCGACGACACGTTGCAGCTACTCGAGCCGCAACTGCGTCGCAGCCAGATCGAGATCGTTCGAAGTTACGCCAAGGATGCGCCCGAAGCTTACGGCAACGCCGGCAAGCTGCAACAGGTCTTCACGAACCTGATCCTCAACGCACGCGATGCGATTCCGGATGGCGGGCGAATCATCGTCGCCACCGAAACAGCCGATGATGGATCGCTTATCGCTGAAATCTCGGATACTGGTATCGGCATCGCACCGGAGAACGTTGCAAAGATTTACGATCCGTTCTACACGACCAAGGGTGTCGGACAGGGCACGGGCCTCGGACTGGCGGTGTCGTATGGCATCGTTCAGGAACACGCCGGCCGCATCACTGTCGACAGCACACCCGGCCACGGCACGACTTTCCGCATCACCTTACCGACCGCACGCGTCCGCGCTCGCCTCCAGGCAGTCGGCGACTAGTCCATCCACAGATTACGCAGATTACACAGATCATGTATGTTTTGAGCTCTGTGGTAATCTGTGTAATCTGTGGATAAGTGAATGAAGCCAGAAAGACGTAACTCCAGAAAAGGATCAGTCCTCGTTGTGGACGACGAGGAGATCATGCGCGAGGTGCTCGAGACGCTCCTCAGTAACGAGGGCTATCGCGTGGATCTCGCGAAGACCGGTGAAGAAGGTCTCGAAGCTTACGGCCGCCGCCCGTACGACGTGGTGCTGCTCGACGTGTCGATGCCTGGCATCGGTGGGCTGCGCGCGCTCGAAGAGTTTTTGAAGATGGACCCCGATGCGGTAATCCTCATGATCACCGCTTACGCGACTTTCGACACCGCCATCGCTGCGTGGGAACGCGGCGCCTTCGGCTGCATCAGAAAGCCTTTCCAGAACGAACAGATCACAGCGCAGATCGCCGCGGGCATTAAACGGCGACGCAAAGAAGAAGAGCGCCGCACCCTCCGACGTGCGATGAGTAAGGCCGTTGATCGCGGCGAGATCGTCGGTCGCTCCGATGTGATGCAGGAAGTTTTCCGTCTGGTCGAACAGGTTGCGCCCGCGCGCTCGACGGTTCTGATTACAGGCGAGAGCGGCACCGGCAAGGAGTTGATCGCGAAGGCGATTCACGAAGCCAGCACGCGCGCTGGTCGTCCTTTTGTGACGGTAAACAGCTCCAATATTCCTTCGGAGCTGCTCGAGTCTGAATTGTTTGGTCACACGCGCGGCGCGTTCACGGGCGCGGTGGCGGCGAAGAAAGGTTTGTTTGAAGTTGCTGACGGCGGCTCAATCTTTCTCGACGAGATTGGCGACATTCCGCCTGAGACGCAGGTGCGACTCCTGCGCGTGATCCAGGAGCGCGAGTTCACGCCGCTCGGCGACACCGCGCCACGCCGCGTCGACGTGCGCATCGTCGCCGCAACAAACATCGATCTAAAAGAAGCCGTGCGGCAGGGAAGCTTTCGCGAAGATCTTTATTACCGCCTCGCGGTCGTTCCCATCGAGCTGCCACCTTTGCGCGATCGCGTCGAAGATATTCTGCCGTTGGCCCAGCACTTCATTCAGAAGTACAACGAAGAGAACGGTCGCAGTGTCTCAGAGCAACTCGCGCCCGAGGTGCTTGCGTTGCTCGAAGCCTACTCCTGGCCCGGCAACGTGCGTGAGCTCGAGAACACGATCGAGCGCGCGGTCGTGATCGCGCCCGGCGACGAGGTCACGAAGGAATGTTTACGCACGGAAATCAGCGATCCGAAGTCAGTCGTCTCCGGACATCACGATGGCGCCAGCAACGCCGCAGTTGGCGACATCGGACGCGGCATCAATTTCTACGAAGAAGTGCGACGGTTTGAAATCGATCTGATCAGGCGGGCACTGGAACAAACTGGCGGTCATCAATCTCGCGCCGCGCGCTTGCTCGGCATGAACGCCACTACGCTGAACTCAAAAATCAAAACCTACAACATCAACCTGAGACCATAGTCACGCGATGAAACGACGCGAACTCGATGGCTGTCCAATCACCGGCGCATTACAGATGGTGGGTGACAAATGGACGCTGCTGGTCGTCAGGGAATTGCTGAGTGGTCCAAAGCGTACGATGGAGCTGCTGAACAGTCTCTTTCCGATCAGCAGCCGTACACTCGTGCAGCGCCTCCGCGACATGGAGAACGACCGACTGATTGATCGCACCGACTTCGGCGGCAACCCACCGCACATCGAGTATGCGTTGACTGAACGTGGGATGTTGTTGTTGCCGCTCCTCGAATCTTTGCGCCAGCTCGGTCTGACGTTGAAGTGCAACGAATGTGAGGATCGACTGAACCGCGTCGGTGCTTATTGTGAACCCTGTCCACTGAACGACAATATAGAAGTTCCTTCATCGCGCCGTCAAAAAGACGAATCGATAGTTCTCTTGTAGCTAAATTAATATTCACGCAACGGCGCAAAGAACGCAAAGACGCAAAGCTGGGTCAAATTAGCCTTTGCGCCTTTGCGTGAAATACTCCTTAGTCTTCTCCGACTGCCGGCGCTGCGTTCGGGAACATGTGTCCATCGGCCGTGATGATCGCCTTGTGATCCGGTGTGACGTGTTCGCCTTCGTCCGTGACCTCCTCACCGGTCGGCATCATCACTGGCAAATGGTCCAAAAAGCGCTCAGCATCGATCGCTGACATGCAACCACTTCCGGCAGCCGTCACTGCTTGCCGGTAAAATGAATCCTGAACGTCACCACATGCAAACACGCCCGGAACATTGGTCGCTGTGGAGTGGCCCGAAGTCTTCAGATACCCAACCTCGTCCATCTCGAGCTGTCCCTTGAACAAATCGGTATTCGGCTTGTGACCGATCGCCACGAACACACCCGAACAATCAAACGTGCTTTCCTTCCCGGTCTTCAAATTATGCAGATGAACACCGGTGACGCCATGCTCCGGCGTCCCGAGAATCTCTTTCAATTCAGAATCCCAGATAAACTCGATCTTCTCGTTTCGAAACGCCTTCTCCTGCATGATCTTCGACGCCCGCAACTTGTCGCGACGATGAACCACGTAAACTTTCGAAGCGTAGCGCGTGAGAAAAGTCGCCTCTTCCATCGCCGTATCACCGCCACCAACCACGACCAGCACCTTGTTTCGAAACGCCGGCAGCGGACCATCACACGTCGCGCATGCCGAAACTCCGTTGCCGCCGAAACCGTCAGGCACCTTCGCTTCACCCGGAATGCCGAGCCATTTCGCCGACGCGCCGGTCGCGATGATCAGCGTTTCAGTCGAGATCGTGTGCGTCCGCGTGTAGAGCTGAAAGGGACGCTCGGAAAGATCGACCTCAGTGATCCACGCCTCCATAAACTCGGTCCCAAAGCGCTCCGCCTGCTTGCGAAACTCGTGCATAAGCAGAGGCCCGTCGATTCCTTCTGAGAAGCCGGGATAGTTCTCGACGTCGGTGGTAATCATCAATTGGCCGCCGGGGGCGGTCTGTTTTTCGGCGTCGGCGGGGGCGTCAATCAGCAGCGGTTTCATGCTGGCGCGTGCGGTATAAATGGCGGCAGTCAGCCCAGCCGGGCCTGACCCGATGATGACCACGTCTCTTTTGATCGTATTGTTGTCCATAGGGATTTTCTCAGCAGTATAGCCTTTTCGGCTGAGCGTATAGTATAACTACGCTTATTGGGGTAGTCGAACCGTTGAAAACGATTGAAACCATTGCCGTGATTGGCGCCGGCACAATGGGTCATGGCATCGCTCAGGTGGCCGCGGCAGCGGGTTTTCGAGTCTGGCTCAACGACGTAGATCGTGAGTCGCTGGCGCGCGGAGTTTCGTCGATCGAAGCGAACCTTGCGAAAGGAATTGAGCGCGCGAAGTTGACGGAAGACGATCGCGACCGCACCTTGCAACTGATTCACGGGACAACGAGCCTGAAAGAGTGTGCCGAAGCAGATCTGATCATTGAGGCCGCGCCGGAGAAACTCGAGTTGAAGAAAGATATTCTCCGGCAGCTTGAATCCGCGTCCGACCACCCTTTCATTTTCGCTAGCAATACGTCATCGCTGTCAATTACCGAGATAGCCAGCTCGTCGAAACGCCCCGAAGCTGTTATCGGTATGCACTTTTTCAACCCGGTCCATATTATGAAACTGGTTGAAATCGTGATTGGAGAAAAGACGGGCGCTGAGACGGTCGAGACCGTTACGGCGGTCGGTCGCAAGATGCGGAAAGAGCCGATCGTCGTGAAAGACGTTCCGGGCTTCGCGTCGAGTCGTTTGGGCGTGGTCCTTGGTCTCGAAGCGATGAGGATGTTTGAACAGGGCGTCGCGAGCGCGCAGGATATCGACACCGCGATGGAGCTTGGTTACAACCATCCGATGGGACCGTTGAAGTTAACCGATCTCGTTGGACTCGACGTGCGACTAAACATTGCCGAGTATCTGCATCGCGAGCTTGGCTCCGAAGCGTTCAGGCCACCGGAAGTTTTGCGACGAATGGTGAGCGAAGGAAAATTGGGAAAGAAAACGGGTCAGGGGTTTTACGATTGGCGATGAGTACGCCTTACAACAACGAAGAGAGACGATTTGCGTTACGGATGTCGCTGCGACTGCCGGTCGTGATTTCCGGTCGTGCGGAAGATGGCTCCGCGTGGAGTGAGCCGACTGAAACTGACGACATCTCAACCTCGGGCGCGCTCTTTCATTTGAACCAGAAGGTTAGTCGCGGCGAACGGTTGTACATTCGCGCGCACCGGCCCGACGGCACGCCGATCGAAGCGACGGCTTTGGTTGTGAGAGTTGCGGCTGCGATTTATGGAACAGCGCGAGTCGGTGTGCAGATTGCCGAACCCACCGAAAACTGGCTGCGGCTGTTCGTGTCGTGGGTTGCCGACGAGCAACCGGCAACCGCCGATCCCGAAGCTCCTCCCTCCGAGTAACTGAAAACATCATCCACAGATTACGCAGATTTAAAAAGGTGTCGGTGTAATCTGTGGATAAAAATCATTGGAGTTTGTTAATGCCGGAAACCTATGAGACGTTGCTGCTCGAAAAACGCGAGCGCGTTGCCATCATCACCATCAATCGTCCTGACAAGAGAAACGCTCTAAACATCAAGACTCGCGAAGAAGGCGCAGCGCTGCTCGAAGAGCTTCGTAACGATAGTTCTGTTGGTGTAGTTGTGTTCACGGGCGCGGGCGACAAGGCTTTTATCGCGGGTGCTGACATCGGCGAATTTGCCGGTCGCACATCGATCACGCAGCGCGATGTGATGATGGGGCGATCGTTGTTCACCGCGATCGACAGTTTTCCGAAGCCTGTGATCGCGATGATCAATGGTTATTGTCTCGGTGGTGGTTGCGAGCTCGCGCTGGCGTGCGACATTCGCATCGCGAGTGAGACGGCGTCGTTTGGTCAGCCTGAGATCAACCTCGGGATCATTCCCGGCGGTGGCGGCACGCAGCGGTTGACGCGTCTGGTTGGTGAAGGCAAAGCGATGGAGTTGATACTCACTGGTGAGATCATCGACGCGCGCTCAGCCTATGCAATCGGACTCGTGAATCAAGTCGTGCCCGCGGAACAGCTCGACGCGAAAACAATGGAGATCGCCAACCGCATTGCCGATAAGAGTCCAATCGCATTGCAACTGGCGAAAGAAGCAGTAAAACTCGCGTCACGCTCGAATCTCGACGAAGGCTTACGCCGCGAAGTTGATTTGTTTGCGCTCTGTTTCTCGACGGAAGACAAAGACGAAGGCGTCAGTGCATTCTTAGAGAAGCGCAAGCCCGCATTCAAGGGCAAATAGTTGAGCAATAACGCCGAAGGCGTTGGCTAATTTCAGCCCAGTGGTTGGAGCGCAGCGACAACCCTGGGTAGGTAATCAAAAAATCAATTAAACCCTGAAAGGGTTTGGCGGTTGGCGAACCCTTTCAGGGTTGATACGAAATTTAATTTAACGTCCCAGGGTTCTCGCTGCGCTCGAACCCTGGGCTCAAATTAGCGAACGCCTCCGGCGTTAATCGCACAATGAAGGCTCTCCTCCTCATCGTCGGCATTTTGGTCGCTACCGCCGGTGGCGTGATCACCTACCGCGCGCTTTACGTTGAGCCCAAATCCGGAGTCGTCATCACCGACACGGGCATCCGTCAGATCCCGAACCAAGCTCGCGTTGTTGGCGGCGCATTACTGTTCGTCAGCGGCTCTGCTCTGGCACTCTTCGCAGCTACCAGAAAAGTTAGATAATCTGTGGTAGCTAACCTTTGACTCATGTCACCATAGGAGTGAGACCTCATGCCACACGACGTCTTCATAAGTTACGCAAAGGAAGACAAGCGGTACGCGGACGCGGCCTGTGCTTCACTCGAATCTGAAGGGATCCGATGCTGGATTGCACCAAGAGACATTTTACCTGGTGGAATCTGGAGCGAGAAAATCATTAACGCCATCCAGCAGAGCAGGGTGATGGTGCTGATTTTTTCGTCACATGCGAATAAGTCTGACCACATCAAACGCGAAGTCAATCATGCCATTGATACCGGACTTTCCGTCATCACGTTTCGAATTGAGAACGTAGATTTTACGGGCGCTTTGGAGTACTACCTGGAGGCGGTGCACTGGCTGGATGCTGTTGATCCACCGTTGGAAAAGCAGTTAAAACGTTTGAATGAAAATGTTAAGCAGCTCTTGGGACAATCTGATAGTCGAAAGGAAATTCCTGATCGTATCCCTCCCCGTCCACCCGCAATTCCCAAGTGGTGGTTAGCGCTTGGAGCTGGACTGTTGGTAGTGTTTTTGACAATCGTGATTTGGGCCGTTATGAAATCGGGGGGTGGGCCAGTGGTTGTGAATGACAATTCACCAACTCCGACTCCCGCAAAAACTTCGGATAGCCCGCCTGCTGCTGGAGTTAATCAAAACACAAACGGCAATTCAGTTTCTTCATTAACACGGACGGCCACTCCCGTAAACCCGCAGTCACCCTCGTCTTCCGATGACAGTCGCATTGCTGAGGCAGCCAGAGTTTTGGGTGAACCAAACGCAAACATGATAGAGCATGTTCAGGCGATCAAGGCTTTAGAGCCACTTGCAGCAAAATCATTAAACAATCAATTGAAGGTTGTGAGCATTTTGGTGACATATATACGCAATAATGCAAAATGGCAGGGCGGGACTAACCGCTCGAATAAGCCTGCACTTGACGACATACAAGCTGCTATCACTGTTCTTGGAAGGAGAAAGTGGACTTATAAGAACGGAGAGAATGAACGCCTTGAGCTCAGTGACCTAGATCTCCGTGGCGTTGTTTTCAGAATCGAAGGGATGAGAGCCAACTTTGACGGAGCTACGTTTGCCAGGACTCATTTCGACGAGGCAATTCTAATGGATACGGATTTCCAGCACGCCAATTTCGATGGCACCTTCATGTTAGGGGTTGACGTAAATGGGGCGGACTTCTGTGATGCCGCATTTCATCCTGTGGACAAGCAGTGGAAACAAAGCGAAATCGGGATGGCGTCCCAAACCATAAATAAGAAGTGCAAACCTTAATGTTAACCAGCCTTCGAGGTAGCCTTTTTGATCTTCTCCATCAGCGCACGGGTTTCGGCGGCGAAGGGGCCGTTGGGTTCGAGGCGTAGGTATTCGCCGAATTCGATGAGAGCGTCGGAGGTGCGGGAGACGCGTAACAACAAATTGCCTTTCAACAGATGTGCCCCCGCGAGATCGGGATTCAAGGTGAGCGCGCGTTTCACTTCGTCATAAGACTTCTCGAGCGCGGGCTTTGCTTGCATGAGATCTTTTTCTGCGCGTGCCTTTTCCCAGTAGACGCGCGCGAGGTTCAGGTGACCTAAGTACGACTGATCCTGGATCGCGAGTCCCTGCACGAGTACTTTCTCAGCCTCCGGGATCTTGTTTTGCCGCAAGTAGATTTCACTCAACGCAAACAACGCATTGAACGCTTTCTGATCGGCTTCAATCGTGGCCAACAACGCTTGCTGCGCCTTATCCCACTGCTCGAGATCCATGTATGCAGTGCCGAGTTTCAAATGCGCTTCAATAAACTTCGGATAGATCGAAACAGCCTTCTCAAAACAGCGCGCCGCAAGTGCGATCTTATCTTTGCCGCCCTCCGCTAACGCCGCCGTGCCTTTATCAAACTCTTTCTGCGCCGCCGCCGGGACATTTGCATCGATACTGCCAACAGTGGACGTGCTCGCCACCCGCGCAGCTTCTTTCAAAAGCTGAATCATCACGAGGCCGCTCGTGGTCGTAGTCATATCGACGCTCTGTTGCGCCTCGCGATAACCCATCTGCCGCACGCGTACTGAATACTGCGCCGGGGAAAGGTTAGTAAATTTGAACTTACCCAGGCGATCGGTAAAGGCCTCGCTGATTGAACCGCCACCGTCATAACTCTCCAGTCGAACAACAACATTTGCCGCCGGTGCGCCACCTTCAGCGAAACGCACCTGCCCATGTATCTCCACCACCGCGGCGTTAGGCTGCGTTTGTACCTGACCCCGGATTACAAACTGACAAACTCCGATCGCGATGATGCTCAACAACAGCAACACTACTTTCGTGCTTTTCATGACTGTTATTCTCCCAAGAAAGTGGGAAATGGATGCACGCGCATTCTACTGCAAAGAAAAATGGGAGGGAATACCTTCCCTCCCGTAAAACATCTCCTAAGCGAAACTTTAGAACTCGAAGCGAGCCCCCAATCGCATGGAGAAAGGTAAGTGGAAACCAGACGTCAGATTGATGGTTGACGGCTGCAGGAAGTCGGGATTGTTTTCGCCGAGATCCAACTGCCGGAACTGATCCGGTAGACGTAGACGACGATTGTTAGTGACGTTAAAGAAGTCAGCAATGAAGCTGATGCGTTTACGCTCGTCAAGATTGAACGGAACGTCGGCATGCAGATCGAGCTGATGGTAGAACGGCGTGCGTCCTAACTTACCTCGTCCGCCGACCGGAACCTCGCCGGCATTGAGATAAACCGGATGCGGCAGAAACTCGCTGATCGGTATGCCTGATTCCATGTGGAAGCCCATACCAACGTTGAGCCCCGTCCAGAACCTCCAGTTAAACCCAGTCTGCTTGCCGCCGAAGCCGTAGCTCCCGTAGATGTTCGACACGAAGCGACGGTCCGTATTCAACGGGCCAACCTGAAATTGATCGCCGAGCAGGTTGAAGTCGCCCTGTGTAAAGTCGAATAGCGAGCTGATGCCAGGATCAGTTTGGCCATTGTCGTTACGCAAGTGACCTTCGTAGTTGCCGCGCAAAGACGCGATACGGAAGTTAGACAGCAGTTGCCAGTGATCGGCGAAGCGTTTGTTCAACTCGAGCTCAAACGCCTTGTACTTCCTGACCGGATCAGCGAAACCATCAGGAGTACCGTCTGGAACGTTGATCGATCCGCCGGTGACTGGATTGATGCCGGCGGCTCCGAAGCAGACCATTCCCAGCGGAGCGCCCGTAACGGGATCGTCAACTTCCGCCGGATCGAGTCCGGAATTGCAACCTGCCGGCGCCGTGCCACCGACCGGAAATAGAAACTGCTGAATGTTCGTGGCCGCATCGAGCCGCGAGCTTGGGTTGCCGATAAAGAACGTCTGACCGATGCCGGCGTTCGCGGCTTCAGGCGAAAGCACGGCCATATCTTCCACCACTCGCTTCAGGTTGCGGTACTGATAACGAACCGACAACACGAAGTTCTTTGGTAACTGGAAGTCAGCACCGATGATGTGCTCATCCTGGAAGCCAAGCTTGGTGCCTGCCGTAATCGCGCTGAGATCGGAGGCCGACGTTGAGATACCGTTCGCCAAGCCACCCGCATCTGCTGCTCCACTCAGCAAGTGTGCCGCATCGATGACCGGGATCGGGACGCCGTTCGCATCAAGCGTCACGATTCTTTGTCCGGCACCGTTGACCGTGAACGCTGGAGCAAAGCGAGCGCCGATGAAATCGAGCTCCTGCGACAGCGAACGCTCAGCAGCGTCGAGCGGCAGGAATTCGAAGAAGCGACCGAAGTTGTAATACAGCTTGATGTTGCCGTTGCCGGTTGGATCAACAGTAACGCCAACTCGAGGCGCCCATTGATCGGTGAAGCTGTAAGCGTAGCGATCTCCCGTGACGGAGTTCGGACTGCCGATCACTCTTTCCTGTTCGGTTCGCAGACCCGCAAGCACAGTGACAAATCTGTTCACGCGCCACGTGTCCTGAACGTAACCGGCGTTGTAGTTTCCGCGCGTGTCGAAGGTTGGTGGACCAAACTCACCACGGAAGACCTGTAACGACACCGGCACGAGGTCGCCGCGCACGTTGTACAACGGACACAACGTGCAAGTGTCCGCTTGCGCGCGCAAACGAAATTGGACGTTGAATTGCTGTCCAGCAGCAAATGACGGAATACCGAGATCCTCCGCCGGAGTTCCGATCACATTCGTTGTCGGAATTGCATAGCGTGGACCACTGCGTTCACGGCTGCCGGAGTAGAGCGAGCGTTGATAGGTGTAACCAACGCCGAGAGTGTGTTGTCCCCACTTGTTTACGATCTTTGCGGTGTTGATGTCCCACTTCCAGTTTGTGCTTTCTGTCGGCTCGAAGAACCCGCGGCCGACTAAGTTGAAGTTGCCACGGATTGGATCAATCGGAGTGCGAAGCGCGATCTGGTTCACGTCTGCGAAGCCGGTTTCATTGAAGTGGCTCTTGCCCTGGCTGAACGACGAATTTAGTGTCCAGCTTGACGAGAGCGATCCGTTGTAACGGGCCGCCCAGTTGCGAGTGCCAAAATCGAGAATGCTGTCGGCACTCGTGTTGTCCGTGTTCAGAAACGCGAATGACGAGAGATTGGTCTTCGTCGGATCGCCGAAGATCGAGAACGTGACCTGGTGATTTTGATTTATGACCCAGTCGAGTTTGCCGGCGTAGTTGTAGGTGCGATAGCGCCGCGCAAATTCACCACGTTGCAGAAACAAGCCGGAGTCGACGATGTCGCCATTGCCTGCGGCGATGTCGGATGCATTCGCCTGAACTCCCGAGACGATCTCACGACGAACGGTTGGGTTGAACGATCCGAAGAAGAACAGCTTGTCCTTCAAACCCGGAACGTAGCCTCCCAGGTCCGCACCAGCGTCATAGTTCTCTTCGTGAAGTAACATGCCCTGCTTGTTGACGCGAGTGTCATCAGCCTGGCGGCGAGTAGCTTCAAATGCACTCGGCCGCGCAAAGCCATAGATCGAACCGTGATATTCATTTCCACCTGATTGCGTAATGATGTTCACGATACCGCCGAGAGACTGGCCATACTGCGGCTCGAATCCGCCAGTCTTCACCTGAACTTCCTTGATGAATGAGGTGTTGATGCCTGTTCCCAGCGCTCCATACGAGCGCGAGAACGTACCGATTCCACCAAACGCCGAATTGGTGATGTTCACACCGTCAGCAACATAGAGGTTGTCGAGTGCGGATCCACCGGCGACCGATGGGTTGTCGCGGCCACCGTTGATGCTGTCGGTTGCACCCGGCGATAGATAGAAGAGACTCGATACTTGTCGCTGGACCGGAACATTCTGAAATAGCTGATCATTGAGGTTCTGACCAGTCGATGTGCTTTGTTGATCGATGCCACCTACTGCTGCAGTGACGTCGACAGTTGCCGTGATTTCGCCAGTTTCAAGTTTCAGGTTGAGTGTCGATTCACGACCAACGTTCACGGTAATGTTGTTTGCAACCGCGCTTTTGAAGCCAGCCTGCTCAACGCGCACCGTGTAAGTTCCGGGCTCCAGATTATCGACTCTGAAGGTCCCGTTTTCGTTTGTCGTTCCGGTTCTTTCACCCGTTTGACCTGTCACTATTACTTTGGCTCCGGGCACGGCCGCGCCGGCAGCATCTGTTACGGTGCCGCCGACCGTCCCTTTCGTTGAAACGTCCTGCGCTCGGACGTTTGCTGCCGCCAGACTCAAGCAGCATGCTACTAATAAAGCCCAAAGGTTTCTCATACTTTGAATCTCACTTTCCGAACCAAATACTTCCGCTGATTTCCATGCGCGTCGAACGGAAAGACGCGCACGGGAATGCCATTGATTTCACAGGGTTGTTACAAATCGGGGAGACTTGGCGCTCGGTTGAAGAACAATCGCGTGGATCTTCTTCACGTGTGTGGAAGAAGCAATGAAGGTGCCAACGAGGATGTCTACGAAAGATCGGAGATCTCTCTATCAGGGTTTTGCTGAGTGCGAATAGCGAAAGTGCATGGCTGTTATGTCACGTGAACGGAGGCAACCCGGTGGAGTTTTTCTGATCACCATTTAAATGGAAGCTGTCGATCCAAACGTTTGAGTCGATCCAAATCCTCAAAGTTTTCACGCATGTGTTGCAGCGTAAACTTTCGTAAAACTACTCGGTTTGTGTGGCTTTTTGTCTCTGAACCACGATGGACCGAACGGGGTTGAGGCCGTAGTGCTTCATCTTCGCGTGGAGGGTTGTTGACTTGAGATGCAGGAGTTTCGCGGCTTGAGTTTGATTGCCGCCGCACTGGTTGAGAGCGCTTCTAATCAACTCAATCTCGTAACGTTCGACCTCGTCGTAGAAGTCGATGCCTTCGTTGTCGATCTGTTCGTCGTTCTGTTCCTCACTGAGCTCAGCCTTAAGCGTTTCGATCTCAGTGGCTAGAGCTTCTGCGAGCATAACGAGTTGATCGACCTGGTGCATGGAGAAGATCTAACAGCTACAAAAAGGCACAAAAAGCACAAATGGATTTCTTTTGTGCTTTTTGTGCCTCTTTGTGGTTACGAGCTAAGTGGTGAGCCAGAGTTTCTGTAGTTGATCTTGAGCGCCGTTGAACATGTCGCGATCGCAGTGACCGATGCCTGCGACTTCGTGTGGCTCGGGACCGACTGCGCCGTCGGTGTATTGCCACATGGTCCATGTCGACCAGTTTGCCGGTATGACTGCGGTCGGACCGTATTGCGCGAGCCAGAACCAGCACTGCGCGAGCACGGGATCTTTTCCGCTGCCGAGTAGCTCTTTTATGTATGAGCCGGAGTAGAGACCCGGAAAACGACCGGTGACCTGATTGACGTGAGTAACAAAGTTGCGCGCGTCTTCAAGCGACATACTTGAGCCGCTTGGATTTTGTTCGAGGTCGAGAACGAGTAGCGTGTTTTGAACAGAGCCGACGGTATCGAGGAAGTGTTGTGCCTGCTCGACGCCGTCGCCACCCGTTGCGAAATGATATGCGCCCCACAGTAGCCCGGCCGCCTGGGCCTTCCCGCGATTAGTCACATACATCGGATCGAGCCCCGACGTACCCTGCGTCGCTTTATGAATGACACCGATGATTCCATCCCCCTTGGCTTGTTGCAGATCTATATTTCCGTTGTGGTGAGAGATATCGACAACTGCATTTAAAGGATCAGCCATTTTATTCTCCTGTTTTGAGGTTAGTGACGAGAAAGTACGCTTAAAGTTAATAAGATTCGTTTTAATCCGTCAACAATCCGTGTAATCTGTGGTCTCATGCGCGACCCCCTACGCCATGCCACCGCGATTGTTCTGCTCCTAACTTTAACTAACTTCTCCTTCGCACAACGTCTCGTGTGTAAACGACCGGTGCTCGCGATGTTGAAGCCGATCCCGGAGCTCAGTTATCCGTGCGACGATCAGTTAAACGGCTACGACGAGAAGATGCTCAAACTTCCCGCACGCCTCACCGCGATCAAAACACTGATGTCTCAATTGTCCGCATTCTCCGATCCAACCTGGTGGTCGACGGACATCGTCGACCTCGGCGTTTGCGATTACACCAAAAAAACCGGTCCCCTGACACCAGATCAGCGCCATTCATTCCTCCAGGGCGAATACCCCTTCTGGCTCTTCGGCAACGATCACATAAGGCTTGCCTTAATATCCGATCCCTGCTATCAAACTGAATACGGCGGCTCGAACGCCTTCGTACTTTACCGCGACCCGAGCCGCATCACTGTCTCTCAGGTTTTGGATGGGTATTTCTCGCGGGCTGACAATTCGGTCAACATCGCTTTCGCTAAACTCAACACCCAACAGATCGTTGAAATCTCAACTGGTTCGGGCGGCCTGACTCCGAGTTTGACGAACTACTATTTCGTAATCGATCCGCATACCCATCAGGCTATTCCGAAGAATCTTTTCAACGGAGATCACGGGCCCACAAACGAGATCTCGTCAGCAATGTTGTTGAGCGACTCGCGCACGGCAGCCGAACCGCTCAAGGTAATTCAAGGCCAGTCACTGGCTCGCAGTTTCATCATTTACGTCGACGACGCAAACGGAAAGATTGACGACAACGAACGCACTCTTTCGCGAAAAGTTTTACGCTGGAACGGCAAAGTCTTTCGCTAACTCCCATCGAGGACCAAACAAGTGCTGAGAAAAATATTCCCCCTCCTGATTCTCCTTTGCACCGGCCTTTCCCCAGTTATCGCTCAAAACTGCAACCCGCCCGCGATAACTGCGAACTCACACCTCTACAACATCTTCTCGCCCGATCAGGAGATGATTCTCGGCGAGCTGAACTACCAGCGCATGTCCGGCGACTCGCGCTTCATTCAGGACGAGAAGCTGCTCGCGTACGTCAGAGAAATCGGAGCGAGACTCGTGCGCCACCTGCCGCCCACCGGTCTCAAGTTTCAATTCTTCATCATCGATATGCCGGCGGCGAACGCCTTCAACACTCCCGGCGGCTACGTCTTTCTTTCACGCAAACTGATCTCGTTTACGAAAACAGAAGACGAGCTGGCCGGCGTGATGGCCCACGAGCTCGGGCACGCAACTGTGCATCACTCAGCCGCGGACATGTCTGAGTATTTAAAGAAACTACTCAACGTCACGCAGCTTGGCGATCGCAAAGACATTACTGAAAAATACAACTTGTTCATCGAGAGAGTGCGTACCAAAACCTGGTCGCAAAATGAAGGGCACGAGTCAGAACAGCAGCTCGAAGCTGATCGCATCGGACTGTTTGCAATGACCGCCGCCGGCTACGATCCGAATGCGTTTACAGAATTCTTCTCGCGTCTAGTGGAAGAGAAAGCAAAGTCAGGAAACTGGCTTACAAATGTCTTCGGCAACTCGACTCCGACTGAAAAGCGTTTGCGCGAAATGGTGAAGCTCACCGAGCAGCTTCCGGCGCCGTGCCGTGATAATCGAAGCGCAAATGCGTCTGAGCAATATCTCAAGTGGCAAGCGGATGTCGTAACGTTTCGCGAAAGTGACATCAAGGAAGAGCTGCCCGGCTTGTTATGGAAGAAAGAGCTTACGCCTCAGCTCAGGAGCGACATCTCGCATTTCGCGGTCAGCCAGGACGGCACATACTTTCTGGCCCAGGACGACTTCGCCATCACGGTGGTCCAACGCGAGCCGCTGAAAGTCGCTTTTCAGATTCCGATAGTCGATGCGCGTCCGGCTTCGTTCACGCCTGACGGAAAGTTTGTCGTGTTTGGTACTAACGGAATGCGGTTTGAAAAGTGGAACATCGCGGACGCGAAGCCGGTCGAGATACGCGAGCTGGTTGTCAGGCGCGACTGCTGGGAGCACGAATTTTCACCCGACGGCAAATACCTGGCTTGTGTGGACCACGGTCTAAACTTGAACGTCCTCGATACGCAAACCGGCAAGCGCATATGGGAGAAAGAAGACTTCTATCAACTCAGCTACTGGGAATTGATGGGATGGATGTGGAGTGGCGCTGAGGATGACGATCGGCTGGGCAAGTTTTTCAACCTGCGATTTTCTCCAGACTCGCGCTACCTCGTGGCGACACGGTCGAACCGGTATCGCTTCCGGTTCACGTTTAACTATGCGACTGAGGATAAAACTGAAGACACCGTGCTGGCTGTCGATCTCACTACGCTCAAACCAGTATCAACGGGCGGCGAGTTGAAGAAGGTGACACGGCGTCCATTCATCTTTGTTGCGCCTGACAAAATACTCGGGATGATGCCCAACGCCGTTGAGGACTCCGGGGTATTCTCTTTTCCACAAGGCAAGCGGCTTTCGAAATTCCCATTCTCCGCGGAAGAGATGAAGCTGACGGGAAATCCTAACTACGTGATCGTCAAACCGCTTTTGGGCGCGATGATGGGCGTCTTCGATCTCGAGAAGGGAATGGTCGTCAACGGCATGAACAAAGCCGACGCGACGCTTTGGAACGATCTGATGATTTACGAGCTTGCTTCGGGCAGCGTCCGGATCGCAAAGGTGGAATACGATCCGGCTCAAAAATTTTTTAAGTCCACACCGGTTGGGACTGTCGAGATTCCGGTTGGTGCGATGCGTAGTCTCACCGCAGCCAATGTTTCTGACAATATGGAGTGGCTTGCGATTTCGTCAAAGACGCGTGGTGCGGTCTGGGATCTCAGCTCGGGCGAGCGCAAGATGCACGTCAGAGGATTTCGCAGTGCGATCATCGCGCCCAACGGCAAGGCGATTGGAGATTTTCCGCCGCTTGCGCCGGCGAATCACAGTCTTGTCTTCATGAATGCGGCGACGAATGAAGTGACTCCGTTGCGCGAGATGCCTGAGAAGGGAGCGCGACAGTATGGACGCTTCGTTATGCTGCGGCAGAGTTTGAAGCAGCCGAAGGAGAAAGAGGCGAAAGACAAGAAAGACGAAAAGCCGCCCATTGCCGCACCGGCCGAGCTCAGTGATGAAGAGTCGTTGAGCCGCGAGGTGCGGTTTGAGTTACGCGATGCGATCAACGACAAGCTCGTTTGGAATAAAGAGTTTCCGAAGCAAGCGCCGAAATTTTTCTTCGACGAATATTCCGGTCGCGTGATCTTTTACTGGGACCTCGGCAGCGAAGCGGGCAAGGCGCGATTGAAAGACGAGCCAGCGCTCGCCGAGCGTGCACGGCAAATGGGAAACAAGAACGACGATTATATTGTTGAAGTTTACGATGCCTTTGCCGGGAAGTCGGTTGGTGTGCTTTTGCTGGAGACGGGTCAGGGCTCGTTTGATATCGAGTCGGGTTTTTCAGAAGGCAACTGGCTGGTCCTGCACGATGATAATAATCGTGTGCTCATCTATTCGATCAAAGAGGGCGAGCTGCGTCATCGATTCTTCGGCACGAACGCCGCGATGAATCCGAGCCAGCAGCAGGTGATCGTCGAGAACTATCCCGGTGAGCTGACTCTTTATGATCTCGCGACCGGCAACGCTCAGTCCCGCCTGCGCTTCAAGACCGGCGCCGCGTTTGTGCGATTTACCCTCGATGGAAAGAAGCTGCTGGTCTTGACCTCCGCGCAAATCGCCTATGCGTTCGACACAGATAAACTCTAACTCTGCGTCTCTGCGCCTCTGCGGTTTACATTTACCGCAGAGCCGCAGAGGGACGCAGAGTTCACGCAGAGAATAAGGCACTAAACTATGCCGGGGATCGGTTTACTGAATGAAAAGCCGCTGCACGCGTCACTAAAACAGTGGTATGCGCGGCCGGGGGATCAATTCGAGGTTCCGGTTGGCGGGTTTGTGATCGATATCGTTCGCGACGATCTGTTGATTGAGATCCAGACGGGCAACTTCTCATCGATCAAGTCAAAGCTCAACAAGCTCGCGCACACACATCGCGTGCGATTGATTTATCCGATCGTCCAGGAGAAGTGGATCGTTCGCTTACCGCATAATGATCGTCGCCGGTCACCCAAGAAAGGCCGGTTGGACGATCTCTTTTGGGAACTGGTGAGCATCCCGCAGTTGCTATCCAATCCAAACTTCTCACTCGAAATCCTTATGATCAGACAAGAAGAAGTCAGGCGATACGAGCGCAAGCGGAAATGGCGTCGCAAAGCATGGATCATCGAGGGACGCCAATTACTTCAAGTGCTCGATCGTCGTTTATTTGGTGCGTCGACAGACTGGCTGTGGTTTCTTCCGGACGGACTCGAGTCATTCACAACAGAAGATCTCGCTACGCGAATGAATACCAGGAGAGACTTGGCCCAGAAGATGGCCTATTGCCTGCGTGAAGGCAAGATGATCGAATTGATCGGCAAGCGTGGACGAGCCAACCTCTATCGCATCACGACTCCTCAGGAGGCGCAAGAGCGTCAAACCGGTTTATAGCGTCCGTCAAATCACGCATAAGCGACGGTAGCCCAGCCACGATTTCCGAGACGCTCCAATACAAATCTTGATGTGTTTGCCAAAAGCTCGGCTCAACCTTCACTACGGCTGAAAGCAGATCGCCCGGCTTCTCGTATAGGGCAAGACAGGTCGTCACGAGTGCGCTCGATCGGTCGCGTCTTTCGCGAGAGGACCGAGCAGTTGGCTCAGGCTTTTGTTTGTATCCAGGTCCACATCCACAGATTACACAGAAATCAATAATCTGCGTAATCTGTGGATTAACGGCGTGGAGAATGGCCCATGAGAACGTCTGCGATTGCTTCGGAGATGGGAAGGCCTGGAGAGCGTTCGAGCCAGAAGAATTCGCCGCACGGATTGAGCTCGAGAAAGACGTGGTTGCCGCCGGGCGTCAGGATGATGTCGATGGCGCCGTAATTCAGGGAGAAGTGGTCCATGAGGCGCAGGATTTTTTCCTCAACCTCGATCGGGAGTTGGTATGGCTGCCAGTCTTGAATCATGCGGAGACCGTCGCGGCGCCAGTCGTGAGTGGCACGTGCCGAGACTTGTGAGTTGACGGCTGCAGACATGACGCGTTGGCCCACGACCGTGGCACGAATCTCGAGTGACTTCGGCAGCGACTCCTGGAAAGTAGCAGGGCAGAGACTTAGACCAGAGAGATCCTCGAGATCTTCGGGCTTCACGGGGTTGGTAAAGACGACGAGCTCTTTTCCTTCTTCGTAGATCGCGAAGGAAGAGAGCATCTTCGTCACGATCCCGTTCTCACAGCTCTCTGCGAATGCACGTACGGTGCGAGGATCGTTCGTCGTGAGTGTGCGCGGTATGTTCAGTCCGACTTCGCGAGCGACTTGTAGTTGGAGCTGCTTGTTCTCGGCGTGACGGATGTGGTGCAGGTGGTCCATTCGGAATGCTTTGAGACTCGCGAGCATGCCGTGAGCCGCCGCACTCGTTTCGCCAAGCGATGCATGACGCATTTGCTTGTCGAGTGTCTTTGGAAGTTGCGCGCCAAAGCTGATGCGACGGTGCCAAACGGCTGTCACTTCGCGCAGATCAAACTCGCCTTCTTCATTCGTAAGTGTCAGACGCTCGTGATCCGACGTGTCGTAGTAAGCGGTGAGACGCACGTCCGTCGGATAGCGATCGGTATCAAAGCGGATCGTGTGTCCACCTTGGCGCGAGATGAAATCAGTCACTCGCGCGATGCTCTCGTTATCGGTGCTGTGCGTGATGATGAGAATGGACATAGCTATTCGAGTAGCGCTGTGGCAATCGCTTCTGAAATGGGCAGGCCGAGGTCGCGTTCAAGCATGCCCCACTCGCCGCCGGGATTAACTTCGAGAAACACGTGCTCACCCTCAGGTGTGCAGATCAAATCAACGGCCCCAAAGACGAGGCCGAGTTCCGTCATCAATGTTCGCAGACTGTTTGCGACTTCCGTGGGCAGTTGGGCCGTTTGCCAGCGACACTCTTCGGGCGCAGCACGCCGCCAGTCTGTATGCCCGCGCGACGTGCCCGTCGCATCGAGCGCACCTGCGAACGCTTCACCCGCCACACACGCAACGCGTAGCTCGTACGCTTTCGGAATCAGCTCTTGAAAGACCATCGGACTGTGGCGAAGCGCCTCGGCGTGGGCCAGGTCTTCTTCGCGTACGCGATTCGTGTAAACAAAAGGTGTATCGGCATCCATGCTGACGGCGAGCGGACGAAGAAGTTTCGCTACAGTTTGACCTTCCGTTTCTGCGAAGAACTGTCGAGCTGCGGCAGCGTCGTTAGTGACGAGCGTGCGTGGTACACGCAGACCAGCCTGCGCGGCTAGTCGGAGTTGTCGCTGCTTGTTCTCGGCGTTGCGTTGATGGTCCAGATTATTTACCCAGCGTGCGTTGTGAAGCGCGTCGAGAAAACCTTCGAGTGCAGCGGCCGACTCGCTGATGCACATCGCCCGATAACGCTCGTCAAGATCCCCGGCCATGCGAGGTGGCCAGAGCTTGCGCGCCCAAACAGCACGCACTTCATCGACAGATGTCTCTTCACCTGCTTCGGTAACGAGGTGTGCGACGCGTTCATCACCGGCGTGCGCCGATAGTTTGACTAATGACGGAAAGAGATCTGTGTTGAAACGAATGGGCCGGACGCCTTTGCGTGCAAGAGCTTGGGCGACGAGATCGACGGTGTAGTAGTCGCCGCTGTGTGTCAGTAGTAGAACAACGTCGCGCATGAGTTTGAGGTGAGTCGATCAAAGTCCGGCCCGCGTTTAGTAATGCGCGACTACGGAAAACGAGGGCCGGATTCTTTATCTGTTGCTGTCGATCACCGGATTCCAATCGATCTCATCCCGGTCGGACGGGTATTTGAGCGTCTGGAAGGAAGTGGTTGACGTGTCCTGGCCTTCGAGAAAACGCGCGAAGAACGGAAGGCTTTGCTCGGAGCTTTCGAGGTTGGGTGATTCTGTCTTATCTCGCATTGAGTAATCTCCTTTGGGTTGAGCTGAGTTAAAGCGAGGTACAAACTTTACGAACGACGCCTATGATGCAGCGAAGTGAAGTTAGGATGACTCGCGTTCGCTAATTAAAGTCTCTAAAAGATATACGCGGCAAAATCGTGGAGATTGGACCATTATTATGTAGGACATTACTCTGCGTAATCTCTGCGTCCTCTGCGTCTCTACGGTTACATGCCTCTTCGTTTTCTTCACCGCAGAGACGCAGCGGACGCAGAGATTACGCAGAGTTAATTTTCGCCAACCTCTAGCAAGATCCGCCAACTCTATTTTATTGACCCTAATATCCGATGCAGTTAAATTACTGACTCCCTCAGACCCCCAAAAAATTTTTTTGACCTGATCGTAGAATGCGCGACCTTTATCGTTCATCCTTCTGATTCAGAATTCCCCGACTTGTAATCCATAGCACCCGACGCTTTCTCATAAACCATCTTCATCGCCGGCGTGACCATGTCCTGGCCTTACGTCGGATTGTATTAACTCTTAACCGTCCTAGTAGTTCGTCTAGTTCTCAACAAAGCATCCACCAGACCTCTATTCCGGTAGGGCCGGAAAGTCGTTTCACCACCCAAGGAGGGGAGTATGAAAATTCTCAAGCTAGCTGTCATCGCACTCTCTGTTTCAGCGCTCGCCATCACGCTAGTGTTCACGCCGGCCGTCCAAAGCCAGGGCGGCGCGACCGAAGCACCCGCCGTTTTCGACGATCTAACCAACGGCTTCACAGACCAAACCCAATTCAACGCCGATAAAGCCGCCTTCGAGGCGCGCGAGGAAAAAGCAGACGGACTCGGTCCGGTCTACAACGCACAGGCGTGCGTTGAGTGTCATCAAAACCGCGTTAGCGGAGGCGTCAGCCAAATTCTCGAGTTGCGCGCTGGGCACAGCGGACCCGACGGAAATTTCGTCCCAGCGCCGGGCGGCTCACTCATTAACTCGCGCAGCATCAACACGACGATTCAGGAGCGCATCCCCGGCGGACCGCGCATCGTCTTCGTGAACAACGCCTCGCGAACCAGCCTCATGTCTTTTGACATCGATGCCGGAGTCCTCGACACCACGTCCGAGGTGCCCACGTCGGGCCATAGCTTCCCGGCCTTCTCGCCCGACGGGACGAAAATCGCCTTCAGCGTCTCGGGCAGCATCTGGGTCTCAAACAACGACGGAGTACTTCCAAACCTGCTCACTTTCGAGGGCACGGACATTCATCCCACATGGTCACCCGACGGTACGAAGATCGCGTTCAGTAGCGCACGCACGGGCGTTGCACAGATCTACACGATGACTCCGCTCGGCACGGACGTGACGAACATCTCTAACGATGCGAACGGGCAAGACCGCTTTCCCGTCTTCTCGCCTGACGGTATGAAGATCGCCTTCCAGCGAACTCCGACCAGTGGCCTCAACCCGGTCGGAAAGATTTGGACGATGAACGCAAACGGATCCGGGCAAATGCAAATTACAACCGGTACCGGAAATGACGAGCGCCCAACCTACTCGCCCGACAGTTTAACGATCGCGTTCAGCACGAACCGTGACGGCAATTACGAAATTTACAAGACGCCAGCGATCGGCGGCATCGTCACCCGGTTGACCAACAACGCCGCTTCGGACCGAAATCCGAGCTGGGCGGCTGACAACTCGGCCATTGCCTTCGGTAGTGACCGCAACTCCGGCCTGAAAATCTGGGCCATCGCACCTGACGGCACGAACCCGACCCAGGTCAACGGAAACAACGACGGCGGCGGTGATCAGCCCGCCTGGTCAAGAGATTCAGGCGAGACGATCAGAACTTTCCGCGCCTCGCCCATTCTCGTCGGTCTCGGCTTCGTCGAGTGCATTGCCGACGGGACTTTGCTCTCGATACGCGACAATCAGCCGCTAGCCATGCGTGGCACTGCCATAGAAGTAGACGTGACGGAAGCGCCGGATCAAACTCGCATTGGTCGCTTCGGTTGGAAGAACTCAGTGGCTACGCTGCTCAGCTTCGCCGCCGGGGCCTATTTATTTGAGATGGGCATCACGAGCCCGATGCTCCCGCGCGAGCAATCGTCGCTGGGGCGAAGCGTCGCGTTTGCTGACACGGTGGCCGATCCTGAAGATACTGGAGGTGAGGAAGGTCGCGGCGAGGACGTGGAGGCATTCACGCGCTTCATGCGCTCGACCAAGGCGCCGCCACGTAACAGCGCGATGGTTCTCGATGACGCGACCGATCCCGGCTCGCTCCTCTTCAACTCGCTCAACTGCTCAGTCTGTCACGTTCGATCGATCACTACGGCGCCGGTCGGCTCGGTTATCAACGGCGGAACATTCGTTGTGCCCACCGCGCTCGGCAATAAGATCATCCATCCGTTCAGCGACTTTCTGCTGCACGACATTGGAACCGGTGACGGGATCGTGGAGACCAACGGAGAGGTAACCAGAAACAAGATCCGAACCGCGCCTCTGTGGGGATTGAGGACGCGCGACAAGTTCATGCACGATGGTGGCTCATCGAGCGCGCCAACGAATAGCGGTGATCAATCGTTTACGTTCAACGAGGCCATCCTGCGTCACGCCGGCCAGGCGACAACCAGCCGCACCGCGTATCAAGCGTTGACGTCGTTACAAAAATCACAGCTAATCAGATTCCTGAAATCCCTGTGATTGATTAACCAAATTACGCCGAAGCGTTCTCTAAATACGCTGAAGGCTTTGCTAAATTACGCCGAAGGCGTTGGCTAATTTCAGCCCAAAGGTTGGAGCGCCAGCGACAACCTTGGGATCACAACCAAGATTACAATCCAACCCTGAAAGGGTTCGCCAACCGCGGAACCCTTTCAGGGTTTGGTCCATTTATCGGAACTTCCCCAGGGTTCTCGTTTCTCGAACCCTGGGCTCAAATTAGCGAACGCCTTCGGCGTAATTTAGCGAAATGCGACGCGCAGAAAGGCTAACGCACCCACCCGCTACCGCAGGTGGTACTGACCGTGCCCAACTGTGGATCCTCACTCTTGAGAGAAAACCCGAGAGGCTTCCTCCAACCGCGTCATGGTCTAGGCTAAGCTGCAAATCCGCGTTCAGAACCGCGAGCGGTTTTGAAACGGATGAAGCCTCAATCTGCTTAGTTTAGAGAGAATCTACCTTGTCCAGAAAAACAACTTACTCCCTCTTCGTGCTCATTTGCATCATCGTCGCCTGTGTTGCTGCTTCCGCTCAGGACTGCAAACCACCAGCGATAACGGCAAATTCCTAGAACTACAACATCTTCTCTCCCGAACAGGAGATGATCCTCGGCGAGTTGAACTCTCATCCCGGCGAGCTCACCGTCTACGATCTGGCCACCGGAAATCCGGTCACGCGCTTGCGATTCAAGACCCCCGTCGCCTTCACACGCTTCAGTTTAGACGGGAAGCGCCTCCTCGTCTTGACGGCCGGCCAAGTCGCATACACATTCGACACGGAGCATCTGAAGTGACCTGGTTAGGTTTCTCTGGCCGCAGAGATTACTCCTTTACATTGGCCCGCCGCAGGTATATATAGTTACCCGCCCATTGCTGAACTTCCCCCCGATAGACTGTTGGTCTCAAAACCTCGCGAGCCCCAGTAGAGTTTAGCTGAAACAATCGATTGCCTCGGACAGAGAGAGCTAGACGTGCGTCCTCTCAGGCACAACTCGTCCGTTATCTTCGCCAGTCAATTTTCTAGGACTGGTCTTCAATCTCTCCGTGTACAGAACCCCCTCGATCTCGTAAAACTTTCGCCGCTAATGCAAATCGCAAGCGGTCGAACCGAAACGCGCGTGGCCCTCATCGATGGACCTGTGGCCACAACGCACCCTGATCTGTCAGGCACAAAAATCCGCGAGCTTCCAGGAAAGATAGGCGGCACCTGCCGACGCGCCACCAGCCTCGCATGCATGCATGGAACATTCGTCGCGGGCATCCTGAGTGCGAAGAGAGGTTCCACCGCACCGGCGATTTGTCCTGATTGCACGCTCATCGTCCGTCCGATTTTCCCGGAAACCACCTCAGCAAACGGCCAAATGCCAAGTGCGACTCCCGAAGAGCTCGCGTCGGCGATTATCGAATGCATTGAAGCGGGCGCTCATGTCATTAACTTGAGTGCCGCCCTCGCAAACCCGTCTGCCAAAGGTGAGCGTCGACTGCACGAGGCGCTTGGCTATTGCGCGCGCCGCAGCGTAATCGTAGTTGCAGCAGCAGGTAATCAAGCTGCTGTTGGCAGCTCAGCAATCACTCAGCACCCCTGGGTCATTCCAGTTATTGCCTCTGATCTTCGTGGCCGGCCGATCAGTTATTCAAACCTCGGAAGCTCAATCGGCAGGCAAGGACTCAGCGCACCCGGAGAACGCATCACGAGCATCGCTATTCATCATGGTCCAGCGCCAGCCTTCGGAGGCACAAGCGCCGCGGCTCCGTTTGTTACCGGAGCGATCGCGTTGTTGCTGTCACTGTTTCCCAAAATCAACGCAGCCGCAGTGAAACTGGCAATCACAACAGCAGCAGGAGCAAGGCGAACGACAGTGGTCCCACCGTTACTGAACGCATGGGCCGCATACCAGGCCTTGTTAACACATGAAAAATAGAAAAAAGAAAAACGATGAGCCTGAACGCAAACCCTACCGGGTGCGCTTGCCCGGATTTATCAGTGATGAAGACGTTGGCCTTGGAGACGTAATCAAGCGGGCCACATACGCGATCGGAGTCAAACCCTGCGGCGGTTGCCAGCGTCGAGCGAGCGTTCTTAACCGCTGGATGGTTTTCTCCGGCAAACGATAGCAATTAATAAGCTCGGCCTTACCCTCAAAGGAGAGGAAACTTATGGAACCTGAAATGAATGAACAACCTGTAACCCAATCTGGTCCTCTGAATGGATCTCCAATAGTTGCGCCTCTCGAGAGTAGTGTAAGGACGGCGCCTTCTCATGTGAGTCCGGCACTTTGCACTAATTGCGGAGCGGCGGCGGAGATGAACGGCAACGGAGACGTAATGCCCTCTTACATCTTCGCGATTGGCCGCGTCGAGATGCGTTTTCCCACTGTGGCAGTGGAGAAGGAATTTGCCCAGGCCAGCGGCCGCACTGAAACAAGGGGACTCACCGATCGGAAGGCAACCCACGCGATTCTTTCCGAGCGCGCAAACCGGTATCTCCTCCGTCACCTCTGTTGGGTATTTACCATCGAGGGTTTAGAGACATACATCCTCGTGCCACGCGATCCGGCGGATTATGACCAACTGCTGGAAGCTGTGCGCCCTCAGCCCAGTCCTTTGGACATCGACGTTGTCGTTGGCGTGCGTGGTCCAATCGCACCGCCGGAAATGTGCAATGGTCTGATGATCCCGATCGTGGCTTTCGATCAAATCTATTCCTTCGATCGCAACGAGCTCTTGAAAGCGCTGCCTGCGCCGAAGGGAGCAAAGACGAAGGATTACGGCGCACCGATGGCCGAAGTGTTCGATCGCATCATGCTGTTGGCAGACAATGCCGGTTCAACAGACGAGCATCGCGCGCTCAATTACATGGCGGTGCGCTATCCGGCTGTCTATTACACCGTCGCGGATGCTTTCGAACGCGATTCGTGGTTGACGGCCGTAGACGTGCAACCGTCGCCACTCAGCGGCACACGCAACATTGTTGACGTGATCTTCTCGTTTACTAACCGCAAAACTGATGTCGTCGAGAAGTTCTTCACACGCTGCGACGTGACTGAAGAGTTCCCGTTCCTCGTCACGAAGATGTCGCCATATTTTGATCGATAGAGAAGGAGTCACTTGAATGAACCTACCAGGATTTACCGCAGAAGCGTCACTTGAAAAAACCGGCGTCGATCCGGCAGCTAAGGTTTACCGCGGGAAGCCCGTTTTCGGCGCAGCCGGCGGCGAGATTGTGCCTCAGCTTCGTATTTCGTCGGATCCGGATCTCGGCTCGTACTGGAGATGCCGGCTGAATGGCGGCAGCGATCTCATATGCCGTTTCTTTGGCGGGCTTCCTCCGTTCACCATTGGTGGTCGCCTTTTTTAATCGCTGAGAAGGAGGTTTGAAATGAAGATACCAGGATTCACTGCGAGCACTTCGCTTTCCAACACAGGAGGACGTTACCGCAGCTCGGGCCTGTCTGCATGGTCCAACACGCCCGCCGTTGTGCCGCAACTGGCGCGACAACTGGACCTGTTGCGGTGTTTGCAAGGCTGCTCCGTCGCCGGTGCTGATCCCGCCTGCGACATTACGTGTTTTCGAAAGGCCGACATCCGAGCCAGCGACGATTTCCAGAGTGGCGGTGGTGGTCCACATGGGCCAAGAAAGCAGCCGGAGCTCGTCTGTGGGCCGTGCATAAGAGGACGCCAGCGTTGTGGGATACCGGGACTCGGCTTTAGCTATGGTCCATGTCTGGAGGATTAGTAGAGTTAGGAGGAAGCCATGATGAACATGCCAGGATTTACTGCTGAAAATTCGCTATACGCAGCAGGAGAAAGTTATGCAGTCGCGCGCGCTTTCGATGGCCCAAACACTTCTGCCGGTGTCGAACCGGCCGTGCGTCGACTTTGTGATGTGCTATCCGAGCTGGTTTGGGGTGCTTACAACGAAGGCGCGTACAACCGTGCTGAGTTCTGGGGCAACGTGATGGAGGGGGCAGGCTGCTTCAATTAAGGAGGAAGATGAAATGAAAGTGACGAAAATGCCTGGATTCACCGCGGAGGCCTCTGTCTACCAGACTGGTGAGCATTATCAGTTTGCACCGGGGGAGATTCCGGTAAGTGGCGGGGTAATTCCGCAACTTAAAAGAAATGATCTTCCCGGTGCTAGCTGTGGAAAAGATCCGGTTTTCGGGAATGTCATCTGTGTCGAGTGCACCGGTGGTGCGTTTCCCACATGCAAGACGTATGTGTGTGACAAGGACGGAAACAACTGCAAACAAACAGTGCGGCTGAATACAGTACTGTCCGGATCTATCGGAGGAGTCAGGGCCTTCAGCCGGCTGTAAAAACGTTCGCGCTCTTCTCTGTGCAACCTCTGTGTACTCTGTGTCTCCGTGATTTAGTTCTTCTCGGAATTCATCAACCACAGAGACACAGAGTACACAAAGGTTGCACAGAGAAAGCAACGAAGGAGGTACGAAATGA
>Ga0208338_1000011_pt1 | contig 103258 bp, 88 predicted proteins | sample ForSoiNitrogNN91_FD_187858 | JGI IMG/M metagenome (GOLD analysis project Ga0208338, IMG submission 187858) | Forest soil microbial communities from Browns Valley, California, USA, that are Nitrogen fertilized - NN91 (SPAdes) | ecosystem: Environmental > Terrestrial > Soil > Temperate forest ...
GAGCTCCTCGCGTTGCGCGGAAGTAAAGAGAGAGCCGGTGTCGCTATCGATCTGGCGGCGTAAGTTTGTATAGAAATCGCTGGTTAACTGCCGGGCCGGTTCGAGCTGTCCGCGTTGCACGTCGATCACGGCAGTGGCGAGCGTGTTATGGAGTTGGGCCAAACGCACGGCACGCTGCGACGCGTCGCGCTGCTCGATTGCGGCACTGGTCTTGAACCACATCGGCACGAATCCGAGCAGGAAAAAACCCAAAGCTATCGACGCGAATAGGGCAACACGTTTCCAGGGAATCGCAAGTGCCGAGACTTCCGGACTCAAAACGTTGCTCTTACTGGAGGCATGTTGCCCTACCGCCCCCATTGTCCTTCCTTTCTTGTCCAGTCAAAAGAAGAAGTACCTCGACTGCCGGAGCTCGCCATCTCCACCTGGCGCACTACGACAACCACGCTGAATCGTAGTCTGAAGTGCAGGCGTCGTGAATCCGTATAAACACACTCTGCCTTTAGGTAAAAACACCTATTAGGTCTGAGTGTTGGTACCGATGTTCCGAAAACCGGATCGGCCTAACATGCAACAGGAGAGGTGTAATAATGCAAAGCAAATTTCTAATCGTTCCTACCATTCTCATCGCCTTTTCAATCGCCAGTGCACAGACTGCTCAGCAGCAGGAAGTTGCGGTGAATTCGAAAGCGAGCAGTACGGCAGCATCGAAGGCCCCGGTGTTTGCAGACTATCGCGGGATCACGATCGGCATGTCTGCTAACGAGGTGCGGTCCAAAGTCAACGGCATCAAGAAAGGCGACGGCCAGGATTTTGTGACTCCTTCAGAGCATGAGTCGGCGCAGATCTACTATGACGACAAAGGCAAAGTGACTGCGATCTCGATCGATTACTTAGGTGAGCAGAACGGCGCACCAACGCCTGAAGCAGTGCTCGGAGCGGCGCTCGACGCCAAGCCCGACGGATCGATGTATCAAATGAATCGCTATCACGACGCGGGCTACTGGGTTTCCTACAACCGCACCGCGGGCGACAAACCGATCATCACGATCACGATGCAGAAGATGTAAATCAGTCTTCTCTGCGATCTCTGCGTTACTGTGTCGTGAGAAATATTAACGCAGAGATACGCAGAGACGGAGTTTGTGCTTTTTGTGCCTTTTTGTGGCTAAATTAGGAATGTGGGTATTCGAGGCAAATTGCTGCTTCTCGCCGCCGGCATAGCGGTGCCGCTGGTTGTTGTTGGCACGCTCGATCTCAGTAACATGTGGCGCTTGAGTCGCTCGCAACTGAACGACTCCGTTAAGCAGCAAGTGGACCTCGCCTCGGTCGCTCTCGAACGCTGGCTCGACGATCAGAAAAAAGCGCTGGACGCTATCGCCGCGCTTGCCGGTACCCAGGACACGCGCACTCCCACCATTCGTGAAAACCTCGAAAACGTCCTGCGCACTAGACCATTCTGGCTCGACTTGCGCATCACGAACGCCGCCGGCACGACGCTAATGTCACAGCCGACGCGCCGAGAGATCTTGCCCAACGCACTCACAGACTATCTCGTGTCGGAGATGCGTCAGCGAAACTCGTGGGCCGTCGTGACGGATCGCACAATCGACGAAGCGCGGCCAATTGTGATCATAGCGGTGCCAATCGAAAAGGGTGGTGCGGTGATCGCGCGAATCGACGGCGCGGCGATCAATCAACTGTTCGACAGCATCGAGCTTTCGCCTCAAGTCGTAATTTCGGTGATAGATTCCGATGGACGTGTTCTTTATAGACGTCGTGGATCCGAAGCGCCGTCGGAAGCTGATGTAACGTGGGCGCCACTCTCTTCAGTACTTCCAAACGAACGAACGAATGTCGTCGAGCTGACCAGTCCGATCGATGGAATAAAGCGCGTGTACGGCATGGCGCACGTACGCGAAACCGGACTCGTCGCCTTGATCGGTATCCCGAGCTCGACACTTTACGAACCCGCGCGCCGGCGTTTGATTCGTTACGGTATAACAGGCCTGATTGCGTTGCTGCTCGCCCTTGCTGCAGCGCTCGTGATCGAGCGAAGTATTGTGCGGCCAGTGCGTCGACTGCGTGCGACCTCGCAGCGTCTCGGCGGCGGTGATCTAACAGCGCGAGCGCCGCTGCTTGGAGGCGGTGAGATTGGCGACCTCGGTACAGCCTTCAACACGATGGCGACGCAAATTGCCGAGCGTGAAGAACGACTGAAGGAGCTCGATCGACTGAAGTCAGAATTCGTCAGCAATGTTTCTCACGAGCTGAAGACGCCTTTGACGACGATCAAACTGCTCGCTCACTTACTACAGCGAACCGATCTCACTGAAGAAGAAAAGCTCGATTACGCGAAGACGATCGCGGTGGAGTGTGATCGGCAAATCGACTTCGTTGGAAATCTGCTCGACCTCTCGCGTATTGAATCGGGAGCTTACAAGCTTCGCAAAACGCGCGTGGATGCGCGCGAGCTGCTACGTTCCTGCGTTGAAGTCGAACGATACCGCGCGGAGTCTCTCAGTCTCACGTTAACAACCAACGTACCTGTGCGCACCTCGGCTGTCAGCGGTGACTTCGAAGCACTACGAAGAGTGATTCGCAATTTGATCGACAACGCCATCAAGTACACACCGGCAGGCGGACGTATCACAGTTTCCGCTCGCGAGAACGATGATCTGCTGGCGATCAGCGTCAGCGATACAGGCAAAGGAATTTCCGAAGCTGATCTGCCACACGTGTTCGATAAGTTTTACCGCGCTGAGTCAGACGAAAGCTCAATGGGAACCGCAGCACCGGGCGTCGGCCTCGGGCTGTACCTGGCGCAACACATCGTGGCGCAACTGGACGGCGAGCTCTCAGTCGAAAGCAAACCAGACGGAGGAACGACGTTTACGATCTCCCTGCCTCGATGGATAGACGATAGCGCGAAGAGTGAGGAGGAAGCGGATGTCAAAGCGCTTGTTGGTAGTTGACGATGAGCCAAACCTCCTGCGCGCCGTCGCGGCGTGTCTCAAGGCTGAAGACTACGAAGTCAGCACCGCGCGCAGCGGACACGAGGCACTGATGCAACTGGCTAATTCAGTCCCCGATCTGATCATCAGCGACATCCGAATGCCTGGCATGGACGGTTACAAGCTCGCCCGGCAATTGCGCGGTTCTCCGCGAACAGCACTCGTGCCGATCGTGTTTCTCACTGCGAAGGACGAGACAGCGGATCGGATCGAAGGTTTCCGAGCAGGCGTTGATGCTTATCTGACAAAGCCTTTCGAGCCTGACGAATTGATCGCCGTCGTAAACGCGATTCTTCAGCGCGTGGAACGAACCCATTCGCAAATTGCGCGACTCGTCGGCTCGGCAACGGCTGACAACACATCCGCGAGTGTTCACGACGAGACGCTTACTGACGCAGAGAACCGCGTCGCCGTGGCTGTTTCGCGCGGATTAAGTAACAAAGAAATAGCCGCGGAGCTCGAGATCAGCGTACGCACGGTCGAGAACCACATCAGTCACATACTCGACAAAAAAGGCTTCAGCAATCGAGTGGAAATCGCGCGTTACGTTTTTGAGCGGCCACAACGATAGGTGAAAACACTCACGCCGGTAGGTAATAAGACTGATGCACTCCGCATCCTCTCTCATTACGATGAATCAACTTTGATGTGACCGTTGACTACTCTTATAGAGCTGGGCAAGGTCAACAGGAAAGTCACATCAGCCCGGAACAGTTGAGGCGCCGCCAGGGCGCCTCAAGTGTGTAAAGGCTTTTATGAACGCGATCAATACCTTCATCAGAGAGCAAATCCAAACCGTTCCTAAACTGGAGGTTTTGCTTTTGCTGCACCGCGAGCAATCGCGGCCGTTTACGCTTGCGGAAGTCGCAAGCGAGCTCGGCTTCGAAAACGACACTGCTCGGGAACAACTGACAGCACTTGAAGCGATCGGATTGATCGAAACAAACAAGGACAAATACCGGTATCACCCTGCCAACGCGACACTCGGATCGATCGTCGACCGTTTGGCAATGGCATATCCCAGGCAACGCGTTCCAATCCTGAGCGCGATCCTGTCAGAAGATCCAAACAAAGTGCGCCGCTTCGTCGAGGCGTTTAAATTAACCCGCCGCAACGACTAGCCACGGATTTACACGGGTGACACGGTTTTATCCGTGCAATCCGTGTAATCTGTGGCAAATACTTCCCTCACCCGATCCACAGCACGATGATCTGTCGTGCCGTACCATCAGCAGTGGTCCAGTTGATCGTTTGCCCGTCTGAATCGAAGCTGACGTGATCGGCGGCGGCGTTCACCGTCGGTGAAGCGCTCTCCGTCATCATCTTTATCAACTTCGTGGTATCGATATTTCGCCTCGCAACGGTTGGACTGACATTGTCTGTTTCCCCGATCCAGAAGCTCGACCGGTTGCTAGTTCCGGTGGCCCAACCAAAGCTCGCTCGAGCATGCGCCTGCGCCGCATCGTTGTTCGCCGAGACATCGTTAGCCGAGATCATGATCGAGGCTTTCGGTGTGAAACCGGCGCCAGTGATCGATTGATTTCCGGTTGATGTCGCCTGATTGAACGAGCTCACTTTGAACTGTGGCCCACGCAGCGCTAGATAGTAAAAGACGTCTGCACTGCCTCCCGCTGTCGGGTAATTCAATGTAAATCCATCCGAATCGAACGAAACAAAATCAGCTTCAGTGAACGTCGTCGTCGTGCTCAGGATTCGCTGTGTTGATTGGCGGTGCTTAGCTTGTTGTGGATTGCTGCCGTTCACGTTGCGCCATGCCACCATTCCGCGCGCCGTGCTGCTCGTCGCAAATCCAAAGAGGCCGTTGCCGTTTGTCGATTGATCGAGTGGTGAAGTCGAGAACTTACCGGCCCACACGAGCAGCGCGGTCGGTTGAAAACCTACGCCTGTGTATGCCTGATTTCCCGTGCTGGTCTTAGCGGCCGCGACACCCGTCTTATAATTAGTGAGCCCACTTCCGCCAAGCGCCAGATATTCGACAAGCATACTGCCCGCGGACGCCCAGTTGATCGTGAAGCCGTCTGAATCCATCGAGACGAAATCAGCCTTCGAGCTGCCACTCGGCGTGTAGATGACGTACGTGTCCTGATTCCACGCTGCGTGTGACGAAGTGCTGACGTTGTTGTTCGAATAATCACCGGACGTCCTGCGATCGCTCGACGAGATCCCGACACCAAAACCGATGACTGAATCCGCTGCTGAACCAGTCGAAGTCGCCATGTTGTAACGGAACAACACCACCTTCGGCTGGAATCCGACACCCGTAATCGACTGATTTCCGGTGCTGCCCGAGCCCGTAAAAGAACCAGCCTTCACTGATACTGTTGGTGGGGTGCCGAGCCAGTTTCCAGTGATGGCATTGATGGTCGCCGTCGCATACGCGTTACTGTTGGCGCCAATCTTCGTCGAGAGCGTGTCGATATCGGCGCCGCGATCCGTACCGTCAGATGCCTGGCGCGTCTGGCCGGCGCGATACAAACCACTCGTCAGCTTGAAGTCGAGATTTGCAACGCTGTTAAAGCCGAAATTAGCGGCGCTGGTTTCGGAAAAAGTTCCGGTCGGATAACCGCTCGTGCTCTGGTTCTGAAACGTGTTGTTAACCGCGCTGTAGTTTCCAGCGCCGTTACACCACGCATCGAGCGCAGTAGTGCCGGTTGCGCCACCACTGGCGAAGAAACCTCCGAACGTATTGTCGAGTGCGAAGAGGTTGTTCTCGGCTTTAAAGTTGATCCAGTCGCCGCTGGTGTTGCCGTCAAACAACATGATCGTCGCCATGTTCTTGGCTGAGTAGGTCGTGTTGTGCTGCAACCACAGATCGGTCGCGTGCGTCGTCGACGACACACCATTGAACACAGCCCATCTGATCGTATCGCTTGGACCACCCGACTGAAGTCCACCGCCCGAGAATTGGTACGCAGGCTCTATCAGGTTGTGCTTGATCACGACATCGTCCATCGCGACACCGCCGCCACCTTCGTCATCGGGAGACAGCAGCCTCAAAAACTGGTTGAAGCGCCGGAACCAGTTGTACTGAATCGTTGTGTTCTTGATCGTGGCAGTCGGTGTTGCTCCTTGTTGGGTGCGAACCGTCAGCACGAGACCGGCGCCATCCTGGCCCATGAGCCACGCGCCGTCAAAAACGTTCCCTTCGATCAGGTTTGTGGTTCCCGCGAGATACTTGAGCTCGAAGTTGTTCTTGTAACCGGTCCAGGGCGTGTAGATCGTGGCTGAAACACCACTCTGGTTCGCGCTGAATGGCGTTTCGATCGTTAGCGTATTTGCGTCAGGCGCACCGTAGACGGTGCGTGTCTCGCCAGACTGCGGCCCTGAGGTCAGCTTTATCACGCGGATATCAGTATTCCCTTGCCCGTGACTATTGCACGTCACTGTCGTCCCACTCGACGACAACGAGCAACCGAGATTCGTACTTGAATCAACGTCGTTTGTGTCGAAAGCCGAAGGGTTCCAGGGATTGTACTTCTGCGGCGACTCCAGATAGTTACGCGTGAAGGTGAGATCTCCGGGAAGAATGCCCGTGCCCGTGCCGCCCGCTAAAAATATCTCGCCCATCGACATCATGTAGTTGTTATCGATCGAGTATGGCCCAGGTCCGCCTACCAGCAGGATCGCCTGCGATTCAATCCCGCTCCTGCGAAAGCCACTGATGTAGTTGTCGTGGACATTGATATTGCGGCCGTTGATATAAACGCCGCGCACTGCTCCCGGTTGAGACGCTTCGATCCAGTTGTGATCGAGCTCGATGTTGTTTGGCGTGTTCGCGGCCGTGGTTTCTGCCGAATCTCCGAATTGGACCATGCCCGGATCGTTGATCGTGCCATTCGCCTGGCGCATGTCGAGACCCGTGATGCGCCAGTTATCAGCGTCGTTTCCGGTAGTTGAGAAGCACTGTTGATTATTGAAACTGCCGCAAACGACGATCGCCATGTTTGAGCGATCGCTGCTGGTTACGCGTTGTCCGTCGGCAGGTATTGATGCATGGTTCGATGAGCGAATGGTCACGGTTGAAGTGAGCCCGCTCTTGAGTGTGAATGGACCAGTGTAAGTTTGGCCAGCAGTGAGTGTGATCGTGTCGCCACCGGCTGAGTTTGTGATGGCGGTGGCGAAGTCACCTGAAGTTGCGGGTGTGAAGTCTGTCGGCACTGGAGCGACGTTCATCATTCTTAGCAGTGCCGGATACGGCCGCATCGTTCGCAATGGCATCGACAACGACATCGCGATTCCAGGTCCGGTTTGTGCTAGTAGAAGCGAGAAGCTGAGTAGTAGAACTCTAAACACGAGTAATCTCCTTTAGGGTAACGAACAAAAATTGACACCTGTCCCAGTTCAAATTCTGGGCAGCGTTATTGTGCAGTTATCGGGGAGTACTCAAAGCAGGGACACTGTGAGCCTGAGTGCCGCGCTCTGACTGAAAAGTTTGGGAACAATACGCCCACTCGAATGAAATAGCAATCCCTTTGTTGTGTGCTTTGAATGTCGAGTTGTTGTGATTTTGTAATGTCTGAAAACGTACTTTGACGTGTAACTTTAATTACATGCAGGTGAGAAATCGCGCACGTTTCGCGAGCATCCTCTACTCTATTCAAGGGGGGATTCATACATGTACAACGTGAAAGCTTATTCTGCCACGAGTGAGTCGTCACAGCTCGGATTGACGACAATTGCACGACGCGATCCAAACGAACACGACGTGCAGATAGAGATTCTCTTCTGCGGCATTTGTCACTCCGATCTTCACGCTGCACGCAACGAGTGGAGCGAATTTTCAGCGACTGTGTATCCGATCGTGCCCGGTCACGAAATCGTCGGCCGGGTTACGAAAGTCGGTGCGGCAGTGACGAAGTTTAAGACTGGAGATCTCGCCGCGGTCGGCTGCATGGTCGACTCAGATCGCACCTGCAACCAGTGTAAAGCGGGGCTCGAGCAGTTCTGTCCTAACAATACTCTTACGTATAACTCTCCTGACACGCATCTCGGAGGTGTAACTTACGGCGGCTATTCCGAAAGCATCGTGGTTGACGAACACTTCGTCTTGCGTGTTCCGTCAAACCTCGATTTACCAGCGGTTGCACCACTTCTCTGCGCAGGCATCACGACGTATTCGCCGCTGCGACACTGGGGCGCCGGCAACGGAAAGAAAGTCGGAGTTGTTGGACTCGGAGGCTTGGGCCACGTTGGCGTGAAGCTTGCGCATGCACTCGGAGCGCACGTCGTCGCGTTCACCACTTCGCCTGGTAAAACGGAAGATGCGCTGCGACTCGGTGCGGACGAAGTCGTCGTCTCGCGAAATGCAAACGAGATGGAAAAGCATGCCGGCAGTTTCGACTTCATTCTCGACACAGTTTCCGCCGCGCACGACATCAATGCATACCTTTCGCTGCTCGCGCGCGACGGCACGCTCACGCTTGTCGGCGCGCCACCGAAGCCTCTTCCGGTGGCAGCGTTCGCGCTCATTGGCGGTCGTCACAGTCTTTCAGGATCGACCATCGGCGGCATTGCCGAAACGCAGGAGATGCTCGACTTTTGCGGCGAACACAACATAACTGCTGATGTCGAAGTGATTCCGATTCAGAAGGTCAACGAAGCGTACGAGCGGTTGTTGAAGTCAGACGTGAAGTATCGCTTCTCGATCGATATGGCTTCGCTGAGAGATGAGTAATACTAGTCTTTAGCTGGACTCTCTTTTGGCTTGATGAAGTAAAAACGGATCACTACCAGACCCGCTAGCGCGGCGACGCCGGTGAGCAGATCGAGGCCGGAGATTCCCGAGATGACCATCTTGCGCGCGATGACGAAGATGAGCACTTCGACGGCGGCGCTGGTTCGGTGAAAGAGAAGGAGCAACGCGAGCTCTGCCGCAATCGCAACCAGCAACACGTCCTGAATGATCTGATGTAAAGCGTCGTACTCATTCACCTGACGCCACAGCATTGGCACATCACGAATAATGATCTCAAACGTCGCAATCGCGGCTGCAACCAGAATCAGAACCGCCAGGAAGGTGAGAAAGAGATGTACAGCATTACCGAGATGACGATCGAGAAACCGCTCGGGCGCAGTCTCGCCTCCAGCTCTTGCCTGAGTTTTCTCGAGTTTTGTCATCGTTCACGCAGACTAACAGATTCAATCCCTGTGATACTAACCGCCTTCTGCAGGATCAGCGTTTAGATTTCGTCAGCTATGGTGCTGAGCAATTATCCCTCAAAGCCGCAAGCAGTAGGTAATGCGCGCTGCACTTCACTCCAGCGCTCTTCAGGCAAACTACAGATGATGGTTCCCATGCGTTGACGCTGGGCTAATGCGACGTGATCGAAGTTGAGTGCGGACACAATAGGCATACCATCATTCGGCGTTAGGACCACTTCTGTGGCTAAGCCTCGGATTGTTCTGGTTACGGGGACGACGATGATCTCGTTAAGGTAATCGAGGACCTCATCGCGTGAGGATTAGTACTGGACGGCGTTTGTCAGGAAGCGCAAATGTATACCAGCGAATCTCACCACGCTTCACGCTATTTCCTCCCAACCGTCTGCGTCCCAAGCAAGGGAGTCTTCATCACTTGAGAACTCAGCCTGACTGGGAGAAAGCGACTTGTAAACGGCCGGATCAGTAGCTCCTATTAAGCGGGCCAACGGTTTTCCATCTTGCAGGATGATCACTTCTCCACCTTCGGAGGCAAAAGTAATTAAGTCTGCCAACTGGTTTCGTACCTCATCAATGTTTACTCGTTCAGTACGCATGCTCGAATCATAGAAGCCCAAGCAAAAACACGTCAACAAGAACCTGTTCTACTCGCGCAGTCGCGCTTTTCGGGCGGCTTTTGTGATAATGTGAGGGCCTGCATGCTCGAAGACTTAGGTCCGATGAAGCCCTTTTTATTTATTCTCGTCTGTTTGTTGTCGCTACGGGTGTCTGCACAACAAACGCCCGTGGTGGTTCAGCCCGGGGCGCCGGGCCAGCCGACGAAGACACTGCCGCCCACGACGAGAGCCAAATTGCCGCCCAACTCGCCCGCCGATGTGCAGTTTATGCAGCACATGATCATGCATCATGCGCAGGCAGTTGAGATGACGGCGCTCATCGATTCACACACGAAGAACAAAGAGCTGCACACCCTTGGCGCGCGCATCAGCCGCTCGCAAGCAGACGAGATAAAGTTTATGAAACGGTGGCTCGCAACACGCGGAGAGCCGGCAGAGCCGCCCATGCACCACATGCCTGGCATGGATATGTCGAGTCATTCCATGCTGATGCCTGGCATGGATATGTCGAGTCATTCCATGCTGATGCCCGGCATGTTGACGCCAACCCAGATGGAAGCCTTAAGAAAAGCGAGGGACACAGACTTTGACCGCCTGTTTCTTGAAGGAATGATTCAACACCACACGGGTGCACTAACTATGGTGAAAGATTTGTTTGATACGGCGGGCGCGGGACAGGATGCTGAGTTGTTCAACTTCACGACCGACGTCGACAGCGGCCAGCGCGCCGAGATTAGAATTATGCAAACTATGTTGGGTGTAAAACCTGAAGAGGAGAAACAATGAATCGATTACGTGTTATTACGTTCCGCTTATTATTAGTTGCCGTTGCTTTGTCCTCATGTTTGGTAGCGCGAACGCTGGCGCAAAAGCCAACGCCGTCGCCTTCGTCGCCGCAGGCCACCAAGCCTGACGAGAAAACGACGAAGAAAGAAGAACAGGAGAATCCGTTTGCGCCTGAACCGGCTGGACCACTTCCAGCAGGTATGACGGGCGCTGATACGAATGATCCACGCGCTCACCTGACGCCGGGATTTTTCAACGCGGGTGAAACATCGCTGGGCCTGAAGCATCTGCTGCTCGTCAAGAAGCCCGCTGCGTTTCAACTCGGCGCCGACAATCCTGACGATCCGAAAGTGCAAAAGATCCTGGGCCAGATGGGCAATCCGGCGCAGCTCGCACAGGTGCCCAAAGGAGTTCAGCTAGTTATTGCTCAACTCGCTTTCGCCAACTCGGATATCGCGTTTCAAGGTAATTATCTGTTTCAGGGAAACTTTTACGGTCTCAGTATCTACGACATCTCCAACCCGGCGAAGGCGAGTCTGTTGACCACAATGATCTGTCCCGGTGGACAGAACGATGTGTCGGTTTACAAAAACCTTCTCTTCATGTCAGTGGAAATGGCAAACGGCCGTTTGGACTGCGGTACACAGGGATTCCCGCCCGCGCCGGCTCCAGCGAAGGAACCTGACAAAAACGAGAAGCCCGCGCCTCCGCCAGCACAAAAGGATCGCTTCCGCGGCGTGAGAATCTTCGACATCACCGATATCAAAAATCCGAAGCAGCTCGCAGCGATTCAAACTTGCCGTGGCTCACACACGCATACACTCATCACCGATCCGAACGACAAGGACAACGTCTACATCTACGTTTCGGGAACGTCTTTCGTCCGTCAAAACGAAGAGCTCGCAGGATGCTCGGGTGAGGCGCCGGACAAGGATCCGAACACGGCGCTGTTTCGCATCGATGTGATCAAGGTGCCGCTGGCGTCGCCGCAAGATGCGAAGATCGTCTCGAGTCCTCGTCTGTTCATGGATCCGGCTACCGGCCAGCTGAATGCTTTGACTAACGGCGGCTCGCATGGAAAGAACGGGCCGGAAAAGCCAGAGGCTAGTAACCAGTGCCACGACATCACGGCGTACTCAGCGATCGGTCTCGCTGCCGGCGCGTGCTCTGGAAACGGGATTCTGATCGACATTAAAGATCCCGCGAATCCGAAGCGCCTCGATGCAGTGAACGATCCGAATTACGCGTACTGGCACTCAGCATCGTTTTCGAATGACGGCAAGAAAGTCGTCTTCACTGATGAGTGGGGCGGTGGACTCGGTGCTCGCTGCCGTGCGAACGACCCGATCAAGTGGGGCGCAGATTCGATTTTCCACCTGAACGACAACAAGCTGAAGTTTGCGAGCTACTACAAGATGCCCGCCGCGCAGGGCGACAGTGAAAACTGTGTGGCCCACAACGGTTCGCTCGTTCCGGTGCCCGGTCGCGATATCCTCGTGCAAGCGTGGTATCAGGGTGGCATCTCGCTCGTGGATTTCACCGACGCTGAGCATCCGGCTGAGATTGGCTACTTCGATCGTGGTCCAATCAATCCAAACATGCTCATCCTCGGCGGCGACTGGTCGGCATACTGGTACAACGGCCACATTTACGGCTCCGAAATCGCACGCGGTTTGGACGTTTTTGAGCTGACGCCGACGAAGTTCCTTACGCAGAACGAGATCAATGCGGCGAAGTCGGTTAAGGTCTCTGAGTTGAACGTGCAGAACCAACAGAAGATTGAGTGGCCGCGAACGTTGGTCGTCGCGAAGGCTTATGTCGATCAACTGGAGCGCTCACACGCCTTATCGACGGATCAAATCGCGTCGGTGCGGCAGGCGATTCTAAGTGCCGAAAACACGCAAACGAACCACGCGGCGCAGGGAAAACTTAAAGACCTCGTATCGTCGCTGGAAACGAACGCAGGCACTGCGAAGAGTGCGGCTGATGCAAATCGACTGCACGAGCTGGCAGAAATTCTCAGCAATCCGATCCGTTGATTCTTAACACACGGGCGGCCCTCCGTGGTCGCCCGTCATTCACTTTACGCGTGTATCGACTGCGATCCAGTTCAGCTCCCACGTCTTTCCACCATCATCCGAGAACGATTGTTCAAACCGGTATTGATCGTCCGTGATCTTGATGATCACAAATCTCACGATGATCGCGCGACCGCTGTACCTGTCGTCGTTATAGAATTCGCCGCGTCCGTCTTTGAACTCACCAATCGAGGGAATAGTTAGCTGACCGTCGCTGATGTTCGCGAAATTGAGGCTCCACTTGCGCGACTCCGGATTGTACAAACGCAAACTCAGCCCTTCGATCCGACCCGCTGGACCATTAACCTTCAACTCGACCAGATTGGCGCGACCATCCAGAACTTTACTCACGACCGACGTGCCGTCATACTCGACCCAACTCGTCGAGCCGCTTAAAGGACGCTGCAAGCGACGCAAGTGGGTCTTCCACGTGCCGATCTCCGAATCGAAATCGTGCTGCCCGTCTCTCTGCGCGAAGACGGGCAAGGTAATAAACAGGATTAGCAGAAAAACTCTCATGCCGTTGAAATTAATCCCCGGCAAAGCTTGAGTCAATAAGGTACCTGGAGGTAACTACGCGATTGGACTTAAAACGTGAAGTGTTGCGTCACATGGTTGCGACTGTGGCGTATCGCGGCGGTGTTGCCGTCGTTGATGCGCCGGAGAGCTTCGCCTCGTTCCGTGCCACGTCAACAACGCGCATACCCGGAGAATTACTCGCGCACATCGGCGATCTGCTCGAAGGCTCGCTTCATCTGCTTAAGGGCGAGATGGTTTACCTGACGTCCACTCCCCTGCCCTGGAAAGAAGAAGTCACCCGATTTTTCTCTGCCTTAAAGAATCTCGATTCATATCTCGCATCAGACGCGCCGCTTGCCTGCCCGGTGGAGAAACTCGTGCAAGGCCCGATCGGTGATGCACTCACGCACGTGGGCCAGATCGTGATGTTGCGTCGCATGTCAGGAAATCCGATCCGGTCGCCCGGGTATTTCACCGCCGAGATAGTAGCGGGCGAGGTCAACGAAGAAACCTTCTCTGCGTAAACTTTGCGTCCTCTGAGCCTCTGCGGTTAAAAGCTTTCATTCACCGCAGAGACGCAGAGGACGCAGAGGCTACGCAGAGAAAAACCTTACTTTTGTGCCTCTTTGTGGCATCATCCGTTTCATGCGCGGACTAATCCTTACAATACTGCTGGCTTTGTTGTGTCACGTTCAGGTTATGGCAAACCCGCTCGCTAAGGATGTCACGATCTATCGCGACACTTACGGCGTCCCACACGTCTTTGGTCGTACCGATGCCGCTACGGTGTTCGGCTTTGCTTACGGTCAAGCCGAAGATAACTTCTGGCGTGTCGAGGAAAACTTCATCAGCGCACTCGGCCGATCGTCCGAAGTCTACGGCGTGAAGTCGCTGGACGAAGATCGACTCAATCATGCATTAGAGATACCGAGATTAGCTCGCGAAGAATACGCGCGTCTCGATAAACAGATGCGCTCGTTATGCGATGCCTATGCTGCCGGTCTCAACTACTATCTCGAACGTCACCCGCAAGTGAAACCACGCCTGCTGACGAAGATCGAGCCGTGGTACACACTCGCATTCATCCGTTACAACTACTTCCAGAACGGCTTCGCACACGATCCAAACCTGCGCGGCGCGGGGATGCAAACAGCCGCGATTGATGATCTGAAACCACACACCGGCTCGAACGGTTGGGTTGTTGGCCCATCGAAAAGCGCGTCCGGCAACGCCATGCTCTTCATCAATCCGCACCTGCCGTTCTTTGGTCCAGGCCAGGTTTACGAAGGCCACGTTCATAGCGACGAAGGTTGGAACTTCACCGGCTATACACGCTTCGGTTTTCCACTTCCGTACGTCGGACACAACGAGAACGGCGGCTGGGTCAGTACCGATAACGCTGCCGACTTAACCGACGTCTACCTCGAAACGTTCGATGATCCCGCTCGTCCACTCGCTTACAAATACGGCAAGGGATACCGCCTCGCGACCGAGCACGTCGAAGAGATTCGCGTGAAGACCGCGACCGGTCTGGAGACGCGCAAATTCACGATGCGCAAAACGCATCACGGCCCAATCCTTGGCACGCGTGATGGCAAGCTGCTTTCGCTACGCATGGCGAAGTTTGAGTCGGATGGCTGGCTGCGCGAGTGGTACGACATGACGCGCGCGAAGTCGCTAAACGAGCTGAAGCGCGCGATGACGCCGCTCAACATGCTCTTCGGCAACGTGATGTATGCCGATCGACAAGGCAACACGTGGTACCTCTACAACGGCGCGGTGCCGAAGCGCGATCTACGTTTCGACTGGACCAAGCCTTTAGATGGCAGCGATCCGGCGACTGAATGGCAGGGTTACCACACCATCGACGAGTTGCCGCAACTCACAAATCCCGGCACCGGCTGGATGCAAAACTGCAATACCAGTCCTTTTCTGTTGACGAGTGATGGCAATCCCGATCCGAAACAGTTTCCCAAATATATGGTCCAGGAAGGCGACAACCCTCGCGGCGCGATCTCGCGGGAGATTCTTTCGAGCAAATCGAAATTCACGTTCGATGAGTGGAAGCAGCTAGCGTTTGACACGCGGGTGATGAGCGCCGGGAAACAGTTGCCGGTGCTACTCACGTCGATCAAAGAGAATTATGCGAATGCTCCTAACTCCCAGGAATTAAGCGACGTCTATCGTGATCTCGAGCGCTGGGATCAACGCAGTGACGTTAACTCAGTCGCTATGACCATCTTCAGTCTCTGGCATGACCGCATGTTGAGAGATAAAAGGAACGATTCGTTCGGAGACTTAGTCTTCGTTCTGGCTACACTGCGGGAGGATTTTGGGACCTGGAAAGTTGCGTGGGGCGACCTCAATCGCCTGCAACGTATCGATGAGTCTCGCGACGAAGACTTTGACGATTCCAAGCCAAGCCTCGCTGTTAGCGGTGTGAATGGGAACGACGGCGCAGTGTTCACGTTTTATGCTACGCCCGAGCGCGGACAAAAGCGGCGATACGGAGTCGCAGGTGGAACTTACATCAGCGTGGTTGAGTTTGGACCAAGCGTCCGGGCGCTATCTGTCCACACCTTCGGCGCCAGCGCAGATCCGAAGAGCCGTCACTACACGGACCAGGCGGCGCTCTACACGCGCGGTGAGTTCAAACCATCGTGGCTCACACTTGACGAAATCCGCGCGAACCTCGAAAAGGCGTATCATCCCGGCGAAGAGTAATCCGTGTCATCCGTGGTTAGCTAAATGGAGGCTTGATGCAGATACTAAAAATCGTCGCACTCATAATCTTCCTACAGGCCGGTACTACTCAGGTAAGTCGTCAGGAAACACTGCGTGGATCAGTCACACTGGAACGTGAATGGTGGGACTTACTGCACTACCACCTGAAAGTTGAATTCCTGCCTGAGACCCGGCGCCTTAAAGGCTCCAATGAGATAACTTTCAAAACTCTAAAACCAGGCAACAAAATGCAGATCGATCTGCAGCCACCGCTAGCTATAACAAAGATCACGCACGGCGACTCGGAGCTCAAATTCGATCGTGAAGGCAATGTCTACTGGGTGATGTTTGAGAAAGAGCTTGCTCAGGGCGTTGAGGACAAGATCGAGGTGTTTTACGAAGGAGTGCCAACTGTAAGTAAGAATCCGCCGTGGGTTGGTGGGATCACGTGGGGCCGCGACGATCTCGGAAATCCTTTTATTGTCACTACCTGCCAGGGCATCGGCGCTAGCATCTGGTGGCCCAACAAAGATCACGGCGCTGACGAACCCGATCGCGGCATGCAGATCAGCGTAACGGTGCCGGAGAATCTCGTCGCTGTTTCAAACGGTCGCTTGAAAAAGACGGACCACGATATCGAGGCGAAGAAGAAAACTTATCACTGGGAAGTCGTGAATCCGATCAACAATTACGGCGTCAACGTAAACATCGGCAACTACATCAACTTCTCTGAAAAATACCAGGGCAAAGGCGGCGTGCTGGACGTGAACTTCTGGGTCCTGCCTCATCAGAAAGAAGCCGCGCTCAAGCAATTCAAGGAAGTAACGCGCATGCTCGACGCGTTTGAACACTGGTTTGGAAAGTATCCCTTTTACGAAGACGGCTACAAACTGGTGACGGTTTCGTATCCCGGGATGGAGCATCAAAGCTCAGTCACTTACGGCAACTGGTTTCGCAACGGTTATTTAGCTCGCGACCCTTGCGCTTGCGGCGTTGGTTTTAAGTTTGACTTCATCATTGTTCACGAATCGGCGCATGAGTGGTTTGGCAACAACATCTCGATGAAGGATGCGGCGGACATGTGGATCCACGAGGGCTTCGCCAATTACTCGGAAAATCTTTTCGTCGAATACCACTTCGGAAAGAAAGACGCGGAAGATTATGTAGTTGGGACTCGGCGCTCGATAAGAAACGATATTCCGATCATCGGTGTTTACGGAACCAACCGGCAAGGCTCAGGAGACATGTATCCCAAAGGCGGAAACATGCTCCACACTATTCGCAACATCATCAACGACGACGCGAAGTGGCTCTCGATCCTCCGCGGCCTCAATGCCGATTTCTGGCACCAGACCGTCACGACGGAACAGATCGAGTCGTACATCACGAAGAAGGCCGGCATCGATCTGAGTAAGGTCTTCGATCAATACCTGCGAACGACAAAGATCCCTTTGTTGAGATACAGCATAAAAGGAAACACTCTTTTATTTAACTACGATCGAGTTGTTCCAGGCTTCGCGATGCCGATCCGCGTCAATATCAACGGTCAGGAAAAGCTAATAACACCGACCGAAGCAAAACAGACGCTCAACTTCCCCGAAGAGATCAAGACATTCGAAGTAAATCGCAATTTCTACATCGAAGCAGAGAAGAGCGATCTCTAACTCTCAAGGTTTCTGTTGGACCGAACACACTGAGGTTGACCATGCACCTGCGATTTCCCGCCGAGTCGCGCGAGCCGAGTTATTCAACTTTTCTTCGCAGCCTCTTCCTCGCAATCACCATTGTTCTGCTCGTACGTCCGATTGCAGCACAGGACCCCTCTAAGACAGAGGCAGATACGGCTGTACGACTAATGCTCGAATGTCAACAACTGATTGCCGAAGGATCACCCGCATCACTTACGAAAGCTCTCGACACCTGTGAAGCGGCTAGAGTATCGCTGCACTCGCTTAATCTTCCTGAAGGCGAAGGAGTTGTGCTTGTGCTGATCGGCTATGCGCACGGCCAGCTCGATCAAAATCAAAAGGCAGTAGAAAAGTACGAGCAGGCGCTGGTTCTCGCTCGCGCTGCTGGTCAGCCAAAACTCGAAGCCGTCACACTTCTTCACCTGGGACTACTACAAGGTAAGTTAGGTGAATGGCAGAAAGCGCTGGACAATTTCGACAAGGCGCTGCCGCTCTTTCACAAAGCGGGTGAGAACCAAGGTGAAATGGTGGCCCTGGCCGTCCTGGGAAGTCTTCATGTGCAACTGGGAAAACCCGAGGAGATAATCAGTTACTACAACAAAGTTTTGGAAATCCTTCGAGCCACGAATTCTCCTGAAGGTGAAGCAGCCGTCCTGACTGCAGTTGGCCCACTGTACGCTGAGTTGGGCCAGCCTGAGAAGGCGCGCGAGACCCTTGAGCGAGCGGTAGCAGTCTATCGCGACCTCCACTTTCCTCGCGGCGAAGCTGCTGTGCTTCTGACGCTTGGCCTCTTACACAGCTTTGAGCTCGAAATACCGAAGGCGATCAAGTATTACGAGCAAGCTTTGCCTATCTTTCGCAACGAGCACGAACGTATCGGCGAAGGTGCAGCCCTCGAGGGACTCTGCGTAAGCTACATTAGCTCACATGATTATCAGAAGGGCTTTGACTACTGCGCTCAAGCGCGAGAACTCCTGCACGCCACCGGCGATCGGCAAAATGAAGCCCTCGTGCTCAGGCAGATCGCCATTGCCGAACGTAATCGTGGAAATCTCACGTCTGCTCAAACGGCAATTGAGTCGGCCATCGTGAATGTCGAGTCGCTGCGCACGAAGGTCGTCAACCCCGGGCTTCGTGTCTCTTACTTCGAAGGATCACAGGATTACTACGACTTCTATATCGACTTGTTGATGCATTTGCACAGACAGCACCCGAACGAGGTCTACGATGGTAAGGCGCTCGAAACGAGTGAACGGTCACGCGCCCGCTCGCTGCTCGACACTCTTACTGAAGCGAACGCAGACATACGCCAGGGCATCGATCCGTCCTTGCTCCAGCGCGAGCGTGAAATTCAACGCCGGCTCAATGCCAGCGCACAGAAACAGCAACTGCTTTCGGCGTCTCACTCAGATACACAAGCGAGCGCAATCGCAGAAGAGATTGAAACGTTGATCAAGAGTCTGCAGCAAGTCGAAACCGAGATCAGGCAAACGAGCCCTCGCTATGCGGCTCTGATGCAACCACAGCCGCTCACACTAAAAGCGATTCAGACCGCGGTGCTCGATGCGGACACATTGTTGCTGGAGTATTCGCTCGGCGAGGAGCGCAGCTATCTATGGCTAGTGACGACAAACTCAATCACCAGTCACGAGTTACCTAAACGCTCTGAGATCGAAACGGCCGCGCGTCGTTATTACGAACTCCTCAATGCGCGAAATCTGCGTGTCAAGAACGAGACTAACGAGCAGCGGGAACGACGCATTGCGCAAGCTGACGGTGAGATGCCGTTAGCCGCCGAAGCGCTGAGTCGCCTCGTGCTTGCTCCCGTGGCGGGAAGGTTGGGAAACAAGAGGTTGATAATCGTTGCAGACGGCGCGCTTCACTTTGTTCCGTTTGGAGTTTTACCTGTGATTGCTAGTGGCGGAGCATCGGACATCATGCGGGCAAGAAGAGTGACGAGACCTTTGATAATCGATCATGAAATCGTAAACCTGCCCTCAGCCTCGACCTTGGCAGTCGTCCGGAAGGAAGTGGCGGGACGTCAAATAGCGCCAAAGAGCCTCGTGGCGCTGGCCGATCCGGTGTTCATGAAGAATGATGAGCGCGTAAAGGCTCCTAACAAATCAGTCGCCGGCGATGAAAACACTAACGACCGTCAACTAGTCAAAGCGGCGGCAGAGGATACAGGCGTTGCTAATGAAGGGTTGTATGTTCCGCGGCTTCCCGGCACACGCAAAGAGGCAGAGCAGATCGTAGTCATGGTCCCGGCGCAGGACCGCTGGCTCGCGTTGGATTTTGCGGCGAGCCGCGACACGGTTACTAGTGCAGAGTTGGGCCAGTATCGTTACGTACACTTTTCGACGCACGGTTTTTTGAACAGCGTGCATCCGGAGTTATCAGGCGTGGTGTTCTCCCTCGTGAACGAACGTGGCGAGGCGCAGGATGGATTTTTAAGGGCACACGAGCTTTTCAATCTGAAGCTTCCGGCTGAGGTGGTGGTTTTGAGTGCGTGTCAGACAGGCCTTGGCAAGACGATAAAAGGCGAAGGCTTAGTGAGTCTAACGCGCGGATTTATGTATGCCGGAGCACCGCGCGTGGTCGTAAGTCTGTGGGCTGTGAGCGACTTGGGAACGACAGAGTTGATGGTTCGTTTTTATCAGGGAATGTTGAAAGAAGGCATGCGGCCCGCCGCAGCGTTACGAGCAGCACAAATCTCACTAATGAACGACAAGCGCTTTGAGTCGCCATACTACTGGGCGCCGTTCACCTTGCAGGGTGAATGGCGATAGTGCAAGGATGAGCCGATTAGATAATTCTGAATGATGAGCTGGAGCTGGAAATGAACGTTATAGGTCTGACTCCCATATTGAACGTTTCGAGTTTGCAGGAAAGCTTTGCTTGGTTTGAGAAGCTTGGTTGGCGGAAGCATTGGGAGTGGGGCGACCCGCCGAGCTTCGGCGCCGTTATTTCGGGTGATACTGAAATCTTCCTCTGCCAGAACTGCCAGGGCGCGCGCGGTGGGCCAATGCCAACTGAAGCGTGGGACAATCAGGCCGGCAGCGTTTGGATGAGCTGGTGGTTACAGTCACCGGCCGAGGTCGACGCCGTGTACGAGCTCGCCTTGCAACTCGGCATCACCGCTCCCTTTCCGCCGACTGACATGCCATGGAGTGTCCACGAGTGTCACATCCGACATCCCGATGGCCACACGTTCCGCGTGAGCGCAAACATCGAGTGCGACTAAAGTCTTTCAGGTCCCATCAGTGGCTCCATAACTGAGCTAAATCTCAGATTGGTCACTAGGAAGTCTCAGGAAATGACGAACAACGGTGAAGTGCGTCGGTTGCGAAAGAGAGCGGAAAGAGGGCTATCGCAGGCACAATATGAGCTTGCCTACTACTTAGCCTCTCAACCGAATGCTGAAAAACACAGGAAAGAATGCCTGGAATTACTTAAATCAGCATCGGAGCAGGGTAACAGTCTGGCTCAATATGCGCTTGGTAACTGGTATGGTCGTGGCATTGGTGTCCGGAAGAACTATAAGGCAGCTTACTCCTATCTTCGAAGTGCCGCAGCACAAGGACATCCTTTAGCGCAATATGAACTTGCCGATGCGTTCGAGAGAGGCGAAGGAGTCAAGAAGGATATCAAACAAGCCATCAAGTGGTATCGGAAGGCAGCCGATCAAGGTGATAAAGATGCTCAGGCAGAACTTGGCCGTTGTTATTTCTACGGAATTGGAGTGAAGGGCGATTATAAGCAAGCTGTGCTCTGGTATCGTAGAGCAGCGAAAGCTGGTAACGCAGATGCTCAGTACGGTCTGGGATATTGTTATGAATACGGCCAGGGAGTAATGCGAAACAAAGGGCGCGCTTTTTTGTGGTATCAAAAAGCTGCCGAGCAAGGCCACAAAGATGCGCGCGTGGCGCTGAAGGAACTAAGCGAAAACCTGTAACGTGATTCCTCTCAGGCAGCTGAAGACCAGCGTTTGGCTTCGTGTTTGAGGATCATGCCTTCGAGCAGGGCCTTGATGACCTGCTTTTCTTCGGGTGCGAACTTTGCGATGGCTTCGAACTGGAGCCGAAGATCTCCATCAGGGCCACGCTCATCGGCCCAAAGATCAACACATCTGCACTCACTTGCAGAGCCACAGCGAGCCGTCGAATCACATCCCGGATGAGTTGTACACGTTACACCTTCGGTAATCCGCTTCGCTATGTCGATCCGGATGGGCATGATCCATGTTGCCAGGAGCAGGAGGACACTAAGAGGCGAGTAGCGACTGGTGCCGTTACCGGAGCCATCGTGGGCGGGGTAGTGGGCGGCATAGTTTATGGAGTTCCCGCCGCTGCGGGTGGCGCTGGCGTCGGGACACTTGTTGCTCCCGGGATTGGAACCATCGCGGGAGGGGTTGCCGGTGGCGGAGGTGGTGCGGCCATGGGGGCCGCGCACGGAGCGGCTGTTGGGGCACTGGTTGGCGGATTTATGGGATATGTGTACGACAGAATCGTTGGGCCAAGTCCTCAACCAGCACCTGGGCCCGCACCTCCACCTCAATCTACTCCAGCAACTCCTCCGCAAAGCCAAAGTCAGCCGTTGCCTCCGCCACCTGCAGTGATGTCGAAAGGTGGTAGACAAAACAAAAAAGACTCAGGCCTTCGAGATAAATCTGATAAGGAAATCTCGAAAGGCGCCCGTGATCGATCGCTTCCCAAAGCGGACCGGCAAAAATATATGACAGAAGAAAAGGAACGCGGGCAAAGGATCAAGCGAAAGAGGCTTGACAATAAATGAGCATCAAGAAAATCCAGAACCGATTAAAGAATCCATCAGGAATGCCGAGACTATCCGTGTCAGATCGCGTGAAAGCCTTGGAACGCTTAGCTCAGCAAGGCGATCCCAGTGTAGTAGAGGAGCTATCACACGCGTTGCAGGACAAGAGCCCGACTGTACGCGCTGCCGCCGCCGAGTTTCTGGGGGACCTGAATGCGAAAGCGGCAATCACTCCGCTCATTAAGGCGTTAAGTGATCGCGACAGTGAGGTGCGCATGTCGGCGACCAGCAGTCTCGGAAGCATCCTGAGAGGCAGCCGGAGCCCGCGGCAACTTATAAGAATGCTGGAAGATCCGAATGCGTTGGTGCGGATTGAAGCGGCTGAGTCGTTGGGGGCGATTGGTGATCGCAAGGCCCTGCCTGCCTTATGGCGAGCGATGTATGATCGCTCGCCTCTGGTACGCAGTTACGCTGCTGGAGCTATTGGCGCCTTCGGGCGCACGAGAGACATTCCTGAGCTTGAGCAGCGTCTTAAAAAGGAGAGGTCAGACACAGTTAAAGTCGGGATTTATCAAGCTTTGTACGAATTAGGCAGAAAAGATGTGTTGCCGCCGCTCATCTCGCTGCTAATGGAAAGCAGCGATTACAGGGTGCGCATTGCTACTGCCAAAATTCTCGCTGAAGTAGTGCTGGATAAGTCGAACGCGCCTACGATTCTCGACGCGCTGCGGCGTGCACTTAAGCGAGAGGAAACAATTGCGGGCAGGAGCGCGATTCGCTCGAGTCTGAAGATCGTCAGACAGCATATGACTCCGAAGTCTAAATCATCCGGTCACATACAAATTAGCGTATCGTGATCCTCACGCTGCTGAGAAGGACCGCCGAATATAGGCTTAGCTACAGGAGATAATGATACGAATTGTAAACTTGCGCTTATGATCACTGTCTTCAACGTTGTTTCAGCCTTTGGTCAAACTCAACCTCAGATTGAGGCAAAGTTTGGTCAACCGGTGAATGCATATAAAGTCAGCGAGAGAATCTGGATGAGTCCTGAATATGCTGCGGATGGGCAAGTCTGTCGCATGAGGAAATCATCACGGATATTGTTTGGAACTTCACTGTTCTTATCGTGGCTTCCATGGGAACGCGTTTCTTTGGCGTCAGATACGCAATCAGCAGGATCCCTCCCGAGGAACTCAAGAGAATAGGAGACACGGATTGGATTGGCGTCGAATGGATCCTCCGTGGCGGAATATTGCTTACGTGCGCTATTTGAAAGTTTGTTAGGCACGAAGGGGCCTTTCCGAACCCAGGAACAGGTCGAAGATGACGTCCCACCGAATGTGAACCAAAAGTCAGCGTAGGTGTTTCTTGAACCAGTCAAGCGTGCGCGACCACGCTAGTTTCGCTGACTCTTCGTCATAACGAGGTGTTGTGTCGTTGTGGAAGCCGTGCTGTTTTCCATCGTACATGTAAACCTGGTAGACCTTATTGTTGGACTTGAGTGCTGCTTCGAAGGCCGGGATGCCTTCGTTGATGCGCTGGTCGTTGCCTGCGTACTGCAACAGAAGTGGTGCAGAGATCTTCGGTACATCATCCACGCCGGCCTGGCGTCCATAGAACGCGACTCCCGCATTCAGATCTGGTCCAAGTCGCACGGCTAACTGATTCACCATCCCGCCGCCGAAACAAAAACCTACTGCGCCGAGTTTGTGTGTTGAATCGGGGCGCGCTTTGAGCCACCTCGCGGCTGCGACGAAATCTTCCGTCATCTTCTTTCCGTCAACTTTGCGGAAAGCTTCGGCGCCTTTCTCGTCACTGCCGGGATAGCCGCCCACTGAAGTCAAACCGTCTGGAGCGAAGGCGATAAAGTTTGCGAGCGCAAGTCGTCGTGCTACGTCTTCGATGTAAGGATTCAGCCCGCGGTTCTCGTGGATGACAAGCACAGCCGGCTGCTTTCCACTTTTTGACGGGCGCGCGAGGTAGCCTTTGATCGAGCCGTTCCCTTCCGGCGACTGCACTGTCTCGTATCCGACCTTGATGCGTTTGTCGTCCGCCGGCACCTGCTGCGCCCACGCGTAGTTGGGCCTGAGACTCTCGAAGATTGTCGCGACAGTCAGACCACCAACTGCGAACTTCGCAGCACGGTCCAGGAAAGTGCGGCGGTCGATGTCGCCGTGCTGGTATTCGTGAAAGAGGTCCAACAACTCCTGCGGGTAATCGCTAGCTGATTTACGTTCCATTCTCGCTCCTCGTCACGTGATTAATGTTTGCGTTACTGATATCACATTCAGCGACACAAACAAAAATCCAGACACAACTGTGCTCTTAACCTGCTTCGCAGGTTAGATTTTTAGCGCCCAACGCAGCAATTGCTCGACGCTTTCATCGACTGAAATCTCAGTCGTGTCCAGCAAAGTCATCGGCGGCTCAGTAGTGCGCGCGTTCTCTTTCAACCAGTGATTGAACTCCACGTGCCTGGCAATATATTCATCATCCGAAGTGCGGCGCCAGGCAGGACGGCTTCGCAGACGCGATGCAAGCGCTTCGTCGTCGCAGACCAACGCAAGATAATGAATCTCTGAAAAGTATCGCCGCTCGACACGCGATTCAAACTGCGACGGTATGCACGAGCCACACAGGATCACGGGCCTGCCCGCCTGCGAAATGTTCTTGCAGACGCGCAGCCACAGTTCTCGATAATTTTCAGGCTGTTGGTTGAACTCGTCACTCCAAAGAATATCGCTTTCCATTACCACGAAGTCTTTGGTACTGGCAGCGGCTGCCAGGCAGGTGGTTGTTTTGCCGGTGCCACTCGCGCCAGTAACAACAAACAAAGGTAAGCGAACAAATCGATGCCGGTGCTCACAAACCGGACAGACAGCATACGGCCCGTCCGGTAGGACCAGCTTGTCTACACGATACTCACCACAATTAGGGCAAACATTAAACACTATAGACCTCCGGGTAATTGCCAGAAGGCGAACGAATCGAGTGACTTGTTCAGCGGCAAGAGCACGTAGCCACCCTCGATCCACATCGCATTCTTAAACAATTCGTTAGGGGCGACTGTGAACGGCAGCGTCGTCGACATGAGCTTGTCGCCTATTCGCTGATCGTAGATGTCAACAAACATCTTTCCGCTGGGACTATAACTGAATATCGCAATCCACTCGCCCGCAGTCAAAAGCGGAGGCGCTCCCCACGTCGTGCCGGTCTTTCGAAATTCACGATAAGGCGGATATGTTCCTTTCACTGTATCTGTCGTTGCGTCCTTCTCGCTACTTGCACGATCACTTCTGACCTTTTGACCACGCTCCCATTCCTCTTTCGTGGCAGGTCTAGTCTGCGAAGGATTCTCCAGTGAGAGAGTGTAGTAGTAAGTGTTGACAACTTTGAAGTGATACTCGCCCGCTCCGTCTCTCTGTTGACGATAAACTCTCCGATTTTCCGTTTCTTCTTTGATCGCAAGCATGAACTCCGCGGTGGCGGGCGACACACGGACTTCGGAAATCTCAGTATCGTACGGCGCAGTGAGTTTCGCTGCCTGCTCTTTAGTCAAAGGTACGAGCGGTATCCACACTTCATTACGCGAGCCCGGAGCTAAGGGCTGGCCAGAAGGATCTTTGCGCGAGGGAAACTGGACCATGACAGGATTTACTTCAGGTGTAACCGGCGGCAAGTTAACAACCATGAGGTCTTGCGCTAGCTCATCTTCCGGAAACAGAAAGTAACGGTCTTCCAGCCATACGGCAGGACCTCGGAAGTGCGCCGGGTTCTTGACGTTCTTCGCTTCCCATTCAAAAATCTTTTGGCCGGTTCGGGTTTCGTAGATCTGCAGAAAGGCGTCGCCCTCGGGTACGTCGCCGCCACCAAACAAGAAGTCAGGCGGCCTTTTCTCACCTGAATAACTGAAAGCAGCGAGCCACTTGCCACTTGGTGACAACATACCCGTGGCCCAGTATTTACCACGTTTGGAATAATGCTTCTGCCTGTACTCAATCTCTCCGGAAGAATAGTCGGGACTCTTTGCGCCAATAGTCCGCGGCTTTGCCGGGATTCGTGATCCACTCTCCCACTCCTCTTGAGTCGCGACTCGCACTCGTGGAGCGGCTGAAAAGTCCACCGCAAACATATTTTTTCCGTAGCGAGGTTTTGGTAGATTCTTATCTACTTCATGCGCGTAGAAGTTGTCGCCATTAGGAAGAGCGCCGAAGAAGAATTCATTGCCCGGCGCATTCGGAAGCTTTCTGACTTCGATTTGCTCAATGTAAGTGGCGCGGTCCCTTTCGTCGAGCCATGGTTGTGGGAAGTGTAGTTTCGTAATTGCCGCCGACGAGTTAAAGGTTTTTTGTAGCTGAACTACGTTGTGACACGACAATGACGCAATCACAAGCGCGAATCCAACGATGAGGGTCAACGACTTCATTGTTGACGTTATATCATGGCTTAAAAAGGGATGAAGGTACAAAGAATGCAAAAGCTACTTCTATTCTTTACGGTCTGCCTGCTATTCACCGTAGTAGTTCATGGGCAGACACCAGACACTACCGCCTTAAAAAACGCGCTTCAAACCAAACTTGATGAGTGGCACAAGGCGGGCAGCTTTCCTGGTGCGACACTCGGCGTTGTGCTCGCGAATGGTGAATCGTTCGGACTCGCGGTTGGGTATTCAGATCGCGATGCCAGGACGCCGATGAAGCCGAACGATCGGATGCTGGCCGGGAGCGTTGGTAAAACATTTGCCGCTGCGACCGCTTTGCAATTGATCAAGGAAGAGAGGATCGGGCTCGACGACAAGATCGAAAAGTATCTTGGAGGTGAACAGTGGTTCTCGCGTTTGCCGAATGCGAAAGACATCACGGTGCGGCAGCTCATGAACCACACGAGCGGTCTGGTGCGTTATGAGTTCAAAGAGCAGTTCACCAAAGATCTGACCGCGAATCCCGAAAAGGTTTGGAAGCCCGCGGAGCTCGTGTCTTACCTGCTCGATGAAAAACCGCCATTCGAAGCCGGCAAGGGTTGGGACTACTCCGACACGAACTATATCGTCCTCGGAATGATCATCGAGAAAGTAACCGGCAACAAATTCTACGACGAAGCAACCAGACGACTCCTCAAGCCTCTAAAGTTGTCTGACACGATTCCGCAGGACGGGCCGAGACTCAAAGGCGTGATCCAGGGTTATGCCGGTCCGAACAATCCGTTTGGCGGCACGGATCAAATGATCGTCAACGGGAAGTTTGTAATCAATCCGCAGTTTGAATGGACTGGTGGCGGCTACGCTTCGACGACGCAGGATCTGGTGCGTTGGGTGAAGATGATCTATGAAGGCAAAGCGTTCTCACCTGACCTGTTGCCGCAGGTGCTCGACGGTGTGGCAGCGCCGATGCTCGGGCGTGAAACTAAGTATGGCCTCGGCGCCATCATCCGCAAGACGCAAGTGGGAACGTCTTACGGCCACAGCGGCTTCTTCCCCGGTTACATGACAGACATGGCGTACTTCCCCGATCAGAAAGTTGCAGTGGCGGTGCAAGTGAACACGAGCGTCGGGCGTAGTCTCGGCAAGCCGTTGAGCAGAATTTTGGTTGAAGTGATAGAAGTGATTAATGGGACGAGATAATCAGACACGACTGGAAACACTACCAACCTTTATGTGGATCTTAACCTGCGAAGCAGGTGTAAGCATAAAGCCTGGGGCGCAAGCCCCAGGATCACCAAATAAAAAAGGTTGTTCAAGCCCGTGGAGCGGGCGACAGCGTTTAGGACCATGCGCTGTCGCCCGCTTCGCGGGCTCGTTCGTTTTCTATAACCGCTATCCTGGGGCTCACGCCCCAGGCTTTATGCTGTCGCCCGCTTCGCGGGCTCGTTCGTTTTCTATAACCGCTATCCTGGGGCTCACGCCCCAGGCTTTATGCTGTCGCTCGCTTCGCGAGCTTTAACACGCGCGCCGAGTCTTTTTTCGAGGCCCTCGGCGCCCCAGCCCATGACGACCTTGTGATTCCATTCGAATAAGGGACGAGCGATGGGTGACAGGAAATTCATCCATCGCTTGGTCGTCTCGACGTTCCAATCGTATCTGACGATCGTTTCATCGCCTTCAGTCGAGAGTTGCCACAGCCCGCGGCCTTGTAATTCACCGATCGCGATTCCCTCGAGCAACCTCGGTGGCTCGATGCGAATCGTCTCCATGTCGAAGCTCAGCCTGTAAGGAAGCTTGCTCTTCCACGTGTACCGATGAATGCTGCCAACACCTCGTTCATCACCTTTGCGCGTCTCCACAACATTCTCGACACCCTTCCACCACGTGGGCCAATCCTGCGAGTGATAGATCTCGTTCCAGACACTTTCAATCGGAGCCTTAGCGCGCCAGATCGTGACGAAGTTGTAGTCTTTCATAACAGTTGTTTAGCGTTCTAATACGCGGGCCACTGAGTTAATGGAGCGTTGCACGTCTTCGGTCGAAGTTCGCCAGTTGCAAACACTCACCCGCATCGCACGCTTGCCACGCCACGTCGTACCACCGAAGAATGCTTCACCCGAAGCCACGATGGCAGCAATCACTTCGTCGGTTCTACGATCATGATCCTGTTCAGTGGACGAATCGAGAAAACGGACGAGTCCCTGGTTGATGATCGGCTCCCACAACACCTCAGCGCCATCAAGCTTACCGATCCCCATCACGATCTCATGTGCGTGATGACAACAGCGGTCGATCAACTCCGCCACACCTGCGCGACCCAGTTGCCGCAGCGCCGCATAAGTAGAAAACCCGCGCGCACGTCGCGACCATTCGGGATTCCAATCCATCTCGTCGCGCGCGTCTTCCTGATGCGTGAGATACGGCGCACGATGAGACATCGACGCACGATGAGCATCAGGGTTTGCGATGAAGGCGTAACCGGAATCAAACGGAACGTTGAGCCACTTATGTCCATCGGTGGCCCACGAATCCGCCGCTTCAACTCCTCGAACTAACTGACGGTAACGCGGACTCGAAGCGGCCCACAAACCAAACGCACCATCAATATGAACCCACGCACCAGACTGTCTCGCAATCGGAATCAAGCTTTCAAAATCGTCGAATGCACCGATGTTTATATCACCAGCTTGCAGCAACACGATCGTCGGAGCCGAGGTATCGGCTTCGAGTGCTTTCTGCAACGCCGCCGCATCAAGACGATCGTTAGCATCCGAAGTCAGACAAACTACCTGATTGCACCCGAGACCAAGCAATCGAGCGGCGCGCTCGAACGAACCGTGTCGTTGCGAGCTCGTTAGAATTCGAATCGGTGGCGCGCCGTAGAGCCCTTTGTCCTCGACATTCCAGCCCCGCTCAACCAACAACGCATGACGTGCTGCCGCGAGACAAGTCGCGTGGGCCATCTGGCAACCACTGACCAGCGCGAAGCTCGCGTGCGCGGGAAGCCGGAGAATATCTTTCAACCAAAGTCCGGCCACCTCTTCGACTACAGCAGCAGCCGGCGAAGTCGCATACAGCGCGCCGTTCTGATCCCATGTGGCCGTGAGCCAGTCAGCCGCGAGCGCCGCCGGCACCGCTCCGCCGATGACCCAGCCGAAGAAACGTCCGCCTGCTGAGCCGAGCAGTCCTCCGCTTACATCACGGACGAGCTCTGTAATGACTTGCTCAGGCGGTAGACCGGAGTCAGCGAGCGGTTTATTCAACTGTTGCCGGAGCGTCTGAACATCGGCGGTTGCTCCAACCGGAGCATCGTCAAGATTGTTAAGAAAGGCGAAAGCGTGTTGCTGCACGAGCGACAGCACGCCCAGCGACGGATCATCAGTTTCCATGCGGAGAGTTTAAAATAACGACGGGTAAGACTCTACCTGAATCTTGCTTTTAAATCTTGAGCCGCTTCTTGACCGAAGCATTGGTGAGCTCGCGTAACGCATCTCTTCCTACCCATCGTGCTGTCTGATTCTCTGACTCAGAAAGTCGACGCGCCAGCAACACCGCAGCAGAGTTCAGTTTCTGATTGCGTTTTCCAACCGCGCGGAGCGCCATGTTCACAGCCTTTTTGACGAAGTTGCGCTCGTCGTTAGCCGCACGCTCGATGAGCGCGAGGCCGTCGATGAATTGCTCGTCAGTTGCTTGCTTGTCGTGAACTGAGAGGCTCCATAACAAGGCAAAAGCAGTGCGCTTCTCGAATTCTTTACGACTCTTACTCCACTGTTTCACTTTCGCCCAACGGTGAGGAGAACGATCGAACAAGTTGAAACACATCGCATCGCAGATGGCCCAGTTGTCGAAATCCTTGCACCAGCGATCCATCTGCGCGGACGTGAGCGACGTTGCATCAGCAACAAACGACACGAGCATGCGCGCCTCGTACACGCCTGTATCCCAAAGCGCATTTGCCAGATCATGACGTTGTCCAAGCTGCTTCCCCAGCGCCTTGATGTCTTTCATCGCAAGGCCATATGCGTTATCTGATGGTATGGCATAACGCGCCATGCCATCGCGCGCGGCCCGCGTGCTATGCTTTTTCAACCACGCCAGCGCTGCTTCGACCTCATCGTCGAGCGACAATTTAGCTGCTGCTTTCATTCGCAAAAGTTTACTGCCCGGCAATGCTGATGAAGGCTTTATTGCTGATCGGACCATGGACCAGGACGTTGGCGATCGTGTCGCCGGACAAGAGTCCGAGTCTCCAGACGAACAATGAAACGCGCGTGTGCTGATCGGCGCTGAAATTGCTCCTGAGGGTCAGCGATCTGGGCACGGGGAGAGCCAGAAGCAACAACAATCTAGCACACGCTCCTTTCGTTTTGTCCATAATTTCGTCTGTCTTAGTGTATTCTCTGCGACACCTCCGCGGACTCTGTCTCTGCGGTGAACTTTAACCGCCGAGACGCAGAGTACGCAGAGACTTCGCAGAGATAACCAAAACCCACGAGGTACGCATGCTCACTCTGCGGCATGAGTAAAACTGCCATGAAAAATACAGAGTATTTGTTCGAGGCGAGAATTTCTTTGTCGGCGTCAATGAGGAAACTCGGATTTTATACAACCGTCTATGTCGAAGCGCTGGATAAACAAGGCGCTGAACTCAGGGCAATGGAATTGCTTCTGAATGATCAGAAGTTGATCGGGTGTTTCTTTCTTTCCGCGAAAGACTTTGAAGGAGAGTGACGATGGGCTCAATACTCAACGACAGTGATCGGAACTCTATTATCAATAGGATGCGATCGCTTTCGGCATCGTCCACCAGGCAATGGGGAAGCTTGGACGTAACCGGGATGCTGCAGCATCTTCGCCGTTCGGCGCTCATGTGTCTTGGAGAGTTGCCGGTGCCTTCGGTGAACAAGCGCGCGTTCCACAAGTTTCCTCTCAAGCATGCGCTTCTCTATGTGCTTCCCTTCCCGAAGGGAGCGCCGACTGCACCCGAGTTAAAGCCTGTAGATGAGGTATCGTTTGAAGAGGAGCGCGCGGCGTTGTTGGAGTTGCTGGAGCGAATCGGAACCGGCGTGAGTGACGGCATGGGACCAGATCATCCGTTGTTTGGACCACTAAGCTGGCGTGAATGGGGTGTGGTCACGTACAAACACGCGAATCATCATTTAAAGCAGTTCGGAGTGTAGTTGTTTGACTGACGTAGTAGTAGTGGAGTCGAAGATTCACGGTCTCGGCGTGTTCGCGACTCGCGATTTCGGAGTACCTGCCTTTATTGAACGAGTGGTTTATCGAGGAACATCGCGAGAAAGTCGAAGCTCTTCGTAGCTTACGACGATGAGTCCACGCGCGGACGGCTGGGTGTGCGAGTATGAGTCCGCGAAGCGGACGGCAGCATAAAGCCTGGGGCGCAAGCCCCAGGCTCGAGGGTAAAAAAACCGCGTGAGCCCGCGAAGGCGGGCGACAGCCGAATGCATCACACGCTGTCGCCCGCATTCGCGGGCTCGACCATTATTTGGTTCGTGATCCTGGGGCTTGCACCCCAGGCTTTATGCTTTCGCCCGCTTCGCAGGCTTTTACGCTATCGCGCGCTTCATTTCCGCTGTGCAAACAACCACGGCAATAGCCCGGTCTCTTTTACGACGCTGGGCCATATTATGTGACCCGTATCAAGGTATTCGGTGTATCGCACCTTGTTGCCGCCTGCGTTTTTGATTGCTGCGACGATCGTGCGCGAACGCTCGACGGCGACTGATTCATCCTTTGCTCCATGGAAAACCCAGATTGGTACGTTCGTCAGGCGTGCCACTTTCGCTTGATCGCCGCCACCGCAAAGCGCTACACCGGCTGCGAACGTGCGCGGATATTCCGAAATGATCGCAAACGTGCCAAAGCCGCCCATCGATTGGCCCGCAACGTAAACGCGCGCGTTGTCGATGTTATATGTCCGCTGCAACTCGCCGATCAGCTCGGAAACCAAGTGTAAATAGCGCGTCGGCGTGATCGAGTCCATTTCGATCCAGCCTTCCATCGGAGACTGTGGGGCCACGACAAAACTTGGGTAGCGCGCCTGTGCTTCGTCACTCGTGAAGAAATCGATCAGATAACCGTTACCACCGTCGATCTGTTTCAGATTGTCGTTGCCACGCCCACCGCCACCGTGAAGGTAGATCACGAGCGGATATTTTTTCTTCTGATCGTAGTGCAAGGGAGTGAAGAGCCGGTAAGGTAAAGACTCACCGCGCGAGCTCTTGAAGACCTTCGGCGTCAGAATCTTCTCGCGTTGATTGAGCGTGCGCAGTTGCGGCGGAGCAAACACCGAGAGCAATATCAGGGCGAAGATCGCGATTACTTCCATACGGCTTTTTAGTAGAGTCTTGCGGGTACACAGTAGCAAGGAGAAAGCTAATCACCAACAATGATGACACTGTCACCTGCACTTTCTGCCTAGCGCAGAACAAAAGTTTTGCCACGTTCTGTGAGGAATGCGGCGCACCAATCGGCGCGACCTCCACTATCGATCCACTTCAAACCATCCGCGCCGAAAGTTTTGCAATGCATAAGGCCCTCGAAAGGCGGCCAAGTGTGATCGTTCTTCTCGGCCTCTGGCTCACCCACTTCCCTGTGCTCGTGGCCAGTATCGGCGTGGCGATATACATGATGCTTTACGGATACGGGATTACCGGCTTTTTATTCTTCTGGGTGATGGTCGCGCTAGGTTGTTACGCTGTAGTGGTCCTGTATCGCGTGACGAGGAACTACTTAACGATTCCGAAGAAAGAGATTAGCTGACGTCCGGTAGCCACGTAACGGCTCCGGTATCGATTGAGTAGACCGCGCCTACAATTCTCAATTTGCCATGCGCGACCAATTCGGAAAGTATTGGTGTTGACGAGCGGAGCTGCTTCACAACGAGCTCGACGTTCATGCGCACCGCATTCGACACCGGGTCACCTGGCATACCACGAGTCTTCTCCACAGCGGGTTTGATAAGGTCAATAAGTGAGCCAAGGTGGCCTTCGGGTGGACCACCCTGGACCGTAGCTGTTACAGCACCACAGCTTTCATGTCCCAGGACCACGATCAGTGGGGCGTGGAGATGCTCGGCGCCATATTCGAGGCTTGCTATTTCTGTATCGGAAGCTACATTCCCTGCTACCCGGATTATGAACAAGTCTCCGAGGCCTTGATCAAAAACGATCTCGGGCGGAACGCGAGAATCTGAGCAGCTCAGAATTTCTGCGTGTGGATGCTGCCCTGACACCAGTTGCCGCTGGCGATCCAGAGTTTCATGCGGATGCTGATAACGATGCGCTACGTGGTGTTTATTGCCCGTTTTTAACTCCGCTAAAACCGAATCCGCGGTGATTGTTTCTTCCGCGTTTTGTGCAGTCGATAGGCTTCGCGGCGAGAAGAGAGTCAAGAGTATTAACGTTGCGATAATTGTACTAACGAGTTTCATGGCGTTGCCAGATTACCGCCGGCATTGACACAACAATACTGTCATTTTTGACAGCGTTGGGCCTTGCACAATAGTCCTTGTGGTGGGGTTTCTCTGTGCAACCTCTGTGTCCTCTGTGTCTCAGTGGTGTGGTTTTACTCGGAATTCATCAACCACAGAGACACAGAGGACACAGAGGTTGCACAGAGAAGAGTAAAGCCACAGCGTTGGTATTAACAAATGAACTTCAAAGACGCCGTCATCGTTAAAGACCGATAACCAGTTGTTCAATTAAGCCAATCACTGCCGGGAGGTGTGCGATGTATTGCCCTCGATGTGGCCATCAGCCGAATTCTGATGCTTTGCGCTTCTGCTCTCACTGTGGCTTCAGGCTGGGTGTGGTGAAGGCAGCTCTCGTCGATGAGGATGAGACCGCAACGTCGTTCACGGTTTGGGAAATTCCCAAAGAACCGCGCCAGCGAGACATTAACACCGGCGTGATTCTCATGTTCGCCTGCGCCTTGCTCGCCTTTCTCGCCGGCCGCGCGCTAGGTCGTGAAGGAGCAGCGCTTGTACTTGCGATCTCCTTCGGCTCCCTACTCCTTCTCGCCCGGCCCATCATGAAGCTTATCTACAAACTGCTTTCGTGGGAGCCGTCTCAGTCGTCGAGCCAGAGAGGAATGATATTCGGCTCGATACTGATGTTCACCAGCACGATTGTTATGGTGATCAGTTCCCTGCTGATGTTTGGGCGGATGCGAACGCCGCAGTTGCTCTTTGCCGTGGTATCAGCTTTCGTTTTACTTCTGCTTGTATCTAAACACCTGATGCGAGCAGCTCGTTACCTCGTCGCGGGCGATGTTGAGATTCCGCAAAGTGATATAGCTGCTGGTTCCGCTCCGGCTCTCACCGCCGGACAGAGCATGCCAGCATCACTGTTTACCGCGCAGCGTGTCACAACTGCGGAAATCACATCACCCGCGAGCGTCACTGACCATACGACGAACCTGCTCGAGAACAAGTGATCTTCACTCAATCAGCAGCGCAAGCTTGCCCAGATGATGTTCACTAAGAGCATCGTGCGCCGCACCGGCTTCTTCGAGTCGAAACGTTTTGTCTACGTGAACTTCAAATGGACCAGAATCGATCAAGACGTTGAGCCTGTCGATGAGCGCTTTGTCAAACTCTCCATCGTACGCTTCGATGGCGACATCTTCAGGGGCCGTCGGCTCAGGCATAACACCATTCGGATATGCGATACGCCCGCCTTTGCGAACTGCTAACAATGCTCTATCGGTGCGCTCGCCTCCCGCTGTGACGAGTGCGGCATCGATTCCATTGGGTGCGAACTCCTCAGCCGCGTTTAGAACATCATCGCTTCGGCCATCGACTACACTGTCAGCTCCAAGTTTTTTGGCAAACTGCACACCGTCGTCACCGGAAGCGATGGCGAACACCTTCGCACCGAGACGCTTGGCGAGTTGTAACGCAAGGTGTCCAATGCCGCCGCTGGCACCGAACACCATCAACGACTCACCCGATTTCAAACCGAGTACTTTTTCCAGACCGGTTAACGCCGTCAGTGCATCGGTTGGCAACACCGCTGCTTGTTCCACAGTCAACTGTCCGGGAATCAGCGAAACGTTATCCGCCTTAACCGCAACGTACTGCGCGTAGAAGCCGCCTTTGGGATTTGCCAGCTCTGCGGCGTAGACGCGGTCGCCTTCTTTGAAGCGATCTACGTCTTCGCCGACTGAAGCGATCGTGCCTGCGCCATCAGTGCCAAGCACGTATGGAAATTTGGGTTTGACTCCCATGATTTCGACGAACCGGCCTTCCCGCTCATACGGATCCCACGCGCCTATACCGGCAGCTTCGACCCGAATCAGAACCTCGTTCGCTTCGATCTGGGGAACCGGCAAGTTTTGAATTTGAAGTGTATCCGGGCCGCCGAATTTATCGAGAGCTACGGCCCGCATTGTTTGTGCTTTTGCTTGTGATGTTTGTGCCATGATTTTACGTACACCGCCTGTCTGTTAATCGTTCAAGGCATTGCGCCAATTTGTATAAGTATCGGGACGATTCAAATCACGTCTGCAAAAGCGATGCCCGTGGACGATCAGACTACTCTGCGCTGCCTTTGCGTCTTCTGCGTCTCGGTGGTTTAGTTTTTGTTCACCGCAGAGACGCAGAGGACGCAAAGGACGCAAAGACAGCGCAGAGATTTAGGCTTGTAAAACTCTTTGACTGGATAGCTACTTCACGCGGACGAACGGCATGTCGCGCATTCGTGATGCGCCAACGTGCATGCGATCGACAGTGCCGTCTTTGTCGCGCGTGAACCAGACAATGTATCCTTGCCCGCCGAAGTGGTCCTTATATAACGGTTGCATCTGCAAGCTCGTTGTCGGACGTTGTTTGATGAACAGCTTGTCACTATCGATAGCGACGGTGAATGTCGCTCCAGCTTCTTCGCTAAACCAGTCGCCTTTAAATGATGCAAGGTCCATTGGCGTCGGCGTCCACTCCGTCTCCGGAACATAACGTACGACTTCACCATCTGAATCGACAATTTCAGCAGACACGGGCTTACCATCCTTGTCGAGGGTAAACTTTAATTGATTATCGCCGGCAATGAACTGCACGCCGCCCATTGGCACAAGGCGCGCGCCGCTCCATCGCGGCACTCCGTTCGAAATGACGAATCTTGCCGGAATATGCAGCTTTTCACTCCGCCAGAGGCCGACAAACCTCTTCAGCTCGTCCTCTGAAACTTTGGCTGGCTGAGTCTTGGCAGGTTCCTTGAATGGTCCAAAAATTTCGTCCGTTATGCTGGCGGCAATTCCTCCGGCACTCGGCGAGGTGCCGTTACACATCACACCGACTGAAACCTTGTTGTCAGGATAACGTGCCAGAAAAGTCTGATAGCCGGCAGTCGCGCCGCCATGCGACACATCCTTCATTCCCTTGTACGTATCGACAACGAGACCAAGCGCGTAAGCGATCTTCCGACCGTCATTCAACACTCCGCGAGTTTCCAGCGCAGCGACAAGCGGTGCACCCAGCGATTGCGAGTCAAGCATTGCATTCCACTTCATCCAATCGCCGACGGTCGTAAGCATGCCGCCGTTTCCATAAACATTCATGAAAGGCATATTGAGCCGCCATGGTCCATTGCCCTGGCGCGCATACGCTTGCGCGCGGCCTGGCACTATCCGCTGGTAGTCATCTCGCCACGAGCTATTCGTCATGCCGATGGGTTTGAACAGTCGCTCTTCGACAAACGCCGGGAACTTCTGTTTTGAAACGCGCTCGACGATTATGGCCGCGAGATTGTAGCCGCTGTTTGAGTATGAGTATTCCGAACCGGGTGTGAAGTCGAGCGCACGCTGGTGAGTAATGACGTCAAATGCGAGATCCTGACCGATGACTCGATCGCCACGACCCGCGCCGGTCAGACTCATAACTGTGCCCCAGTCGCGCAGACCGGCAGTGTGATTCAACAGATGTCTGATCGTCAGCGGCGCGCCGTAATCAGGTAGCTCGGGAATGTATTTCCGCACCGGATCGTCGAGACTGAGCTTCCCATCCTGTTGTAACAGAACCAGAGCGGCAGCGGTGAACTGCTTCGCGACTGATCCCGACTCGAAAATAGTTTGCGCGGTGTTGGGAACGTTGTGCTCGAGATCGGCAAGTCCGAACGCCTTTTCGAACACGACGTTTCCATTGAGCGACACAGCCGCAGCACAGCCCGGCCCCGGTGCGACGTAAGCCTTCGTAACTTTCTCGAACGCTCGGTCAGCACCAGCGACAACCTTCTCTTTATCAGGAACCTGCGCGGAAGTTGCACTTGAAAGAAGCGCAACCACAGTAAGAGCGAATAGAAGTTTCTTTCTGGTCATAGTGTCCATTCGTTAAGAAGCGCGGCGGATGTTACTACTGTTTGCAGCTATTTAGCCACAAAGAGCCACAAAAGCTCCAATAGTTTTAGGCGTTGAAGCTCTTCTGGCCGGTGTTGTCGCTCTGGAACATGCTGAGGAGTTTGAATACGGCGGGGATGCCGGTGGTTGCGGCTGTCACCAGTGTCCATGATGAGTTGGCCAGATCTTTTTGGGTGAACAACAGGAACAGCACCGCGGCGACGAAGCCGACGAGGATGGGGATTTTGAAAGGTTCCAACGAGCTGGATCTTCGAGCTTGTGTTTCAGCAGCCTGAATTACCGCGGATTCATCCACATCGATGAAGCATTGCGCCACGACGTAAGCTTTGAAGGTCTCATTCATCAGACGAATATCGGGCGCAAAAATAATCAGTCCTCTTTGGACCAATGGCTTGATCTCAGGATCGTTGTGACTGAGCAGCCGATCCTGGGCCAAATGTAACAGGGTCAATTTCTCGTTTTTTGTGCAACTACACCAGAGCTTTCGGTAGACCAGCTCAGTTCGGTCAATTAACTGGCCGGCTATGTTATTACGATCGACCTCGTTCGCCGTCGTGAGAGACTGGATTATTTCCTTGCCTGTCTCCGTCAACCATGGGCCAACTGAGCATTCGCTTCTGGTGAACCTCGCGAGGTCCAGAATTTTGTTCTTGTCCTGTTCTGTGAGTGACTCATTCTTTTTTAGCTCTTTATTCAGTTCCTGATACGCGTCTTCCAGGACTTCGCCATTTGGCTTGGCCTCATAGGCTCTTCGAAAACGCGTCATCATCTTCGCCCAGGTATCACTCAATTCGTCCATCTTACCGTTACCGTTAGTGCTGGCGGTGCTGTTAAAAGAAAAATCCGAGGGCAGATGTGACGACTTAATAACAATAGACTTCTTGGCGTCCTGTAGATTTTCTATCAACCGCAACTTCTGATTATTGTGAGCACGATCGTTCATGCGAAATTCAAAATGATCGATGAAGACCCAGGCCGGTATGTCTTTGATGGTTGCTACTGATGCAGCTTTGCGAGCCCAATCGTCCTGTGAGGCCTCGGCAGCTAAGTCAATGTAGTGATATTTCTTCGGGTCCGAGGCGCCGTTGCTCGTAACATAAGGTGAGGTTTGGACCAGGAAAGTACTTTCTTTGATCTCAGACATCGAGAATGTCGGAAGATATAATCCCTCCACGACGTCGAGGAGAAAGATTCTTCGCACTACAAACCGGACCAGGGTTAAAAGGATCCAGAAGATCAGGGAAAATCCAATGATCAAAGCCACCCACGCGCGGCGCCAGCTATAACCAAAACGTTCCAATTGAGTGACAATATGCAGGTTCTCAACTCCCGGAAGTTTGGGATGCAAGATAGAGCTCCCTGGCCCTGACGATTCCCAGGACCATAAACGATCAGCCGCTTTCCCGTACGTGAGTCCGCCGATTTCGAGACTCGTCTCGTTAGACCAGGGCACAACTTTACTGAACCCGGTCAGAAAACCATCAAGATCCTTATCGCATGTTACCTGTTCATGATTCTCAGCCTGAAAAGAACGTGTGGTCCCAAAGAAGAAGTCTGTATAAACGTCGCGACCCTCCCGCAACCGGCGCCTAATAAACTCTTCATCGGTCGAGTACTGCGCGCGAATGAGCTGGTGGCGTTCTGCCAGACGCTGCGCCATAGTGAGCTGCGCATGCTTAACAAACAATTTCATCTCTTCGTTGTACGCAACTTTATAAATCACGATGGCAGGTAACACTCCCGCCAAGATCAGCAGGAGAACGAGATTGCGGATATAAGCATCGCCACGATCGATCAGTCTGTTTATTCTTAAGATGTTTGCAGTCAGGTGGAGCGGATTGGAGAGCCGTTCGAGATTGCGCCATTTCATTAGCACGAGCATTCCAGCGACTCCGAAGAGACACACCAGAACGATTGGCGCCCACCGATCATAATGAACGCCAAGCCAGCCCGGCACACCGAGGATCACGGCAAGCGATAAAACGCCGAGGAACAGATTCACATAAAGTGTGGCCCGATAGGAGTCGGCCGATAACTGCGTCGGCCAAATCCATTCGCTGTCAGTGTTCTTCCTGATCTTGTTTATGTAAATGATCGTGAAAGGAACGAATAGAATAATTGCGTAACCAAGCAGGATAGAGGCGGCGACTGTCAGTATCTCCACGTAGACAGTGCGAAGCGGTTGTTCATTTCTAAACACCACGAGCGACCAGTTTGGAAAGCCGTCGAGAGGCTGGACGAAAAGCCGGTGAGTCTCGCCTTTATAATTCACGGTGGCAAAATCTGCGGCGCGGCCGAAGACAACGGATCTGAGTGAACCGTTGTTGTCACATTCCTCGAAGAAGTTTTCCTTCAACTGATGCGACTCGGATGATTGAAAGAGTACCTTTCCCGGTTCGTTCCACCCATCGTCAGAGGGATCGCTGCCGCTGTTGTCAATGATTCTGTAACCAAAGCCCGGTGGCACGACAGTATTCACGAGTGCCGTCATGGCCACGTCTCTCAGCACTACGACTCGGGCCTTATCATCAGGTTTAGGGTTGTCGCTGAAAGGGGTGGAGACAATAACCATCTTCTCGGCGGTCAATCTCGACGTGACCGGTTCCAGCCAGAATTTCGATACCGACTCTGACTCCGGCAGATTGAGCACACGCGAATCACCTTCGATGATTCTCTTGAAATAATCTCGGTCAGGAAAGCCTCCTTTGCTTGATTTAGCATCGACGGTCCATTCAAGACTGCGGTGGCCTGTCTTATCCATCCAGACCGCCGTACGAAAGTACGGGTAAGTTCCGGATCTAACATCAGCTCTCTGGAGAATGTTGGGTTGAGTGAGGTCGGGAAAATTGTCAGAGTCCTTGCCCTTGTCCTCACGTGGTTGGCTCTGATCGAGATCGTTAGCCGCTATGTTTTTTAGAGAGTCGATCTCGGCCAGTATGTCTTGAATTTCATTATGGAAGTTATTGTTTACCTGAGCAGAAAATTGTTTGAGTTGACTGTCTAACAGATCTTCACTTCTCACATAACCGACTGCAAAAAGCATAAAGAGCGTCAAGATCGCGCTGCCTACCAGCATGGAAAAACCGAGCCAGTAAACGTCAGCCAGCTTCAGGCGATCTTTGGGCCCGATAAAATGCAATTTCAGGAACGGCCAGCTCAAAGCGACCACTACCGTCAGGAATACAAAAGCTATGAGCCACGTATACGGAAACGCCCAGGCTTCGCGCCGAAAATGGGTGCCCTCGACCAATCCGCAAACCACCCAATGCGTGTCTGAGAGCTTTACTGCGACTGACCTGCCCTCTCCTGCTGTTTGTTTTTGCTCAGAGTGTTCCTGGGCGGTACCAGATTCATTAGTCTTTGCAGAAATCTCGATCGGCTGCGAAAACGTGATGGTCTTTAGCGGAATCGGGATTGGCTGCGAATAGATCTTGTAGGTTGTATCTGCAAGCCGCACCTCTGCGAGCGTGGTGTTCTCACTTAAGGTGGCTGGCTTTACGGTGTTGTCCGGAACATCCGCACGCGCGAGATTGTCGAGGGAATCAATGTGGAGATCTGAAGAACCTTGCTGAAAAATCACCTTCGAGCTGTGAGCAGGTTTTGTCTCGCCTTCTGATTTTTGTTCAACGTCCTTCGTGACTGACGCGATCAGAATGGAGTCAAAACCTTCTCTATGCTCGGAGCCTTTTCGGCTTTCGAGATTCTGTTTGCCGGTGAATGGAGAGACGATCGTATCCAGGTTTGTACGAGCTTCCGCTCGCAGCGAACAGTTACTGGAAGCACACCAAACAAAGTAGAGGATTGAGGTTTTACCCCCAGTGACCAGTCTCATGCTCACCGTTGCATCGCCTTCGTCTAAACGATGGGTAACAACCTCTTCGTCAGTGTTCCGCGGAAGCACGGGCACAATGACAGATTCCAGACTCGATCCAAGACTGTGTTTAAACACTTCCTCGAGTAGGTCCGCTGTTTCCTTGTGGTCCCCAAAAACTTTGATTACGTTGCGCTTCTCACTTTCAACAGTTTGCGACTCCACAGTCTGCTTAACGGATCTAAAGAAAAGATCCTTCAATTGCTCGATGCGATCTTCAAGCTGGTTGCTAATCCCGGCGAGTTGTCGGAAATCTCTATCGGTTAGAGACGCGGTTCGATTGCGGATATAGACGGTGTAGTAAAAGACGATCGGCAGCAGCAAAAGCGTGACTGTTATGAACAAAACAGTCCACCGCTTGGGCACGCCCAGTTTTCTTACGTTGTTTTTCTGCTTTTTCATGCGGGGAGAGCAGAATCGAGTCTAACTTTCCTTTCGGCCTTTCTCTGTCATCGCTGCGTCTCTGCGCCGCCTGCGTTAAAGTTTGCGGTGAGAAATACTTAACGCAGAGTCTGCAGAGACGCAGAGATCGTAGAGAAAGATTTGCTCCGGTGACGACCTCTGATCTATATGTCAGCAACCTATAGAAACGTTTCATCTCGAATCTCCAGAAACCCGCAACCTCACTCAAACCTTTCAAAAGACGATGGTGGTTTTCGAAAGCAGTTCTCGCGTTAATAAGTGACCAGATCATTTATTCCGTGTTCTCCAAAAAGAGAGGAAAAACTCATGACTACCGCATCCAGTGAAAAATTTGTCGTGTACTGGCTTGGCTATCACGACAACCCGCCTGCTATTCAGTCGCTTCCGAAGGGAATCGACGTGGTTAATCTTTTCCTGCTGAACCTGACCAGTTCTTCCAACGGCACCACCATCGATTACAACTACATCACCTCAAATGGAACAACCTGGGACGAGATCCTTACACAGGCGCACGCGGCCCAGGCCAACGGCGTGAAAGTGTGCGTCTCCATCATTCCCCCCAACTCCGACCTTATCTGGAACACCATCCCCGATCCCACAACCTTCGCACTGAACGTTTACAACCTCGTCAAAGCGTGGGGGCTCGACGGGATCGACATCGATCCAGAACAAGGCGGCGCAGTCGACAACGCAACGTTCGTCTCAGTCGTGCAGGCCTTGAGCAAATACTTCGGACCTGCATCAGATACAGGGCTCATTATGAGCTTTGTCAGTTACCAACTCGGGAACGATAAGCCGGTGCTGCAACCCTGCGCGTCGCTATTCAACTACGTCATGCTGATGGGTTATTTCTGGCCCTTCGAAACCATGACTCAGGAATTTGCGGAATACGCGAAGATCGTCGGTGACCAGAACCTGATGTTCGGCATCGGTGGCGACCCGTGGCAGACTCCGTTGCCTGAAACGAAGCAGTTGGCAACATGGGAACCGAAGACGCCGCCCAAAGGTGGGATGATGGAGTTCAACATCAACGACGACGTCAACTACCAGGCGGCCGACGCAATCATCGAGATCCTGGCTTCAAAGGCCTCGTTGGCAAAGTCGGCTTGACCCTGAATTTTTAGCCACGAAGAGGCACAAAAAGCTCAAAAATGAGAAGGGAGCTTTTGTGCTTCTTTTGGCTAAGATGCTTTCTTAGGCTGCACTCATGCTGGAGGTTTGGAAGGGGAGGTCGGCTTTCGCAAAGTCGGGATTCCAGATGCCGCCGTGCTTGTACATGAAGCGAATTTGCTGATAGAGGCGTAGCCACTCCATCGTGACGTGCGAAGCGCGTGGGTTGTTCTCGATCCTTGAGCAGACCTTGTCGATCATTGCGGCCTCAGTGCTGCCCAGCTCGCGAATGCCGGTGAGGATGAGAGCGTCGACGCGTGGCTGCAAATCGGAAACAGAATCATCTACACCAGGCACAGGCTCCAGCTTGTCAATAAAGCGCAGCAGCCGGTGCTCAAATGCCTTCGGTTCGTAGAGTTTGTTTACCAGCCACTTGAACCCAAGCTCGAGCTCCTCGTTCGAGATTTGCGCCAACACGAAATTCGTTCGGCCCAGGACATACCCGGTCCCTGGATCCAACTGTAGCCGGCCTTGCTTCTTGAGCCGTTCGAACAGTGGCGTTCCCGGCGGCGCAATGAGCGTGTTGAGAGAGAAGATCGGAACTGCCGAAGCCATCGCGAACTCGTATTGCCGCTCGAAAATGTCGAGACCATCCGAATCAAAACCCACGATCATTCCCGCCAGCACACCAATGCCATGGGCCAGCATCTTCTCGATCTGCTCGACGAGATCAACGCCCACGTTCTGCTTTTTCTTGGTCTCAAGAAGACTATCTTCGTTCGGCGTTTCAATACCGACAAAACTATGCGTCAGCCCGGCGCGCGACCAAAGCTCCAGCAGCTCATCGTCTCTGGCTAAGTCGATAGACATCTGCGTGCTGAACTTCACCTTGCCCGCAGACCGGCGCTCGTTCCAGTCGCGAACGGCAAGGCCCAATTCCCTCGCATGCGATCTATAAACGGTCAGGTTGTCGTCAGCGAAGAAAACATGCCGGTACCCGTGTTGGTAAACACAGTCCAACTCACGATGGACCAAAGGGACTGGCTTGTGACGTTGTTTCCTGCCGAGAAAAACTATTACATCGCAAAACTCGCATTGGAAAGGACAGCCGCGCGATGTTTGGACCGCCGCCATTATCGTTCTGTCGTTCGGATAAAGATCCCAACGAGGAATCCTCGTGTTTGCGAGGTCTGGTTTATCGGCGACGTACTCGTCTTTCCACGTCGAACATTTCAGATCGGAGAAGAGCTCCTGCGCGATGTTCTCGAGCTCGCCACGAACTAGCACATCACAGTAAGGCCGCAAAAAATCCGGATTCAAGCTCACAAATGGTCCACCCAGGATTACGACTTTGCCGCGCTTACGAAACTGACGCGCCAGACGCAGCATGCGGTAGTTCTGACCAGCCTTCCCCGTAATCAACACAAAGTCGCAAGGCGTATCAAGGTCCACAGGGGAAACTGATTCTTCACATAACGTTATGGAAAACTCGGGCGGCACTAACCCCGCGATCGTCGTGATTGAGAGATCGCCATAGTGTTGAATCTGGAGGCCTTGAGCTGCCAGCGCGTCGAGCGTGTAGAAACTCGGAAAGTCGTTGCGAGGGTTGATGATGTAGAGAGATTTCGACATGAGTTGCGCCCTCAGAGCTGAATACCCTTCGCGATGCGCTGGCGCCCGGCGATCGGGCCGCTTCCGTCTATCGCTGAAATCGTGTTCTTCAGGATGGCTTCGATCCGATGGATCGCGTCGGCGCAGAATACGTGGGTCATATCTACATAAGACTGAGGAGCGCCGGCTTTTTGCGTGCGCAGGATGGCGCTCTCCATCGCGTATGTATCGATGATGATGTCTGCGATTCCCATCATGATCGCCTGCTGTTCCGACAATGACAGTTTGCTCATTTGCGCTGCCAACCTCAGGCCGGTTAGCGCCGCCGTTTTCGCTCTTCGCAAAAGCGACTGTTCATAACTAACTGGTCCGGCATCTGTGGGAGGAGATTCGCGGAGCGCAGACTTGATTAGCCGGCTTGAAATTATTAGTCGATTGATCTCGTTAGTGCCTTCACCGAGGCGGTTGAGGCGGGAATCGCGATAGGCGCGCTCCGCGGGATAGTCCGCCAGATAACCATAGCCGCCGTAGATTTGGACCATCTCGTCAGCTACGTAGTTGCAGTACTCAGTCACCGCTACTTTTACGATCGAACACTCGGCCGCATACTCGTCCAGCCCGCGGAGCCACGCCATCGAGTCGTTAAAGTCGATCGTACGCAGGCCAGCTTCGATCAATCCGAGTGTTCGATAGACCATCGACTCTCCCACCCACGTGCGCACCGTCATTTCAGCGAGCTTCGCTCTAATCGCGCCGAACGAGGAGATCGATCTGCCGAATTGTTTCCGCTCTTTGGCGTAGCGCGTTGCCTGGTCCACCATCAACTTCATGGCGCCGACGCATATCGCGCCCAGCTTGCAGCGTCCGAGATTCAGAATACCGAAGGCGATCTTATCGCCCATGCCGACTTCGCCAAGCAGGTTCTCGCGCGGGACTGTGGCATCCGTGAGTACCAGTGAGGTAGTGCTCGAACCTCTGATGCCCATCTTGCGTTCTTCAACGCCGGGTGTGACGCCTTCCTGTGTTTCGACGATGAAGGCAGAGAACTTGCTGCCATCGACTTTGGCAAAGACGACGAAGATGTCTGCGAGACCGCCGTTGGTGATGAAGACTTTCTCGCCGTTGAGAATGTAGTGCGTGCCGTCTTCACTAAGCCGCGCGGTTGCTCCTAGTGCGAGCGCGTCTGATCCGGCTCGCGCTTCCGTCAGTGCGTAAGCTGTGATCAATTCACCCGATGCGATTCGCGGCAGATAATTTGATCTCGCGGTGTCAGTGCCAAAGTGAACAATGGGCCACAACCCGATTCCCGTCTGGGCGCAACACGTCGTCGCGAACGAGAGGCACCGGCCGGTGTTCTCGGCGATCAGCGCGCCGCTTGTTTGGTTCAATCCGAGCCCGCCGTATGCCGCGGGAATGTTTGCGCCGATCAGACCGAGATCCGCAGCCTGCCCGATAAGATCTCGCGCGAGACGCCAGTCATGTTGTTCCAGTTGGGCGATGCGAGGCGTGACTTCGTTATCGACGAAGCGGCGCGTAGTCTCTGCAATCATCCGGTGCTCTTCCGTGAAGTCTTCCGGAGTGAACGTCTCTTCGACGGTGCAATCGCTATTTAAGAATGCGCCGCCTTTGAGTAATTGTTGTTCAACTAAGACTGGCAACTTCGCTCCTTTACACTCTTCTCTGTGCCAACTCTGTGTTCTCTGTGTCTCTGTGGTTAACTGTTTTACAGCATTAACTCACCACAGAGACACAGAGAACATAGAGTTGGCGCAGAGAAATCGCTCATGGAAGCAACCGCGGACCGATCAGAAAGAAGTAGAGATAGATTCCGAGTGCTAAGCCGCACACGAGGCTTCCTAAAGAAACCCAGCGATGGTCTTTGGGAATTCTTTGGAGCAACCAGATCCAGGCCAGCACCAGAACCAGCAGACCAACACAGTTCAGCATGAGCAGCGGCATGCCCGATAAGACCGCGAGGTGTGCTTCGTCCGTCTGGGGTAGAACAGATTTACCAGACAGCGCGGCGACTATCGCCGGAATACCGGAAAGGAACCGCACCGGGGCGAAGAGGCCCAAGGCGATCGCCAGCGGGTGCGGACCTTTCCTTGCCGCAAACACGCAACAACCAATCGTCACGAGGTAAGTCAAAAGTATTCCCGCAGTAGTAGCCACGCCCACTTTCCACAGCGGCAACAGTGACGCGGCAGCTCCGAAATTTCCACGATAGGCGAGTTGCCAGAATGTTTTCTCAACCGTGTGGGTTGCGGAAGCGTAGTGAAGCGTCACGCCTTGAAAGCCAAAGATCCAATAACAAAGAAAATGGCCCAGCTCATGCAGCAACACTCCGAGCGGAACGGCGATCACCGCTGCGCCAATCCACGTCGTGGCGAGTCGCGAGTTTGAAGTGATTCGAACACCAGGGTTGATCGCTGCAACACTGCTCATGGCAATTGTCTCCCTTCTGCGTTCAGACTTTCCGTGAGGTGCTCAGCCAGACTCTCGAGCGTCGGACGGTCCCACAACACTGCCGTATCCAATTCGATTCCCAGCTCTTCCTCGAGTTGAACTGACAGAGTCACAGCACTGATCGAATCCAGGCCATAACTCGTGATCGGTCGACGCGGATCGAATTCGTCCACCGGCACTTCGAGCCAGTCAGCGAATTTCAGTGTCAGCCAGGTAAGAACTTCCGCAGTTGCTAGTTGTTTCGTTTCCGTTATCTCAATCATTGGAATGTTCCTATGGTCTATGCGAAAACGCTCTCGGTTAAATTGTTTCGCAGGAAATCTGTGCGACAAGCTGAACGCATGATTTTGCCGCTCGATGTTTTGGGAATCGTGTTGGGTTTAAGCAACACTACCGAGTAAGGCTTTATGGCTTGATCTTCCGCCAACGCCTGCCTGATTGCGCATTTGATTTCGACGCTCTTCTCAAGCGGCACTTGCCTCTTCACTTCCTGAAGGACCACCAACTCTTCCCTTCCCGTCACTTCAACAGAAAACGCCGCTCCGCAATCACGCCGCAGCAACGGATGGCTCGTCGCCACTGTCGCTTCGATGTCCTGCGGATAATGGTTCTTGCCATGCAGGATGATCAGCTCCTTCAAACGGCCAGTCACGTGTATCTCTCTATCGAGGAGAAAACCGAGGTCTCCGGTTCTCAGAAAGGGTCCGGCACCATCGTCGCTTAAATAAGCTCCGAAAGACGCGCGCGTTTCATCGGGACGCTTCCAATAACCCTGCGCGACATGTGGTCCAGCCACCCAGATCTCGCCTTCGGTTCCTTCTGAACAACGCCGTCGCGTGGTTGGATCGACAATCAGCACGCGCTCACTCGCGCACGGTGGACCACAACTAACAACCTCGTGCTTCGACACAACAGGCTCGGACGGCGCGCGACTCGAAACGAAAACGGTCGCCTCTGCCAATCCGTAGCATGGGTAGAAACTCTCTTCGCGAAAGCCCGCCTCGCCAAACTTCTGGGCAAACCTTTTCATCGTTTTAGTTTTGACGGGCTCTGAGCCGTTGAAAGCAATCTGCCAACAACTCAAGTCAAGCTCGCCAGCATCCTTCACGTGCTCAACGCAAAGGTCGTAAGCAAAATTCGGCGCGATACTGATCGACGCTCGATATCTCGAAATAGCCTGGAGCCACTGAGCTGGTCTGCGGATAAACTCGAGCGGCGCCATCAGTACTGCAGACATTCCCACGTAGACCACACGCTGGATAACGCCGACTAGTCCCATGTCGTGAAAGTGCGGTAGCCATGAAACGATGACGCTGTCTGCGCTCGCATTGAAAACTTGCTGAAGCATCTGCTGATTGCACATCACGTTGCGGTGCGAGATCACGACTCCTTTTGGAGAGGATGTGGATCCGGAGCTGTATTGAATGTACGCGACGTCATCACCACTGCAGTTTATCGGCGACCATTCCGCGTCCTCGATTTCGTCCGTAGCCAGCAGAGTTATTCCCGAAGCCCACTCTTCGTCTAACGACTTCGTTGACGCCGCCAGGATGAACTCAACTTCAGCATCTTCCACGAGGTATCGCAGACGATCGTGTTTGCGTGCAGTAAGCAGCGACGAACACGCGGGAACAGCCACCGCACCGGCGTACAAACAGCCGAAGAAGTTCGCGACAAATTCCAAACCCGGCGGATTAGGCAGCAGCACCTGTTTGCCTCTCGCGCCGAGTGTGACAAGGCGGCGCCCGATGGCCATCGCTTTTCGATTGAGCTGTGCGAACGTGAACGAAGCACCTTCGCGCTCGCCCCGATCGAGGAACAGGAACACACGCTTGTGCGGCGTCAGCTCAGCACGCTGACGCAGCACGTCGACAATCGTTTCCGCGTTGACAACTACGTCACTTGGCGACGATTCCAGTTTGGGAGTTGTCGTAAACATTTAACTTTTGCACTAACGTTTGGACCAGAAACTTGACCACGCCCCACGCGGTTTTTAGTAGCCGATATGCGAATAGCGACAGCGAAACGAGCACGGCTGTGCGCCAAAGAAGCTCAAAAAAGAGTCGTAAGATCTTGAACACGTCGGGTGGCAGGTGTAGGAGCGCCTGGAAAAAAGTCATGACCCGTGTCGGATATCCCGGCAGCATCGAAAGCACCGCGTACCGAATCATGATTTCGCATATGTAGAAGAAAAAAACTGTGGACAGAACAGAATAGATCGCCAGGGCTACTCGTGCTCCCGGTTTGAGATTGTGTAGCGGCGTTTGACCCGCACGGTTCAAGCCAAATAACTTGAACAGGTAATACTTCAAGAGCTTCGTCGATTGCTGTCTCAGGTTAAAGATGCCGAAGAGATCAGCCACCAGCCAGTAGCCGTCCATCCGCAGAAAAGGATTCATCGTGCGAAACATGATGAGGTCAGTAAAAAGAAAGAAGAAGATCGGCACCGGCGAGCCATTGATAAAGAAAAGACCGAGCAGCAGGACTTGCATGACTGATTGAAAATAAACGCCCGCCATGTCGATCATCGCCCGCTGCTGGCGCGACAGTTTCCACGCCTGCGAGACGTCCGTGTAAAGCACCGGATAGTAGAAGTAAATGCCGAACCCGATCTCGGTCTTCGTGCAACCATATGCGACCAGCGCCGAGGCATGGCCCGTCTCATGAATGAAGGCTCCCACTAAACTGAGAATCATCACCGCCGCGATTACTTCATTGCCAAAATGACTTAAGCCCGTACGATGAGTTGGGAAGATCCACAGATAAAAGATCAAGTGCGTGAGAATGAAGATTGCCAGCCATGCGATCAATAACCGTTTATCGAAGGCCCAGCCGAATAACTTCGCTACTGGATAGATTACGTGCTGCGGAATCAGACGTACTTTCGCGAAAAGGTAGGAAGTCCGCGTGGCGCTGATTTCCGGTAGAGAAGCGGGAGCGCTGAGATCAACCAGCAGACTCTTGGGAAGCAGAAAACCTTCGACCAGGTGCTCGACGCTCGGCAACGAATATTTTCCAGGGTTGAGCTTCTCGTAAGCGGTAAACACCTCGCCCACATTCCTTTGCCCGTCAAACATTCTCAGCAGCTCGAGCAAGGCGGCGGGCATCGCAAACCTGACAGTCTCACCTTTCTGCGCCGGCACTTCGCACAAGACCATCGCTTGATCTGAGGCCGCATCGAGCGGGAAGACAGAAACCGATTGATTGAACGAGTAGACCATGCAGGTTAACCTCTGATCGTTCTTCTCTGTGCACCTCTGTGCACCTCTGTGTTCTCTGTGTCTCTGTGGTGAGTGGATTAATTAACCACAGAGACACCGAGAACACAGAGGTTGCACAGAGAAATCAATAAATAGGACTTTGCAGATGCAGGCTTTCCAAATGAAACCGCTTCCGGCCGCAAGAGGACTCAGCAGAAAGCCCACATCGATCGAACTACTCCATGCACGGGCACTGTATATTCGTGCAATTCTCATCCACGGGTGGCGGGCCACAATCGCAGTTGCTGTTTGTATCGGGACCGCAACCACAGTTCCAATCGCACCATGCTTCAAATTCGAGTCGCTGTTCGAGCTCTGTAATGGAGAACTCGTCCAGTAGCCCGAATTTGCTCAGGTCTTTTTCAGTCATAACTACCTCCATCGAGCATGGTTGAGGCACTCGAGAAGTCTCGAGTGTCGGGGTTGAAGAGCCGCCGTGTCTGGTTGGTCCAAACAGAGCGGTTCATGTGAATTGGACGGTGAGTTACTCTTCAACGTCCGTTATTGCGAGGTTCAGTGCGCAGCAATAAGATCTGACTGCTGCAAGTAAGCCAAAAGTAAATAAATCTTTTCTTCCCAATCGGGATCGCTATTGCTTCTGTTGACCCAGGCCAGGTCGAGTCCCGGTGACGCCGAAAGAGTAGCCAACACGTTCTCTTCCCCGGCCCACTTTGGATTCTGAAATCCCTTGAGCGTTTTAAGATCGACCCACATCACGCCGTCTTTCGTCGGCAATTGCGCCACGCGGCGTGGATTCACGCTGAACTTCTTGCCGTCGCGCAGCAGCCCCGCGATCATTTGCGAATCCGTGTCGCCCAACTTTCGACTGTGCGCATCAACGTCATCACCGCACAAGCGCCATCGATGCAGCGCGGACCATCCCTCCCATTGTCTCGGCTCAGCATGGACATACGACTCCATCCGCGCATAAAGCGACTGCATCGACGTCTGGGCAAACTCTTCGGTTTTAGAAAGTTTGAGTCCTGCGGAAGGAATGATGGGTTCACCGAAAAAAATCTGTCCGGTGGCGTCGCCATCTCTCAACACTATCAACGGCAGGATCGGCGTTCTCATCGCCGCTGCCAGTCGAGCCGCTCCGTTCTTGACCGCGATGTGATGGCCCAGAAATTCCACCGTGCTCTTCGATGTTTCGCCCCATGGACCATCAGCCCCGCTATTTCCCTCGATGCAGAACACCACCGTTTCGTTCCGCTTCAACGCGTCCACGAACTCAACCGTGCAACGGGGATCTTCCACACAGAGGGATTTGAGTAGCCGGATGTTTTCAGCACGCGGAGTCGATTCTCCGGGAACGGGAGGTGTTTGCCAGTCGCAGGGCCCGAGGGACTCAAAGACTGGTTTCATTCCTTCGTAGTAAGGCTGATTGATGATCTGTTTGACGGGAAAGCCCTGCAACGCAAGGTCGATTGGTACGTAGCGAATCGCGCCAAAGCGGAAACTACAGATTATTAAACCTCTGCCGCGGCTCAAGAGTGAGCGGATCAGATCCAGGTCCCAACCTTTTAGCCGCAGCAGATTCTGATTGACCGCAGTTTGTGGTTTTTTGATCAGCTCGAATACTCGCGCTAGATACAAGTAGTATTCGCACTCACTCAGAAGCTTCGCTTTGATGCAACTGATCGTGAGGGAACGAACCTCCTCATTTGTCAGCTCTTCGCCAAAGACGGAGAGGAGGTTCATGTAGGTCGGATTGTAATGTCGCTGATGAGACCTCACGACAACCTCATCAGTTAACTGGTCGAGCCACTCGCGAAACTGCGCGAATATCTCAACCTTAGTCGCGACGTCTCTTTCGAAATCCTTGATCGCCGTGCGGAAATAGAGCAAACGCTGGTCGTCCGCAACGGCGGAAAAAGGATCCCAAATTGGTCCTGCGCTCGCAGCCATAGTATTGAGGCCTCAGTCGAAGTTGACTAACACTTCCTGCGATCTCTGCGCGGCGGTTTCCATGGCCAGCAACAGCTCATTGCGAATGTTCGCTTTAGGCGTGGCTGCGCATGGACTAATGTTATGGTCGATACGAATCATCGGGCATGAGATTCCCTGGCACGTCGGCAAGATGGCGCACTTTTGACAGCCCGAGTCGCTCTGAAACGCCGGCTCAACCCAAAGAGCTAAGTTGTCGACGTTCATGATCATCTCGCCCTCGGGTGTTAGCTGGCCGACGATGTTGTGGTCCTTCTTATCGAGGACGATAGTGCATTTCATCAGCTTGCCGTCGGCGCCCACGATGAAATTGTATGGACGTGCCGCGTAGCAAACGTTTTTGCCAAGGCTATTCTGGTCGCGCAAAGTTCCTGCGGGACGAAAGCCCTTGTCTTTCGCTGATTGGCGCAGACGTTCTTTCACCACTTTCACTTCGTCGACGCCGCAGAGCTCGAGATCTTTGTCGTTCGGTCCGCCCCATCTGCCAATGCCGTGAAAGGCCACGGTAAAGCGTGGGTCGCCACTAAACTCCTTTTCCAAAAGCAACAGGAGCTCTTCGAGATATGGATGGTTTTCTTTGTCGTAGTTCACTCGTACGCGAACGCGGAAGGTTTCCGGTCTCTTCTTGAGCTCAATCAGATTCGAGATGATCTGGTCGAAGGTGCCGCTGCCATCTCGGGCAGGCCGCTTTGCGTCATGCTGCTCGCGCATGCCGTCGAGCGTGATCTGGAAATTGAGTACATTCCACGCCATCAGCTTTTCGGCTACGTCCGGTGTCAACAGATAAGCATTCGTCGTCATGTGGCTGACATAGCGGATTGAATGTTTCTCGGCGATATCGATGAAGAACGGGCCCAGATCTTCAATCGCCTGGAAGCCGTAAAGCGGCTCACCGCCAAACCAGCCAACCGTTAGCTGCCGCAAATTCGGTGCTCGCCTTTCAACCATCTTCTTTACGCCTTCACGGACAGACGGCAGCATCGTTCCTCTCTGGAAATCCTCGTAGCAGTAGGTGCAACGGAAATTACAGTCTTCAGACGCGAGCAGAATCAGCTCGAGGACGTCCTGGCGATAGTGCTGCTGCCCGAAGCCGAGTTGGACCTTGCGATACTCGTTGACTTCTTTTGGCACCATGAAGCCATTGTCTACGAGATACTTGACCACGCCTTTCGGCTCGCCTGAATAGCCTTGTTTCAACAAGGCTTGCACGCCGTTGCGTTGTTGCGACTTGAAGACGCAGATGGCCCCGGTGTAACTGTTCCACAGTACGTAACTGCCGTCCGCACTCGTGGTTCTAAGGTTGTATTTGGACGCTACCCATTGCAGCTTTGTAGCCAAGGGTCTGATTTGGATCAGATCGATTGGAGCGGGTTCAATGGCGTCGAGTGGAGATACTCTTTTGATGTCTATTGGTGTCGCAGACATAGGCCTCTCTTCCTTCAGGTCGACCGGGGAGGCCTCTTCAGGTACGGTCGATCATTCACTGATCGTTTGTTGAGCAGACTGGGCGGTTACTTCCCGACGCGACAATCGCGCAGGGATACTTTTTCTCTGGGCAGGTTGTGTGAACTTGGACCGGGAGAGGTCGTAGTTATTTGGGTGACAGGTTAGAAAAACTCGGCTAACTGAGGTGCGGTAAAAATCGCGCTTGGACGTCAGTGAGTCGGGTAAAAATTATAGCGACGCCTGGTTCGAACGTTTAACTGCTTGCGGCTAATTCAACAACTTGCAGCCGCTGCTATTTTTTTGGAGTCCCCGATATACCACCGTTCTCTGATCGATGTCAACAAAATTTAAGTTTTGTGTTATGCGTGAGGTTTGAAAGTTTGTGTTGTGCATCAGTTTGAAAGTTTGTGGTGTGGATCAGTTTGAAGGTTTTTTGTCGAGCATCGGACTGAGTGAACGCCGGAGGCGTTCGCTAATTTCAGCCCAGGGTTCGAGGAACGAGAACCCTGGGTACCATCACATTAAAAATGGTTCCAACCCTGAAAGGGTTCGCCAACCGCGGAACCCTTTCAGGGTTAATAAGGAATTTTATTTGCTTACCCAAGGTTGTCGCTGGCGCTCCAACCTCGGGCTGAAATTAGCGAACGCCTTCGGCGTTTCTTCAAAATAAATCCCTCATTACTAGTCACCACACGGATTCATGAAACCATCGCAAAACGCTGCCGTACTATTCTCGACTAAAGCAATTCACACAAGCTGGTCCGTAATTTTGAATTCTCCGCATTTCTGAATTATCAAAGAGACTATGAGGACAATCACGATGATCCGAGTATTAATTCTGTTGCTAGTAGCTGTTCCCGCCACGATGGCCCAGGCAACATTTCACGGCGATGCAGCTCGCACCGGAGTTTACCCAACGTCCGGACCGCAGCAACTCAATGGAACAAAATGGACGTTCAAAACTGATGGTCCAATCATTGGCTCTCCTGCAATCGCTAACGGTGTGATTTACATCGGCAGTACTGACGGAAATGTTTACGCAGTGGACCAGGAAACCGGAAAGCAGAAGTGGAAGTTCAAAACATTCGCTTCGCGACAGGTCACTTCTTCACCAACGATCGCCAATGGTCTGGTCTATTTTGGCGGCTTCGATGGAATTCTTTACGCGGTCGATGCCGAAACGGGCACAGTGAAATGGACGTTTGTATCCGAATATGAGCGACGGTTCGAAGCTAAACGACTGCACGGATATCCCTCCGGCTTCCAAACCATTCCCGATTCATGGGACATCTACACCTCTTCGCCCGCAGTCGCAAACGGAAAAGTTTATGTCGGCAGCGGCGATGGAAATGTTTACTGCGTGGACGCGTCAACCGGAATTCTGCAATGGAAGTTTGCCACCGGCGACATCGTCCATGCTTCGCCGGCAGTTGCGAACAACACCGTCTACATTGGTAGTTGGGACAGCTATCTTTACGCGCTCGACGCGGAGACGGGCCAGGAGAAATGGCGCTTCAAAACCGGTGAAGATACGTACATCCGTAATCAACAGGGCTTTCAATCTTCACCCGCGATCGTCGACGGAACGATTTATGTTGGTTGTCGAGATGGACATCTCTATGCAGTCGATGCCGCCACCGGTCGTAAACGTTGGGACTATCCAACGAATAAAGGTTGGGTGAATAGTACGCCGGCGGTCCGCGGTGGCGTGGTCTACGCCGGAACGTCGGATGGTTACCGCTTCTTCGCGCTTGATGCGAAAACAGGGCGATTGAAATTCACCCTCGACGCCAAAGGCGCCATATTCTCATCTCCTGCACTTGCCGGTGAGATGGCTTATGTCGGCGTATCGAATGGACGGTTGCTCGCGGTTGATACGAAGTCGGGTAAGCTGTTGTGGGATTTTCAGACTGAAGGATCGAAGCGGGATCCGATGAAGATGCTGAAGCCGGATGGCGGTTTGAACAACGAGGCGATCTATGCGCGTTATTTTGGTGATTACCAGGACATGGTGCTGGCGTTTTATCGAGTGTTCTCCGTGGGCGCAATCTGGTCTTCACCGGTGGTTGATAAAGGTGTGGTCTATTTCGGCAGTACCGACGGATTGTTGTATGCCATTCAGTGAAGTGGCAGCCGGAAGGTAAGGTCCTGGCAGGGTTTTAGCTCGATTTCCGTCTTCGTTTTTTCAGCAACATGACGCAGGGAAGACCGAGTTTCTGCGCCGTCGGGTAATCGTACTTTGCTCACTTCGTACCGAGTATCATCGGTCCCGGGTTGGGCCAGGATCCAATAACGTCCCGGCGCCACATTAGGCAGCCAAAATCGCCCGTCCGAACTCACTGGAGCCGCGAAGTAGCGTAAAACCTCTTCCGCTCTCTCAAGCTCAGCCGGAACAAGGTACGCAACTAATTTCTCCGGAAGCTTTTGTCCTTCCGCGAGCGTGATTTCACCGCGAACTAAAGCTCCGCCTTGCGCGAGGGTGAACGTTAAGATTGATAGCTGATCTCCGGGTTTGATTGTGGTCCATGTGCGCGTCACGTCGGTCGGCTTAACGTTGCCCGCCGGTGGCGCCAAAGCAATTGAGTGAAGAAACCACTGTTGCGCTGAGAACCGAGCCGCAAAGTAATACTCACCTGCCGCAACTTCTGAAATTTTGAGATTCCCTTGCGCGTTCGGAGTCGCAGGCCCGCCTGCCCTCCAAACGAATTGCGGCTTCTTTTTGGCGCCTTCAGTTACCCTGTGCCATGCAGTGACGGTCACTTCCGAGAACTGTGGTTGACGCTTATCGTTGCAATCAGGCGCAGGCGCCGTCAATGGTTCCAAAACTACGCGACCGTTAATCGAAGCCAACGGAAGGACGGTGAGAGCCAGTCCTTCTATATCGGCGCCCCGAACATGCAAAACTATCGATTCAGACTTTCTGCGGCTAAGATCGCTCCAATATGCCATACCATCGAGGGTGTAATCGCCGTCGGGTATGCCTTCTAAAGCAAACTCACCGACAGCTCCTTGAAACGGGTTATCCCAATAAGGTCCACGCTCCACGAGCGACATCAACCTGACGCTGAATCCCCTGTTGTTCTCGGGCAGGCCTTGCAGGATTCCGCTGATCGTACTGCCGCGCTCACCGCGATACCGAATGTTGACGTTGTTTATTTCCTCACCTGTTCGCACGCTGATTTCGCTTGCCTCTTCACGGCTCGACGAAGGCGCATAGGTCGGCAGGTCGTTAGCAAACCCGTTCACGAACATGCGTCTTAAGGAACGGTCTTCGACACCGCCATCAGCCGATACGACATAAGTTCCTGACGGCAACCCGTAAACTCGATAGACTCCTCGATCGTCAGTCGTGTTGTCGTAGTATCTACCCAATTCACCGTAGCTTCGGCCGCTCTCGTCGCGTACTAACCGAACGCGGATACCAATCCCGACGACTGGCTCACCTTTGGTGCTGGTAACGGTTCCGGTGATAACTCCGCCTCTCATCAACACCAATTGGACCAAGTCGTCGTCCTTATAAGCTGGACGAGTTTCAGGAGATTTTGGTATGTGGGCAGGCACTGCGGCTGACACCGTATACGAACCGCGCTCCAGGTCACCGAACTTAAAAACTCCTTCGCGGTTTGTAGTTGTTCGTGCGACGACTTGTCCGTCCGGAGTGTCAGGTCGAACCAAAACACTGGTATTCACATGAGGCTCGCCATTTTCATTCACTACTCGACCAGTGATAACACCCGTCTTCGTGTCTACCTTAGCGGTTGCCGGCTGGCCCGATTGAGCGCACACGCACGATGCGAACAACAGGATCAGGAACGCTCCTCCACTGCGATGGAATTTGATCATTCGCTACTCGTCTATGGACCAGTTTTAGACAACTGCAGTGTGATAGTGACGTCAGCTATTGCACCGTTCGTAACCACGATCGTCTGCACCGGTCGCTGTATGCTCGGTCGCTGATCGCGTACACCTACAACAGCAACGTCGAATTCATACGTTCCCGCCACCAGGTTTTCTACAAGGAATTGGCCGCGAGCATCTGCTTCAACACGCGAACTGGCCGTTGGATCATCAATTTTCCTGACGTTTACGAGGAGTCGGGCCGGCGCCGGAAGGACCACGCCTTCCGGAAGTTTCAGGACTCCGCGAATTGTTCCATTCGCCTGGCCGACGACAACTCGCAACCCTGTAATCTGCTCTCGTTCTTTGATCTCGATACTATTGCGGTACACAACGCCGTCGCGTTCAATGCGCATGAGTCGCAGGTGATCGCGATTTATTGGAAGGGCGAGTATGAGATTGCCGGCCGGCAAACCAGTTACACGAAAGCTTCCATTCTGATCGATATTCGCGGGAGGTATTGGTTGTTGGTTGTTCTGGCCTGAGAGTATTACGACGATCTTATTTCCGGCGAGATTAAGGGTTGACTCACGCGCACCCTCGGGAACAACCACGCCCGAAATAGATCCACCTTGAGACGTTTTAATTAAAAGACCATCAATATCCTGATCGACCACTTCAAAACGTACAGGCTCCGAAACCCGTCCAGAACCTGTTTCTGAATCCAAATAAACAGCGTACTTTCCGGGTGGCAGATTCTCGACCTTGAATTCGCCATCCTTCGTCGACTCTGCGGCGGCGGCGCGTGAAGTGCTTCCACCAACACCGAAGAAGAGTTGGACTCCGATGTGTGCATTCGGCAAAGGCTGAGATGTATCACCATCGATAATGCGACCACGTGCGGCATACTTGCGCATCTGCCGGCCCAGCGTGATATCGATATCAATGGCCTCGCTTCCTTCGTTGACTTCGATCGCGGTCGCGTCTGAAGCGTTAAGCACGCTGGGGTAATACATCCGCTGCGGTCCATCCCCGGTTCCGCCAAAAGAAGAGATTGAGTCTCTTCCTGCGGAGACGGTGTAGCGTCCAGGTGGTAACCCAAAGGCTCTGTAAACACCGCGGTCGTCTGTACGAATCGTGCGGAAGTACGGAAGCTTTGAGTCGTTTGAGGAAAAAGAAATCTGTTCTTCCACTACTGGACGGCCATCGGCATCAGTAACTTTCCCCGTGATCACGCCGCCGCGATTTAATGTGATGTCGACATTTTCGACGAGTTCGTTTTTACCGACGACGACAGATTTGCGTTCGCTTTGAAAGTATGCAGGCGCTGCTACCAACACCTGATAGGTGTCGGGTGGTAAGTTCTTGATTCGATAGTTTCCGTCTTCATCGGTGACGCCTCTGAAACGAGTAACCTGAGTGCTGCTGGAAGGAGTCGCGATAGCTAACCCCACGACCACTCCCGAGACACCTTTGCCGCCAATCGTCACCTTGCCGCTAATCGTTGCACGCGGAGCTTTATCGGCTGCCGGTTGTGCGTTCGCACTGACAATGGCGCTTAGGAAAAGGAAGAGAGGGACGATCTTTCGGCCCGAGAAAACCATAACTTTGTGACTGAAGGGCATAGATACAGGCGGCGAGCACAACGGCTGAATTCCTATTTCAGCGGCAGATGCTTCTCGCGAGCCTTTTGGGCCTCTTCGAGAGTGCGGAACTTGAACACACCGCGGGGATAGTGTTTGGGTGATATGGCCCACCAGCGGGCACAGTGTCGTAGGAACCGTTCGAAGTCTGACCCTCGTGACTCGGGGACAGGCGCTTTGTTCATCTCCTCGATCGAGCGGAACTTCTGTACCGGCACATCACCCCTCATCTTTTAGGTGGAAACGGTTTTGCTCGAAAACTCTACCAACTCGGTTCTTCTCTGTGCAACCTCTGTATTCTCTGTGGTTATTTTTTTAAGAATTAGCGAACCACAGAGACACAGAGAACACAGAGGTTGCACAGAGAAAGCCTATCACCTGACTTCCTCTCGGTCCATGCCGGTAGCATAACGCGACACGGACGATGCGATAACGCCGAAGGCGTTCGCTAATTCCAGCCAAGGGTTCGAGGAACGAGAACCCTGGGTGTGCAACAAATAAATTGATTCAACCCTGAAAGGGTTCGCCAACCGTGGAACCCTTTCAGGGTTCCAATGCCATTTTAGAAATTCGTACCCAGGGTTCTCGTTCCTCGAACCCTGGGCTGAAATTAGCGAACGCCCTCGGCGTTTTATGCACTATCGAATGTGCTGGCCCTATGGGGCGGAGGTTAGGCTTGTGAAATCATTCGGAGTGTCGACGTCCGTCTCACACTCGGGAAATGGTAAGAAATGCGCGTCCGACGCATGTCTCTTGATGATCTCCTTCGCGCCGGACGCGCCTTCGAGTTGCGCCAGCTCTTTGAAGAGTGTTCTGCTGAAGAGAGCGGGCACGCCGAAACTTCCAGCGTAGGCTGAGGCAATGATCGGGCTTCCGGTCGCGTGGTGCGTTGCGACGAGAGTGGAAATCAGGTCTGAGGTGACATGAGGTTGGTCGCACAACAAAAGCACAGCCCCACCGATATCCGCATCGATGTTGACGAGACATTCGATGCCCGTCCGGACTGACGACGCCATCCCAGTTTCCCAACTAACATTAAACGCTTCGCGCACATCGAGCCCGTCCAACTCGCGCCGGCACAATTCTGCGTGTGCGCCCGTCACCACCACGACCGGACGACACTTCGCACCGAGCGCCGCGAACGTGGCCCGCCTCAACAGACTGCTGCCTTCGAAGTGAAGAATCTGTTTTGGACTTCCCATGCGGGAAGATGATCCAGCGGCGAGGATCACAGCACCAACATTCATCGAGTTGTTTCCAGTCACTTAAACAAATCCGTCAGCTCGATTTTAAACTGTTTCAGGTTATCGAAATCCCCCTTTTGCGTACCTTCACGAATATACCCACGCAACAGCGCCTGATACGGCGCCTCGCGACGCAGCATCCCGGCGAGTTTTCCCATGATCTTTTGCATTTGATCAGTATTCTCATCCAGGTCAGCCTGCGTTGCGTTCAGACCCTTCAGTTTGTTGTGGTTCTTCACGAGGTAACTCAGTTGGTCAATCGATGACTTGAGATCATTGAGAATCTGGCGTCGTTTTTCCACCAGAGCTTTTCGTTGTAACGCAAAAACGGAGATCGAGGCTTTCCCCTTTTCACTTTCCTGACCTTGTGCATCTTTTCGTGGCAAGACCAGCCCGTCTTCATCGAAGGTCAAATGATTTTCAGGCTCATCGTTACAGGGATCCAGCAACAAACGAACGTTGTCTTCATTCGTAAGAGCGGCTTGAGCACGCAGGCGATAGGTTTCGTCAGAGAGCGGGAACTGTGCCTTCTTGCCGAGTCTTATTTCCTTCGGTAGACCAGGCACTTCGTGATTTCGTGATCGATTACAGTCGATACAGGCCACCAGCAGGTTGGTCCACTCACCGGCCAGCCAGAAGTAACCTGGTTGCAGGTTTCCAGTAGCTGTTTCGATCTCGTTTTTAGGACGAAAGTGTTCGACGTCTTTTGGCATAACGTGAGCAAAGTCGCTCTCGCAGTACGCGCATTTTTTGCCAAAGACTCTCTCGAGCTCTTTTGCTAACTCACGGTTTTTGTAGACATCAAAGTTGAACTTCTCAGTCGTGATTTTCTGCTCGTTCTTGAAGTTCGCCGGATTGGTATGGAACGCGATAGCCTTTTCGAGCTCCTGCTCAGCTTTCGTAAGCTTAGCAGAGCCATTGAGCCCTTTGAATTTCTTTTCCGAATAGATTTTGACGGTGAGCGGCACGGGACCGCGGTCGATCTTGATCATTGCGCACCGTTCCCTCCACCGACAGCCGCTTTCCAAATCTTCGCCACTTCCTCAACTGCCGATTCCTTCAAATCAGCTATCGGAATTGTCGGCTGTTTACGGTGCTGCGCCATGAGTCGATCCACTGCTTCGTACATGAGGCTCTCGCGTTTTGTAGTACCGAAATGTCGCCGGCCTTTAAGGTCTTCGCGCAATTGCGACAAGCGCTCTTTTTGATCCTCGTCCAGCGAAGACATTCCCAGTAGCGCGTAATACTCATCAAAGAGCGCTTCAACTTCCGGATCCTCGAGTGAATTCAAACCAAAGAAATCCGACGTCAGCAATTGATCGATACGGAAATCACCTGGAGACGGCAATCCGGTGAGCGCGGTCACTTGTGAGTCCTCACCTCGCTGCATTACTGCCACCTCACCTTTCCCCATCCCTCTCAGGCACAAAGGATCGTGTGTAGTGGCCACAAATTGCATTGCAGGCAGTGCCTTGCGCAGCGAGCCAACAATTTTCATCTTCCAGGTTGGATGAAGATGCGCGCCGACTTCGTCGAGCAACACGATTCCTTCAGCTTCCGGCAGGTTGGGCCACAGCCGGAGCGCAACTTCGAGGATATCAACCGTCATCGCTACGACACTCTGATAACCATCGCTCAGTTGTTTTAGCGGCACCCGGCTGCCATGCGCCACCACCACAACCCGCCCATTGTCCTTCACAAGTTGCGCATCATCGGAGAGCGCCATCAGATCTTTCAAAATCAGGGCCGTGTCATTGAATCGAACGTCATCAAGATTCAACAACCATTTCTCGGCGTCGATGAGTGGCACAAATGGATCGAATAGATTGTCGACTCTGCAGAAGCCATCGTCCGACGACGGTTTACCTTCGGAGCTCGAGCCACGTGGAAGTAGTTTGGTCGCTCCGTAACCGAGCAGAAGCATTTGTGGCGCCCAGTCTTTCCCTTTGACGACAGCCTCACCCTTCTTGAAGACTATCGTCGTCTTCTCACCGGTAGGACTCTTAAACTGAACACGATCACTCCTGAAGACCAGTTTGTGCGGTTGCGGGAACCCGCTTACTTTGACAGAAACGCTACCAATCTTACTGTTGTAACGGACGAACTCCGCCGGGTGAATGGCGCGAGTCCTGGCAAGATTTACAAACGCTCGTGCGCCAAGCAAAGCGAGAGATGCGACCTGGAGTACGGTGCTTTTTCCAGTTGCATTTTCACCAAGCAGCATCAACCACGGCGTGCGGCCACTGACCTGAGTGAAGTCGAGAACCAGCGATTGAATAGCTTTCACATCTTTGATTTCAATGCGCTCAATCATCCGTCGCTGGCCGCGAAACTTCTCACGCCCTTGCTCGTCATCCAGCGAGTAAGTCGACTGATCGTGCTCGTACTTCTCATGTGTCTGAATCGCACGCTCGTGACGCTCGTCAGAAACTTCCACTGTAACCGCATCCAGTTCCTTCTTTGATTTCGAAAAGGCGCGTTTCTCCTTAACTGACTTTTCACTCTTGCTGAGGAACGATGCGACCAGTTGTCGCTTGAGGCCGGCAAACTCTTCCTGCGGCAGGGTCAGACTCTTGATCGCGTCCAACTGCTCATGACGACTCTGATCGTCTGAAAGTCTTTCGAGCACCTTGAAGTGTTGGGCCACTGACACTGCAGCTAGCCGGCGCGCTTCCACCAAAAACGGCCGGTTGAGTCCAACCACGGCAATCGTCACGTTGCCTCTTTCCGTGTCGCTCACGACCCGTCCTGTTTCATCAAACACTAGATGCTCCTCGGGATGGTCGTTACACGGATCGAGTAAGAGAGGCTCCTCTTCAGATATGTCAGCGTCAGGCGTAAACGCGCGCTTCGTCTCGTCCATTAAGGGAAAGCGGTTTGCCTTGCCGGTGCGGACGCCTTCCTGTAAGCGAACGCGATTGCAGTCGGCACAGGACGAAAGCAGGTTTTCCCATACCATCGCGAGCCACCAGTAGCCGGGATGATCCGGACTTTCGACAACGCTGGCCTTGGGTCTGAAAAGCTCAACGTCGATTGGTGCTGAGATTCCGACCTTAACTTCACAATAAGCGCATTTGCCATAGAAGAGCTGGACCAGAGCTTCCTTCACGGACCGGTGTCGATAGATCTTGAAATCAAACCTTCGCTGCCGGACCATTGGATCGGTTTCAGAAAAGAAATGCTGGGCCAGCTCCCGTTCTTTCTCGGCTGGACCTCCGGGCTTGAAGATCTCTGGTGGTGGGATGCGATAGCGGTCGACTCGGATCATGTGAATCTCCTTTAGACGGAGTCCGATGGTTAGCGTTGATTTCGGAGAAATGCGTATTGATTGTTGCTGAGAGTTTTCCAGGCGGCGAGCGCTCGATTGTAGATCTCTTCTTCGCGCGATCCACTCGTGTTTAGTTGGACTCTTCTCTCCTTCATTATGTAATGCAAGAGATTGAAACAAGTGGTTACCTGACCACAGGCGACGAGATTCCGCAGCTCTTCATCGTTATTGCTCCACAAAGAAGTCGGAACCTTTTCAGCAAGCAGCGCCAGCTTACGAAACTGTTCGGGCTGCAAAGCTTTTACAATCTCATCTCCGAATCTGCTGGTTTGATCCAGATCGTAAATCAAACTCGAAAACTGGCGTTTGCGATACCTTTCGTGAAGGTTGATGTCCTTATAAACAAGTGCTCGCACGCGCTTGAGAAACACTGAGGAAGTCAGCGCTATCAGCGACTTCGCACGGCCGCTGATAAGATCAATGAGCTCAGGCACGGTCAATCGCTTCAAGAAAGGCCAGAGCTCAACTGTGGTCATTTCTGCTAAGCTCCGTTCTCCTTCTTTGTACTGGCTGCGGATCCACCACAACCCACCAGCAAGAAAACCGGAGAGCAGAATCGGAACTCCAAACAGGAAAACATCGATTAAGCGAAATCCATTCGCACCGATCGACTGTGCCGCAGCAACAATTAGAACGATCAGGGTCACGATCGAAATCAGGAAAACGAGCTTCGCTAATATCGTGAGCGTGCTGATTGTGGGCCACCCGCGTTTTTCTGAAGGACTGAACTCGAACAGTGAAGGCTCACGCTGAGTCGTATCCGAGATGATCAGCAGGCCGATCTCATTTCCCACTCGACTATATGCGCGCACAATACTATCCACGCCTTGATTGTCGTAGATGCCGCCGTCCATCAACGGCACGCACTTCTCGAAACGTTTTCCCAGCAGCTCTCGAACTTCATCGATCTTTTTGGGCCAGAGAAAGTCGTCTGGAAATCGCAGTGGCTCGAAAGCTGAAGGAAAGCATGATGAAGCTGCGGCAATATCAGCGAGGCGTATCATCTCAGCAACTTCTCTTTTCACTGAAAGGTTTCGATTACCAATCACAGCATCAGGGCTGGCGCTTTTTTGGAAACGAAAGTAGTTTCCGGTTCGAAATTCAGTGGCGTTGAAAGACGCCTCGCGAAGGTGTGATGAATGGTCGTTGAGAATCGTGTCGAAGGTTTTGTTTCCAACCATTTGGGGCGACGTATAGACCTGGGCCGCGCTGCGGATCAGACTCGGCATCTGTCCACTGAATGGTGAGTCTTCCGACGGTTGCAATCCAGCTAAGCCCTGGCCAATGACGTTTGTATCGCCAAGAAAACTGTAGAAGGAATCGTAGAACTCTTCGAAAGGAGTTCCTTCTGTGCTGCTCAAGGCATACTTCAATCCCGTCAGCGTGCCGCCGGAGACAGTCGACAATACGTGCACAGTCTTGAGTAGATCCAGCCGGTGCAGCATGTCGAGTGTGCCCAAATGAAAAGCGCCGGCGCGATAGCCGCCTCCCGAGAGCGCGAGGGCGATTTCGTCAAAAGGCTCTTTTTCGGGAAGCGGAATAGTTTCCGGTGCAGAGTTGTCGATTGAACTTTGAACATTATTATCCATAACACTCCTGCGACGTCGTACGGTTTAATAGGGAAAGGATCATGACCGTGGGAGCCGGTACGAAGTTTCGTGAGAGCTTGGCCTCTGGAACGGCAGGACGATATTCTCAGTCGAAATCAAAGTCAAGACGACGCCGTCAAGATCAACTGTAGGGGCGCCTTAAAGCCGAATCTTTATCACGCAATCGAGTAGCGCGCTACGATTACGGTGACGTTATCACGCCCGCCATTCTTCAGCGCCAGATCGGCGAGGCTGCGACATGCCGATTTAGCAGATCTCGCGCTGTTAAGGATCAGCTCGATGTCAACATTATCGATCATGTCCGTTAATCCAAAGAGATCGACACTTACGCGCGATGAAAATGGCGGCGGAGGCGTTTCATCCTTCGCTCTCTTCACTGGAACTCCTCTGTGTACTTTGAGAACTACGGGAAGATCGATTTCCAATCCTGCTTGATATCCACGACGACCCACTTCCGCGATGTGGCTTCGTCGAGTGCCTTGTCGAGTTTGCCGATATGCGACTGGCGGTCGTACGCCCATTCGCGATTGGCATCGGTGTGGCGCACCAAACCACCGAACCGTGGACCCAAACCAGTCGTCGTCCACTGAAGCATTTGCAGATCACCGTCAGAATTGCCGAACGCGAAGATCGGTCTGCGTCCGATAAATTTCTGAATACCGACCGGCTTGCCTGGTCCATCGTTTACGAATTCGACCTGTTGCTCGCGCATTAGCACCGGCACACCGTCAGCTCCAATTTGAAACCTCGTATCGAAGCTCGAGCCAACAACGTCGTTGTCAAAGGTGGCGATGCGTTGCGCCACGGGAACGAAGTCAGGACCACCTCTTTGGTGACGCGCGTGACGAAGTCAACAATTGCACGCTTGCGTGGACCGTCGTTCCATGAAGGAACGGATCGGGTTGAGCGTATGCAGTCTGCGCGGCGGCCGCCATTGCCACCGCCACTACGATAACGAGATTTTTTAACTGGCCGGTTTGTCTCATTGGACGAGCGTCCGCAGGCCCAATCGCCTTTGAAATAAGTGAACGTGCCGGGCGCATCGAGATAACGCCGAAGGCGTTCGCTAATTTCAGCCCAGGGTTCGAGGAACGAGAACCCTGGGTGTGCAACAAATAATTTGATTCAACCCTGAAAGGGTTCGCCAACCTCCGAACCCTTTCAGGGTTCCAACGCCTTTTATTCTTTGATCCCAGGGTTGTCGCTGGTGCTCCAACCCGGGGCTGAAATTAGCGAACGCCTTCGGCGTTTCACTCAAACTCTTTTGATATCGGCCGCGACCAGTAGATCATCTGATTCGTCTTCCCACCGTTATCGATCGCCGCCTTCAACATGCGATCGAAATTGACCGTTGGCATTCCCCAGATGACGGCTTCGACTGCACGGCGAAACATCGTGCGTTCTTTCAAGTTGTAATTTGTTTCGATAGCGGGAACTGTCTTCGCAATCGTTGCCATATTCCTTCTCCCTTATTCAAAATCGAGACCTTACTGCGATACCTCCTGATTTTTTTGCTGACTGGATATTTTCTGCGCCGACCTGCTTCGGAAACTTCGAGCGATCCGGTTAACTGGACCACGAATCACGAGGTACGGGTTGAACGCGAGGAAAAAGGCGACCAGCAGAGTCTCGAGCGGGTGGATCCATTTAAAGACGATCAGTTGAAAGACCGCGTCGAGAATGATCGCGAAAATGAAATTTTTTGCGACTGAGTGCCAGCCCTCGCTGAGCCTCGAACGGCGATGCTCGGCGTCGGTGAAGAGCGATCAAAAATACGCAGGCTTACCGGTCTTTGCGTCCTTCAAGCCATCGCGAATCGCGAAGATCGTGGCCATCGTCGGCTGTAGAAACAGACGGAGGTTTAGTGGTCCACCGATCCTCGCCCCAGATCATTCCAAACCCGCAGAAGATATTCTTCCATTTCGATCGCTCCTGCTCAGAACAATTGGAGGACATCAATCATTGGCGAAAGATCACTGCCAGCAGCGCCAGAATGCCCAACAGTGACATCAAGGCGGCAAGTAGGGTAACTAGTGAATAGGGGATTTCAGGATGCGCGGCACGCAAGGCCTTCATGTCGCGGCGGTGCTGCACAGTCGCAAAGATCAGCGCCACAATTCCAACGCTGATCATGAGCAACGCATATTGCCGCGGTCCGAGCAGACGATCGTGCGGAGCTGCATTCTGGTCGTGGAGATACTGAAAAAACTTGTAGATCGTAAATCCGAAACTAATCAACGACGTCGACGTTCTAACCCACGCCATCAACGTTCGATCGGGGGCCAACCGCGTCCGGTCGGTTGCCAGCAATGTCGATACGTTTGCACTCAACGATTAGTCGCCAGCCTCCAATTCTTTTTTGACTTTCTCAACTTGTTGGCCAGAGAGAGAGGTGTAGATCAAACAGCCACCACAATCGCGCAGCACACTGACCGCAAGGTGCGGCTCAAGCTTCTCCGCCAATGTGATAATCGCTGACTCGCCTGGCTGTACCAGCGCGCCCACGTCTCTGACAAAATCATCCGGAATACCGACATCTGACACCCACCAATCGCGCTTCAGCTCACCGTTCTGCTTACTACCTTCTCTGCTCGCGACTTTGTTTGCCGCCGTGCTCAAACGTTCCGTAAACGGCTGAAATAACGTTGCTTTTATGAATGCGCCCCAGAGCCGCGCCCAACGCGCTCCTTCCTCGCGTGCAAGATTGACGCTTTGCTGAACGATGAAATTTTGCCGGTCTTCCCACGACACCGTGATTGCCTGATCAAGATCAAACAGGTGCACGCCGCGCTGGCGTAAATCGGTCAATACTTGAGCGGCGCAGTATCTTCCCTGAAAACTGACGACTACGAGGTCCATCATGCTCTCCTGTAGACGCGGTGAAGATAGAGAGTTTCGTGCGGCACGTAAATCGCCTCGATTTGGTATTTTCAAATTGTACGGATGGAGACGCGCCTGCACCTTTCTGGTAGCAGGGTAAGGGTTCTATGGTAGGCGCCGCAGAAATCAGTGTAGATCTGTGGCTTTTGAAGGTTGAACTATGCCGTTACGAATGGCGTAGTGGACCAGCTCCACGATCGAGTTGGCATTCAACTTCTGCATGATCGAGCGCCGGTGAGTTTCGACTGTGCGCACACTGATCGACAAACGCGTGGCGATCTCTTTGTTGCCCTTGTTCTCCGCGAGCAATTGCAGGATTTCACGTTCGCGAGCGCTGAGCGGCCCGTGACTCGCTGTCTCAGTCCGGCCCTCGCCACCCGTGAGGAGCGAATTGAGTATTGCCTCTGAGATTCTGGGCGTGAAGAAAGGCTTGTGATGCGACAACGATTTTACGGCTTCGGTGAGATAGAGCGCCGCATCAGATTTCAACACGTAACCTCTGGCCCCGGCGGAAAAAACTTCCCGGATAAGCTCTTCAGAATCGTGCATTGAGAAGACCAGCAACTCGACTTCCGGCTGCTCGCGCCGGATTTGCCGAATCGCATCCAGACCGTTCAGCTCGGGCATACCGAGATCGATAATCAACACATCCGGATTTAGTTTCTCTGTCAGCCGAACAGCTTCCCTGCCGTCTTCGGCTTCGCCAATGACCTCAATCTCGGTATCTGCGTCGAGAATATCTCGAATACCGCGGCGCATTACCGCATGATCGTCAGCTAAGAGAACTCGAATCATCTTTGGATATTAAGAATGGGCGAAATCTTCGCGTAAAACTTAACGACGTCGTACAACAGCGCACAATCCGTAAAAGTACCAGGATCGGTGTCACGATTTTGTGTAACGCAATTCATTCACGCTAGTGTGACTTCTGGGCGGCAACAATGATTCTTTCAGCCTGATCGTTTTGCAGAACCAGCGCGTCTAGCTTTGCCTCTTCGATACCAGCAAGACGTCCCAACAATCTTCTGGCGAAAGTAGCATGACCGGCAAACTGCCAACGCGCCATCTCAACCAATGCGTCCATCGCTTCCTCACGAAGCTGCTTCAAGAGTTTGGGATCGCGCGACTCAGTTAGATTGACCAGTAACCAGCCTCCCTTGTTACGGTCAACCCATTTGTCAGATTTAAGAAGAGCGATGAACGGCTTCGCACGTATCATGCTTGCACGCTGTTGAGAAGAGCTGGCAATCACGCCGAGCGCTCTGACAGCATTGTTACGCACATCCTCATCAGGGTCGCGTGCGGCCTCCGTAAGATCTGCAATCTGGCGTGCAGACACGTTCGCGTATCCGAGAAATTGAGCGGCAATGGCTTGGTGTTCAGCGTCAGAAGATGACGAAAGGACGGTGCGCAGCAGGGCTTCATTGGCTAACGCAAACTCACGGATTTGTAGCTCTTTTGCGCGAAGGTCTGGATCGGCAGAAAGCGCGTAGCCATTGTAGTGATCTTCCTGGGTTCGTCCGGCAAGAACTGCCTTAGTCAACGCCTCCTCGGTTTCCTGATTGAGCTTCAACGCAGCGGCTGGCAGTCGGTCTGCGCCCTTCGGAGCTGGTTTGTGTTGGAGCGCGACGCTTGAGGTTCCGGCGACGCCGATGTAGATCATAGAATTACCATTTTCGTCACAGCACAAACGCGCCACGTCGGTGGGCTGCTTCCCTGTTTGCGATCGAATCGCTTCTACAATCTTTGATCTTTGAGCGTTCCAGTCGGCTTGCTCAATAGACTCGCCCGCGTGGAGGGGCAGTACGGACCGCAGTTTCGCTACGTCCAAGTGTCCATAGCCAAAGAAATCAATTTTAGCGATTGTCCGTTTGTCAGGTCTCGAAGCAAGAACGAAGGAATCTGGTGGTGGCCACGCGAGAAAAGCAAGTAGGCAGAGTGTAGAGACCCAATCCACGTCATCTCCAATCAATTGCATTCCCGAGCAAGCCGCTAATCTCCTCGCGAATGAAAGCCTTGACGCCCTCGCGGCCGCTGAGACGTATCCAAACTGGTTCACCTTCAGGCTTAATTTCAAGCGCGAAGTGAAGAAACGGACAGCAGAGTTTCTCCAGTGAGATGAATTCAGCGGCCCGCGTTATTGTGTCTGGATCTTCGGCAAGACGAAACTCATAACCATCGGTTAGCTCACGGATCTCTTCGAGGCGTGAGAAAAGCTCACGACTAGTCGCCATATGCGTCGCTCTCTGAGCAGCCGAGAGAACACTCATATCACAAGCGATTGGCGACTGAGATTCAGGTTGGTCGTTCATGTATAAAAATGGACCATGGAGCCTAAGGCTCGATCTGGCCCAACAACTCCACTGCCCCCGAATCGCGGATCACTCGCACGCGCTGGCCGGCGTTGGTCGAGTCGCTACTCTCGAGCAGAAAGACAGAATCGCCGAATGTCGCCACCGCTGTGACCCGCCAGCCACCGGCGCTCCGGTCGACGACATGCTGTGAACCGTCGAGATCGATCCGAACAACGTGGCCAATATCAGGCAGCGCCGTATAGATGCGATTACGTCCGTCGGTCGCAATACTCCAAATTCGAGGTGCGCCAGTCGAGTTCCAGATCTTCGGCTGCATCAGCTCGCCATGGACTCGCGTTACAAGTCGGACCACGCCGTCTGTGCCTACACGCCGAAGATAATTTCCATCGGAGAGGTACAGAGTTTCATCGGCCGTCCAGTGGTAGGCGATAACCTGCTGCAGAGGCGGTTCGCCCTTTGCGATTTCCCCAGAGCCTCGGAAGCGCTTCACTCGTCCGTCCGCAGACCGTTCCAGGATTAGGGCACCCTTTTGGAAGATGATCTCACCGCGTTTGCCTACCGCAAATACTAATGCCTCGATCTCCGATTCCTCAGCAACCTTGACGTGCTTGCCGCCGTCGAGAGGAATGCGAAAAAGTGCGCCGCCCATCTCCTGAAACGATTCGGAATAGACTTCGCCATCCAATCCGCGAGTGGTCCAATGTGCGTGAAAGTTCTTTACTAACGCCACCGGCTTCCTGCCCTTCTCCAGCCGCCAGACCGCGTTATACATCGAGTCGCCAAAGATCACCGTATTTACATCCAGGGCGATAAGCCCTCCACCTGGATGAGCCCCCACAGCGACCGGAATGATAAGCAAGAACAACGCCCTGATAGCTTTCATTGTCGAGATCATCTTCATAGTCGGCGCTTTAAATGAGCTAACTAAAAATACAAAGGAGTAAGATCTTGAACACTCATAGTAGCGCAACAGCGCTCTCAGAACACCTCACAAAACTGAAACAATTCAAATCACAATCAGCGAAGCACTCAGACGGCGTGCGCAGGCAGTGCTAAACGACAGATCGATCGATCCACAGTCGCGGTCCATTATCCGTTACGCGTCGGAGATCAGCGATCCGTTGCTTCCTGATTTCAGGGTTGCAATAGTTGAAGGTGAGTTGTTGGCGGACTAGACCGTCGTGTCTTAGTAAGCCAAATACCCGAAGGCCCCGAGTTTTAAACCGGGGCCATCAAATAGCTTTGTGCATCGACGCGAGAATGTGTGAGATCTGGGGGATCCCATCTGGTTTGGGCGAAATTCAATCCATGATCTGCGGAATTCAATCATGAATTGAGCCGTTACAAGACAACTCGAAACGGGATCAATTCATGTTCGATGAAATTCAATATGCAATTCCGTCAGAGGCAGATAAGGCGAAGCGGGTTCAAGACGCTCGCGCGTGAGTTCAAGATGCATTTCGGCCAATCTCGCTTGCTATTCACTCCGTTCAAGAAGGTTAATTAAATGGCTTTGTCAGCACCGAAATGTTTTCCATCGAATTGCCAGGAAAACAGATATTCTTAAGTGGTGGATTGGCGCGGCACTGATTCTTGTCCTGGCCATTCTCTGTTTTTTTGGGTATCAGAAATTATTGAATTCATGGACCTGCAAATATTATCAACAGTTAAGAATAGTTGGCTCGGAGCTAACTCCGCATGGCGTTGAATACTTTCGCGACAGTCCTGACGCCTCTTGTGAAGATGCGCTAAAAGAACATGCGGGAAAGGCTGAAGATGTTTGGACAAAGGCATCTATAGACTCTCGGCAAATAATTCTTGCGGGAATCTACATCTTCTGCGTACCTGTATTTACAATCTGCATAATTTCGGTTCTTCATACCATTCATATTGCCGAGCTCGAGCAAGCGACGTAAGTCTCGCTTATCGCACTGCGAATCGCTCACGAAAGTTTCGAGAACTCTCATACCCATGTGAACCTCTCCTTCTCCGGATCAGGTATTCCCATAGTTCAACGCATCCAGAGGGTAGTTGATGAACAAAGCGGTGAGCAGGTAACATTTGTCGCGATGTCACATCGAAACTCGAAGCAGAGATTGATTTGCTGGTTTATTGGCTCTTACGGTCTGACCACAGCCGAAATCGCGATCGTGGAAAACGCATCGAAATGAGAGTCGTATTGGACACCAGTGTACTCGTCGCCGCGGCTCGATCACGACGAGGGGCATCAAGTGCTTTGCTCTTGCGGCTGTTGGACAGAACGTTTGTTCCTGCTATTTCAGTACCTCTCTTTGTCGAGTATGAAGCCACGCTGTTGCGTTCGGAGAATCTGTTGGACCGAGATGCCGCAACCGTGGAGCAATTTTTAGATTTTCTGTTATCAGTCAGTCACCTCCAAGCCGTTTTCTACGCATGGCGCCCAGCGCTCCCCGATCCAGATGATGACTTTATTCTCGAATTGGCGGTTGCAGCCGATTGTCGATATATTGTTACTCACAATGTCCGGGATTTTCGCGGATCAGACAAATGGGGAATCGTGGCTATCACGCCGTCTGACTTCCTCAAACTCATTGAGACACACACATGAGCACAGTAACCATTCAAATGCCTGAAAGCCTTGCTCAACAGATTCGGGAATGGGCAGCTCGCGAAGGCGTAAGTGTTGACCAACTACTGTCTTCCGCTGCGGCGGAGAAGTTGAGCGCCCTGATGACAGTCGAGCATTTGCGGGAGCGCGCGCGGCGCGCTAGGCGTGAAGATTTTGTTCGCTTCCTTGATTCGTCCCCTGACGTGCCTCCGGTGGCTGGCGATGAGCTGTGATGCGCGAATGCATCTTTCCTTCGAGCGCGTTTGTCGACTCAGAAGACCGGTCTCCGCTCTCCCGACTGGTTGAGCATTACAAAGTTGCTCGCGACGACCTTCGACCATATGGTCGTCTTCGCTAAACGCGATAACCGAACCGCGACATGGCCTCTGCAATCACGCAGCGGAAAATGAAACGAGCCGGCTGTGAGATCACACATAAGGGACGTATTGAGAATTTTAAGATTGTTGGTGCCGAAGAGGCGCTTAGGTAGGGTGATACACGTCCGTTACTTAACTCAGCTATTTTGAAATACTAGCATTTCGCCGTCTCTTGCTAATTCACACAACTGGGCATTAATTGGACACTAAGGAGCACCTGGGACTTTGTGAATGACAAGCCATACCACTTGGTTAGTGAATCATCGGATCACAGCCAAACTCGATTACTGAGTAGTGCTTTTTGAGTTCCGCCAGCGCTTCGCCTTCGCGTTTCTGAATCTCCAAATAGTCCTCCGGTGGATTCCCCCAGCATGAGATTCGGAAAAATCGAATCTCCCGGCCTTTGGCGTCGACTAGTTTTCCTCTGCGGCAGCGAGCTTTCAATTCAATGAGCTTTTTCTTAACGGTTAAGCTCGGTTTTCCCTCGACGTCATAGGAAACAACTTCATCGGCACGAACATCCTTCGGCAGGCAAGTGAAATTCTTTGAAGGCGCTGAGTCGTCATCCTCACGAGGCTTGTCCAGCGTGGTCGCCAACCCCATCTCTCCTCCGATCAGGAAGATACAGAGACCTAAGAAAAGAAGCTTTTGGTAATGACGATGATTTATCAACGGTCGGAGACTCCTGAAAGACAGTATGCAAGAAAAAGGGCGACGATCGTCGGAAACCGTCACCCCGTTCTCTTGACGGCCAAGGGCCTGGTTTCACTTCTTACTGAACGGCACCGTTACTGTAACCGTACGCACAACCTCGTTGCCAGATGCATCAGTGCAAGTGACGGTGATCGTGTAGACGCGACCACTTCCCTTACCTGAACGTTCTGAGCGCAAGAGCAAGTGATGAGCATCAATGACCTCCCAGTCAGGCGCAGTATCCCCATCACCCAAACCATCGATAGGCTCGTTGCTGGTCACGGTCAATACGCAATTCACCAGACAGTTGTCGGTCGCAGTGTAATTGACTGTAATCGGAACCATCTGGTGATTCGGTGGCCACAAGGTTGGCGTATCAACTGTGGCAGCACTAACCACTGGAGACTCCGTGTCGTTTACAGTCACGGTAAACGAACACGTCGTTTTGGCGCCGTCCAGCCTGGTGTCGGTTAGCGTGACAGTGGTAGTACCAACCGGGAATGTAGAACCGGAAGGATGGTCCGACGTAATCGTACCGCCGCAGTTACCGGTTTCGGTCGGCGTCGCGTAAGTAACTACAGCGCCGCAGACTCCCGGATCATTCGAGACGGTGATATTCGCAGGACACGTAAACGTACACGCCCCGCTGCAACAAACGCGCGTACTCGCATAGATGGAAATCGTGTCTATTCGCAAGCCGCCCGTATTAGTACCGGTGTCATAGGCAGTATGCCATCTGAGCTGCGCATTCTGACCATAAGAGGATGGAGGCAGATTGACCGTGGTGGTAATGTAGCCGCCGGAACTCCCTGTCCAGGCCGACTGACCGGTAAAGATGCTATTGGTAGCACCGATGGAGCTGTTATAGCCTCCTTCCACAAAACTACCGCCAGCGGCAATGACTTCCACGAAAGGACCATCATTGATACTAATCTCCAACCTACCTCCGTCAAATCCGGCTTCCATGTTGTAGTTGTTTCTAAACGTCAAACGTACTGACGGATTAGTGCCAAACGCTGGGGCGTTGGGAATCGGAATTACCGGCGACGTCAAAGAAGAATCGCTGGCTACTGTGCCACCCGCTCCGAAGGCCGAGTTCGCAGCTGTATCTGGGGTGGTTGTCGACGTAACCCAGAGCGCCGCAGTGTTCGCCGCCACGCTGCTTCGCGCCGTGGTCCAACCCGCGGGCAGAGCCGGCGTAGTAACACCATCAAAGTTTTCAGTAAACGAGGGAGCGGAATTCATCAGCACTCCCAGCGTAAACGGAATGCTCACGTTACCCAGATCCAGGTCGCCATCCTGAAGATGGAAGGTTAAGGTAATCGTGTCGCCACAATTGGCGTTGTTTGAGAAATGGAATGAACCGAAGCCAGTCGCACCAGAGGCCACGCTATAATTCTCCGGGCCACTCGGAAAGGTTACGCCTCCTGTAGGCAGGAGTGTGACAACTAAATTGTTGGTGGGTCCCGGACCGATGTTAGTGACGCCAAAGCTCACCGTTACATCTTCGCCCGGATCAATCACGCCATTACCTGGCGCACAACCCTCGTCGGTGATCGTTGCGCCGCCATTGCGAAGCACTGGCAGTTGGCGTCCGGGAATGCCGATCTCCCAAATGCCGCGACCGTGAGTGGCGGCACGCAGGTAGCGCTGAACATTGGAAATCTTCACATCGAACACAGCCACGCGCGGCAACCCAGTTCCCAAAGGCATCCAGTTCGCCCCGCCGTCGCCTGAGTGATAGACGCCGATTTCGGTCGCAGCATAAATCGAATTCGAGTCTTGCGGATCGATTGCCAGTCCGCTGACCGGTACCTGGGGAATGCCGTTGCTCGCCGGCGTCCAGGTTGGAACGGCAGCGTTAAGGTTTGTGGTTTTGAAAATCTGCTGTCCCGCCGGGGGCGAGAAGCTTGTAAAGCTGACGTAAGCAGTAAACTTGTTGTTCGGATCGATAATCGCTTTGCCGATCGAATTCCTGGTTAGATCGACTGGGTTCGGCGCCGGAAAGTTTGCTCCGGTTACATCGGTTAAAGTGCTGGAACCGGTGGTTGTCGCAAAAACCTGACCATTTCTCATTCCCACGATTCTGACGTTGTCATCCTGGGGCGAAACACCAATGGTGGTGATCACCACTCCCTGGGTTGCACTAACCGGCACGAGTGGCGACTGGCTGACAATCGTGTGGTTGTCGCCCCGGTCCGTTGAACGATAGAGACGATCTGAGCCGAAATAGATCGTGTTCGGGTTTCCGGGCCCCTGCTCGAGTGGCGCATAAAACAAGACAGCATTGGTGCAGCTAATACCGTTGGCGGTGCCGGTGCCGGTGCAACCACGACTGGTCCATGAAAGTATTCCGGTAGCGCCGGCTGCCGTGCTCGTAGCCCGTTGATACAGAATCTGCGAACCCGTTTGGTTAAAGAATGTGTGATACATCAGGACGTTGGTTGTGTCCTGCGCGTTGGTATCGATAAGCGCATAGCCGCCATCACCATCCTGACAGTGAGTCCATGTGCCATTAGCAGCCTGGCAAATTGTGCCGTTGTCCTGCGTGCCACCCAGCAGGAAGTTTCGGTCGAATGGATGTACAGCGACGCCTTGAAACTGCGTGGCGCTGAAGTCGATATTGTTAAGAGAGGTCCAGGTCGTACCGTTATTAACTGATCTCCAGATACCGCCATCGCTGCCCGTGTAAACCACTTGTGGATTAGACGGGGCGATAGCCAGGGCATGTTCATCTGCGTGAAGGTTTGTGTTATTGCTGGCGAAGGTTGTGCCGCCATTGAGCGAGCGCTTCATCACGTTAGTCGTGCAGTTAGCAGAGCCATTGCCGGCAGCGCCAGCGAGATGGATGGTTTGATTGTCGGGGGTTACGGCCACCGCGATGTCGTAGAAACATTGTCCACCGCAGAATCCTGTCGAGCCAGGCATCGGAACCGACCAGGTTAGGCCGCCATCAGTCGACTTTCGCAAGGTGCCGTTTTGGGTAGTACTGCAAGCAGGACCACCAATTGCCGCTGTAGAAACTTCACCGGAAGCAACATAGAACGTGGTGGCAGGAGCTGCGCTTCTGGTGACTGTTAGCTCCGCGCGTCCAGGGTTGCCTCCATTTGCCAACGCCAGGGTGCGAGTGAATGTCGGCACCGGGTCAAGCGCATTGGCAGTGCGATAGACGCCGCCGTCGCCGGTTACGCCAATCACTGTGGCGAGTAACACATTGGGATTGGCGGGATCCATTTCAAGGTCAATCGTACTGCGATCGTTAGGTGTTGCTATACCAGTAATCTGAACCTGCTCGAAGGTCGGCGCGGCCGCTTGGGCATTGAGCGAACGGTAAACACCGCGGGGCGGTTGCAATACAGGGGCCGTATTGGGATTGCCACCAGTTCCCGAAGTGGTACACACAAAGATCACGTTATGATCGAGCGGATTAACGAGCACTCGACCAATCGCGCGACCACTCAAGACATCACTGCCAACCCCATTCAGTCGGAAGGGTCCGTTCAAGGTTGGAGACGTGGAGTTAGCGTTCCTGATTATGTAGAGGCCGCGGCCGGCATAGCTGTCAGCCGACTGGCCATTTTCGCCCGTGCCTACGTAAACGATGCTGCTATCAGTTGGGTCAATCGTGATCGCACCGATTGCTAGCGATTCCAATTGGAACTCAAAGAGCTTGGTCCAGTTTGTTCCGCCGTTCGTTGACTTGTAGAGACCGCCTTGCGCGGTGCCGACATAAACCGTATCGGGATCGGTTGGGTGTACGGCTATTGAAATTGTGCGACCGCTCACCGGGACTCTGGCGCCCTGGGTCTGGCCCTGAGGTATAGGATTTGGCCCAATGAACACCCAATCGGTTGTGTTGACCAGCGAGACCACGCTCGAAGAGCGCGTACGCCTCATCAGACGTTCCTGCGTGTCCATCTTCTGGATCGCCTTTTCGCGGGCGCCCTCCGGGACGGCCTGGTCTCTACCGCGCAACATATCAAAGTAATCTCCACGAGCACGCAAGTAGGCTTCCTTATCAATTGTTCCAGCCATACCCGGCGGCAAATCCGGATCTTCTTCGCCTTCCGGGTCCACCGGGACTACCGTCGGCTCGGGAATGGGACTATTTAGACTTGTGGAAAAAATGTTGTTGGGTGACTCTGCTACGTACGTGTTTAGATTACCGCTGCGTGCCTTTGTAGCCAGGCGCGAGGATTCGACTTGCCTTTCTTCGCTGTTACGACCTGAGGTACGCGGGGTGAAGTCCCAGGCAACCGCGAAAAAAATCAGGACAAAACTAAATAGAAAAGCCAGCCTTCCAGCTTGATTCATGGGTGTGCTCCTCGACTCTAGACTTTTGTTGATGGCCACGCTTTCGTCGCGAATGAGTTGACCTCGAAGCGATCACTGCGACGGCTAACTTATAAGAGAGCAACGTACGAAAATATTTAACCAGTCTGTCGATTGGTCAATGAGTCTGGTCCGAAACTTGAGGTGCGCGCAGAGTACTTAGTTCGGTAGTAGTCTGTCAAGAAATCTGTTGGCGGGTTGGTTCTAGCGTTCGGCGCAGACGCCGCTGTGAAGGCAGACGTCTCATCACTGACAAAAGTTCTGCGCCAATAAAAATGGACCACGAGAACACATCGAAACTTGCGACGTTCACTGGAACGCGCGGCCCAATAGTGGCTTGCACAAAAGTGCTTAGCCTGCGAAGCAGGCGTAAGCATAAAGCTTGGGGGCGCAAGCCCCAGGGTCAAATCACAAAACAAACCCAGAGCCCGCGATAGCGGGCGACAGCCTGACCTTTTTCAAGGCTTTCGCCCGCTGTCGCGGGCTCCGGCTCCTTTTTATTCGCACACTAACCTGGGGCTTGCACCCCAGGCTTTATGCTTACGCCTGCTATCGCAGGCTAAGAAACATCCTTTGGATTCATTTTTGCCCAGCACCTTTCGCAGTTTAGCGATTTCGCTGGCCAACGCTTTCGCATCTAGTGTGTCTATATTCGTATGGTTCCCGAAGCGCGGAAAGTTTAGAAGCAACTTGCAGTAAGGACCAATCTCTCTCCGGAATCAGGCATTTCTAAAACAAACTAACAACCTCTCAACAGAAGGAAAAAACAAGATGCGAACAAAGAGAGCTTTGGCTTTCCGGTTATTGATTTGTGTAGGTCTTCTGATGTGTCCGACAGTCCTCGCGTTAGCGCAAAGTGCCAAGCCAGATGAGTACCCCAAGTTCGAGTTTTTCTTCGGGTATTCTGCGCTAGGAGATCCCACCAACGAGATTGGATTCGCAAGCAACCTGAAAATTGGGGGTAGCTATGCAACTAACAACAACGGCTTTGAAGCCTCGGTGACACGGAATTTTACCCGTTATATCGGCCTGAAAGCCGACTTCTCAGCCCACTTCAACAATAGTAACAGCCGCGGCCTCGTGACCTTTTGCAATCTCACCTGTACGACCTCGACGCAAGACATCCAACTCAGGACCAGAGTGTATGACTTTCTAGCGGGACCGGAATTGAAAGCCCGCAACAGCACGCGCTTCACGCCGTTCGGCTATGTGCTCGGAGGTGCGGCGCACACGAGCGCGCGGTTCAGCACGCCTGGGCCACCTACCTTTGCTCTCTTGGAGAAGGGCCAGAACGGATTCGCTCTGGCGTTGGGTGGAGGTCTGGATATCCGCGCGACCAAGAGAATAAGTATTCGCGGATCGCTCGATTACAATCCGGTTTTCATTAACGACTCATTCAGTGGCAGGCGTAACCTAGTTCGATTTTCGCTGGGCGTGTTGTTTCACTGAGGTGAGTGCGCCCTTGGCACTCCCGACGAAGTGCGCGTACTGTAACCTTGCCGCTGTTGCTGCCTGTTGGGCTTCGATCGTTCAGACTTGAAGTGAGTAAATCAGTGTCCATGAATTAAACAAGCAGATGGCATAATGTGGGCATACCCAAGCTCGGAGGTAATCAGTGATTAGACCAGCCGTTGGCTTCACATTGTCTGTCTCGATGCTATTGATGTTCCCGACCATGAATTCTCTCGGCAAGAGGAATTCGCTAGCGCAGCGTACCACTGTGGTGCGCACAAATGTCCGGCAGATTATTCGCAATCTCGAAACGGACACCGACACGTTCAAAGGCTCTCTGGATCGCGCGCTGGATCATAGCTCATTCGACGGGACGCGTTCTGAGGATGAGATCAACGAATACGTCAAGCAGTTCGAACACGCCACGGATAAGTTGAAAGATAAGGCAGAGGATCAAAAATATGCGCCGAACCTGGCGCGCGAAGTCTTAGTCCGCGGAAGATCAATCAATACCTTCATGCGAAAACATCAACTGAGCCAGGACGCTAACAACGATTGGGCCAGAGTGAGAGACGATCTGACCCTGTTAGCGCACGGTTACAGAATCAATTGGCGCTGGTGAAGAACGTTTTTTGAGTTTACACGCTATCTTGGTAGTTCAATTATAGGATTGTTCTGAGAGATCGGCGCGTAATACCAGGCATTGTTAAACGTAGTGTTATTGCTGAATGGACCATCCCTTTGCGTAGGGCGATCGGCCTGCAGCACCAGATTCCAAACTTGTATCCCAGAAAAATAGTGTTTCGTGAATCGGTAGGTTACCGCTTCGAGCGTCCGATTCTGTGTTGTCAAGAGTCTGCCCCAGTTGTCACCACCGTCTCTTTTGCTCCACGCTTGAATCACACTTTTGTTCGGACTGATTTTGAGCGTGTCGCCACTGATTTGATAACTTCCGTTCTCTTTAATCAAAAGAAGTTTATCGAAAGACATCCTGAAGGTTTTGGAAACAAAGGTATAGGTGCCATCTGCGTTGAACGTATATTGATCTTTGCTGTATCCCGCGATGCCCGCCGCTACCGGGTCGCCGTAGCTCATGTACGCACCGGCACTCTTTCCCCAAGTGCCAAGGATTGAAACAGCGCTGTCGTTATTGGCAGGTGCGGGCTGAGGGCGCGTTTCCGGTTTCCTCAATTTGATTGAGGCGGCAAACGCCTCGATGGCGGGAAGATGATCCTGACTGTTAAAGATCGCCGTGGCGCTGAAGGTCTTTCCGTAACCGGAATAGGTGCTCAGGATAATTGCTGATGTGCCCTGTTCGTTTTGAAAAGTAGTGCCTCCGGTGACGATGGTCCACCCGTCAATGTTCCGCCCCGGCTCGATCTGCGGACTGCCCGTTATCCCAAGTTGTCCAACGACGAACTGTTGCCAGTCGCTATTGAAATCACTCTTCGCATTGCCAGAACTTTCGCCACTGCCGTAAAGCGTGAGCATGGCGTAAGTGCCTTTCTGCTCGTTCAATGTACTAAAGATGACGACGCCATCTTTCGTTTGCTTTTTCCACCCGGGTGGAGGTTGAAAAGTTGCCATGTCGAACGTATCTGAGATTTGAGCTGAAGAGTTGACGAAAAAAGACAAGAAACAGATCGCTAAAAGGAGTAGTTGTCTCATTGAACTCACTTTGTTTTCGATTTCTTCGAAGAAATGCTTACAGGTGAAGACCCTAAAAATCAGAAACAGTTAAGGCAAGTCCTAACAGACATTAAAGTAACACAGGTACCTGGGGAATCGAATGCCACTCCTGCCGAGTGGTGGCCCAATTTTTATTTCGATTCTCGTCGCGCACAGAACCGAGCGCGGTAGCGCCGGGTCGAATCCTGTTGAGGGGCGCTCATTTGAGTTCGACCCGGCGCTACCGCGCTCGGTTCTGGGCGTGATGAGAATCGAAATTAGGGCACTACCACCTGCCGCATTCGTCACCGCCAGGTTTTGACCTAATTAATAATTTCCTTTTTGCTATTCGCCAACTTTTGTCGCCATCCCTGGACTTGCTCTGTTGTTTGTCTCACCCAATTTGTTACTTCGCCGACGATTCTCAATGGTGCTTGACTGCGATACGAGCGTGTTGGATTGCCAGGGAATTTCTTGTCTGTAACGTTCGGGTCATTTTCAAAGTCTCCGGTCGGTTCGACGATATAAACACGTTCACGTCCATCCCCCTTAGCTAACGCTGCGGCAAGTCCTGCCCCATTAGCCAAGGCCGTGAAATAGATGTGATTCATTTTGAGTTCCGGTTTGTAATTAGAACTGCCTCCTGCCGTCAGCAAGTCACCGATCTGCAAATCTGCTTTCGTTCCATGATAGAAGGGACCACTGTCAGACGGATTGCTCGAGTATGAATTCGCCAATTCATAACTCTTTTTTGCGCGTTCACGATCGTTTAAGTCCTCATAGCATTTGGCAATGTTCAAGTACAGAGAAGGAAAAGCTCCGCTTACAGTCACGTCGTTTATTTTTAATGCGAACTGCAAAGATGTCGAGCCATTTCAATTTGTCACGAACCCTCTCCTGATGCCGGGCCACATAATATGCTGAAGTGAACTTCTCAAAGTCGTTTGTTGATTCGTTCCAGGCTTGAAGAAATATGCTGCGTGCTTCCTCGGGTTTGCCTTTCTCTTCTAACTCCATGCCTTGAATACAGAGTTGAATAATATGATTCGCTGGGTTGAACTCCATGTGTTAAGTATCTTTCTATTTACGTTTTAGTAGCTACGATTTACTCTAACCAGCTAATGACGTCACTTTCTCGTCCGGCGAAAATCTTAGCGTGTTTAGCATTCGTATTTGTTTCTATTGTCACACCGGCATTCATAGCTCGCGTTCTTCCTATACTCGCAATCGCTTGTCGCTCCGCAAGCGCTCAGGCTGATACGCGCCTGAGCGGTGATTACGACTATTACGTCATGCTCGGTGCGGCGCCGAACGGAGGCTTTGAAGCGCGCCGCCGCATGGGCTTCGCTCACTTTGACGGACCGTATGCAAGTGGCGCCTGGTTCAAGCGTCGCAGCGGCGCTCCTCTTTATACGATCACGAGGGTAACGGTCACGGGCGCGCAGATCACCATATCACTCGAGAACGGCGCTGAAATCAAGGGTCTTATGAAAGGTGACGGCATCGAGGGTCGCATCTTGCGCGACGGCAAACCGATAGATCGTATCTGGCTCCTGAAAAGAACCAACCCAATCATTTGGGAGTCGAACTACGCGCTGTGGCCTGGCGAGTTATCGCGTCCTACGTTTCAAGTCACCGTCGATCCTGCCGTACCGATGACTGCGCGAGATGGTACGACCCTGATGAACTACGTGGCGAGGCCGGTCGGCGCCGGACCGTTTGGCGTCGTCCTCGAACGCACACCATACCTGCGCATCGACAGAGCCAATGGTGAGTTCTGGGCGTCACGCGGTTTTATCTATGTGAAGCAGGACGCGCGTGGCCGCGGCGGGTCCGGCGGCGTCCTCGATATGAACTCGATGCAGGACCAGGACGGGTATGACGCCGTCGAATGGGCCGCGAAGCTGCCGGGCAGCAATGGAAAGGTTGGGATGATTGGCGGCTCGGATCCCGGACTCTTAGCGTGGTACGCGGCGATTGCTGTGCCGCCTCATCTTGTGACGATCGCCCCGACAGTAGCAACCGCTGATCCGTTGCGCATCGTGCCGTACATCGACATGGTTTTCTCTCCGACTGTCGTGCCGTGGCTCTGCCTGACTGGGCTGAAGGACCAGAATTCGAGCATGAGCAACGTGAATGAGGTAGAGGCGTTTGCCCACCTCCCCGTTATCGACGCGGCAGAATTGGCCGGTTGCCCGCGCCCGCAGTACTGGAACGATTGGTTCGATCACCAGAAAGACGACGCTTACTGGCGCGCGCGCAGTATTGAACGGCGACTCGATCGGGTCAAAGTGCCTGTGCTCGGCATCGCCGGCTGGCACGACGATGCGAGAGGAACGATCCGGAACTACGAGGTGATGAGTAGGTTGAAAAGCGCGCCCTCGTATCACGTGGTGATGGATGCCGGCGCGCACAAAGGAATCGATTATGTGAACGGTTACTTCGGACCGCAGGCACGAATCGATCGCCGCGAGTTGCAGCTCCGTTGGATGGACCACTATTTGAAGGGCATCGACAACGGCGTGAATGTACAAGCGCCGCTCGACATCTTCGTGATTGGAGACAACACGTGGCGGAAAGAACGTGAGTGGCCATTGGCACGGACAGTATGGACCAACTTTTACCTGCGCCAGAATGGCAAGCTCGAGACCACGGCGCCCGGCAGTGAAACGGCGGACGAGTACACCTACGATCCCGGTAATCCCACTCCGTTTCTCGTGGACGCGCGCGAACTCGAGTTGAGTCTGAACGAAGACTATCGAACAGTGGACAGCGAGCGGAAAGATCTCGTGATCTACACGACGACGCCGCTCGACAAGGACATTGAGATCACTGGACCAATGACCGCGACACTCTGGGCGGCCACTGAGGGAAAGGACACGGACTGGAATGTCATGCTACAGCACGTCTATCCGGATGGGCGGGCTGAGCGCATCCAGGACGGCGTGATGAGGGCGCGCTTCCGCGACGGCTTCGATCGCCCCTCGCTCCTCAAGCCCGGCAAGGCTTACAAGTACGACATCGATCTGTGGTTCACATCCCGGGTGATCCCCGCGGGCCATCGTCTACGCGTCGTCGTTGCCTCCGCCGCGTTTCCGAAATACGATCGCAATCTCAACACCGGCGGGGATAATGAACGAGACACACGCTACGTCGTGGTCCATCAGCGGATTCTGCATGACAGAGTACATCCGTCGTTTGTGCGGCTGCCGATCATTCCTCGTTGAGCCCGCGGTTAGCGTGGCCGCTATTTGCGCCCAGTCACGGATTGCTTGTCCTATCTATTTTGATGTCCTTGATTTCGGTCTTGAAACGAATGTAGTTGCTGAAGATTGAAATCGACTCAGTGTCAATGCCGTCGAAAAGCTTTGGGTAATCGGCGCCGTTAATACGAATCACCCGCGGTAGCCAAATGCCTTCGGGCAGACGTTGCATCTCGACGTACACGGCGGGAGGCCTTTCGACGGGCGTGAGAGAAGGATTGAGCGGGTTTGTGTCCGCACTCAACCCCGGCCAGCCCGAGAGCCGGGTAACGATTCGATCCTGGACGTCGATCCAAATCTCGCCGGTGAGCTGGGCAACGTATTTCTCGTTGTCTTTAAATTGAGCTTCCGGGCGAGGCTCAAAACTGAAAACCAGAATGTCTCGACCATTATCCTGTCCGCGACTCTTCAGATGCAGCTCACACGTTTTGAGAAAAGTATGAATTGCCAGGCCCGCGCTGCCCTTTCTGAAGAGACTCGAGTGGTTGTTGGTGGTGTGAGTGTACATTCCGATGGGCAGCATCCCCTCCACACCCGAATCTGTCGGCGGTAAGGGACTCTCGCGTGCGTTCTTCTCTTCCGCTTTTTCCAGACGCTCGCCCGCCTCGCGCCGCGACTTTTCCAGTTCCGCCGCCGGCACGAGCACGCCATCGCGAGCGGTAACCAACAGTATCCCCTTGCCACGCGTCCCGCTCTTCAAAGTCGGAATGAAAACTTCGTAGGTGGTGGACCCTTGTTTTGTCTGGCCCTTCTTATCTATCGAGCGCCCAAGGGAATTCATTACATAGCTGTAGTCCGCGATCATGTCGCCAGCGCCTTTGCAGTATGCTTCCTTCACCAGTGCAGGGACGTCGACGGTGCCTTCGATTGAAGTGGGGACCACACCTTCGCAAACTTTGGGGATTCGGCCCGCTTGTTTGTTCACAGTGACTTGAGCATTTTGCGCGAAGGTAGGCAACGCCGGCAGCAACATCAGGAGCGTGAGAGTGCAGAGACTATTGGTAAAGTTAATCCGCATCTATTTTTCTCACGAGGCCGGTGAAAGCTTTCTGGAATGAAGGCGGAGTATAGCAGCGCGCGCGTGTTGCGGCTAGATTACGGCGGGAGCATTCACCCGACGACTGATGTCTGATGTCGTTGACGAGATTATTCCGAACTCGTAAAGAGTTCGCGCTTCTTTCAACTACTTCGATCAGAGGGAACTGCCCTGGGCTTACAAGTACGACAATCATACTTGGATCGGATCAGTACAGGGAGCGATAGCGACCTGGTCAGTGATCAGCATGCGATATCTCCTAAAGATTTTTGACTCCTTTGGTTTTGACCAGGTCGCTACCGCTCCCTGTACTGACCCGGTCCAAGTGCGAATCGTGATTTTTTGCGCAAGCTGGTCCTTATTGAGATCCTCGCGCTTCGCGGTATCATCCTTGTGTCGTCAAACCCTCAGCAAAGGGAGCTGGCGTCCATAGTAGCTCGACCATGAGAAAACAGCCGGTGACACGAAGAAAGTTTTTGGGAAGGGGTATTGCCGCGGTGGGAGCGATATCGATTGGCCCCGTGTTACCCGCAAACGCAAGAGAGTGGGAAGAGTATTCCGCGCGCTTTGACCGATCGATCAGCGATGGGTTGCCGAGGGGTCCACTGCGATCGGACGACGAGACTGCGTGGAAGAAGGTCGCGAGAAATTATGACGTCACAAACAATATAACCAATCTTGAAAACGGCTACTGGGGAATCATGGCTAATCCGGTGCTCGCTCAATACAAGCAGCTCACGGAGTTCATAAATAAGGAGAATACGACTTTTGCCAGACCCCGGTGGTCCGAAACGTATCGCGGTGTGAAAGACACGGTGGCGGCGTTTCTAAATGTTAGCCCGGACGAAATTGCGTTAACCCGCGGTGCGACCGAGTCGCTGCAGGCACTGATTGGCGGTTATAACAAACTCAAGCCGGGTGACACAGTTCTTTACGCGGACCTGGATTACTCGGAGATGAAGAACGCGATGCGTTGGCTCGAAGTTCGCCGAGGCGTTAAGGCGGTAAAGCTGACATTTCCTGAACCAACGATTGATCGGTCGCTTCAGGAAGCGGACATCCTTGGTTTTTACGAAAAAGCTTTATCGGACAATCCGGGAACAAAGCTGCTGCTCTTGACGCATCTCAACAACTGGACTGGATTGATCATTCCGGTCGCCAGGATTGCGAAGATGGCAAGAGATCGTGGCGCTGACGTGATACTCGACGCGGCCCACTCAGTGGGCCAGGTAGAGCTCAACCTAAACGGACTTGGCTGCGAGTTCATCGGCGTCAATCTGCACAAATGGGTGGGCGCACCAATCGGTTGCGGCGTCATCTATATCAAGAAGGATCGGATCGATGCGATCGATCCATACATGGGAAAACAGAGAGATACTGCGGACATTGAGGGACGCATCGATACCGGAACACTAAATTTTGCGGCGCACATGACCATCCCGGCCGCAATCGCTTTCCACAACAAAATCGGAACCGCAGCCAAAGAGGCGCGGCTTCGATACCTCAGAAACCTTTGGGTCGCACCTGCCCGAAAAATGAAAGGGCTCACCGTTCTCACGCCGGATGATCCGAGGATGGTTGCGGCCCTGACGTCATTCCGTCTTGATGGCGTTACTTCAACGAGCGGGAACGACTCGGTCGTCAGGCAACTAGCCGAAAGATACGGCGTGTTGACGGTGCGCCGCACGGGACCAGCCGCCGGCGATTGCATTCGCGTGACCCCATCTGTTTATACCTCGGCGGATGACGTCATGAAACTAGTAAACGCATTGCGGTCGTTCACTACTTTGAGGTGATACAACCCTCGAACTACAACACCACTGACAAAATGAATACTCTACTTTTGCTCGCTCTGCTCCTCGCGTCATCACTGCCCCTCGTTGCTCAGGAACGCACGCGGCGGCCAACTGCGCCGGCCCCGTTTCACGTTGAAGAAAAAACCATTGCTCAAATTCATGCCGCGCTACGTTCTCGACAGGTGACGTGCCGAGGACTGGTGGAAGCGTATTTGGCTCGCATTAACGCCTACGATCAGAAAGGCCCGTCGCTCAATGCAGTGGTGCTGCTGAATCCCGAAGCGCTACAGACCGCGGATGAATTGGATGCCCGTATGAAGTCGGACACCTCTGACAGGGCCATGCGCCCTTTGGAGTGCATCCCAGTCGTCGTCAAGGACAACTACGAAACAAAGGCTCTACGAACGACTGCCGGTTCTCAGTCGCTTGCCAAGTTTATTCCCACACGCGATGCTTTCGTGGTGCGGAAGATCAGGGAGGCCGGCGCGATCATTCTGTTCAAATCGAACATGGCAGAGTTTGCCTTCACGCCACTTGAAACCGTGAGCTCGATTCAGCCTGGATACACATTCAATCCGTATGCGCTCAATCACACGACCGCAGGCTCGAGCGGAGGCACAGCGGCGGCCGTCGCGGCGAACTTTGGTGCCGTCGGGCTGGGAACCGACACCGGAAACTCGATCCGTGGTCCGTCGTCACACCAGAGCCTCGTCGGCATTCGCTCTACGATGGGATTAGTCAGTCGCACAGGCGTGGTGCCGCTCAATTTTCTGGCAGACATCGCCGGGCCGATGACGCGCACCGTTGAAGATGCCGCAGTCATGCTCCGGGTGATTGCCGGCCCCGACGCGGCCGACAGCATCACGCTCACGAGCGAAGGACACATTCCGCCGAGCTATCTTCCGTTTCTGAAAAAGGATGGACTCAAAGGCGTGCGCCTCGGAGTGTTGCACGCTGCGTATGATCGGCCCACCGCGGATCCCGAAGTAATTGAAGTCTTCAAGAATGCGCTGAGAGAATTGAAAGCCGCGGGCGCAGAGATCCTGGACCCGGCGGACGTGGCCGGATTGCCGGAGCGCCCACAGAATCCTTTGCCCTGTCGCGGTTTTAAATATGATCTGGAGCATTACCTCGCCGAGGCCGGTGCGCCGATCAAAACGCTCGACGAGATCATCAAAGGCGGAATGTTTCATCCGACGATTCGTCAACGACTCGAGCGCGCGCAAACGAATGACTCCGCCGGCGACGACAGCCCGGGTTGTCAGGCCAACCGCGAATATCGCAAAAAGTTTGGTGAGGCGGTGCTGGCAACTATGACGACGCTGAAGCTCGATGCGTTTGTGTATCCCACCTGGAGCAATCCACCGGCGATCATTGGTGATGTGCGCCAGAACCTGGCCGGAGATAACAGTCAGGTCTATTCACCGACGACGGGTTTTCCGGCGATCACCGTGCCGATGGGTTTCACACGCGGCGGCACGCTACCCGCAGGCCTGACGATCTTTGGCCGCCCGTGGGACGAAGGCCACTTGTTTGCATTCGCTTATGCGTACGAACAAGCAACGCACCATCGCAAGCCTCCGCCAACTACGCCGCCACTGAAGTAACTCACTTTTTCTGTGAGGGAGCATTTAGAAAGTCGTTGATCATGGGCACAATGACATCCATTTTGTTCATTAACGTAACGTGAGTCGTATTGGGCAGGATTGCGAGCCTCGATTCCGAGCGTGGTCCCAGGTCGCCATGCGCTCCACCGCCCTTTAAGCGGAACATTTCTGCAACGTGCTCAAGTCGCACGCCGTCGGCATCACCGTGGATAAAGAGCATCGGCGCTTTCGTGTTTTTGAGTTTCTCGGCTCCAAAGTCGAATGGCGTGATAGCTACCTGTAGGACGCGCTTCACGAACGTGTCGAATTTCTCGGGTGTAGGGCTCAGTCTCTTGTACTCAGTCTCGATGGGCGAACCTTTGAACATCGCCGGCTCCATCTTAGAGAAGGCTTCCACGGCTTCCCTGACCGGCCCGTCGCTGCGGAAGAAGGCTGAAATGCTGACTACTTTTCTGACTTTTTCCGGATGGCGAATCGCAAGCTGCATAGCAACACCACCACCCATGCTGTATCCCACTACATCCGCTTGTCTGATCTTCAGGTAGTCGAGCAGGGCGACTAAGTCATCAGCGAGGTTCTCATAACTGAAGTCGCGATCTATATCAGCAGTCCGGCCATGGCCTTGCATCTCAACTGCAATAACTTGCCGGCTTTTTGCCAGCATTGGGATCGCGTCCGGCCAGTTGTTGGTGATCGTCATGAATGAACCGTGCAACAGGACGACAGGGTCACCCTGGCCGTGGATTTCGTAATACATCTTGAGGCCGTTCACCGGCGCATAGCCCGTCTTTGGTTCCTGCGCCGCCACCGCGGCGGACACTAGCGAGGTCATTATTAATGCCATTGTGCTCATGGTTTTGATACTCAATTTCCTAACGAACTTTATCTTTCGCATCTTCGTGTCCCCTTTCTATGACGTAGTCGAATGAGCGGATTCCAAATCGACAGTCATCGTTCGATCGCGTCAACTATTAGATTCTTGTGTGGCCTTCAATCATCGCACTGGACGAAGCGTAGCAGCTGTCGTACTTCGGCACTGGATTAATCTCTGATCTCTTCATTCCTTGAATAGGTCTCCGTTTGAATTGCTAATGACAAAATGCTCTCTTGCGTCGAAGAGTTCACTGGCGCCAGCGACGCCAAATCTTTTGAAGCCACCGTCAAGAAGGCGCTCAGTCGCCTGCACGACGATAGTTTCCGCGTGCTGCACAAATACCTTGAAAACACGGGCAATATTGGAACAGGGCTGATGTAGTCGAACTGGCGAGGCCCGGATTTCTGATCGCAAACATCGACTCTTGGTGTCCATTTTCACAGCTTCGTAGACACCAAAATTTCTGACGTTGTAAGTGGTGGTTTTCTAGCGGTTAGAAATTGATTTGCCGAAGGGGAGAACAGCACCCCCTCTGTTTTTACGGGGTTTTTCACCTATTTTGCAAATATGCTAACAAAATGACACTTTCTGTCAGTGCATAAATTGCTCTTGGTGCTTATAGAGCTTTTTCGTGTGACTCGGATGTGACACCAAATTTTTTTGCCTTCGCGAACAGCCAATCTCAATTCTTCCTGATTAGAACCTGTGGGACCCGCGTGGGGATTCGAAACCCTGACCCCCACCCGTGTCAACACCCGTTTACCCCATCGGAGATCCAGTAACACCGCGATTCTTAGATATTTTGCCTCAAATCCGACCAATTACCCGACCAATCCTCACAGTTGCCCGCACAATTCATTCTGATCCAGGAAGCGCTATAGGCTTTTCACAACTGAGAGCAAACAAACTTAGACCGCTAACTGCTTACTAACGCTGAATGACGACCACATCGTCCCTGCCACGGAAATTCCTGATTGCGGTCTTGAAAAGGCCAGCTTAAAGCGCGACAATGGCGGGCCTCAGCTGCTTAGGGCTTTCTTTCTTGCGGAATTTCTCGCTAATGGTTTCTGTGTTCAGGGCAACGATTGAGCTTCGCCCTTATGATTGGCCAAACTTTCTCTCACTACCGGATCGTTAAGGAACTCGGTAAAGGCGGCATGGGCGTCGTCTACCTTGCCCAACATACCGGACTCGATCGGCAGGTCGCGATAAAGATATCGGCTGATGCCAACGGTCCACGTGGACAACAGCTTCGTCAGCGTTTCCAGCGCGAAATCAGGCTGATAGCAAAACTCTCGCATCGCAATATCGCCACGGTCCATGATGGCGGCACGACACCCGACGGCCAACTCTACCTCGTAATGGAATTCGTAAGGGGAAAGATGCTGAGCGACCTCATTGAGGAGAGAAGTCTCACACTCGAGCGAACCGTCGAAATCATTGGGGACGTTGCGGCCGCTCTCGCCGAAGCCCATCGTCATGGCATCGTTCATCGTGACATTAAGCCTTCGAACGTCGCCATCAATGACCAGGGCGAAGTCAAGGTGTTGGACTTTGGCCTGGCAAAATATTTAGACGAGGCGGCGGGGACAAGTCAGCTTTACGACGCCAGCGTAAATGAGAACGGCAGTCCGGACGCACCTCCGCACGGTGATCATTCTCGACAGGTTGACGACCTCCTCGCCACACGCACACGCGCGGGAATCATACTCTGTACACCTGAGTACGCTTCGCCGGAGCAAGCGATGGGCCTCCCGGTCGATGCCCGCACCGATCTTTTCTCACTTGGGTCCGTGCTCTACGAATGCCTCACCGGCACCCGACCCTTCTCCGCTTCAAATCCAGATTATGCCCGCGCCAAGGTGATCCGGGATGATCCGCCACCGCCGTCGACGCTAAACTCGCTTATTCCGGCCGAACTCGATCGCATTGCGCTAAAGGCGTTAGCAAAAAACCCCGGCGCACGATATCAATCCGCGGGAGAGTTGCTGGTAGATCTGGCCGCAACAAAAGCGTCGTTACAAGAGAACGAGAGAGCCTCACATCTCCAGATTTCGAGTCAAATGGCCACAAGTACAGAATCGTTGCCCACACCTCAAACTCGCGGTCGCTCAAGCATTACGACCACAGTCACTAAGACACGCATTCCCGTGCTCTACGTAATTGGGGCCGTGATAATCAGTCTCGTAAGCTGGGGGGCCTGGCGTCTTTTGCGCACCAAACCTCATCAACCCTCGCCGGCGGCCCAACGTTGGTACGATGAGGGCACAAAGGCTCTTCACGATGGTACCTACTACAAGGCAAGCAAGATGTTCGAGGAGGCGGTTAAGCAGGATGACAAGTTTGCTCTTGCCCACGCGCGGCTTGCCGAAGCGTCGGTAGAGTTAGGTTATTTTGATAAGGCGAATGCTGAAATTGCTCTGGCGAACATGCTGGTAGATCGCTCAACACTTCCACGGATCGATGAATTATACCTGCAGGCAATCAATGCAAACGTTTCGCGCGATTTCAAGCCAGCTGTGGCAAGCTACAGCGAAATGTCGCAGCAAGCGCAAGACTCTGATCGACCACACATTTACGTTGACCTCGGCAGAGCTTATGAAAAACACGAAGAGCTTAATAAGGCCATAGAGAGTTATAAGGAAGCAATCAGACTCAATTCACAATATGCGCCAGCCTTCCTCCGTGAAGGTATTCTTTATGCTCGGCAGCAGGACTTCCCAAACGCAGAGGTTGCGTTTGATAAAGCCTTCCAGCTTTACGAAATCCAAACTAATCCTGAAGGACTCGCCGAAGTACTGTACCAGCGCGGGGTTCTGTTTAACTCAATAGGAGACATTCCAAAGGCGCGCGAAGAGTTGGAACGGGCGCTGCCGGTCGTGCGCACATTTAGCAGTGCATCCCAACAGGTAAAGACGATGTTGCAGTTAAGCAGTGTCTACCGGGCCATGGGTGATACTGAGTTGGCGAAGCGTTACACGACAGAGGCTATCGACCTGGCGCGCCGTAATGATCTTAGCGACTTAATCACACAGGGTCTTCTCGAACTTGGGAATGTGTTTTTCTTTCGTAGCGAGATAAGCGAGGCTGAGAAGTCTTTTATGCAAGCATTGGAGCTCGCACGTAACGATAAGGCTCGCATCAGCGAGGCGAGAGCATTGTTTTCGCTGGGAAGCCTATACATCCAGCAGGACAACCCGGACAACGGTATACCATACCTCCAGCAGGCGCTGCCCTTTTTTCAGCAGAACGGTTACCGCAAAGAGGTAATGCAATCTCAGACTCTTCTCGGGCAAGCTTACGACCTGAAGGGTAACTACGACTCCGCCCTCAAGGCTTTCGGGGAGCAGCTTCAACTAGCTACCCAATTGAATAGCCAGATTCAGATTGCCCTTTCACACAAAGGACTTGGCACAGTCCTCGCCCACCAAGAAAAATATACTGAAGCTCTTGATCACATCGAGCAAAGCTACTCAATCTACAGCGCTGTCGGCAATAAATTGTATGCCGGCTATAACCTTATTAGCAGGGCCGATGTGTTGTGGCGGTTGGGTCGTTACGAGGATGCGCGAGCCTCCTTGAACCAGGCTTCATCGCTCGCCGAGCAACCCGATGGAAAATTCAAACAGTTGTGGGGCAGGCTCTATGTTGTAACTGCGCCGATGGCATTAAGTGAACAACTCTATTCCCAGGCGATTGCGGAAAGCCGAAAAGCGATTGCCCGCGATACCTCAGAAACCAAACACCCGGCGATTGAAGCACAATATGCACTGGGGTTAGCCCAATCACTTTCAGGTCTTAAGAGGCAGGGACGAGAAACATGTGAGCGGGCAGTCGAAATGGCGCGCCGCGGTGATGATCCTCGGCTGCTCGCTGGTGCACAACTCGCATTGGCAGAAGCAATGCTTGTATCCGGCGACCCAACTCAAGCGTTGGTTACCGCGAAGAGCGCGCAGCAGATTTACGAAAGCTCCGGTCAGTTGGAATCCGAGTGGCGTGCCTGGCTGATGGCTGGACGTGCCAGCCAACTTTTGGGTGACAACAAGACTGCGCGAGAAAGTTTCTTGCGCGCCGACAGTCAGATCTCAAGCCTTCGCCTGCGATGGGGCGACGAATATTTCAAAACTTACCTCAACAGACCAGACATTCACCTGTATCACATGCAACTCCGCCAGGCGGCTGCCACTGCACAATGACCGGCGAAGTGTTTTGTCACAGAGCGGTCAATGACAGCGCTTAACGGCCTCGTAGGCATTAAGCCGACCACCAGTCACGGTTTTGCCCTTCAGAGACAAAATGGGATCAGTACTCTCTAGAAGGAGTTGTTTTAGTTGGGTGGTTGAGAGATTGGGGCAACGCGATAACACCAATGCCGCCGTTCCACTGACAAATGGTGCTGACATTGAGGTTCCGTTCGCATAGTGATACCCCCTTTGGGCGGAATACCATTGGGGAAAAGTCGACCAAATGTCCGAGCCTGGAGCGCCTAAGTCGACACTTTTGAGTCCGTAGTTCGAACTCGGACTAAGTTCGTCTCTCTTATTTGTCCACGCTACAGCGATGATGTTGTCAATTTCATAACTCGAAGGATAGTGCGGATAATCATCGTTGTTGGGCTGGGATTCTATTTCTCCAGCGGATGAGACAAACAAAATCTCATTGTCGCTGGCGAGTCGAATCACTCTTTCAAGAGCCCTTGAGGGGCAAGGTTTATAGACCGTGCACCGCTGGCCATAACTGTTATTTAGCACTCGCACGTTAATGCCATGAAGTCGCTTGGCTTCAATCGCAAAATCAAGTGCCTCGATCACGCTGGCTACTGCGCCCACACCATAAAAATTGAATGCTTTGATCGCCATGAGGCTTGTATACCAGTTAACCCCATGCAACCCAATTCCATTTCCACCTCTTGCGCCAATGATTCCCGCTACAAGCGTGCCGTGCGATCCGGACTCACTGGGATTACAGTTGTGTTTTATCGCGTCCCATCCTGCCGCGCCTGGACAAGGAACTGGTCGACCATTGAAGTTGAAGGTGAAATTGAGCGGTGCTTTCCAGAGATTGGGTTTCAAATCAGGATGTCCCGTATCGATGCCAGTATCAATAATCCCAACAACAATTTGGTCGGAGCCTCGGCTTAGATCCCACGCCGAAACCGCACTTATTCCTGCAACGTCGGGAGTGTAATCCCTTAGTGCCCATTGTTTGGGAAAGTACGGGTCCGTCGAAATCTGTTCAATGCAAAATACGAGGTTTGGCTCAACGTCTGTGATTACGTCGCGAAGGCCCATCGCTTCCATCTTCGCTCTAACAGCATCCGCCGTCAGGCCATGTGACCGAATCAGGTAAAGGTTTAGGCTCGCGCTAATCTTTCGCGCTGAAGTTTGTCGTTCCTGTGGGATTAACTTGTTGATGACAGTGTTTATTTCGCTTGAGCGCATTTCATCAGCAAAACTCACTATGACCTCGCCGGGGATTAGCTTCCCACTTTGGCACGATCGTGTAGTACGCTGAGTTGTTGACGCCTGATAGGGAATTGAGTGAGGATGAGCCGTTATCGACTCCGGTCGAGCGATTATCACCGAACATGCGCCAATGAGTATTGCGCTCCTGAGCGTAAAATTGAATAGCATCTTGGTTCTCCTGAGACCATGGGTGATGTTCATGACGCCGCTGAAAGGTTATGGCGCTTACGATAGCTCTCCTTGTGTTCAAATGTGACCCCCAGTTGAAAGCCCTCGCTGGTTGTACCCTCGGTAGTCAGATCGTCCTCAAAGCGGGTACCACCTACGGTGATGACGTTGGCAGGAGTCGGATAGAAAAGGCTCCATTTTGCAAGCCTGAAGGCTTGAGTCTGTGGGTATTCCGGGTGTTCATATCGGTAGGGGCGCAAACGCTTGAACCGCGATGGGGTGAGTTCTTGGTCAGTCTCAAGTGCAAACAGGTTGTAATCGCCGTTTCGATAGAACATGAAGAGGATTTGCGGCTCGACTGTAAATGGGCTCCAAACGGGAGTCTGATTGGCAGCGGCGGTGTTCTTTTGCAACCAGATTCCGAGGTAGGCTTGGCGAAAGTTGAGGTAATAGTAGTCCGTGGAGATATTATGGTCTCTCTCGGTTAGAACCTGTACCCTGTTGATCTCCGTATAGTACTCTTCTGCTAATTTGTATCTCCAAGGCCTGTCAGTAGAGCCGGTGCGTTCAGGGGGGCGAAACGCACGATTCAGATCCAGCTTGAATGATCCACTTGTGACAGTGATCGGCGGTTCGTGAGGCTCAGTTTCCAGACCCGGCATTCGGAATTCACATTTGACGGGTTCTCCCTCCGACGGATCGGGACAGGTGCAAGGATTCGATGTGGGTGGCTTCGGGCACGCTGTCATTGAAGCCACGATCGGAACTGCTATTGTTGCCGCCACTACGGATTTGGTGAATTGGCGACGCGAGGGCAATCCTGAATTGTCTGAGTTGGACTTCACGGTGTTACTCCTTAGTAGTTGCGGCTGAACAGATGATCAGCGGTGGTCTGCAATAAGCAGTTTGAGTAAGGTTTCGGTGGCTACGCCAGAGAGGGCCTACTCATCCATTTTTAGCGAGCGCAAGGTGCGAGTCTTTTACAACTTGTCAATTCCAACATCAAGTTGTTTTCACCCACATTCCGCAAAAAATCATTTTGCAAAGGTAAAGGCGTCAGCCTTTGTGGCACTCTTTCCATTCTGGTTCTTAACCACGACGTTAACTTTTCCCGCCACGTGAGCAGGGAGCGTTACCGTGATGGAGTTATGATCATTGGCCACTGCAACATTAGTCGCTGCTACGTCGCCAAACATGACCTCTGCGCCACTAAGAAAACCTTTGCCATGAATCTTAATGACGACCTTTCCCGCCACCGGTCCGGTTGACGGATCGATGCTTTCAACTTTTATCTCATCAACGTAGGTATAAGCGTCTGCCAGTTTGGCCGTTCGGTTCTCGCCCGCCACAACTTCAACGTCGATGTCTCCAATGGAGACATTGGGTGGCACGGTTGCCTGGACCGTCGTCGAGGTGACTGCAAATCCGGTTGTTTGCCGATCACCAAACATTACCTTGGCGGCAGTTCCCGGTGTAAAGCCTGAACCCTTTATAAGTACATCCTGCGATTCCGAAAGTGCGCCAACGGCAGGAATTACCTGACCGATTGAGATTGGAGTGGCCGGCACCGGCGCGTTACTAAAGGGAGTTTGTTCGCGAGAGGGTCTGTCAGAGCGTAGGACAATTTGTCTATTAGCAAAACGTTCAATTCTTCGCCCGACAAGCACAAGGGTGCCGAGCTTCTCTCTAACCTTGACCAAATCTTCACGGTCTGTCCCCTTCAATCCCAAGGATGCGCGAGGCACGAAGACGACGGTATTTCGTTCGGAGTTATTTGGCAGCACAAAATCCTGGTCCATTACCAGGCTGCTGTCCAAACGATTGAGTTGGCGAATCGTTAAGTCCGGAACCGCAAAAGTGAACCCGTCTTTCAATTGGCCGTTAAGAACACTGGTGAACGATGAGAATTTTGCTCTGGGCCCAAGAGCATTAAAGAAAGGGAGAAAGCCAGTGGTAAGCGTTCCCACTCCTCCGAGAAGACCCAGGGCTAGAGCGCGTTTTCCAATACTCTGGTTCCGTTCAATGCTGGAGCGAACCAGGGGACGATCAACCGCGGTAATCGCCAGGAGATCGTTGCGCATCGTCGGCTTTCCCTCCTCATCTAAAACCGGACTGCCCGTGTCGTCGACATTGGGAACCTGGATCGCGGTTAGCGTACGAAATCCAATTTTGTTTATCTGGAGATCGAAGCCCGTGTTGTTGCCGATTCCTATCACGACAGCGTAATACTGGTCCGCAACCCGGCCGCCGAAAATGTCTTTAGCGCTCTTGTGAGACATTGGTTGGACCATGGCATCTACCTCGCTCGTAGTCCAAACCGGAGGGCACTGGTTGTTTTTGCAGCGCCTTCGGCGTAAACGCAGAAATTGTCAGGTCAACGGTGTAAGTCTTCTCTATTTTGCCGTCTTTTTTCTTCACTATAATTAGCGGAAGGACTTGTTCGTCAGCATCCTCATCGACACTAATCCGCGCAACGATCGCGGTGTTGCCGTCTGCAAGTTCTGCTCCCGGTTCATCAATAGTAACCCCGGAATCTTCTGAGGGTTTCTGCAGTTCAAATCCGGTTAGGTCAACGCCCGATCCCGCCTTAATTCTAACGGTGCGAGAACGTCCGGCAGGTATGCTTGATGGCAATAGCTGAAGTTTGGGTGACGCGTCCTGAGCAACAACCAACGGGAGATTTGAACAAACCAAGACTGTCAATAATAGGAGTATCGTTGCGCGCGATTGCAACGTATTTTTCATTTAAGAATTGCCTCCGTCCGGCTACGGCGTCTTGAGGTCTATTATCCAAGACCTACGCTCTGTCAGTCGGGTTGATCGACTGTTCCAAAGGGTTCTTCCATTTAGACGGGCCGGCCAAGGTGGGTGTTTCCGACAGCTTGGCGGAACATCTGTCCTTAACTCGCGACCAATCGAGTAGTATCGTGTCAGGGACGGGAGCGCATTGATATTGCTTATTCAAAATTAGGAAGAACATTTGAGACGATAGCCATAATGTGGGGAGTGTCAGTTATGTCCTCAACTGTTATCGTATTGTTTGAGTCATTGAACTCGATGTGCGCCGTTTCACGATGGTAGCTGGCGCCAAATCCAAATGGGCCGATCGAAAATCCAGCGCTTCCATTGATTGCAGTTTTGATCCTTGAGTAGTCTGAGTGCGACATTTTGACAAAGATCTTCGGCTTGTAAGCGACCACGATTTGGGCCGGTACCAGCCCAAACACGCCTCTCGGTCCCCAAAGTAAAGTCCTACCTGTTTCCACTGGACCGCCGAGAACCCAAGGACCGTTTTGCAGAGCCTTTACAGCTGTTCCATCAAACCAAGGGCCAGGAGTGATGGTAAATACCTGGTAGTTGACCGCAGAGAATCTCATTTGAAACTCATCCGTCGAGGTGTCAAACGTGTCCCGACTGGAGTGAGCTCCAGCGCCAAAACTCCACCATCCCGCCCAAATAGAGAAACCTCCTCCCATCGTAGTGGAGGAGGAATCGATTCGGGTACTGGACTTATCAAATGAGAAGCTGAGAGCTGGTGGCGCACCAGCAGCGATGGCCTTCGACGCGTTGATGAAATCGTTTAGGTTAGGACGAATGTTGAAAGCACGATATGGCAAGCGCAAACCATTCGGGTCTTCGGCCGTAACCTGAAACGCCGTATTGTCATAGTTTTGAATTAAACTCGCAAAGCTGGCGTAACCACCGCCGGCGGCGACTATCCAGTGAGAAAATTCCTGAGCCGCAAGAGTCGCATTCTGTTGTTTCGCTGCTATCTTCGGCCCAGCAAAACGTTGATACCAATCCGTGTACGTCAATCGGTTTTGAGGAGGAACCGATTGTTGCGCCCGGTCGAACTGTACCCAACGATCTGCTTGAACAGTAATCTCCTTCTCTACTTCTTCCAGAGCTTTGAAATACTTATCTCTAGCCTTATCGGCTTTCTTCTGATCACCGGGATTCGGTTGGGGAATGTGCAGATTGCGAATAAAAAGCTCATAGGCCTTAGTTACCTGCTGGCTTGAGTTTTGGTAATTGTTCCCCCAGACAGGTAAGGTGTCTCCAATGACCCTATTCGCAGTCCAAGCTCCAGTTTTGGGATCATTCCAGTCTGCGGCAATCGGCGAGGCAATCAACTGTATGCCTTTCCATCGACCGGAGGGATCTATTTGGTTAGTGAGTTGAGAGGCAAACATTTCCCATGGTGACTTATTGAGGTCGACATCCCTGGGTGTCAGGTTTAAAGCGGAAATCATCGTTTCGTTCTCCGCCGCCACCTGCGCGTCTGGTGACAAACCTGCCTGCTTCAATACAAGTTTTGGCGTCTTCTTTTTGCTTCGCTTTGCAAGATCAGATTGGACCTTCTGAACTTTCTTTTCGTCGATCTTTATGCCGCCTTTGTCTGGGTGAGGTGCCTGCTGTGCAGTCACAAGCGTGCAAGGCAAAATTGCCAGGCTGAACAATACTAATAGAGAGACTAAGTTTTTCATGAAGCACACTCCTTCGCGAGCTCTGAGATTTCTATCTGCCCGTCAGCGACTGACGTGCCAAAGCGCATGGGGTTGTTGTTAAGCGCCTGTAGCGTGACTTCGGCATGGGCAAGCTAGCTATGATTTTTTCGTACGATGTGATTCCCTATCATTCTTGATAGTCTGCCTATCACTTCTGATATGCTTCGCGATATGGACGCTCAGCTCATCGCTATTTCTGGATTGTTGAAGGGAATGGTTTTCACGTTGACCCAAGACGAGGTTTCGGTCGGACGGGATGCAGCGAACACTGTCTGTGTCAACGACCCTTCGATTTCGCGCCGGCATTGCTTGCTGACAGCAATCGTTGCCACACCCGAAAGCCAATCAGATTCATTCTCGGATCAGCAAGTCGATTTCAAGATCACCGATCTCGAAAGTTTCAACGGTACCTTCATCAACGGCATTCCCGTCAAGGAACACACCCTCGCTCACGGCGATCAGATTGCCTTGGGAGATGTTCAGTTTCTTTTTCTGCTTCACGACGCTGAGGCGGGTACTCCAGCGATCGCATTTGACGAGGCTGATTTGATCACACGGTCCACAGTTCGGCTGCAGCCAGAGGACGCTTTTTATCTTCGCCCTGAAAGAGTGTTGGCCGATCTGCCGCAAACCGCGCGCGTTGCTCGCGAGTTGAATGCGCTGTTGAAGATCAGCACGACGATCAACTCCATACTCGACCGTCGAAAGCTGCAACATCGATTGCTGGAATTGGTTCTTGAAGTCATCCCGGCCGAGCGAGAGGCCGTTCTTCTCGTAGACTCGAGTCGGGATGCATTCCCCTCCATTTCCGGCTGGACCCGGAATACCGGACCCGATGATTCGATCAAAGTAAGCCGGACAATCACAAATCAGGTGTTGCAGGAAGCGGTCGCGCTTTTGAGCAATGATATTTTCGAGAACGACAGTCTCGGTGAAACACCAAGTCTGGTAGCCTCACGTGTCTGCTCTTTGTTGTGCGTGCCTTTGGTTGTTTTCGGGAAACCATTAGGAGTGATCTACCTCGATACCAGCGACCCCACGGCGCGGTTCGATGAGGGACACCTGCAGTTACTCACCGCAATCGCGGGCATTGTCGCCATGCCGTTGGAGAACGCGCGACAGTTCGAAGGGCTGCAGAATGAGAACCAGCAACTGCGTGATGAGATCAAGCTCGAGCACAAGATGATCGGCGAAAGCGGGCCGATGAAGGACGTTTACACTTTTCTTTCGAAGGTGGCTCCCACTGATTCGACGGTTCTGATCCTCGGCGAAAGTGGTACGGGAAAGGAACTAGCAGCACACGCGATTCATATGAATAGTTCGCGGGTCGCCAAGCCATTTGTTGGGATCAATTGCGCTACGCTAACGGAAAGCTTGCTGGAAAGTGAATTGTTTGGGCATGAGAAGGGTGCGTTTACCGGAGCGATTGCGCTCAAGCGCGGCAAGCTCGAAGTGGCCGATGGCGGTACCGTTTTTCTCGATGAAGTTGGTGAACTGCCACCGGTGATCCAGGCAAAGTTGTTGCGAGTATTACAGACGTGGGAATTTGAACGAGTGGGTGGCACGCGCCCAATTAAGACTGACGTTCGCCTAATCGCAGCGACCAACCGAAACCTTGAAACCGCAATTAAGTTAGGAGACTTTCGTGAAGACCTTTACTACCGTTTGAATGTTGTTTCAACTGTCATGCCCGCGCTAAGAGATCGCCGTCAAGATATTCCCCTGCTGGCGATCCATTTTGTCGCCGAGTTCAGCAAGAAGTGTAAACGAAAAGTGACAGGTATTTCTGCCGAAGCCCGGCGTTTTCTCCAGGCGTATGAGTGGCCGGGAAACGTCCGTGAGCTCGAGAATGCGATTGAAAGAGCGCTCGTACTGGGTTCTACCGATCTAATTGTTCCGGATGATTTGCCTGAGGTAGTGTGCGAAAGTGGCGCGCCGGAAAACCCAGACAAAGCGACTTATTACGAAGCAATCAAGGAAGCAAAACGGCAGTTCATTCGCGAAGCTCTCCAGCGAGCCGAAGGTAACTACACCGAAGCCGCCAAACACCTCGGTATCCATCCCAATAATCTTCATCGGCTGCTTCGTAGACTGGATCTTAGGACCCCTGATCCAAAGTAAGAATGCCGTTTTCCCAATTAAAGAAATAACTGCCTCGGGGGTCACCCAAAACCGGCCATAGAGAAGTAGTCGCCAGGGACGTTGACGACGCTGCAGGGCCAGCTAGTCTGCAGCGCATGAGCAACGTATTGAGCGACGATAAACG